>Ga0255347_1000097_pt1 | contig 161781 bp, 137 predicted proteins | sample wastewater_treat_2_FD_192479 | JGI IMG/M metagenome (GOLD analysis project Ga0255347, IMG submission 192479) | Wastewater microbial communities from Lulu Island WWTP, Vancouver, Canada - plant24 | ecosystem: Engineered > WWTP > Wastewater > Unclassified | place: Canada: Vancouver, British...
ATGGCGGACCTGCTCTCATTATTAATCCAAGCTGGGTTGTGGAAAAAATTTCTGTCGACGGGTCCCGACCACACGGTCCCCTTGCCTTTGGATTGAGGGGTCCGTTGGGGGGTGGATCTGAAGCTCGACGAGGGAACTGCCCCTCTAGCCGTCAGTCGCGTCAAAGCCTCATCATCAAAGCATGGTGTGACCCTTGAAGCAGACTTATGCGAGATCCGTTGGCCTGAAGGGGTAGCCTCGGAAATCCGCTTTCTCCCGCAGCGGTGGCTCTTGGTCGATCTGACCGGCTCGCCGGAGGAACTGGCCCAACTCCCATCGCACCATCGGGAGGAGCGAGTGGACGACAAGCTTCGTTGGCTCTTGACCGGAGAGGAACTCGACGGCGCCTTCGAGGACCTCCTTCGCGCGACTTCAACGTTTCTGCTGAGGACCGGGGCTCCCTACCGGTAAGACGCCTGAAGCTGGGGGTAGAGCCCTGGCAGCAATCCCCTGATATCCCGAATTGTGAGAAAGCAGCGAGAAAGGGAGACCTACTTTTTCCCCAGGCGGTCATCCGATCTGTGACTGGGGTCTGCGGCTATGAAGTCGGTGATGGACAACAGACCGCTATCGTTCGAAAGATGGCGGACGTTTCTGCAGTGCAGAACGTGAAGGCCGCGGTGTTCGCAACACGCGCTCTTGAAGCGGCGTCGTGGTAGGGGCTTGGTATCGCTTATGGTGGGAGGAACCGAGATTCGCGGGCAAGATCGCGGTGAGCATCGGTCGGCACGCCCACGAAGGTTCAGCTTTCGTGGGAGAACAAGGCGCGCCAAAAACTGCGGTTGGCTCTCGCGATATGGCTGATGGAAATTTTCTTCGGGCAAGCCATTTCGCATTCCGCATGGTTGGTGCAGTTGCCAAAACCGAGTTCGTCCATCTTGGCAATCATGGCTCGCGTGCGACGAACGGTTTCGACTTTGCCTTGGGGAAGGACGTCGAGATGAGAGACCTTGGCGCTGACGAATAGCATGGCGGAACCATTGGGGCAGGCGGCGACACAGGCTCCGCAACCGATGCATTGCGCCGCGTCCATGGCCGTATCCTGGGCATTGGGACTGATGGGGATGGCGTTGGCGTCGGGAGCGCCGCCCACGTTGACCGAGACATATCCGCCGGCATGGAGGATTTTGTCGAAGGGGGAACGGTCCACCATCAGGTCTTTGAGAACGGGAAAAACACGAGAACGCCAGGGTTCCACGATGATGGTGTCGCCGTTTTTGAAGTGGCGCATGTGTACCTGGCAAAGCGTGGTGCCCTCAAAACCGCCGTGGGCTTTGCCGTTGACCATGGTGCCGCAGCATCCGCAAATGCCTTCGCGGCAATCATGCTCGAACGTAATGGGTTCTTTGCCCTGCCGAATCAGGTCTTCGTTGACGAAGTCGAGCATCTCGAGAAAAGACATGTCCGGAGACACATCTTTTGCCTGATAGTCTTCGAACTTCCCAGGGGCGTTGGGACCAGCCTGACGCCAAACTCGAAGCGTGAGTTCCATCTATTTATAGCTCCTCTGCGTCAGTGGAACGCGCTCAAAGGTCAGAGGTTCGATATGCCGCGTCGGAGATTGATCGTCACCGATATGCTCCCAGGCGGCGACATGGCAGAAGTTATCGTCGTCGCGTAAGGCTTCCCCTTCCTCCGTTTGATGTTCTTCGCGGAAGTGACCGCCACACGATTCTTTGCGTTCGAGCGCATCGCGAACGAGAAGTTCAGCGAATTCCAGGTAGTCCGCGACTCGGTTGGCGCGTTCGAGCGTCTGATTCAGGTCTTTGGCATCTCCCGGAACGATCACGTTTTCCCAAAATTCCTCGCGGATTTTTGGAATTTTCGAAAGGGCTTCTTTCAATCCCTGTTCGTTGCGGGCCATGCCGCATTTTTCCCACAGAAGCAGTCCCAATTCCTTGTGGAAATCCGCCGGAGTACGCTTGCCTTTGGCCGTCATGAGTTTATTGACTCGCTTCTCCGCAGTGTCTTGAGCCTGCTTGAAAGCATCATCCGTGTCGTTGACCTTCGGCAGTTTCGTGCTCCCAAGATAGCCACCCAAGGTGTAGGGAATGACGAAGTAGCCGTCCGCCAAGCCTTGCATCAGAGCGCTGGCGCCGAGACGATTGGCTCCGTGGTCGGAAAAGTTCGCTTCCCCAAGAACGAATAGGCCGGGGATGGTGCTCATCAAGTCGTAGTCGACCCACAATCCTCCCATCGTGTAATGAAGGGCGGGATAGATCATCATGGGCGTGGTATACGGATCCTCTCCCGTGATTCTTTCGTACATCTCGAAGAGGTTTCCGTATTTTTTTTCGATGGCCTCGCGGCCCACCCTCTCGATGGCATCCTTGAAGTCGAGGTAAACGGCCACGCCCGTCGACCCAACACCATGCCCAGCGTCGACTCGCTCTTTGGCCGCGCGAGAGGCAACGTCGCGAGGCACGAGGTTGCCGAAACTCGGATAACGACGCTCGAGGTAATAATCCCTTTCGGATTCGTCGATATCGTTGGGAGTGCGCTTGTCGCCTTTCTTTTTCGAAGTCCAGACTCTTCCATCATTGCGAAGACTTTCGCTCATCAAGGTGAGTTTGGACTGCTTGTCGCCGTGGACCGGAATGCAGGTCGGATGAATTTGCGTGTAGCAAGGGTTGGCGAAAAAGGCGCCGCGTTTGTGACAGCGCCACGCGGCGCTCACATTGGAATTGATCGCGTTGGTGGACAGGAAAAACACGTTCGCATAACCGCCGGTGGCGAGAATGACCGCGTCGGCAACGTGTCGTTCGTATTCTCCGGTCAACAGGTTACGCACCAGGATGCCTCGGGCGTGGCCCTGCACGACGATAAGATCGAGCATTTCTCGGCGGGTGAACATTGTTACGCCGCCAAGGTGGATTTGTCGGTTCAGGGAGGCGTAGGCGCCGAGCAAAAGCTGCTGTCCGGTCTGGCCGCGGGCGTAGAACGTACGAGAAACCTGCGCGCCTCCGAAGGAGCGATTGGCAAGGGTTCCGCCATAATCCCGCGCGAAGGGGATTCCTTGCGCCACACAATGGTCGATAATGAGGTTGCTGACGGTGGCGAGCCGATAGACATTGGCCTCCCTGGCGCGGTAATCGCCCCCTTTGACCGTGTCATAAAAGAGCCGATAGATGCTATCGCCATCGTTTTGGTAGTTTTTGGCGGCGTTGATGCCACCTTGGGCAGCGATCGAATGAGCCCGTCGTGGGCTATCGTGGATTCCGAAGCATTTGACCTTGTAGCCGAGTTCCGCGAGGGTGGCCGCGGCGGAGGCGCCGGCGAGTCCCGTGCCCACCACGATCACCTCGAATTTTCGCTTGTTCGCGGGATTGACCAGCTTGAGTTCGAATTGGTGGCGCTCCCACTTCTGCTCGAGAGGACCACCGGGGATTTTGGCATCGAGTTGCGTCATGTCGAATCTCTCCTGTGGCCTACTTCAACAAGTCGGGGACGTTGAAAACCATAAACGCAAGCAGTGAAAATCCTGCTCCAAATACGAATGCCAACAGAACGGCCGTGTCTCGAAGGTATCCACTGCGTGACGGCGCCGCTCCGAGCGTTTGAAACGCGCTCCAAAATCCATGGCTCACGTGCAACGCCAAAATAAGCATCGTCACGACGTAATACCCGGCCCAAATGGGGTCCGACAACTGCTCGGCAACCAGTTTGGAAAGCGCAGGCGCTTCCTCTGTCAACTTGTGGGGAAACGTGAACTGCGCCAGGTGAATCCCCACGAACACGAGAATCCACGGCCCGGTCAACCACATCGTTCGTGACCCGATTGTCCGGCCGCCCTCGGACTTTTTCATCGCATAGCGCTGTCCCCGCGCTTGAAGATTGCGCACCACCAGCGTGATGCCCACCAGTACGTGGACCAAGGCCATCGTAACCATTCCCGCTTCCGCAACCCAAACGAGCGGCCCAAGAGCCTCGAGTTTGGCCGCGTACCCATCCAGCGCCTCTGCCCCAGATAGGATCGTGAAGTTGCCCGCCAAATGCGCGACCAGGAATCCGATGAACCCCAATCCCGATAGGGCCATCAACTCCTTTTTCCCAATCGACGACAGTACCATGTCGAGCCGACGAACCATTCCGCTCTCCTCGAGGCGATATGCCCCGTGCCGATGAAGTGAGCGGAACCTACCAGAACGCTTGTGGCTTGCAAGAGAGCACCCTACGGGACCCGGGGCCAGATGCTCGCGCATGTACGTTTTTTTCGTTCAAGATATTTGTTTTCGCACCCATTTTCTCCGGGCCGGGCGCGACAGGCAATGCGCCTCCGCAGTGGAAAAAATAGAGACGTTTTCCTTAGTTCGCGAAGGACTCTCTGACCTGGCGACAGATATCACCTATAGTCAAGCCGTGGGGTCGCACGGCTCACCCATTTGTGCATGAGCCATGCGACTCGGCTCCGATCACGGCAAGGTAGATCATCCGCCGCTCCGTACCTGAGGCAAGAACTCGCCGTCAGTGGGGACGTTATGCTTCTTGTGCCCAACGTGGAAAAGGCCGGACATCCACGTGCCACCGCCCAAACCGCTAGAGCGCGTTAGGTACCACCATCTTGCTTGGGTTCTTTTTCGGGGGCTGTGCATTTTCCGTCTTCACAAATGCGATCCCCTTTGCAATCCAAATCCGTCTTGCATCCGGAACGTTCCGAAGCACCGTTGGGATCCGTAGCGCCAGCCGGTTCCGTACATGTTCCGTTGTTACAAACTTGCTCTCCTTGGCAATCGTAGTCTCTCGTGCAATTCGGCCCGGATGGTGTCCCTGCCACCGCGGCTGGCGCATCTTCTGTCCACATCAAGCAGCCGGCTTCCAAGGCACCTCCTTTTGAAGAAACCGCACCCGATGCATCCCGTATGACAATGGCGTCACAACCTATTTCTGCCGCGCGTTTGATGAATTTTGCCTTCAATTGACTGGCCGCCGCGTCGCTTTTGGGGCGCGATTGGCCGGCTGTCAGTACACCCACTTCAAGATTGGGTCGATTGGGAGCTTGGCCGTCAAATATTTCGACACTCGATTGCGCACGCCTCTCCATCGGGCGGGGGGATGGTTGTCGCGGTTCCCAGCGTACCTTGGAAGGGGTGCAACCCACGAACCATAGCAGCCCCACCGAAAAGCCAATTCCCAGCATTCGCTTCATGTTCATTGAGTAGCCTCTATGCAATTGAAAATGGAGACAGAGCAATACCGCTGGTATGGTAGGATACCCAAGCCTGGATGGGCGGTAAACAACGGCCTGTTTCGTGTTGGTCCAGCTTGTCATCGACAGCCCCCCTGCATGACAACCTCCACCATCGTGGCTGCTTTCGGAACCTCCTTGGGCAGAACCCTCGATCCCCTTGGCTCGACGATGGTTTGGTCTTCGATGCGAGTTTTCCGAAGATCGGAGTGCGTTGCCATTCTACCGCGGCGCAGGTCGTTCCCGATGATGCCGATACCCCCAGGCCGACGCTCGTTCCGTCTGTTTGTCTGATAATGATGTAGTGAACGTTTTCTAACAACAGTCTGAGGTCTTTGGATACGTGCGCGAAAGTCAATTCGCTGTTTCCGTCGTTACCGAGGAGACCGTCTGAACCATCCACATCCGTCACCCGTTCGGAAGCGTGGAAACGACAGTTGGGGCTCTCTCTGCCAGCCGCTTCGATGCATCTCCCACGGCAGCAAATTGGTTCTCGTTGGCCGTCGAGCCATGCCGTGCATCGTGGATTGAAATGAGCTGGTGCCGCCTCGACCGTCGCATTGGCTATCTCCATCGGGCAGGCGGTTTGTACGGCACCACGGATGGATGAAAAGGTGTCCGAGTATGGATACCTGTCAACCACCGGTCGGATCCGCGGGGTTGTGGATTTGCCGTCAACGGCCCGACTGAACGATGGCCTCCACTTCTTCGGCTGTTTTCGGAACTTCCTTGGTCAGAACCTCCGGATCGCCTTGCGTGACGACGACGTCGTCTTCGATGCGTATTCCCCGAACGTCGGCGTACTTGGCCAACACATCGCGACGCAAGTCGTTTCCTACGGCGGCGGTGTACGCGGGACTCGCCAGGATGGCTGGCACTTGATAGAAACCAGGCTCGATGGTGACAGCCATACGCGGTTCGAGATCCCGGTCGAGCCGCAGGTAGCAGTCTCCAAAGGCTTTGGAACGCGTTCTTCCCGCAGCATATCCCGCGCGATCCCCCAGGTCTTCCATGTCGTGGACGTCGAGCCCTAACAGGTGGCCGATTCCATGGGGAAAGAAGATCGCCGCGGCACCCCGTTCGAGCAGACCATCGACCTCGCCGCGAAAAATCCCAAGGTCCCGGACCCCCTGCACCATGACGCGTTTGGCCGTCTCATGAATGTCACGATACCGAACCCCTATGCGAACTCGCTCGATGGCTTTGCATTGTGCCGCGAGAACGACATCGTAAATCGCCCGCTGGGTGGGAGAAAACGTTCCGGACACGGGCCATACCCGCGTGATATCCCCCGCCCACCCTTCGGGAGTCTCCCCTCCGACATCGGCGAGAACCAGGTCCCCGTCCGCCAAGGCATTGTCATGGCGGATATTGTGCAGCACCTCGCCGTTTTTGCTCACGATGGGGCCAAACGAGTCTTCGTGGCCCGCGGTGCGCAATACGCCCATCATCGCGCCGAAAATTTCCGTTTCCGAGCGAGCCGTCCGGGTGGCGCGCATACCCGCCAAGTGAGCTTGCGCCGTGACGCTGGCGGCCCACCGAAGCTGTTCGAGTGCCGCATCGTCATGACGCAACCGCAACGCGATCATCGCATCCGCCAAGGCAGCGTCCGGCGCTCCATCCTTTAGGCTGGCACCGGAACCTGGTTGTATTTGTCGTCCCAGGCACCGGGAAAGAAGCTCACAGGAAGCGGCGTCTTGCGTGGGGAGAGTCGCGATCGAGTTGCGTTGTGCTTCGATGGCGGACTCGAGTTCGGACAGGTCCCGCACCTGGTCCATTCCAAGTGTTTCTCGTAAGGAGTCGAACGATGGTTTGGGGCCATCCCAAAGGTCGGCCCCTGGTTCCTCGGGTTCGATAAAAAGCGTTGATTTCCCATCACTTAGCCATAGTACGGCGGACGGTAGGGCGGCTCCCACCAGATAGAGGAAGTGGCTGCTGGCTCGAAACGGATAGCCGTTCGCGGGATAGTTGCGGGCCCGAAGCGCACCGGCGGCAAGCAAGGCTGGCGTGCGGATCGTTGCATGCAAAGCGTTTCGACGTGCCACGAACGTGGAGACGGGGGTCTTGAAAGCGCGCATGAGCGCCAGTGTAATGAGCCTGGCGGGTGAGACACAACGAAAGAGTGGAAGAGCAACGGGAAGCTGGCGGATCGTGTTACCTGGCCACCTCACGAGCGAAATACTTGGCCGTCAGTTCTTCACCCGTGGCCGCTCGAACGAATTGGGGCCATTTCATCCGCATGCCGGGTTTGAAGACTTTGTTCGTCAAAAACTCACCGAACTCCTTGCGACCATTGAACGAAAGGGTGGAGGTTGGGCCTTCGTGTCGTGCGAAGGTGGCGAGCGAGGCTCGCAACTGCGACGCGAAAAGTTCTCCGAGCATGTAGTTGTGGTAATAGACGGGAGCGATGGTGAAATGCGGTTTCGAGGCCCAATCCGCGGCGTGACGGTGGGGGGGGCGACGCAACGACTGGTACTTTTCGACGATATCCCACCAGAGTTGGTTGAGGTCTTGGTCGGGGTTTTCGTACAAGGCTTTTTCGAAGTGCAGCATCACCAGGGTCCAGCGTGTGAAGATGAGCTGCTCGCGTCTGCGCTGTTCGAGGATATCTGCTTCCGCGGCTTTGACTTTCTTTTTGTCCGCTCCCACGTAGTGGGTCATCCACGTGGGGTTTTTGGCGAGAGCGCCGAACATCATGGCGATCGCCTCGGTGGTGAAAATATGGGCCGCTTCTCTCAAGTTGTAAGGGAGTTCGTGGTCGAGCAGCCGGTAGTACACGGCGTGTCCTTGCTCGTGAAGCATCGTATCCATCCATTCGGCTTTCGGCTTGATATTCAATAAGGTGCGAACGTCTCCCTCGCGATCGATGGCGATACAAAACGCATGTTGGTCTTTGCCGTCTCGTTCGTACAAATCACTTTTGTCGAGAACGGGAGTGATATCGATACCGATATCGCTGTAGAACTGCTTGGCGATGGCGACGATATCTTCCTTTTTTTTGCCTTGGTAGAAGTCATCGAGGTCCACGTTCGACGAGGGGGGGGCGTCTTGAAAAAACGGGTTATCGTAATGCCAAGGCATCATTTCCTCGGGACGGACATGGAGCTTTTGGGCCAGCTCTTCATCGAGCTTGGTTTTCATGGCGGCAAAGGGGGCGTTGGTGAGATTTTCTAGTTCTTGAAAGAGGGTCATCAGACGTTCGGGGTCGTGTTCTTGCAGGCGCACTTGCATGTCCCAGTAGTTGGCGTAGCCGAGTTTCGTAGCGGCTTCGTTTCGGATTTTGGCAAGGGCAATGATCTGGGGTCCGACTCGTTCGCCGACTTGTTTGAGTCCCTCCCAAATGGCTTGGCGTTTTTTCGAATCTTTCTGCTTGGCAAGCATGTCGAGCAATTCATTGTTCGAGTATTTTTTGCCCTCGAGTTGTGCGCGAAAGGTGTTGAAAGTTTTTTCGATTTCGCTGCTGGCATTCACCATTTTTTCGAGCAGTTCGGGCGGAAGCTGATTGCCTTTGAAGGCGAGTTCGGCGATTTCGAGCGATCGTACGGTAAGGGGTTCAAGTTCGGATTTTCGTTCGAGTAACGAGACGATCTGCCGGTAACGGTCGGCACTCGAGTGCAATTTTTTGAGTTCCAACTCGGCCCGCGCGGCTGCGTCGAAGTCCTCTTTTTTCCCTGAGTTGGCCGCGGTCCAATACGCCAAGGCTTGTGCCTTTTCGAGTTTCGCCAGTTCGAGAAGATAGGTGTTCAACAAGGCATTCGCTTCCTGTTTTGCATGGGTTGCGCCCACCGAACCGGACGGGACCGAAGATGCCGAGGTCACGGTTTGGCTGGGAGAGGGTTTGGAGGGGTTGCAAGCACCTAGGGCAGCAGCGAGGCTCATGAAAGCGGCGGAATGGGAAGCATACCGATAGAACCGATTCATCGTTGGCTCCTGATTCAATGTCATGACGGGCGTGAAGGCTGGTCGGCCATGTCGAGCAAGTGTTTTGTACGCTTCTCGAGCGGAGCCGGGCAAGTCAGCGATGAGCAAGGATCAAAATGATCCCGAAATACCGGCAGAATTCAATCCGAGCCAGGGTCGAACCGACGAGGATGTATCCGAGGATCCGCTTTGCGAAGGGGCGAAAAGCAAAAGCGCGGCACCGCCGACGATCGCTACCCCACCGGCGACAAATGAAATGGTGGACATCTGTTTGTTCGAGGATGCCTCGTCGTCGATATCGCTGATGCGATTGCGCTCTTCTACGGTACAAACGCGCGGATTGCATTTATCGAAGAGGGAATCTCCCTCTTCAAGACGGTCCGCGTGTTGTTTGTTGAAGTAAAACCCCAAGGCGATGCCCGCGACTCCGATTCCCAGAGCGCCGTAGCCCAGATACGGATAGACAGTCGTTTGGTTCGCCGATGTCGACACGGGGGCGACGGGTTCGGTGGGCGAAGGCGATGGTGGGGGTTCGGCTTCGAGTTCGAGATTGACGGTCTTACGTTCTTTTTCCGCGATCGTGATCTTCACGGACCGAGCCCGGAATTGACCTGAGGTTGCGCGAAAAAGGTAGGTGCCAGGCTCGACCCGTTGGGCAACACCAATCGCTTCGGCGGCGATCGGTTTGTCATTCATCGTCACCTGGACGGTTTCGTCGGCATGCCCCGAGATTTCGATGGTGATACGAGGGATGAGCGCTTCCAGCGTTTCCAACTCATTTTCCGCGTCTTTGCGGGCTTGCACGAAAGCAGGGGGAGCCTCCGCAGCAAGGGGTTCCTGTACAATCTCGGAATACAGTTCCCTGGCTTTCAGCCATTGGCCGAGTTTTGCGTAGGCGCGAGCGATGTACAGCGTATGGGTAGGGGCGCGGATGATTTGGTTGGCTTGCTCGAACTGCTCGATGGCGTGGGGGAAATCGCCCGATTCGAAGGCTTGCAACCCTTCGTTGGCGGCGGTTCGTGCGGCCTTGCGCTGCGCATCGGTGAGTTGTCCCTCCGCCAAAGAAGCGGAAGCGACCATGGCCAACAGTAGCGATCCTGTGAGAATGGAACGTTTCAATACGGCGAATTGCATCCTGCTCGCATGGTAGCAGGCTCTTACGCCGCTTCCTATTTTGAATCCAGGAAAGAGGCGAAGACAGGGGTCTAACGGCAGCCGTTGGCTTGCGGCCACGCAACGCGAGTGATACAAGCGATCGAGGATATGGTGCTGCGATGACCGTGCGTATCGGTCAGCTTCTCGACGGGAAATACCGTGTGGTTCGCGTGCTCGGAAAAGGGGGCATGGGAGCCGTGTATGAGGGGGAAAACACCCTGATTTCTCGTCGCGTGGCCATCAAGGTATTGCTGCCGGAACTGCTGAAAAAACGCGATGTTGCGACGCGTTTTGAACTCGAGGCGCAAGCGGCGGGACGAATTCAGAACGATCATATCAATGAGGTTCTCGACCTCGGCACGCTGGAAGATGGTGCCCGGTTCATCGTGTTGGAATTCCTCGAAGGAGAAACCCTCAAAGAACGAGTCAAACGTGTCGGTCGCCTAACCCCGATGCAAGCTGTCCATATCGTTCGTCAGGTGCTCGTCGGGTTGTCCGCCGCCCATCGGGCCGGGATCGTTCACCGTGATTTGAAGCCAGGGAACGTATTCATTCTTTGGGAAAAACTCGGGCAGCGGGACTTCGTGAAAATCATCGACTTTGGTGTCTCCAAGTTCTTGATGAGTCAAGAAAGCCAAGTCTTGGATGAATCCCACGCCAATGCCGTGCTCGGCACACCGCACTATATGGCGCCGGAACAGCTCCGACGAAGTGGAACGGTCGATGCCCGGGCAGACTTGTACTCCGTCGGTATCATCCTTTACAAAGCCGTCACGGGACACGTCCCTTATCATGCGCAGTCGGTAAAAGAACTGTTGGTCAAGCTTACGACCACCGCTCCCACCCCCGCCACTCGTTGGGTTGCGGGAATTGATGCTGGTTTTTTGCGCATATTGGACAAAGCGACCCAGCGGGATGTCGAACGTCGCTTTCAATCCGCGGATGAATTCCTTGCCGAACTCGAGCAATGGCGTTTGGAAATGGCTGCCAATGAGCTGCCGTACTTCACCGAAGACGGCCTCATGTCCACCATGCACAACGTGTCGCTCAAACGGGGAAGTTCGGAAGTCTCCGTGCCGCCCGTCCATTTATCCTCTTCCAGCGTCGATTCGATTTCTATTCACGAGCTTCCCGATGTCTCTTTGCCCGCCAAACCCGCAACCATGGCGGAACAACCAGCCCATGCGGTTCAGCCACAGCCCATCATGCCAGCGCAACCCGTCGCTCGCTCGTCGTGGATGGGAAAAGGCGTGGCAGTGCTGCTTGTCGTGACCGCGATGGGTGGGGTTGGTGTTGGCGCCTGGTATCTGTCGAGAACTTTTCGTCCGCCCCCGACATCCAGCAAACCCGCGGAATTGAGTGTATCGGCTGACTCGAAGGCTTCTGCCAACGCAGCCGATACCGTGCCGGTGGCCTCCGCGACACAAGATGTCTCGGCCTCTCCGACATCCACCCCTCATTCCGATGAACCTTCCATTGCCGTGACAGAACTTCCTACGGAACCCACGCCGTCTACCGGTTCGAATATGCGTTCGAACTCCACGAGCCCGCAACCCAATCTCCCCCCTCGATCCGTTCCCTCACGGGATAAGGAAAATAATAAGCCAAAGGGAAAGGAAGAAGGACCGTCGGAATGGGGCTATTGAATCCGGACGTTTTTCCATTCTGAAACCGTGAGTGCTCAACGAGTTCCCAAACGAACCTTTTGCCACTCTCGACTTGTTCGCCATCACAAGTTTCGACAAGGTGCATCGGCCTTGTTCCGGCTATCCACAACCGACGGCCGCAAGCCGACTTTGGTGATGCATAATCCGCTGTTCCATTCGATGCGAAGCGCTCAGGACTCACCTTGGATGAACCGCTGTCGAGAGGACGTACGATGAGTTCTGATGCCAAAAAAAGCCGAGGTATCGGCACGATGGGTGCTGCGGCCGTTCTCACCGCGGTCTTGCTTTCCATCGTGCAAGTCAAGGTGACACGACCGATGTTGCTCGCGGAACGTTTCCTTGCCGGAGCCGGTTGGGTGGAGATCGCCCTTCTTTCGGCGTATGCGGGATGGATGACGTCCCGCGTGCTCGACGTTCGGAAATCCGCGCTGTGGCGTCGACGGCTTTGGGGGTTGTTTTCGCTCGTGTTTTTTCTTCAACTGGCTATTGGGCTGGCGGGAATCGAGAGGTTTTTAATGACCGGGGCGCTGCATATCCCCGTGCCAGCCATGATCGTTGCGGGACCGGTGTATCGCGGTTCGGGCTTGTTCATGCCCATCTTGTTTACCATCACGGTTGTGATCGTCGGACCTGCCTGGTGTAGTTACCTCTGCTATATCGGGGCTTGGGATAGCGGCTTGGCCCATCTTCGAAAACGCCCGATGGCGTTGCCGAAATGGCGACGATGGTCACGGGTGGCTATCCTTGCGCTGGTGGTTTGCGTAGCCCTCGTGCTGCGTTGGGTTGGCCTACACGGTACGATTGCCGCTGGATTCGGTATTGTATTCGGGTTCGTGGGCGTAGCCATCATGGTGATGTGGTCGCGAAAAACCGGCAGCATGACCCATTGTTTGTCGTATTGCCCGATGGGTTGGATCGCGACGGTCATGGGAAAGCTATCGCCGTTTCGGGTTCGTATTGCCATCGGCTGCGATCATTGTGGTGCTTGCACTCACTTCTGTCGTTACGATGCTCTATCGATGGATGACATCCGAAAACGGCGCCCTGGCTGGTCCTGCACGTTGTGTGGCGACTGCTTTCGCGCCTGCCACGGAAAATTCCTAGAATATCGCGTCTTTGGGTTGCGGGGAGATAGGGCGCGGTCGGTGTTCATCGTTGTTGTCGTGGCTTTGCATGCCACGTTTTTGGGTGTTGCGCGGATTTGACGACCGCCGCACACTTCCGAGTCATGCTTCCGCGTTTTGATCGACCTGTGGATTGTCGATGCCTTGGGGCGTTGGGGAGCATGTGTATCGTGGTGGCCTGCACCAATTCCGGGGGTGGTTCGGGACCGGCGAATTCGCCTGCGGAGGCCCCATCGACTTTCCCTTCGCCCGTGACCTCCACGGTCATGTCTTCGCGGCTGCCATCCGAGCCTTTCGATGGAGTCGAAAGCTGCAAAGACGCGCAAGCCGACACCGCCTCCGACGAGTCCATCGCCTCGTCGAGCGACGAGGAGACATGGACCGACAATCATAGGAGTGTTGATTCCTGTGAAGATTACCGGGTGGCGCGATGGGCGGAGGTGTACGAAGACCCTCATGGCCCCAAACGCGTCTTTGGTTACGATGGTTATTTATTTCGACGCGTGGCGATTCGCCGGACGATCGGGGGTGAGCAAAGGACGCATTGTGTTCGCGTGTATCATCCCCGGGAGCGTTCCCGGGAAGGGAAAAAAGTTCGTGTTTCCGAATGGATAGGCCCTTCTTGGTACCGGTTGATCGAAAACTCGTTGAATCGATTGCCTTGGCATCATCTTCAGGTCGTGCATGCGTTCGTGATCGATGATCGTCCGATTTTGCATGGGGTAGCATCGTTTAGTCGCGAGGACCCTTCGCATGATGCTCGTGATGGGCATACGATATGGTTGAACAAGCGGTTATTTTTGGAACCGAATGGGTGGGGGCCCGGAAACTACGGAAAGTACTGGGCATATCGGGTGAATCGAGATGGGCAGCGCGCGCATGGTCAGGTGCCGGAGCATGACTTATTCAGTCCGGTGCTGCTTCACGAGGTTGGGCATCTGGTCAACTACTCGGTAGTCAACGGCTCGGCGGCGGATCCATCGTGTCCGCCTTGTGCCTATATGTGTGGGGATCATAAGAACTGTGCGGAGTTGAAGCCTGCGCAGCGGGAAGCCTTTTGCGTGACGTCGTATTGCACGGGGTTTGGGTATGCCTCCGGAACCGAGAATTTCGCGGAGATGTACCGGTGGTTTTACCAGGGGCGAGAGACGCGCGAACTGTTGGAGCAGCATTTCGAGCCATGCCATCGGTTGCTCGAATCATCGAATGGGGCATGGAAAGCGCCGTGGGACAACGGGATGGGGGAGATATCCTCGTATCGCAAGACCCTGTGGGACAGTTGTGACGGCACGGCTTGTCGGGCGTGGTGAGAGGCTTTCCCTGGCTCGATCACGGCTTCCCCTTGCATTTGGCACGGTGGATGACCAAATGGAGGCTCGATTCTGGAAGGAGATCCGATGGCATTGAACGATTCGATCCCGACGGTGGATGAGCGCAACTTCGAGGAAGAAGTGCTGTTATGCGAGTTGCCGGTGATGGTGGACTTCATGGCGACGTGGTGTGGGCCGTGCAAGACCATGGCTCCCGAGTTCGAGGCGTTGGCTCGGGAATTGGAGGGCAAGGCGAAATTGGTCAAGGTCGATATCGACCGTTCACCGGCACTTGCGGGTCAACTCAGAATACAGTCGGTGCCGACCACGATGGTGTTCGCGGGGGGGCGATTGGTGAACGGCAAGGTGGGAGCGATGCGAAAAGCGCAGCTCATGCAACTCATCGAGCCTTTTCTTCCGCGCGCGCAAGGGGCCCTTTCCCCTGTCGAAGCGGCTCAACTCCTGCAACAAGGGCAGATCGTCCTCGTGGATACGCGGGAGGCTCCTGTGTATGCTCGCGCGCATCTTCCTGGCGCGGTCAACATGCCGCTCGAAGAGATCCGAGGGCGACTGGCGGAACTGCACATGCTAGCGGGCGTGCCCGTGTTGTATTGTCGTGGCGGCGATAAATCCAAAGCGCTAGCCGAGGAGCTGGCCAACGACGGGATCGGGGTTGGGTTCCTCGAAGGAGGGGTGCTTGGTTGGGAAGCCGAAGGGCTTCCGGTGGACCGTCCAGACTGAGGTTCAACCTTTTGCTTCGGCCTTGCCGAAACATTTTTTGGTAGGCTTGGATCGTGCGCTCCGTTGTGTCTCGTCCGTTGTCGCCACGTGCCATGGCTCAGGCATTTGCCCTTCTTACCGTGTTGGGCTTGCTGACCTGTCATTTTCACCAAGCCTGGGCACAGCGCAAAACATTGAGCGGAACATGGTCTGCGACGGCCATGACGGAGCGATTCAACGTCGGCGAATGGGGACCGAAGTGCGGTCCTCGTCCGGGAGGCCAAGGCGCTCCGGGCGGTACGGTTACCATCACGCAACAGGGTAATGAACTGGACATTCGAGGCGCGGGACGCTCCTACAGTACGACCAACTGTTGGGAACAGGCGCCGGGGCTTCAACGGGTATCGCATTCCGCCTCCGCCCGAGGATGGTCCAATCGATGTGCGACGGCGGCCAATGATCCTCGACAAGCCACGGTCGTTACAACGATTTCCGCAACGGATGACGCGATCCATTTCGACGAAACCGGCTCGTACCAATTCATGCTCGAAGGCCAAGCATGTACTGCCTCGGTACGTCGTACACGCTCGTTTCGCCTGATACAGCGACAAGGGGAAGCTGCTGTGGGCGCGACGCCTCCGGCGGCTTCATCCGTTGCTTCTGCGCCGCCCACGACTTCTGCTACCCCACCTGCGGTTGCGAAAACGGTCGACGATGGAATCAAAAACTGCGCCTCGCCTGGTGAGCCCGCCCGTCTCGAAGTGCGTCCGGCGCGCAAGCTGCTTCGAGCAGGCGATTCCTTTTCTTTTTCCGCAAGGGTGGTCGATGAACAAGGATGCCCCGCTTCCGTCGTACCCACGTGGCGTGTGGTGCAAGGAACCGCCAAACTCTCCGTCTCCTCCACCGGAAAAGTAACGGCAGAGGAAAACTCACCGGAGGGAACCGCTGATATCCAGGTCAGTGTGGGCGGCAAAAGCGTTCGGGTTTCCGTCGAAGTCGCTTCGCGAGAACGCTACGAATCGTTGTTGGAAATTCGTGGGCTCAACGAATTGGGAGAAACCGATGAAGTAGCGACCGCGATGATTGCCACGACGAGCTTGGGAAGTGGAACTGCCGTGGCGGAAGATACGGCGAAGAAGCGAAAGACGATTTTCGCGGTGGTCGTAGGGGGGGGCGCCTTGTTGGTCGTGCTGGTCGGTTTGTTCTTTTTGCGAAGGGGAACTCGAAACCGGCGCGTTGAAAGCGACGAGCCAATGGCGCCACGGGTCGTGCCGAAAGTGCCGCTATCCGAACGCATGGTCGTTGGCGCTCCACCAGAAGCCAGGTCGAGACAACGGCATGAGGTATTCGAAGTAGACCGTGCGGTTCAAGACAAACCACCGCCGGTTGTGTGCCCCTTGTGTAAACAAGAGTATCCCGCGGGAAGTCTGTTTTGCCCAAACGATGGAACGCGGTTGGTCAAGGTTGCCGCGATCAGCGGGGCCCCGAAGGCAGCCACGGGAATTTGTCCAACGTGCGAACGCGCTTTTCCCTTGGAGCAAAAAAACTGCCCACAACATCAACAACCTTTGATACCAGCTCCGTTGTTCAACGCTTCAAGCTTGAAGCGTGCGGGTGTCGAGGTGAAGCAAGGCAAAGTCTGCCCGACCTGCGGCTCCCGTTACGGAGTGGAAGCCACTTTTTGCGGGAAAGACGGCACGGCTTTGATGCTCGTCAACTCCTGATACGCAACCCACCACGACGTCGCTGACAGCGTGATTGTCGAACTGGGGGGTCGTCCATGGGCGGACGGGGGAGAGCATCAAGGGCGGCCAAATGGTGTGGGGTTCGATAAGAGGCGATTGCGTGGGACGGTCTATTCGAGCCATAGCGGTCATGACGACCACACGCCGAGGGCTTGAGATTTAAAATAATAAAATCAAATAGTTATAGAGGGTTGATGTTGTTGTTCCATTCTCTTCGACGCCTCGATTCGCGCCCCGGCCATCTTGAAATGCTCGTTTGGCTTGAAGGATTGGAAAAGAAACCGGCGAGCGGTGGAAGGGCATACGGTTTACCAGTCCTTGGAGTTGATGTTGGGAAAGGGGGCGATGGCTGGGGGTGATGGGGGAGAATTGGCGCAGTGGTGTTTCAACCATCGGTGGGGCGCATTGTGTTTGGGGACATCCTACGGCGTGCTGTTTCCGCGAGGCGATAGGTAGCGAATAAGGTGGCCATGAGGGCGATCATAGGGGTGAGGGTTTCGCGGATATGGCCTTGGGCGATGGCATGTCCGATTTGTGTGCCCCACGACGATTGGGTTGCATCGAGTCCGACGAAGGCCATCGCGGATTCAATGCCTGTCAGAACGCCGACATTGATGAATGTCATGCTGATCAGGGCTGGAGCGTTGGATGGCAACAAGTGATTGAAGAGCAGACGAGCGGGTCCGGCGCCGAGGGCGTAGGTTGCCAAGTATGATTCGGAGGAGCGAAAGCGAAGGCTTTGTGTGCGAACGTAGCAAACGGTTTCGGGGATGCGGACGGCCATCAAGGCGATAATCGATATGGGCAGGGCGTAGTCGGATTGTATGGTCAGAGATCGGAGCAGGGCAACGAGGATGATACTGGGGAATCCTCCGAGGATTTCGAGCAGCCAGGTGATGAGGCGTGCATGGGTGCGAGTGATGAGTGTCGAGACGATACCCAGAGGGATTCCGAGGATGGTTGCCAACGATGCGGCGGGGAGGACTACGACGGTCCAGGATCGTGCTCCATGGGACAGTAGGTCCCACGGGCCTCGAAGTTCATCGGGAGCGGTCAAGGCCATGAGCCATGCGATGACCAGCAGCGTCAACGCCAATCCTACATCGAGCCGATTTGCGGTTTTCGCTCGATTCATGGGTATTCTCCATGGACGGAGCGGTCGAGACGCGGGTCGAGCCAGTTTCCAAGCAAGGAACCCAGGAACATCATGAGGGCATGAACGGTCATGCCGATGAGTCCCATGGCCATCAGCAAGGGGATATCGCGTTCGATGACGGCATCAATCAGGTGGTGGCCGAGGCCGGGAAGACCGAGGGCTTGCTCTGCGACACATGCGGCGGATAGGGCGATGGGGAAGTCGAAAGCAAATAGGGTTACGGCAAGGGCGAGGCTGGGTTTTCCGATATGGAATAACACGATCTGGGAGCGAGGGATCCCTCTGGCGGCAGCATATTGCAAACAAGGGTTTGACAAAGAGTCGAGGGCGGCGATGCGTTGATGCCGTGCGGGTGCTACCACGAGCGTCGTGCCGATCGCTGTGATGGCGATGGCGATGGGATTGGATATGATCCAAGCAAGGATGAAGCAGATAAGGGCAACGGGGGCGGTGAGAAGTGCGAGCAACACACCAGAGCTGATTTTGTCGACAGTGCGTTCGTGGTGCAGGGCGCCCGCGAGGCTCATGGGGAAGGCGAGGGCGTAGGCGAGCCAGAGGCCGAAAAAGGCGAGAGCGAAAGTGCTGGGACCTTGGTAGCGAAAACGCGCAAAGGTGGTCATCCCATTGGCATCGACACCGAGTTGAAACGTGGAGGCCTCGAGGGCCCAGCGGCCATATTGTGTTTCGGTAAGGATGGCGAAGAGGCGTTCTGGGCCGGATAGGGGTTCATAATCGAATCGGGAGGAGAGCCACCAATCGCGCCATACGAGGATGCAGCGATTGGCTTGATGTGGGTCCATGCGAGGGTGGATACAGGCATCGCGTTGGGTGACATGGGCTGCGACGCTCAGCAATCGCACGGAGCGAGCGACGTCATCGGGGGTGTGGCAGGTGTCCAGGGCTTGCATGATGCCCTGGAGCGCGAAGGTATCGAGTTCGATGAGGGTGGTGAGTCGTGCTGGGGAGCCATGGGCTGCTTGTCGATGGACGGCGCGTCGGACAGCGGCGGGTTGGAATTCCACGGATCGTTCTTCCCAGAAGCGATTCCAGAAGGCGATGGCGTTGCTGGGAGAGGAGAAAGCGGAGGGGTCGGTGAGTCCCATGCGTTTGGCGACGGGCTCGAGGGCCATGGCGATTCTGCCTTGCGTTTGCGAATCGAGGGGCGAGGGGGAGGTATCGATGGGTTGGCGTACAGGGGGTTGTGGATGAAGAAGCGGCAGGATGTGTGGGAAAGCGGCGCCTCCCAATCGAACCAGTTCGCGCTGGGCGCCTTCATTGGGGCCTTCTGCCAACGAACGGACCGCGCGATCGGTGAGTGTTTTGATGTCCCGGGGATAGAGATTGAAAAACCGTGGCAGGGAGGGATCGGGCGTGGGGGCGACGAGGGTAAGCAGCCAGAAAAACAGGAAAGAGGCGAGCAACAGTGCGGGAACGAACCATACGCTTCGTCGGAGGGCGTTGCGCAGCATCGAGAACAGAACTCCGTCCTATTGTCGGTGGACGAAGTAGTAGGCAGCGAACGCCAGCCCTCCGAAAACAGCGATGACCAGAGCGGCGAGCACCCACAGGGGCGTGTTTTCGATGGGAAGAACCACCTCATCGTCGAGGTTTTTGGGCGAGGCGTTGAAGTTATTGGAAGACGATGCTCGCGGTTGGCTAGGATCGATGAACCGGTCTTTGACCTCGGAGCCGATCATCGGTTCATCAAGCTCTTTGACAGCTCCCCGTCGTCCGGGCATGGCACGCTCGGAAGTCGAATTTTCAGGGAGCACGTAGTTGGTATACTCCAGCCGAGGATCGTCATCGGCCGGCTCCGGCAGGCCTTCTCCCTCGAAGCGAGCCAAGACGACGGTGATGTTGTCATGGCCGCCAGCGTCGTTGGCTTTTTCGATCAGCGTTTGGCAAGCTTCGGTGATATCGGGGTGATCGAGCATCGTTTGTCGGATGTCGTCGTACCGAACCATGCTGCTGAGCCCGTCGGAGCACATGAGCAGAACATCGCCTTGCCGCAGGGGGACGAAGGTGAGGTCGACTTGAACGGTGTCTGCGGTGCCGAGGGCTTGGAGGATGATATTGTTGTGTTCGAAGTTTTCGGCTTCTTCTTCGGTGAGCTGGCCGGCTTTGATGAGTTGATTGACGAGGGATTGGTCGCTGGTGACTTGGACGAGATGCTGATTTCGTAAGATGTAGGCTCGACTATCCCCGACTTGTCCGAGGAAAAGAAAGGAGTCGAGCATGACGGCGACGGTGGCGGTGGTGCCCATGCCTCGATGGTGTCGGTCGAGTTTGGCTTCGCTGTAGATGCGAAGGCCGGCGGTTTCGATGGCGCGCACCATTCGTCTGGCGAGTTCGTCGTGATCGGTGGGGGGGGCCCCTTCGGCGAGTTTTTCATAGATGATGCTGACGGCGAGGGCGCTGGCGACCTCTCCGGCGGCGGCTCCGCCCATGCCGTCGCAGACGGCCAACAAGGAGCCGTGGGGACCGACGACATGCAGATGGTTTTGGTCTTCGGTGCCGCACGTTTTTTCGGTGAGGTTAGCGATGATATAGCTGTCCTCGTTGTGCTCGCGGATGCGTCCGACATCGGTACGACCGAAGACATGGAAACGGATGTCTCCAGGCTGGGATGGAGAAGCCTCAGTCATTTGACCTTCGAGTTCAGTCACCCTTATGCGAGCTCCACGCGGAACAAGTGCTGCCCCACGCGGATGGAATCGCCATCCTGCAGGGCGCAATCACCGCGAATCGCGACGAACGAGCCGTTCGACGAGTTCAAATCTTCGAGTGTGAAGGTGCCAGAAGAGCTGGACCGTCGAATGACAGCGTGTCTTCTGGATAAGTAAGGATCGTCTGTAAACACGATATCACCTGACTCTCGACCCAGAACGGTCTCGAGTCGGTGTAGATGGTACACGTCTCTGGCGACTCCCTCCACCGTTCGTTGCACAAGTCGGGCACAACGAGCGAGTGCTGGGGAACCGAACACGAGCGTTCCATGCTGTACGGCAGGCCCGAGGTCGAGTTCCGCATCCATGGCGGTTTCAAACTTTAGCACTTCCACCCCGAGTAAGAGCAAGTCTCCGTGCTGGAGCGGGTGAGGGGAGCGGAGTCGGACGAATACGCCGTTGGTCGAGTTCAAGTCGCGAACGAACCACGAGCCGTTCACGCGAAGCAGTCGGGCATGTCTCGGGGACATATAGTGATCTTCGGATAGGACGATGGCCCCTTCGGAGCGTCCGATGTCGACTTGGTCGCCGACCAATGGGAAGCTAGGGCCTTCTCGTCCATCGCTTCCCACGACGACGAGGCGGCCAGCGGGGATGGTCGAAGAGCCGGAAAAGGGAATGTATTGGCCGGTTTTGGTTCCGGCGGGTTGATCGGCCAGCAGCGGATGGGGTTGTGCCAGGCCTTGGGAAGTAGAGGGGCGCGTTCGCGAGCGGTCGGTCGATTCGGCGCGCATGTTCGGCGCGCCTGGGGGAGGAGTTGGTGGGGCAACCGCGGCTCGCGCGGATTCCGAAATGTTGTTTTGTTGTTGAAAAACGTAGTCTTGCGCACCAGCCGACGGTGAGTTTAGCGCGGGAGAAGGTTCGGCAACTTGTTGTGGGGGGCCTTCTTGAAAGGATGGGTTGGGTAAAGGAGCCCCACAATACTTGCAAAAGCGCATACCCCCATCACATATTCCTTGACAACGGTCGCAGATGATGGGCTGGGGTGACGCCGTCGGAGGATCGGGGGGGGAGACTTGGATGACGCCAGCAGGGGGAATCGGTGAGAGATTCGCGATGGGAGGGCTAGGGTGCAGCGGGGCGCCGCAGGTGACGCAGTATTTCCCTTCCGCAGGGTTGCGCGTTTGACATCGTTCACAGACGACGTGTTTTGCGGAAGATTCGCTGTTTTCGGGCGCAGGGCGAGAGATCGCGGGGGGCGCAACGGCCTGAAGCCGTCGGCCGCAATCTTGGCAGAAGATGAGGGATGTCGGATTGTCCCGTCCACAGCGGTCGCAAATCACGGTTCGAAAGGGGACCCCGCAACGTGCTCGGAGTCAAGACCCCATTTCGATCGGATGGCCTTTTTTGCCGTTTTGTATGCTTGAACCCCCGCGTGTCGTGAGGTTCTCAGCGCAAGCGCATCCCGTGGCTTCCTAACGGCTCCCGCGCCTCGAGGGTGAGGGCAAGTCCCCAGAAATGGGCAACTCCAGTGTCACGATGTTGTCCGGCGCGATCCGTCCACTCGAAAAACAACATCGGTCGATAGGTTGCGGCCAGTCCGACGATGGTCGTTCTCGAAAGCTGCACTTCAAAGCCCGCACCGCCGAACGACGCGAGCCCCCAGGCTTCCGCATGCCATTCGTTACCAAAGGCAAGACCCCCAAGCCCCGCCGTGAGGTATGGCTCGGTTCGCAGGCCGAAGTTGAGCAGGTAACGCATCTCTCCACCGAGTTGTTGCAACACCCCCAGACGCATCAACCCTTGCGTATCCAATTTCGCGAGAGAATAGGCTCCACCGATGTACCAGGGACCTCGGGAACGATAGCCGGCGCGGGCTACCAAACCGGCTCCGGAGCCGAGAATGCACGGGACACGGGCATGGCTTGGGCAGACAGGACCTGGATTCAAGCTAAACTGTACGTGAAGGGCCGTGCCGAATTGTAAATAGTCGACATTCAAGGGCGGAGGCTGCACCGGGCCGGCCGGTGGATGCTTCGGAGCCGGTGGTTGGGGTTGCGGTGGCTGTTGGCCAAGTGCTGAACTCACGGCGAGTGTCGCACTTATCGCCACATAGCCCAGGACCGCAACGTTCGAGCGTTTCCGAATCATCGGTTCTCCTCACCTGGAAACGTCCATTGTTTTATCATCAGAAAACAATTCCTAGCGCAGTCTTCTTGACGCCTTGGCGTTGTATCGCATAAAGCCCCTCAAGCTCTGGCTCTGGAGGCAAGACCGAATGGAGATCTACCTCGATAAACGCGCCGTGCGACAGATTCGTCTTTCTGCCGAGGATGCGACCGAAGAGGGTGACACCGAAACCCTGCGTGAAGACATTTTCGAATCCTTTTCGGAAGAACAGATCGAAGATATCGAACGCCTGCTCGACAACGGCGACTTTTTTGAATTCCTCACGGACATGCTCGAGGAGTGGGGCGGCGATGACGTCGACGAACTCTTCGAGATTCTCGAAACGAGTCTTGGTGAACTCAACATCGACCTGAAATACGCCTTACCCGCGGAAGATGATGACGACGATCCGGATCCCGACGATGACGATGAGGATTTCGATCCGGATGAAGACGAAGTCGACGACGATTGAAGTCGAGCGATTATCCGTGTTGGGATAGTCGCTTTCACCACGGAAGATGCGCTCTCGACCGTAGGGGGTCAGGGAGCGATGTCTCGCGCAATATATTCCCGGCATGTTCCGGCCTGGCCAGGTGTCGGAGCCTTGTCGCATAGTAGCGTTGCGCAGTGCGCATAGCGGGATTGCGGTATGTGCTTGACGAGCAGCGAAACCGCTGCACAAGCGCCTTCGGTATCCTTCTGCTTTCTGGCCACCAAAGCCTCCGCCCACAAAGCATCGTCCCGTAGCGTCGAGGTCGGGAAAGCGTCGAATAGCTTGCGGAACTCTTTTCGCGCCACATCAGGCTCCGCCAAGGCATCGCGGTACAACACGGCAAGACGCATCTGCGCTGGCGCATAGAGCGGCCTTTCGTAACTGCCGTGGATGAGCGACTGCTCCCGGTCTTCGAGCAACGTGCGCAAGTGAGCTACCGCCTGGCGAGGACGTCCAAGCCGCTCTTCGAGTTCCGAAGCCAAATAGAGCGCGTTGTCCCTTAAACTACCAACCGGATACGGATAGTCCTTCGCACAAATGAGCAAGGTGTCCACCGCCTCCCGAAGCCGTCCCAGCCGTTCCAACCGTTTTGCTTTTTCATATAACGCCCGCTCACCCAGATCATGAGCACGATACCAATCCATGCTCGCGTCCAAATAGTCGATCACACGCAACGGGCCGATCGTTTCATCCAAGTACTGAAGATAGCGCTGAAGCGCCGCACGACTCAAACCACTAGCCGGATACCGAACGATCGCCGCGTGAAGCATCTGCCAGCCCTTCGCCGCATCGCCATGTCGTATCTCGATTTTCGCTGCTTCATGGGCTGCTCGCGCCGCTCGTAAACCGTCGGGCGAGATCGAAACCATCGCCTCGAAAACCGTCTTCGCCTCCCGATATCGTCCCGCACGAAGATACGATGACGCTTCCAAATACAATGCCTCGTCGCGATCCTTTCGACGATCCGCCTTGCCTGCCGCTTGATGGAAGTGCTCCGCAGCTTGCTCATACCGGCCCGAAGAGTACGCCCGGTGTCCCGCCGCTTTGGCCTCCAGGTAGGGCCGCGGTATCGATGGCGCGCAACCCAATAAACAACAGGCGCAGATCGCGTAGGCGATTACCTTGCTCATAATCATTCTCCGTGGAGACGTTGTAACGTTTCGATCACTTCCGCCACAATCTGTCCTCCACGCTGTGCCGTTTCCTCGACGTCGAGGTGGGTAACGAGCCGGATACGATGCGCACCGAAGACCGCGACGAGCACACCTTTGGCTCGCGCGGCGACCTCTATTTGCTCGGCGGCAATCGTGGGCGTATCCACCATGACGATGTTGGTTTGCACCGCTTCGAGATCAACCTGCGCGCCTTTTGCACTCGCCACGATCCGTGCCAGAGCCTTCGCATTGTCATGGTCTCGCACGAGTCGCTCGCGGTGTTGCTGCAATGCAAATCGCGCCGCCGCGGCAAGAAAACCCGCTTGCCGCATCCCTCCACCCAACCGCTTGCGCAACCGACGAGCCTGCTCGATCAACGCATGAGATGCGCAAAGAGCAGAGCCGACGGGTGCGCCTAATCCTTTTGAAAAACAAACACTTACGGTATCAAAGCCCGTCGCAATTCGCTTTTCCGTTACGCCGAGCGCCACCGCCGCATTCCATATCCTCGCCCCATCCATATGACACGACAGGCCATGACGACGCGACGCCTCGAGCACCGAAGCCAGTTGCTCCAACCGCCATACTCGTCCCCCCGCTCGATTATGCGTGTTCTCCACCGCAACCAATCGCGTTTGCGGATACCAATCCGCTCGTGGCTTCACCGCCGCGCTCACATGCTCCCCATCGAAACATCCGTCGTGCCCAACCGATACCGCTTGTACACCCCATAACGCGCTGGCCGCTCCCGATTCATACCACGCACAATGGGCGCCTTGCCCGACGATGATCTCATCGCCCTTGCGGGTTTGGACGCCAATGGCGAGTTGATTGCCCATGGTCCCACTCGGAACGAAAAGCGCCGCTTGTGTGCCCAATCGATCCGCGACCTCTTCTTCCAGCAATCGCACCGAAGGGTCCTCCCCGAAAACGTCGTCCCCCACGCAAGCTCGTTGCATCGCTTGACGCATCGACGGCGTCGGTTGTGTGACCGTGTCGGAACGCAAGTCGATCATCGCGCTTGGTGCTGTCGTCATGCCAGCTCTCCACCTTGCCCGCGACTCGTGATGAGCCGAGGTTTCACGAACCAAAGAGCATAGCAGCCTCTCGCCGACAGATCGCGAAAGACTGGAAATCCACCGCGTTTTTGTCGATTTTCGTAGTGCCGATCAGCCCCCTGCCGCCTACGGATGGATGTAGACGATCGTTCCTTCGCCCAGGTCCCTCGACGCATAAGCGCCATGCCATGCCGTCGGCAATGTGGGCGTCGCCCAAAAGAAGAAAAATCGCGCATCGATCGGCGATAAATTCACGCAGCCATGGCTTCGCACCTTGCCATAATCATCATGCCAATACGCGGCGTGAATCGCGTAACCATGGTGAAAATACTGCACCCAAGGCACATCCCTCAACTCAAACTCATGCCCCACATCCGTCGAGTCCATGGTCGTAGTGACATGCTTTTCGCGAATTCGAAATGTTCCTCGCGGAGTCGAATGCGACGTTTTCGGGTCCCCCAAGCCGTCTTTCCCCGTGGATACCATCGTGACATATACGGGCGTACGCCCCTCCCAGGCCACCATCGTCTGACTCACGATGCTCAAGTCGATCCACTTCTGCTGGCCTTTGGCAAACGCGGGAAGCTTGGACGGCAGTGCGGCAATGGCCGCGTCATCGGACAATACCCACGTGTCGTTGTGGAGTTGAACGAAGCGCTTTCCTTGGCGATTTCTTACTTTCCCATTGAGGTTGATGGTGGTGCGGAAAGGGATCTCCCCCACACGCTTGGTTTCGGTATCCGATAGTTCGAATACCGCGGCTCCACTGCGATTGGTCACGAAACCAAGAGGCAAACTCAGTCCTGATTTCTGTCCCAAGGCCACGCCATGCCACGTGGAACCGGTATTGGGTTTCAACTTGCTCACGGGAATGAGGCGACCATCCGCGGTAATCGCCATGCGACGCTGCTGCGCACCCTCTCCCGGCACGAACGTGCCGATAACGGCGACCCCCGTGAATCGTTTGACTCGTCCGGCGATGACCGCATATTGCGGTGCTTTATAAGCGGCAAGATGCGGTATTTTTCTTCCACCATCGAGCCACCAGGGCACCATGTCGTTGCCATCTCCACCGAATACCGTGGACAGATCCGTATGAGGCGGTTCGCTGGGTGCTGGACCGCTTGCCACACCGTTTTCATCCAACGGAATGTCGTTGGCTCCTACGTCGATGGCCTGCCAAGAATCTTTGAGCTTGTTGTAGGAGCGTAGATGCTTGTCGAGTTGGAATTCGTATTGATGCTGCTCGGCCTTGGTCGGAACGCGAAGATAGTTGGGAGCGATGGCTCGTGCGAAGGCATACCGATACGGCAAGGGTTTGCTTAAATCCGGAAGCTTACCGAGCGCACGCGCAATCGGATGCTGTAAGTAGGTGGATGCCTTGTCTCCGATGCATACATATCCCACCGGTCGAATCCGATACCAACCGTGTTCGCAACCATCGTAAGAAATTGCGGTTTTGCTTCGCGCGACCACCTCACCGACACGGAGATATCCAATTTTTTCTGAGTTCGAGGAGGGTTGGGAATAGATGACGGTGGCAAGGGAGGTGGCCACGAGTTTCGGCCCATCCTCGGGCGGCATCGGGGTTTCGATACGATCTTCGGCGGGCGCCTGGCCATCCCCCTCTTCGGCTACGGTGGCCTCTGGGTCCGGTGCGGCCTCTTCTTCTCCTCCACAAGCGAAAATCGTGGTTCCCACTACAAGCAGGGCGAGTGTCCGTAGGTTGAGCAGCGCGTGTCTCATCGGTTGGCAACCAAGCAGATATTCAGCCCAAGGGCCCAGTTTTCTGCAATTCGATCGAATCTCGGACAGCTCGAAGCGCTGGTTCATCCGTTGGCATCGTGGTATGCCCTCAGCCGTGCGGAAGCTTTCGTTTCTTGCTCTCCTCCTCACGATAGGCTGCGCTGGATCGGCGTCATCAACAGCCGGTTCCCACGCTACGCCCGCGGGCGTTTCGGATTCCTCATCCGATTCCCATCGTTCATCCGGGCCTTCCCTTCCTTCTTGCGAAGATGGATCCTGTTTTGCTTGCGGTGATACCGTGTGTTTGCGCGGGTACTACTGCGAGAAGATAGGAGCGACGAGCGGTTGTGCGTGGAATGGACCGTGTGCGAAACGGGCCAATTGCGCCTGTCTCGCGTCGGTCGCAGGTGCCGATTCGTCCTGCTCCTGTGAAGAACGGGATGGGCATGCCTTCGTCACGTGCTCGCCTTGAGGGGACCGAATACAACCGACCGCGTGAAACGATGCACTGCACGATGATGCGTGGTCAATCACCTCGCGTTCATCGTCGGACCGCAAGGGTGATCACGCGAGGAGAATCCGCATCGAAAAAAGCGCCGTGGGTGGCGGGATGCCCGCTGACTTCCACGACCTTGAAGCCTGTGTCGTGCAGAATTCGACCAATCTCGTGCAAGCTGTACAGCCGAATGGAATACTCCACCTCTTTGGACGTGCCGTCCTCGATCATGATGGTTCGTTTGACACGAAGACGGCTGGTGATCGAGTTGAACTGCGCATCGTCGATACACACACAACCATCGCCTTCGAACCAAACGAGAGAAGGAAGACGAGAGCAGATATAGTCTCGGTTTATCAGGTCGAGTAAGAACATTCCGCCTTTGCGTAGGGCGCGATGCACGCGTTGAATCACGGAAGCGTTGATTTCGTCATCGAAGAAGCCGAAGCTGGTCGCCCACGAAAAGACGCCGTCGAATACCTCTTCGAAAGCCATTTCTCTCATGTCGCCTTGCAGGAAGTTGATCTTCTGGCCGCGTTCTTGCGCTTCATCCGCGGCCATGGCCAACATGGTGAGAGATAAGTCGTAGCCCACGACGTTGAATCCGCGAGAGGCCAATTCCACGGCGTGTTGTCCGGAACCGCAACCAAGGTCCAACACCACGCCACCGTACTGGATTCCCAAGCTCTCTTCGATGAAGGACACTTCTGCTTTTACTTGCCCGGGAGTCAAGCGCGGGTAAGCACGAACGAATTCGTCGGTAAATGCCTCCTCCCATCCCGCGCGTCCTTTTCGAGGACGTTTTTCTCGTTCTTGCGGTTTGACCTTGGGAGGTGGAGGTGCCTTGGCAGGACGAATGGGTGCGGGGGGAATATCGTTGGCCGGCTCGGCGGAAGGGGCTGGCGCGGCGGGCAATGGTACCGACACCGCAACAGGGGGCGTGACACCTAGGGGTCGTTCTTCGGGAATTTCGTTGGACGTAGCGGCCGTGGGTGGTGTGGGCGAAACGGATGGGTCCGAGACTGGTGCCAACTCCTCGTCCAATTCATCAGCAGGTGCGTCTTGAGATGCGGCTGGAGTGAGTTCTTTCGAAGGTGGTGACTCCGACAACTCCTGAGAGGTCTGTGGAACGGGCAGCACGACGGCACCGGCTCGCGCCGCGGTTTTGATAGGCGGCGGAGGGGCCGAAGCGGAAGGCGACAACGGCGTGGCCATGGGTGGCGCTGGCGAGTCGGAAGGCACGCTGGGCGTCGGCACGATCATGACCGGTGGTGCCCGAACCAAGTCTTCTTCCCATTCCGGTTCCAATTCCTCGTCATTCCGCGATGATGCAACAGGCTGCGATTCGAACCCTTGCTCAGTGTCGTCGTCGAGCCGATCCTCGAGCGCAAGCTGTTGGACCTGTTTTTCAGGAGCAGGAGCCGAGGCTTCCCCCACCGCGATGATCCGCATGGCTTGCACGATCGGCGCTCGCTGTTCGGTTATCGGCGGTTTTGCTTCTTCCACCGCGGGAGTTGCAGAGGATTTAGGAATGGCGTCGTCCGGTATTTTCAGGGTAATGCGCTGCCGTGACGATCGAAGCTCCGCGGGGACATGCGGGTCGGACGTACTGTCCTGGTCGATAGTCTCGTCTGATTGTTCCAGCGCGGGTTCGTCGTCTTCGAGGGGGTCCAATTCCTCCTCGCTGGGCGTTGACAATAGTTTGTCACGGACAGCCGTTTCCTCTGGAGGAGGCGCTTGCAGATAGCTAGCCACATCGTCAGGACCCAGCGCCGCATCGAGCATGGATACGTCGGGAGGAGAGGGAACGGGTGATGGCGACGGAATCGGCGGATGTTGCTCCTCGGCATCTTGGGCCTTGCCTTGTTCGTCGTCCGTCATCCGAACCTCACAAGCGATTCTCCAACTCGTATCAATCCTAACGGTCGCTGCCAACAAGGTGCTTGCGGATCAGCCAACACGACCGCCGTGGAACCGAGGTGGAACGCTCCGACTTCGTCGCCTCGAGTGATATCGACCGGAGGAGACAAAACATGGATTCCCTCGGGTACATCTCGATAAGAGAGCATGGCCACGGAAATTCGACCCACGATGAAAGCTCCCACGAGCACCAACACAATCCAACCCATATCGGGCGTTTCAATACGAAGAACGACGCGCTTGTTTTCCACCAACAAGGCCCGCGTGCAATGATCTCCCAGCGCATTGACGGGAAATAAATCACCACAAATCCCGCGAATGAGGCTTACCTTGCCCGTCGCCGGCGCGTGAAGTCGATGATAGTCCCGAGGGGAAAGATAGACGACCGCGTATTGGCCGCCAAGCAGCGATAACGCTTCCGTCTCATCACCAATCAGACGGGCTACATCATAGGGCCGCCCTTTGACGACAATCCGGCAACCGGCCTCGATCCGACCCATCGACTGAAGCATCCCATCCGCAGGGCTCACTACCTGCCCGGGCCCATCGCTGATCGGTCGTCGTCCCGGTATCAAAGCCCGCGTAAAAAACGTGTCAAAACTCTCGTAGGGTGTGGCTCGGGGCAAAACATCCGACATGTCCACGTCGTAAATCCGTCGGTATAACCCCACGATCGAGCGGGAGACTCGCGGCGACAAGGGCCTGTCGCACACCTGTCCCATCAGACGACTTATCTGCTGACGAGGAAGTCTTCGGACGATCCGCGAAGCAAGAAAACGAGGAACGGAAACAGGCATGGTGTAGATTGCGATCCGAGCTGACTTTGCATCCTCGCAGCCCGGATAGGCAATGGTCAATATCTTGGACAACCTTGTACCATCCCGGTCGGGGGCCAAAGCCCAAGGGCTCGCTAGGATGCGGGAAAATGCCGTGTCGCTTGCCATCGATGGCGTCGTCGTGCCCAAGCAAGGCGTGCGCTTGAACAATGCCGTGGGATTGGAAGCGCTTGGGCCCGCAAACGGGCGCAGCTTCCGCCGCTTTCTTGCGGAAGAGAGAAAAATATAATTAAATCCAATAGTTGGTGAATAGCTACCAGGCTGGCTGCCTTACGTTCCGACCCCCTTAGCCTTGGTTGGCTTCCGGTTCACCCTTCACCCGTGCCAGCGCACCTGCTACGGGCTGATGCCCATGGAAATGCAAGGCCGAATCTTGGATGGCAAGTCGATCGCCGAGAAGGTGAGGAGCGAGGTGCAGCAGCAGGTGGAGGCCTTCCGCCTCACGAGCGGTCGCGCCCCGTCGTTGCATGTCGTGCTCGTGGGAGATGACCCCGCCTCTCAGGTCTACGTTCGCAACAAGAACAAGGCAGCGAAAAAAACCGGCATCGATGCGGTTACCCATGAGCTTCCGTCGGATACGCCACAAGCGCAGGTGGAAGCGGTGGTGCGTAACCTCAACGAGGATGCCGCGGTCGATGGGATCCTGGTACAGCTTCCTCTTCCGAAAGGCTTGAACGAGCAAGCGGTGCTCGACCTCATCGACCCCAAAAAAGATGTCGATGGGCTCCATGCGGTGAACGCTGGACTGCTTTCGGCAGGACGCCCTGCGCTGGTGCCTTGCACGCCCCAAGGGTGCATGCGTCTGCTTGCGGAGACGGGTGTATCGCTACAGGGGTTGGATGCGGTGGTCGTAGGACGGAGCGTGCTCGTCGGAAAGCCCATGGCTCAATTGCTCTTGCAGCAACATGCGACAGTGACCGTGGCGCATAGCAGAACCCGTGATCTCGACGCCCTATGTCGTCGGGCGGACGTGTTGGTGGCCGCGGTGGGGCGGCCGCGGATGATTCAAGGGTCTTGGGTAAAACCTGGGGCGATTGTCATCGATGTGGGAATCAATCGGTTGGGCGATGGGAGATTGGTGGGGGATGTGGATTTCGAAGGAGCGATGAGTCGGGCCCGGGCGATCACGCCCGTTCCGGGGGGGGTAGGGCCGATGACGATCGCCTATTTGTTGCAAAACACGGTTTTGGCGGCCAAGGGGCGAAGGGTGATGCCATGAGTCTTTTTCGTGACCTTTGTGCCGGGTCGTGTCAGCGTAGCGCCCGATCATGAGTCCCGTATCCGAAGCAGGTTTGACGTGTTTGCGCGAGATGCGCCGGAACCTTCGGAGCGCCAAAGGTATTGTCATGGGCTTGCTATTTCTGCTCGGGGGAGCAGCCGCAAGCTTGATTTACGCCGCGGTATCCGAGCTAACGAACCCCAACCGGCAAGGGCACGATGTGCCTGAGGAAGCCTTTCGTGACCTACGCCAAAAAGTCTGGGCCGAGGTGTGGAACGCGGACATCGGAGGTTATCTCGCCGATTCCCCATCTATTTTCGTGGCCCTGTTCAAAGGAAGCCTCTGGTTCATCCCGTTCATGACCCTGATGATCGGCTTCGAACAGGTTTGTGGGGACTTGCAGCATCGCACGATTCGATACACCGCCATTCGTGCTCGTCGTGAATCGATCGTGGCTGGAAAGTTCCTAGCTATTTGGGGCGTGGTTGCGGTTTTGTTGTTCGCGCTGCACGCGTTCGTTTGGTTCGTTACCCTCATTCGCGCGGATGCAAGTTTTTCTCAAGTGTTGGTGTGGGGTCCGCGGATGTGGGGGCTGTCAGCCATCTATACGGCGGCTTACGCGGGATTGACCATTTTGGTCAGTTCACTGACCCGGCGGCCCGTCATCAGCCTTTTTCTGGGCCTCATCTTTTTCTCGCTCTTTTGGGTGCTCGATCTCGCCGCCGACGTGGCGCGCATGGCCGAATCCGAACGCTTCTCCTGGCTTCAATACGTGGGTTACGCCATCCCCGATTATTACGAGGCCTGGCTCGTGACTCCAAAAGCTCCGCAAATGTTGGGGGCCATGGCGATCCTGCTCGCCTATGGTGTAGGCGCCACCGCATTCGCCGGCTGGGTCATCCATCGGAGGGATATTTGATGACGGAAGTGGCTCCTTCTTATGCGGTTTCCCTTCGAACCATCAGCAAAGCGTTTGGGGCCACCCAGGCGCTGAGCGGCGTTACTTTCGATGTCGTCGCGGGCGATTGTTTTGGTCTCATCGGCCCCAACGGCGCGGGAAAAACCACCGCTTTTTCGATCATCGCCGGCTATCTTCATCCCGATGAAGGCATGGCCCTCGTGCTCGATCACGATGCTCGCGCCACCGATGTGCTGAAAGCTCGTCTGGCCGTGCTGCCCCAAGATGCCATGCTCCCCCCGTATGAATCCGTGGGGGAATTTTTGGTTCATCTCGCAATGCTGCAAGGGATTCCTCGCGCGAAAGCGGAAGCAGAGGCACGACTGGCCCTCAAGGATGTCGATGGTTCCGAGTGGTGGGGACGACGATGCGGTAAGTTGTCTCACGGTATGGCGAAACGTGTCGGATTGGCGCAAGCCTTCTTGGGCAATCCCGAAGTCGTGCTTCTCGATGAGCCAACCGCTGGCCTCGACCCACGCATCGCTTTCGAAATCCGGCAGTTGATCAAAAAACGAAAAGGCCACTGCACGCTCATCATCTCCAGCCATAATCTGCATGAATTGGAGGAAATCTGTGATGCAGCGGCCATTTTGGACCACGGTCAGGTCGTGGCTTCCGGCACCATGGAAGAACTGACGGCCGCAGCAAAAGAATTCCGTATCCAAATTCGAAAAGGTCCTGTCGCCTTGGATGCCATCCAGGCCATCGCGGGCGTGTCTCGCGCGGACTACGACCGGAAATCCCGCACCATTACCGTGCATTGCGATCAATACGAAGGCGAAGCCGAGGACATCATCAGCCTCGTGCTCATGCACCTTCTGCAAAACGGAATCAAAATATCGTCCGTATCCAAGGGAAAAGGACTCGAAAAACGCGTGATGGAATTGACCGAATAAATCCGCGCACAAGCCAATTCCAACGGGTTTTTCAGAGGGGTAGCCCTCGCCCTCTCGCAAACCGTCATCGAAGAATCGATGCATCCTGCAGTCGCCGCCATCGTGAGATGACGCGACCTTGCGTGTCTCGTGAATGAAATCGTAAATGCCGGACAAGCCTTTCGGGTGTTGCTTTGCGGTTGTCGCTTACCGCGATTCAATCGAGAACAATGGCTGCGGATCGGCATCCTTTCGCGTTGCGAAGGCTCTTACGAAACGACGCGAAGGTGAGGGAAGGCGTATGACAACCGCATGGCAACCGTGGCAACTTGGAACGCTTACCGTACCCAATCGGATCGTGCTTGCTCCCATGAAAACCGCGCTCGGGGGCGCGGATGGGAAAGCGACTCCAAAGCATGTGGCCTATTATCGAAGGCGAGCGCAAGGGGCCGTGGGGCTCATCATCACCGAGCCATTGTATGTCGACTCACGGGGCAAGGAGCATCCCAAGCAGCTTGGCATCGATGAAGACGCGAAGCTTGCTGGCTTGAAGAGCGTGGTGGATGCGGTGCATGCGGCGGGAAGTCGTATCTTCGCACACCTCAATCATGCGGGTAGAGCCGCCAATCCCAAAGCCTCGGGACAAGTGCCGGAAGCACCGAGCGCCATCGCTTGCCCATCGACGGGGGCCATGCCCGAAGAGCTGACGGTAGCGCGCATCCAAGCCATCGTGGAAGCGTTTGGCAAGGCGACGGCGCGAGCGGTGCAAGCAGGCTTCGATGGGGTCGAGGTGCAATTCGGTCTCGGCTATCTCGTGGCGCAGTTTCTGTCGCCACGAACCAATCGGCGCGACGACGCGTATGGGCAGCCGTGGCGATTCGCCGACGAGATCGCGTCGGCGGTGATAGACCATCTCGCGCCTGGCATGCCGTGGACGATTCGATTGTCCGCAGACGAGCGAGTGCCAGGAGGGCTTGGGATCGACGACGCCGAGCGTCTGGCGAAGCGAGCTGATACATGGAAATGCGCGGCATTGCATGTCGTTACCGGATCGGCTTGTGACTCGCCCGCCTGGTATTATCAGCAGATGAGCATGCCCGAGGGGGTGAATGAATCGCTGGCCCTCGAGCTTCGTTCGCACACGAATTTGCCTATCATCGCGGCGGGGCGATTGGGCGAACCCGATCGAATCCGTGAGCTGTTGGCGAAGGGGATCGATGCGGTAGCGTTGGGGCGCCCGCTGTTGGCGGACCCTGATTTCGTTTTAAAAATGCGTCAGGGAAACGATGATGGCATCCAGAAATGCGGCTCGTGCTTGCAGGGATGTCTGCAGCGTGTCAAGGCGGGGGGGCCCATTGGGTGTATCGTCAATCCCGAGATCGGCCACGAAGACGAGCCGTGGCGAAAGGCGGGGCAAAGCAAACATATCGTTGTCGTGGGTGGCGGTCCCGCGGGGCTTCAAGTCGGCATCACGGCAATACAACGGGGGCATCGCGTGACGCTCTTCGAAAAAGCGACGTTGGGAGGGCAGTTTGCCGCTTGTGCGTTGGCGCCGGGCAAGTCCGCCATGCATAAAATGCATGCTTCGCTCATCGCTCGCGCGAAACGCGAAGGCGTCGAGATGCATATCGGCGTGGAGGCGGACGAAGAGAAGATAGCTTCGCAAAATCCTGATGTCGTCGTGGTGGCGACGGGGTCCGAAGCCGCGAAAATCCCTGTGCCTGGTCTGGAATCTGCCCATTCGGGCCTGGAGGTGCTCACGGGGAAGGTGGCGCTTGAAAAGCGGATGCTCATCGTGGGCGGTGGTCTGGTGGGAATCGAAACAGCCGAATATCTGGCGGAGCGTGGGGTCGATGTCGTGGTGATCGAAGCGCTCGACGACATCGCCAGGGACATGGAACCGATCACGCGGAAGCTGAGTTTGCCGAGGCTCGAGAAGCACGGGGTGCAGATACACACGGGAGCGAAACTGATGCGTGTCGAGGATCGGCAAGCGTTCATCCTGCGGCAGGGCGGGGAGCGGGAAGAGAGCCTGGGGCGATTCGATTCTTTCGTGGTAGCCGTGGGCAATCGTCCAGTGGACCGGTTGTCGGGAGCGTTGCGCGCGCGGGGGGTAAAAACCCTTGTCGTAGGCGATGCCGTGCAACCGGCTGATGTTTGGCATGCCACGCAAGCGGGCTATCAACTTGCCATCACGCTCTGACGATTCGCGCGGGTCGTTGTTTATAAATAGCGAATTTAATTGATGTTTTTATGGGTGGTGGTGTTGCCTCCGGTTACGTCGATGGGATGCCATGACCGTGGTATTCTTGGTGAATGCATTCCCTTCGCCAACGCCTGATCGTGTCGGTCGCTTGTGTGGTTTTTGCGTCTTGCGGGAGTTCTTCGACGGAAGACGGGGATACCGGAGGTTTGTCGAAACCGGGTGCCGACGGTGGTATTGATGCGGGCGGCGATGGGGGTGTCGACGTGGGCGGCGATGGGGGTGTCGACGTAGGTGTCGATGTGGGCGGCGATGGGGGAAGCGATGGGCAGGAGGGCAGTGAGGTTGGCGCGGATGGTGGGGATAGCGGAGAAGCGGGTCCCGTGGAGGAACCGATTCCTCCGGATGCGATCCATCTGAATCCGGCCACGGGGGACGTGAGCAATCCGGGCACGGAAGCGGCGCCATGGCCTGGTCTCGAGGACAGCATTGCCGCGGGGCTGTTGGCGGGGGTGCCGGATGGCAAGACGCTGGTGCTTCACGAGGGCAATCACGGCAAGGCGGTATGGGAAGGCGAGCATGCCACGGCTGTGATCTTGCGTGCGGCACCGGGACAGCGTCCGCGGCTGGGTCGTCTCGAGATCAAAAAAGGCAGAGGATGGCATCTTGGCGGGCTGACGATAAGTCCGGCCTTCGCGGCGTCGCCGTATGAGGGAAATATCGTGATGCTGGGGGAATCTGGGGCGTCGAGCGATATTGTCCTGAAAAACAGCGTAGTGTACACGGTGGACGATGCACAAGCCTGGACGCCTGACGATTGGATCAAAGCCAACAGTGGTGTGTTGCTCGGTCGTCATGGCACGAATCTGTCGGTTCGCGGCACACACGTATATAACGTGCGTTTCGGGGTGACGATAGCCTCGTTCGATTCGTCGGTAGAGGGCAATCTTATCGAGGACTTTTCGGCCGATGGCATTCGTGTGACGCGGGACGGCGGTGTAGTGAATGATAACGTCATCAAGAATGTACGTGTTTCGGATGCCGACGGGGATAGCAATCACGATGATGCGATTCAATGTTTTTTGTTCAACAAGGGTACGGGAACCGTGCGAAACGTGACATTGCGGGGCAATCTCATTCTCAACTATGAGGGGTCGCCCGCCTTTCCGAATCAGATGCAAGGGATCGGATTTTTCGATGGGCCGCTGGTCGACTTCGTGATCGAGGATAATGTGGTGTTCGTCGACCATTATCACGGTGTATCGCTTTATGATGCGCAGGGGGCGCGGATCGTGAACAATGTGGCGTATACGCGGTGGGGCGACGGCAAGGTGAAGCCGTGGGTGATGTTGGGGGAGAAGCAAGGGCTTGCTTCCGGCAATTACGTACATGGTAATCGGGCCCATAGTTTCCAGTTCAAGGCGGATCCCCTGGTCGACGCGGCGGATAATGAGATCATCGACCCGGCGGTGGCGGAGCAGCGGTTTTCTCAGCGTCTCAGTGAGATCGAGGCGAAGTGGGGGGCGTTGGTTGACGGAGCGCCGCGAATCCATCCTTGAGAGCGGTTCATGGCCTGAAAGATCCCCTTGTTTTTCCTGAATTGGAAAGGGATACGAGTTGAGGATTCCTGTGTCTCGATATTACTCGGTCCTTTACCCCCCCCTTGGAACACCCCCAACAATTGCCCTGGGCTACTAAACATTGGACTGGCGTTTTGCGGTGAACAATATGGGATGACCGTGACCGGTTTGCGTGTGCCGTGTGCCGTGTGCCGTGACCGTGGCCAAGCGATGGCAGGAAGTTGTTTCGAGCTGACGTAGGGTGAAGGAAAGGCCCGGGAAGGAAAGGGGCCAAGATGGGGCAGATATCGGCCGCCGTCTTTACCCCACCGTTGCGTTACGCCCGTGCTTCTGACGCGTAACGGGGGTTCGCCCTGATTTTGTCCCTGCGCTGATGCCATTGTCCTGCACAGAGCATCTGCGAGACGTCTTCAACCTCGCGACCATCGGACGGGAGGAGAGGCCAAAAGGATGCGATCATGCCGTTTCATGCCAAATCCGCTGAATCCGACCAGGGTCAAGGAGTCAATCATCCCGAGCTTCGAGTCCGCGACGTGGCAGCCATCGCCGCAAATCGCAAAACCATCGCCGGAAGGCAACAGGTCACCGTTGCGGAGCGCCATGCCTCCGCGATTCTGCAAACCCCCTCCCCGTTTGAGCGAAACCCCTCCGTGTCGGAGCGAAACCCCTCCGTGTCGGAGCGAAACCCCTCCTCTTCCGGCAAAAAGGGTCGGCAGGACGCGAACTTCGCCTCTGCGCGTGTCAACCTCCGGCCGTCCGATGGAGCAGGCATCGATGAACCGAAGGACAGGTTCGGGCTCTCTGTTTCTGGGTACTTGCTGTACGCCGTGGTATGTGCCTCGCATTGGACTGGCGCACTGCGGTGATCAACATGGGATGATTGTGAGCGCTTTGCGTCTGCCGTGACCGTGACGGAAAGGCTCGGGGAAAAATGAGGGGATGGCTCAGGGGGGAAAGGGCAACGGTATGCTGTTTTTCAATTCGGTCTGTGGTGAGGCCTTGGCTCGCAGACCTAACGCAAGCCAGGAACGGAAATCTTCCCGTCTTTGCCCACCTTCACCCCACCGGTTGTCACCCCATCTTTATCGACCTTCACCCCACCGGTTGTCACTCCATCCTTGTCTACCTTCACATCTCCGGTCGTCACCCCATCCTTCTTGACCTTCACATCCCCGGCCGTCACCTCATCCTTGTTCGCGTTCAAGTTGCCGCTGGCGCCTTCTCGGTTTGCGACACTTGGCTTCTCCGCCTTGCTGGAATCGGCGGGCTGTGCCGCGGGCGTGTCGGCTTTGGGAGCTTCTTCCCCTACCACCGGGCTGGCGCCGGATTGATCACCCGTCGCCTCTTCGACATTTTCGCTCTTGGAGCAAGCACAACATAGAAATCCAGCCAGCACGCTGATCAAGACTCGATTCATGGCAATAACCTCCGAAGGAAGGGTAATTATAGATGCCCGTAACGAAAAAGCTGGAAAAATATGGCGAAGGGAGGAAAAACCTCACGGTTCTCGGGAAGCCGCCGGCGGCGAAGATGTCCCCCCATGCTTGGCGCGATACGGTTCGTACGCATCCATCAGCGCTCGGTAAATCCACGTCCCGATAACATCCGCCCCCATCGTGGTGGGATGCGTCAAATCCGGTTGACCGAGACCGCGACGGACCCATGTCGGCATCGAACCCACACCGCCCATGGCTTCGTGCGTGTCGAAAAAGGCACAACCTACCTCGGCCGCTACCTCTCGCTGCGCCTTGACCAATTCAGGCATGATCCGCGCGCTGACGATTTGCGTCCCTTCTTTGCGCGCCACATCATTGGGAGCCACGACCAGACAGGCAGCATGGGGCGTTGCCTTTCGCATCTTGCGCATCACGGACAGCGATGTTTCCCGATATCGATCCATCGGATACGCAAACCCGTCGGCGCTTTCGTTGAGTCCAAACTCGAAGACGATGAGCTGAGGATTTCGCATCTGCAGCGCTTGCGCATAGTGCTCATCGTTCGATTGATCCAAAAACCGCAACCGGCCTCCTTGAATTCCAATGGAATCCAGCACGACCCCCGGAACGTCGCGTTCCATCCACGTTCCAAAAGCCCGTACGGGTCCTTTGGCGACTCGCAATTCTATCTGATGAGCCCCATCGGCCATCTGCACCACATGCTCACGCAATACCGCGTTTTCTCCCGACGTCTCGATCGTGATCGTTTTTTCCTTGTCGATCTCGAGTTCTATCGTTCCCCCGCCGGGATGCTCCAGGTATTGCACGCCAAAACGTGATACCGAACGCCCGAATTCCCCCTCTTGAGTCGTGGCATATCGCGCCCAGGCCGCTCGGTTGAATCCCTGAAACGATACACCCCCAAGACCGTACAACCCATCGGCCGCGAAAGGTCCCACGACTCGGCTTACCTTCCACTCACGAGAAGCGCGTCGAACGACATCATTATGAAAATACCCCGGCCATGGATTGGCGATCGGCATATATCCATGACCCGCATCACCAAACCGGCTCTGCAATTGTCGTCGAAGCGTACCGGTCACAAAGTCGACCGCGAGCAGCGAATCGCCGTAGTGAACGATGCGAACGATGGCCCCCTTTTCTTTGCGTTCGGCGGCTACGAGCGCGTGAAAAAAAGGATCGAGTGCCTTGCCCGACGGATCGACGATGGGCACGGGCGGAGCCTTTTCTCGGATGGCGTGGGGTAGGGGAGGCAGCCCAGGGGTTTCCTGCACAGCCGCCGGACTGCCAGGAAGCGCCAACTCGGGACGGTCTTTCGTCTCTTCCGCAAGATTCGCTTCCCCTACAGGAGCCGACGCTTGATCCGATACCGCGGCGGGCGGGCTCGCTTCCCCCATTTTGGGATTGAACAACCTGAAACGCTCTGCGCCGGGCACAAGGTATGCCACACCGATTATTGCGAGCACCGTCAGCGATGCCAACACCGGTTTCGATGATAACGCTTCACGAGCAACGGGAGCTATCCATGGAGCCACGTTCCGCACCTGCCAGCCGTCGAGTTACAACCGCTTGCCTATTCGAGTTCCAAGCGTTTGCCTAGCATACGATGAACAGAATCGTTCGCAGCGGTGTCACAAGCGGTCGTGAGGGGAAAAACTGTTTACATGGCTCCCGCGAGCGTACGACAAGCAAGGGTTGCCGAAAAAAACGAATCCTGCGGCCTACATGCCTTCAGACAGGGGATTTTGAATGTGCCCGATGAACAATACGGCACCCGTGGGTTCGTCCATGATCGCCACGACGAACGGTTTGTTGACTTTCATTTCGATACTTTCTGGCGGAGCCGACGTTTCTCCCGCCATGATAACCGCCGTGGCTGCGGCCGCTTCCACGCCCTTTTCGTCGACCGCCATCATCGCCTTATGCATGATCTCGTCGATGTAGAGACGCTCGCCATTCGGCGGCTGGCTGCACATACCGTAAAAATCGGCCATGGGCGCCTCGAAAGCTTGCACCATGCCCAATTGCTGGAAGACTTCCTTCAGCTTGATCGCGTCGGTGGTGAACGAGAACTTGGGCAAGGCAAGATCGACGGGCTTCGTTTCGCGCGCTTCCCATACCGCTTTCCACGAAGCTGCCGTCAAACCCGCCTCATAAGACTCCAATGAATCCTTGGGCAACGCCACCACCAACGATAGCTGGCGTCCAACCAACGGTAGCGACACCACCTGCGCCGCGGCATCCTCGTAATAACCGAAAGGCGCATCCTGAGACATGAACTCCGCCGTGACCATCGAACCATCGGCGGTCGTGAAATCGCCAGGTTTGGTAAAGTCTTTTTCAAACGGCAACTCCCACGGCATCCTCAGATGAATGGCGTTGACGAGCACCATGCGGGTATTCTCGTCGAGGGAGCCGTCAGGGAGTAAGTTGTTGATTTTATTCTGTGTTTCGTTACTGACCCAGGTGTTGATCCGCTCTCGTTCCGCATCGTATTCATGGATGAAGTCGGCCAGAAATACGCCGGCACCGTAGTTGACCGCGAGCGTATCCAAAAAGGGCCTTTCCCACGTATAGCTGCCGTCTGCCCATACCGAGTTGACGATATGAAGTCGGAAGTTGTCTTCGGAAGGCGCCGAAGAACCCATGAGTTTGGCTTTTTCTTTGGCGTTGGCGAGCGCATCGGCAGCCCGGGATTCGAGGGTTTGCGTCAATGCATTATGACCGGCATGAACGTCCAATCCCGGCTTGTCGAAGTGAAGCGTTTTTGCCATTTCCTCGGCGGTTTGGTTGCGAGCACCCGCCCACGTCATCCCTAAAGCGATCGATACACTCAACGGGGACATGACCGTGTTGCTGGACTTGGCCGATGCGCGAGCTTTGGCAAATAGATCGAAAGCAAACGCATTGTCCGCCTGTACGATGGCATCGACGGTATCGCTGGAAACCGAGGAGGCGGGGGCGCGTTCGAGTTCCGAACGGGCAACTTGTGGCTTGTCGGTATTGTTATTCGGGTTGTCTGTGTCTTGTGGTGAGTCTGATTCGCCTCCACAAGCAGCCAAGGCGGCGAACAACGCGGGGATGAAAAAGTAGGTGTTTCGCATGGATGGAGCCACAAGCAAGGCTCGTGCCGCTTCGCGTTTTCCTCGTGGGACTGTTGTTTTTTCCAGGCGGGAAGGCAGGTGGCCTGTTCACCTCGGGCAGCGATGCCTCATTTGGCATGGGCTGTCACACAGTGGCACAGAACATCGGGAGGAAAGAATCGGCGATGCAGTGGAAAAGCCTTGAGTCGTTAGGGTATCCTGTTCGCCATGCAAGTACCCAGGGTGTTTTTTCTGTTTCGATCACTTCTCGTGGTAGCGGCCGTGCTGATGGGATGGGCTACCCCCGCTTTTGCTTTTGGTTCGTTCAACCTGAAACAAACCGCGGTTGAAGAAGCGGATGGGCGATGGAAATTCAATGTCGATGTCGATTATGGCAGCAAGCCGCACCTCGGCCACGTCCCGTTCGATTTCGTCTTCGTGCAGAAGGTGTATTACGAATACTCGATCACGGACACCGACAAGGCTCCGGTGCAACGTCGCAAACCCATGCACAATCAGGAGCCGCAGCGTGAGCAGATGGATATCGCTTTTTCCGATGCGCGGGGCGAAACTTGGCAGCGGACGAAGTTTTCGTTTGCCGTGCGACGGGATCGTGGTTTTTCCGCTGGTGAATACACGTTGACCGTCAAACGATCGTCCGATGGCGCCGTTCTTGGCCGTCCGATGAACATCACGCTCAACGGACAGAATGAATTGGTCGATCGACGTTCGATCGTATTTACCGGTGATGTGAAGAAAAAGCCGGAAACCAAGCCTGCGGAACCCGACAAGGAATCGGAAGAACCGACGCGGGAGGCGTCGCAACAAGCGACGGATACGGTGCCGGAGGATGTGGAGCCGGAAGATACCGAATCGGCGCCGGGCCCTGCACCGGTGGAAAAGAAAGCCAAGCCAGCGGGATGCGGTTGTTCCGTGCCAGGCCGCGATCGGACGCAAGGTGCGCTTGCGATGTTGGGAATCATGCTATTGGGCTGGACGGTTTTTTGGCGACGTCGCGGGTGCTGCTAGATCGATGGGATACTGCGCTCGATCAACGAAGGGTCGGAGATCGTTCGGAATCGACGCCGCTTGCAGCAGGGCCGTAGAGCTTGGTCAAGGCGAAAGCCGCTGCGATACATTCGGCGTTTTGCTCGCGAGCGGCAGAGCGCGCGGCCCGGCGCGCATCACGAACGAGTTCCACGATCATGCCACACAAAAGGTCGAAATCATTGTCGGGCTGCCTGACATGCGTCTCGACTGAATGCCTGTTCGCGATGGCCCGTAGTTTTTCGGCGGCATGAACAAGAGCTTGGGCCGCATCTGGCCCGCCACGACGTTCTGCTTCTTTATCGACACGAGGGATGGTGAGCGTTGCCCGAAGTTGGTCGAGTTGCGCTGCCAATCGAAATGGATCACCACGGGAGGATTCGGTTTGCTGAAGGGTTGCCACCACGGCCCTGGCGGCTTCCGCCGCGATGAAGTCCCCACACAATGCAAGACGTTGTGCGATGATATAAAGGATGGAACGCGCCCGCTGTCGCGCGTCTTTCCCACCACGAATGGCCTGCACATATTCCTGGGAGGTTTTTTTGCAGCGACCGTCCTCGTCGGTGGCTTGCAACGTCATTTGATGCAGCAGATCCCGAACTTCTCGTAGACGGTCCGCGTCGAGTTGGATGAAACCATGGCGGGCTACCTGATCTCCATAGCGCTCGAAAGCAAGGAGCGTCAGTTTGGCTTGCGCCAAGGTATCGACGCACCCAAACTGCCGGCCAAGCTCCGTGTAGCGTGCTCGCGCTTCCACGGGCACATGATCGATCGCGAATTCCATCGTGAATCCTGATTCCCCGTAGGGTCGGCAGACCACCGGCTTTCACTCCTGCTTTTGCTTGAGCAATGCCGTACACTTGGCAACGCAAGCCGAATCTCTTTGGTGACGGCAGATCGCTCGCAGCATTTTGATCTCGTCGACCGTGGCCCGTCCCGACCAAACTTTCGGCTCCAGCATCCGACGAGCGCGACTCTCGCCATCGTTGTCCGTCAAAATGGCTTCACGCGCGTTGTCCGCCGTCCCGGTTGTGCTCGTCGTCGTCGGAGGTGTTGCCGGCACGTCCGTAGAAGTAGACGATGGTTTCCCCGTTTTGGCTGTCCCAGGGGTTTTGGGCTCATCAAACGGATTGGCAGCAAGCACCGTCGGTCGACCAGCATCCTTGACTTTGGCTTCTGCTACCGGAAGTGAGCCGATATCCGTTCCTCCCGTATCCATCTGAGCGATCATATCCGCCGCGCGTTTGCGACGTTCCGCATCCACGAGCGGAGCCGATGACACTTGCTCCAACCAGGCGCGACGCCTGACCAAGTCCGATGTCGTAGCCGCTCGAGCGAAGACATCATCGGCCCACTTTCCTTCGATATCACGTACCACATTGCTGTCGCGAAGCGGTGAGCCATCGGGAAGTTGCGAGAGCTTCGCATGGGCGCCGTCAATATTGCCTGACTCGAACAGTCGTTTGGCTTCTTCGAGCACCGATTGATCCTCGACCACTCGCTCGGTAGATGCGCCCGAAGGCGAGGAGTCCCACGAGCGAAGTGCGGCAAATCCTATCACCACCGCAACTCCCAACGCGGCCCCGACGGCAATCATCACGCCCATGCTTCCTTTTCGGCGCACCGCGCCTGGAGCGGAGGAAGTGGCTGTCGAGTAGTTGAAACTTCGCGGCGGACCCCCAGGACGGAAAATACGTCCCCGGGCGACAAATCGAAGCCGAACGTCGCCAAGTTCGATCTCGTCGTCGTCTTCAATGACTCGACGCTCGAACCTGGTTCCATTGACACGGACGCCATTGGAACTGCCGCGGTCGAATAGTTCGTATATTCCCGCGCCAAGGTTGACGATTTCGGCGTGGGTGCGACTCACGGAGCTATGATTGATGCTGATATCGGCTTCTTCCGCACGGCCGATGATGATTCTTTCGCCTTCGAGGGGATACTCCGTTCCGGCTGCAACACCATCGACAACGACCAAACGGTCCGGTCGATCGAGCAACGTGGAAACCGGAGCGTTCAGGATTTCCTGAGTCTTTTCTCCAGACGCATCGACCAACGCGCTCTCGTCACGCAACTCCAGACGATAATCCCCGAGCTGCAGCAGGTCCCCATGATAAAGCGGATGAGTCCCCGAAACGCGCATCCCGTTGACGAAGCATCCGTTGTAGCTGTCCAGATCCTCGACGAGCCACCCATCGTCACCATTGCGACGAAGCATCAGATGCTTGCGCGAGATGTTTCGATCCGTCAGGCGAACGGTATTTTCTTCGGCTCGACCGATGGCATACTCGCCGCGAGACAAAGGAAGCTGTGTCTGCTTGCCTTCGTCGTCCATGATGGTGAGTGTCCACATCGGTAATGCCACGGTCCTTACAGTGGGTGTCGAGGTCACCTAGATGATAGTGTAGCCAGCCTGCTCATGGAACGGCAACCTTTGCTAGCGATTCTTTGTTCTTTCTTTCCGAATTTCGCTAGTTTTGAACTTCTAACAGTCCGTTTGGCTTTCTGGTTGACGACACCGAGGCGTTTCGTTCCCCATCTCGCTACCCACCCGAGGCTTTCGTGTCTTTCCCCTGAATTCTCGTTGTCATAACTTAAGATTAACCGTTGGCAAGACGATACCCTGACCCTGCGCTATGGTTGTAGAAGCATGATCGACGTTCCCATGATCCGATGGTTTACGCCGATTTGAAATAGACGGCTGGCTGGCCCGCGGGTTTTTCCCTGGCCGCCGGACTACCGTGTCATGAATCAAATTGTTGTTTTTACCAGTAGTTCGATACTCTCCACCGCGCGAGGGGCCGAAGCCGCCCTCGAACAAGCCGCTCATCAGTTCTCCCCCCGGCTGGCCCGCGGTATCCGAATCGTCGTCGAAACCAACGCTTCGCACTTGCTGGCTCGGCTTCGCTCCCACGATGTCGATGTGCTTGTGATCGATGCTCGTCAAGAAACGGCCTCGCAGACGCCGAGTTCGAGCCAAGTGCTGATGAGCCAGCTTTTTACCGAAAGCAGTGCGGGTGATCTCATCGGGCGTGAGCAAACGTGGCTCATCGTTCCCCCCAATCGATGGGGCACGGAGCTTTCGTTCCAAGCCGGAGTTTTCCGCCTCGCGGGAATCCTTGCGCTCGAACAATCCGACCAAGCCTGGCGTACGATCTGGACAAACCTCGAAAAAACGTTGCGACGCCGTGAAGCGGGCCGGGTGGCGTTGTGTTTGGCCGGCGGAGGATTCGAAGGTCTGTTTTTCGAGTTGGGCGTGCTTCGGGCCTTGCAGCACTTCTTACCCGAGTACGCGTTGCAAGATGCCGATATCGTTTGCGGCATCAGCGCAGGGGCTGTGATCGGCGCGTTTCTCGCCAATGGCTTGTCCGCTAGCGACATCATGAGCGGAATGCTCCGCGGGCAAGGAACCCTGGATCGAATCGAACGCTCGAGCGTTTTCGATCTCAATTATGCAGAATTATCCTCCCGCTTCGGACGCGCCGCGCGCTCGCTCGCACGGCGCCGAACGACTCTGCTTCAATCCTTTTTTCATCTCGCACCCACCGGGATCTTCGCAGGCAAACGATTGCGCTCCTACCTGCAATTGCAATTGTCAAAGCCCGGTTTGACCGATGACTTCCGACAACTCCCCCATGGCCTGTACATCGGAGCCACCGACCAAGATACCGCCGAACACATCGTCTTCGGAAGCCCCGGCTGGGACCACGTTCCCATTCATCAGGCCGTCCGCGCTTCTACCGCCCTCACACCCATCTTCGCTCCCGAACTCATCGACAATCGATACTTCGTCGACGGGGCCTTCACGCGCACCACCAATGTTCGTATCGCTGTCGAAAACGGCGCAACCCTGGTCATCCTCGTCGATCCGTTGGTCCCCACCCATAACGATCAGCCCGGTCATGTCTTCGAAAAAGGCGGCATCATGGTCGGCATGCAAGGGCTCAAATCGCTGATTCATGGTCGCTTCGACCGAGCCATCCACATGCTTCGCGCCATGTATCCGCACGTTGCCTTCCACTTATTCCAACCCGATGGGGCTACGATGCGCGTGATGGCAGGCGCTCCTGCCAAAATTTTTCATCGACCGGAAGTCGAAGAAATCGCTTTTCGAGAAACCCTCCGATCCATTCGTCAATATCGATTCGAAGCATTGCAACGCGATTTCACACGACACGCCATCGCCTTCACCGACCCACAAACAGACCTGGGAACGATCAAACGCGATCTGCTCGACCAGGCCGCAGAGGTCCAAGTGGCGTGAGGTTTCGACGAATCATTTCCCTCGTGCCCAGCGATACCTTCAATCTCGCACGCCTCGGACTGCTCCACCAACTCGTCGGACGTACGCGATACTGCGTTGTCCCCGACGGTGTGCAACAAATACCTGTCATCGGCGGAACCAAAGACGTTTCGGTGCGCGACGTCATCGCCTTGGCTCCGGATATCGTCCTTGCCAACCAAGAGGAAAATAGTAAATCCGATGTGCTGGCGCTTCGTGCCGCGGGATTGAACGTTCGGTTGACTTTTCCCAAAACCGTAGAGGACGGCTTTCAGGATTTCGAAGCGTTGGCAGCATGTCTCGGCCTCGATAGACCCGCCATCGCGCGACCTGCGCCTTGCCCCATGTCCACCCGCAAATGCTTCGTTCCCATCTGGCGCTTGCCTTGGATGACCATCAACGGGCAAACCTATATCGGTGATGTCCTCCGATGGCTAGGATTAGTCAATGTTTTCGAGCACTTACCTTCAGAGGACGCACAGGGCAAGGACAGTCGCTACGCACGTCTGACGATGGATCAAATGCTACAAGCTCAGCCGGATGTTGTCTTGCTGGGGGACGACCCATACCCGTTTGGGTCGGAACATGTGCATTATTTTCGGTCCTTGGACATCCCCGCGGCGCGAACGGGAGCCATCTTTCGGGTGAGCGGACGTGATTTGTGTTGGCCTGGAGCGTGGGCCGAACACGGGCTCCTCAGGTTGCGAAAGGTGATGAGCGTGCGCGATGAGCCATGAGTCGTCGTCTCCCGGATTCGGAGCGCTGGGCTGAAAAACAGAAAGAAGAATGCGAGCAAAGCCGCAGGCAAAGACCTGGTTACGATTCCGTTTTCGCTTCTTCTTGTAACTCGATGAGCACACAAAGCGCTTCGATTTCACGCTTCGTTTGGATCTCCTTTTGCCGGAGGCTGCGAACTTTGGCGTCCAATGCCTTGCTCTCGGCTTCAATCTCCAAAAGCTTATTTTTGAGTAGCTCGCGTTCCTTTTTCAATAGTTCCAGTCCAATCACGTCCACCTCCGTCCGCTAACCGCGGCGTCGTTCCTCGACCATCTCAGCATATAAGGCTTCCGTTTTTTCGGCGATATGGGTCCAGGAAAAATGATCTTCCACCCGTCTTCGCCCATTGCGCCCGAACTTTTTCGCCATCTCCGGATTGCGGAGCAACGTATTGATGGCATCGGCAATGGCCCGGGGATTTGCTGGTTCCACCAAATAACCCGTTTCTCCATCGACAACCGTCTCCAGGATTCCTCCTACCCGACTCGCCACCACCGGTGTTTCGCACGCCATCGCTTCGAGGTTGATGATACCGAAGGGCTCGTAGACCGAGGGGCAGGCAAATACCGACGCGTTTGCGTACAATTCCACGTATTGCTCTTCGCGCAACAACGAGTTGATCCACAACGCCCGAGGTTCTTTGGCGACTTTTTCCGCAATCTCCTCTTCCACCTCCTTGGTATCCGGCGCGCTCGTGCAGCAAACCAGCCGAACCCCCGGATCCACCGACGCCATCGCATCGATGAGATACGTCATGCCTTTTTGCCTCGAGGTTCGGCCTACGAACAAGATGTAGGGACCATCGATATCGAAGGCCTTGCGCGTGCTGTCCCCATGCACCGGACGATACAAGTCCAGATCTATCCCGTTATGGATAACCCGGACCCGTTCGGGATCGACGTTGAAGTGATCGAGTACGTCTTTTTTCGATCCTTGCGAAACGCTGATGATCCGATCGGCGTTTTCGAGGGCCACCTTTTCGACCCAGGTGGATAAGTGATAGGACTTACCAAGCTGTTCCTCTTTCCAAGGGCGAAGCGGTTCAAGGCTGTGTACCGTGCAAACCAACGGAATATCGTATAGAACCTTGGCCATATAACCGGCCATGGCCGCGTACCAGGTATGTGTATGCACGACATCCGAATCGACATGGTCACGGACCAGGGATAAGTCCGTGGAGAACGTGCCAAGAGTCGAGTTGAATCGACGGTCCGTCCCTTCCCACATACGATCCCAGGCCTGATATCCCTTTACGGTTAGATTTCCATCGGACATGCGCTGCTCGCCGAAGCACCGAACCTCGACTTGCATCCGCTTGGCAAGCTCGCGCGTGAGAAACTTCACATGAACGCCAGCGCCTCCATAGACATGGGGAGGATACTCTTTCGAAATGATGGTGACCTTCATCGTCCATCTCCTCCATCAATGGGCCGCGCCGCGGACCGTACGCCCGGATGCCACGGGATCACAGAGCAAGTCCGAACTGGTTTTGGGATAAATGATGCAGTTTTTTCCAAGCAAACCGCCTGCCGGAACATGCACGTCCATGCCGAGTACGGTCGCTCCCCCCTGCAAGGAACCAGGAAGCTCCTCGTTCGCCACGAGATTGCCCATGTCCGCTCCCACCCGTGCGCCTCGACCAATCACGCAACGCTTGTCGCAAATCACTCCATCGACCACTGCCCCGTCTTCCACGACTACCTTCTCCCATAACACGCTGTTGCGAACGATGGCACCGCGCCCAATTCGCACGTCCGAACTCAAGACCGAACGCTCGACACGCCCCTGAATGTTGCATCCTCCCCCGATCAGCGAATCGACCACCTCCGCGCCCGAAAAACAACGTGTGGGCGGAGGCGGGGCCGCGCGACGCATCATCGTATTGGTACGAACGTTCCACGATGAAAGGTCAATGCGTGGCGATGGACCGAGCATATCCATGTGCGCCGCATGATAGGCGTCGAGCGTGCGCGCATACTCCCATTGACCATAATGGACCCAACCAAACGCTCTGCGGTGCGCCATCATGTGTGGCAGAATTTCATCGTAAATTTGATAGGTCTTCTGCTCCTCGGGCGTCGCATGCGCATGACGCCGTAACTCCTCCACGAGGACTTCACGGCGAAATACGTAGACGGTCATCGAAGCCAGGTTCGTCCTCGGATGCTTGGGCTTCTCCATGTAGCCGATGATTCGCCCCTCCGCGTTGAGTTCGGCTATGCCGAAACGCGAAGGCTCTACATCCATCGGCGTAAACGCAAGTGTCACATCGGCATCGCGCTCCATGTGGAAACGAAGCAGCGGTGTGTAATCCATGCTGTAAGCATGATCGCCGGACACAATGAGCACGTCATCAGGGCGATGCAACTCCAGAAAATCGATGTTCTGATAGAGGGCGTCGGCCGTGCCGCGATACCATTGAGAATGGTCAAGTCCAATATACGGTGGCAGAAAGCGCACGCCCCGCTCGTTACCCACGAAGTCCCAGGGCAAACCAATACCCACGTGATCGATGAGCGATGATGGACGGTATTGGGAAAGGATGCCGACATTGTCGATACCCGCGGTATTCGCCAGGTTGGTCAGCGCAAAGTCGATCATTCGATACGCGCCGCCAAACAGCACCGCTGATTTTGGGCGCCAGAAGGTCAACACTGACATCTCCTCGGCGCGACCTCCCGCGAACACGATGGCGATGGTTTTTCGCATTCGAAACCCTCCGTAATTGGTTGACCGGCAGTGTAGACGGGCTTGCGCCCGAAGCCATCTGCTTCCTTGAAATACCTAAATTTCCCTAAAAATTTCGCTTTGAAAAGGGATGGGGGCGCGTTGAGCGCAACCGCTTGGCGGCCAACATGCCCCCATGACACGATATCAGACAGACTGGCGCCGAACCGCAACTTGCTCCAAGCTGCCACCGTGTCTTCCCTTTCCCCCCGCCTCATTCACCTGGCATCGCTGTGGCAGCGCGCTTGCGGCCCATGGCGGGGACGACTCTTCGCCGCCTCCCTTTTGCTCATCATCGTCGCTGCCGCTCACCTCGCTCGTCACGGCACCATATCCTCTCGCCTCCTCGCTGCCGCCATCGTCGTTGTGACGTGCGTCATCGCTGTGGTCCTGCGGAAAATGGCACAGCGCCAAGCGCGTAATCTCATTCGACTGGCGAAAAAACTCGGCTCCCTCGAACACCCTTCCCTGGGCGAACGCGCCGCTCGCGCCGTGCGTCTCCTCACGACTACCCATGGCTCCGATGACGCGCTGAGTGCGGGGCTCGCTCATCTGCACCTCGAACGACTGCTCGCTCAGATTCGCCCCGAAACCCTGTGGAAAGCCGCAAAAAAACGTGCCGATGTCGCAAAAATCGTAGCGCTTTCCCTCCTCGCTCTCGCCCTCGGTGCCTTCGCTTACAGCCCTCTTCGTGTGGCGGAAGGTGTCGACGTTCTGCTCGCGTACCGTGGTCGCGCGCCCATCGATATCGATTGGGTCGAATCCGCGGTCGTCGATATTCAACCCCCGGCCTATCTCGGCGAATCGATCCAACACGCGATGGCGTTCGACGAGACCTACCAACCCGTGGGAACGAAACTCTCGGTTCACGCACGGCCGCGCTTTGATGGACGCACGCTCGTGCTTACCGACGGAAAACGGGAAACCCCGTTCGTGGATGATGCAAAAGGGGGAATCGTCGCGACCTGGACCGTCGAGCATGATGCAACACTCGAGATCGCCGCTCGTTTCGGCGATGTCCTCATCGCCCAAAGCACCAGCCTGCGCGTGGTAGCCCTCGAAGACGAGGCACCAAAGGTGATCGTCGACGATACTCCGAGGACCGTTCGTTTGCTCGACATCCAAGAAGTTCCCATCCGCTACGAAATCACTGACGATCATGGCTTGACGCACGTGGAATTGGTGTTGCGTACGGCAGGTAAGGAATCACGACGATCGCTGGCCAAACATGATGGTACGTTGACGTTCGATCGTGGTGCCACGGTGTTGCACCGTCAGGATCGCGTGCTCGTGCAAGCTCATACACCCGTGGAAGTCACCATCGAAGCGCGCGACAACAATGCCGTGGGAGGGCCTTCTTGGGGGAAAAGTCAGCCCATTGTCGTGCTTCCCCCCGCGGTTGGTGAAGAAGAAGCATTGCGTTTCGAAGCCGTGCAATCCCTTCGAAATGACTTGCTCGACCTGTTGGCGTCACGCCTACGACGCGAAGCGCCGAGCCAACACGAGGATCGGGCGGCGTTGAATACCAAAGAAACAAAGGCGCATGCCTCTTTCGAACAAGCCGCAAATCAGGTTTCACAGCAGTCCTACGGAGGGATCGTGGTGTCTCGTCGCATGCGCGCATTCATCCAAGGACAACTCGAACGATTGCGAAAGGCTACGGATGGCGCATGCCCCACGCTCTCCGAACAGGCTTGCCGTAGCGGTCTTAGGCGATTGCAAGACGTAACCGGTGATGTGGCGTTGGCCCTCGATGTGGCTACAAGAACGCTGTCGACTCGTGATTCGATCGCCATTGCACGAAAACTGGCGGATGTAGCGGATGAGGCTGCGGAGGGCGCCAGACAGATTCGCCAATCCGAATCGCAACGAGGCAGGGTTCGCCTGGATGCATCCTTGGAGGTTTTGCGTGGAGGAAGCGGTTCCATGCTTCGCCTTGGAGGATTGGGAGGCGACTTGGGCGAAATCGTGGCCATGGGTGTACGAAACATTCAACGGTGTATGCATCGTGACGACACCCAATGCGCTGAATCCGCGGCGTTGCACTTGGCCGCACGATTACGCTCTCCCCACCCATCGTTTTCCGGAGGAGGAGGGCGTTCTGGTACGGAAAGCGGCGGCATGCCGGGGCTGGATGACGCTTCCGCGGGCGACGGAGACATGGAATCGTTCGACTCAGAAGGCGATGAGATCGAAAAGCTTGCCAAGGACCACGCTTCTCGGATGGAGGAAGTGCAGCAAGCCATTGCCGAGGCGATGCAATCCATCGACATGCAAGGGCTTCACGATCTGGCCCGCGAACACGCGCGCATCGTGAGAGATTCGGTGCGCGGCTTGCCTACTTCCTCGTCCGATATGTCTTCGCTCGAAGGGGCCGCCATGGTGCTGCGCGAGCAGGCCGAGCGTATGGCGGCGGCGTTGGAGCGAACTGCACTATCGGAAGCGGACCAAGCGGCAAGCAATGCCTTGAAAGCCGCCGAGCAAGCCGTGCTCCTCGGTCAGCGAGAACGAGATCTATTTGGTCAACCTTCTTCCCTGAGCCGGGAGGTGGTTCGGGCGCGAGAAACCCTCGAACGTGAACAACGCTGGGTGCGCGAGCAACTCGACGCCATGCGGAAATCCGCATCAGAACAAGGGAAACAACGATTGAAGACCGAGTCCGAGCGGCAGCGGGAGTTGGCCGACCGCGCCAAAGATGTGTTGAAACGCGCGCGATCGGGACAAGAACCAATCCCTCTTTCCACCGTGGAACTCATCGAACGCGCGGAATCGCACATGCGGGAAGCCGCCCGAGCCCTCGACAGAGCCGATGGCGACCAGGCCATGACCTTGCAACGCATGGCACAGCGATGGCTCGAAATGGCTAGCGAATCCATGCAGGATACCGCCAATTCCAATACACCCTCCCCGCAGACCAACCCGTCCCACGCCGAAAGCCTCGAAGGTCAACGGGATGCGCATGGCGAGGGGGATGGAAAAAACATCGCCAAAGGACCTGTCGATATCCCCAAAGCCGAAGCCTTCACCGGTCCGGAATCCTTTCGACGACGTGTGATGGACGGCCTTTCGCACCCTGCCGACCCATCCCTTCGCGAGGCAGTTCGTCGATACTCGGAGGGATTGTTGCGATGACCCACAAGCGTTGGATCGGATTCATCCAGGCGATTGGCATCGCGGTGTCGTTATGCATCGGAGCGCAAGCCGTGGCGGCTTGGGATCATCCCGCGAACCGGGCGCGCATTCTCATTTCGGAACTCCGGCTGAAAGAGGCGGAGCCATGGCTCCAAGGTGCCTTGTCCGATCCGCAAGCAGCTCTCGAATACGGGAAATTACTACTGTTTTCCACACGTTACGAAGAAGCCGCGCGCATCCTGGAGCGGCCCGATGTCGCCGCAATTGCCCAAGGCGCACAACTCGGCCAACTCGCGCGAGATAGCGCTCAGGCCGTCGCGGGCGCCTTCGTCGTGCATGATATCCACCACGACGTCATCGTGCGCATGCAGGATGACCATGACCAGCCCTTGGTCCCGTTCATCTCGGAAGTCATCGATGCATCACGATCGTCGTTGCGACAAGGACTTGGTGTGGAGCTTCCGCGACCCATGTATGTGGAACTCGTGCGCGATCATTTTTCCTTGGCAAAAATGACTGGTCTTCCGGAAGATGCCGCGCGCACGACCGGAACGGTGGCCATCGCCAATTGGGGACGGGTAACGATGGTTTCTCCTCGCGCGATGAGCGCTGGCTATCCGTGGATGGATACCCTTGCGCATGAGCTTACTCATATTGCGCTGGGGATGGGAACACGGGATCGGGCTCCCTTGTGGTTGCAAGAAGGAGTGGCGAAAACCTTCGAGAAGCGGTGGCGTCGCCCCGACGACTACGATCCATATCCTTCTCCCCATGATATTGCGGCTGCGGGAATCTCGAAGAACCTGGCACGGGACTTCGATGACCTGGGTCCTTCCGTGGCGTTGCTGCCTTCCCCAACCCACGCCTTGGTGGTCTATGCCCAGGTGGAGAGTTTTCTCCGGTTCCTGCTATCCGAACTCGGTGAACAGATGTTGGTGGAACTGATTCCTCGGCTGCGCGAAGCAGGTCCATCGGAAGGTGTTTCGGAAGTGCTCGCGTCGATGACCGGGCGCGACCTACAAGCTTGGCAACAGGCATGGCGAGCGTGGTTAACAGGGACACCACGACCCGTGCCCAGCGAGCTGTCCCGTGAGCGCGGACCGGATGCGCTCGTGCTTCGCGATGTGCGATTGGGGCGTCTGCTGCTGGAAAGAGGACACGGCGCTGCGGCGGCTCGTTTGCTTCAGACTGCCGAGGAACGATGGCCCAATGACTTGCAAATCCGGTACTTGCTAGCGAAAGCAAGCCTTCGTCATGGAGACGTGGATAGCGCTTGGAATCTGCTACGACAGGCTGGGCCCCCCATGGCCCCCCACGCGGAAGCCTTCTCGCTTCTGGGCCGGATGCGGGAAGAGCGCCATGACGGAGTAGGTGCGGAATATGCCTTTTTTCGTGGACTTTCGTTGAATCCCTGGAGTTCGGAGTGCGCCTGTGAAGCCAAACCGCCTCCTGCTCTGCCCACCGATGCCGCCCGTTCCTGGCTTTGCGAAGCCGCACGAAATGCCCCACGCTACTGATGCGCTACCCTGTGGGCTCCTGCAATGCGTCGCGCACGGCATCGAGTAGTTCATGCAAACAGAACGGCTTGGGCAGAAAGCGGGTTTCGTTTAGATTCTTGATTCGAGACAAAACATGAGATTCGGCGTGTCCGCTCGTCAACAGGATGGGAAGCTGTGGCGAGTGTTCCCGAATCGATGCAATCACCTGATCGGTGTTGGTGTTGGGCATGGTCAAGTCGAGCAATACCAAACGGAGGTCATCGCCGAGAGTGTGAAGCGTCTCGATGGCAGAGGGACCATCGGAAGCGCTCAACGCATGTAATCCCGCGGTTTTCAGTCCAGCTACGCAAAAATCGCGAATGACCGCTTCGTCGTCGACGACGAGAATCGTACCTTGCTGTGGTACGACAACGGGCGTGTTATGTCTGGCTTCGAGGCCTGAAATTGGTGTTTTCTGTTTGTCGGCAGGAAGCAGGACCGTAAACGTGGAGCCGTGTCCGGGTTTGGATTGGACGCAAATCGCTCCACCATGACTACGAATGGTGCCGAGCACAGACGACAATCCAAGCCCGCGGCCCGTGAATTTGGTGGTGAAGAACGGGTCGAAAATACGTGCCACCGTCTCCGATGCCATACCTTTGCCATCGTCGCTCACAGAGACATATACGTAATGTCCACCGGAGGCTTGGTCCGAAACGAAGTTGCAAGAGCGCAGACATTGGTCATCGCAATGGCGCTCACCGATCTGCACGCGTACCTGTCCTGATGCGTCGCCGTAAGACTCAGCCGCATTCACGATGAGATTCATCACCACTTGACGCAATTGGGTGGCATCGGCGAGGACAGCAGGCAGATCCTCTGGCATAGCAAGGTCCAACGTTCGATTGCGGCCGATGCTCACACGCATGAGTTCCGCGATTTCATGGGTTAGCTCACCCAAATGCACAGGGTGACCCTGCACCGAATGATGCCCGGAAAACGTTAGAAGTTGGCGGGTCAATTCAGCGGCACGACGCGCGGCGGTTTGCACCCGGTCGAGCAGTGTCTGCGCGGAACTGTCTTGCCCAAGCGTCTGAGCCGCGAGGCTCGTGTTGCCAAGAATCGATGTCAGCAGATTGTTGAAATCATGGGCAACGCCTCCCGCCAATACCCCCAAGCTCTCGAGCTTCTGCGCCTGAAGGATTCGAGCCTCCATCTGACGGCGTTCCGTCACGTCCCGGGCGACGATGACCACCCCGCTGATGGCTGGATTCTCCAACATATTCGTCGCCAATCCTTCCAGTTGGATCACTCGACCATCGGCTTTCCATGCGCGAAACGCAGAAGGAATTCCCTTGTTCGTCTTGGTGAGAACGTCTTGGTTGAACTCCCGAATGAGAAACTCGGTATCATCGGGATGAACATACGAAAAAGCGTTGGTGCCAACGATGGCGTCGGCTTCATAGCCAAGCAACTGAACCGTCGATGGTGTCACATACTTGATGAGTCCCCGGGCATCGACCACCAACACAATGTCGAACGAATTGTGTACGAGCGATTGAAAACGATCGCTTTCGAGACGAAGTGCCTCCTCGACTTGCTTGCTCATCGTTACGTCCCGCAACGTACCCGCCAACCGCGTCGGTTTGCCGTCGAGCGAAGAAGCAACGATGCGTCCGGAAGCATGGACCCATATCCAACGACCCGCGCGTGTCATGACGCGGAATTCCTCGGACCACGAGGTTGCCGCCCCTTTGACATGCTCGCGCAGCGCTTGGATCGCGGCTTCGACGTCTTCCGGATGAATCAACGCACGCACTTGATTCAATCCCCGCGCGAGACTCCCTTCGGGATACCCAAGCATCGATTCATAATACGCAATCGAAAAACCCGTATCGTCGGGAAGGGACCACTCCCAAAGCGCCGTCGAGGAACCTTCAAACGCCAATTCGAGGCGTTGTTGAGTGACTTCCAGCGCTTTTTCCACGTCGAGACGATCATGGCTGTCCTCGAAGGACATGACGACGTAGGGCTCATCGTTCGCGTGGAAAGGTGCGGCAGACAACAGACATTCGATGGTGTTGCCCGCGACGGCATGCAGGCGAACAGGATGATTGGCAACGGAGTTTTCGAAGAAGGAAAGGACGTCGTCGATGCTTTGCCCCTCGGCCTTTCCCTTGAACAACTCTATGTCCGTTAGGGTTCGTCCGACGATTTGATCGCGAGAAAAACCAGTGACTCGGCTCATCGCCTGATTGATTTCGAGAATCGTGTGGTCTGTGCGGTGCAAAATCACCAAAGGGTGCGGGCAAGCGTCGAACGCTTTTTCAAGGACCGGGGCCCAGGGGTGTTCATCAGGACGTCTCATGGATTCCGCGGGGGATTCCTGCTCGACTCGAAAGCGCTCGCTCATCTGATCTCCTGGATGAAACCGTGACTTCGGTTATCCCCTGGCGACAATTCGATTTATTTCTATATACAAATACTTGCGCCCGCTTGGGAGGAATGGATTCCGGTCGCTAGGGCGGGCACAGCACCGAGGGATTCAATATCTTGTATGAAAACCTTGGGACAGGATAGCAAGAGGCGTGAAAAAATTCGTTGTAATTTCAGTATATTACAGCCGATTGCCGGGAAGCTGTGCGGCTCATGCTCTTGGTTGACCAAGGATTACTTGCGTGATGTGATAGGCCAACTCTTCTCGAATGGGTGGCTATCAGGTGAACCGGAAAGACAAGGAACGGGTTCAGGTCGAGGTTGTCCAGCGTGTCCTCGACGAGGTTGGTACAGATGCGCAACGTGTGGAGCAGGCTGTATTCGACACGCTATACGAAGAGCGAAAACGTCTCGAAACCGAGCCGGACGGCCCTTCCAAAAGCGAGCAGTTGGCGTTTTATGAGCGGATGCATACCCGTTCGTTGCGGATGGATGTGCAGAGCCAGCGCAAGGCGCTCAAACAGATCACGCATCGATTCGTGCAAGAGGTGACGGGTCATTTCGATCCCCGGGTGTACGCGCTGTCCACGCGTTTGGTCCCGGTGGGGTTGAATCTTCTGCTCAATGCGTTGAGTCCCATCAAGTTGGTGCAGTCCATCCCGCTGGGCATGTCGGATTTGGAAGAGCAATTTGAAGTTTCGGGCCACGTCCAACGGGTCAAGTCCCTCGCACAAAAAGCAACGTTGGTCATGGTCCCCACCCATTCGAGCAATCTGGACTCGATTCTGATGGGATATGCCATCTGGCGCATGGGCCTTCCCCCGCATTTGTACGGTGCGGGATTGAATCTGTTCAGCAACAAGCTGATCGGATTTTTCATGCATAATTTGGGGGCCTACAGAGTCGATCGACGGAAAAAAGCCAAAATCTACAAGGATGTGCTGAAGGCGTATGCCGGCTGCAGCATGGAACTGGGGTATCACAATCTGTTCTTTCCGGGAGGAACGCGCAGTCGGTCCGGTCGTGTAGAACAAGGCTTGAAACTAGGCCTGCTTGGCATGGGCTTGGACGCCTACGTGCGCAACCTCATCGAAAAAAAAGTCCGCCCCGACATCTTCGTCGTGCCATGCACCATCAACTACGAACTCGTTCTCGAAGCCGAAACGCTCATCGCGGATTACCTGAAAGAGGCCGGAAAAGCTCGGTACATCATTGAAGACGATGAGTTTTCCAAGCCCAAGGTCATCCTCGACTTCACCAAAAAACTCTTCTCCCTCCAATCGAAAATCCACGTTGTGTTAGGCGAGCCTCTCGATGTTTTCGGAAACCGTGTGGACGACGATGGTGTGTCCCGCGATTTCCGAGACCGACCGATCGATCGAACGCGTTACGTCATCAAAAACGGAATAGTCCAACTCGATGCGCAACGGGACGGAGAATATACGCGCGAACTCGCCCATGCGATCGTGCAGTCCTATCGCAAACACACGATGCTGAAGACAACCAACGTGCTTTGTCACGTCGTGTTTCGCTGGTTACAAGAAAAATCCCAGGGAATGGACCTGTATCGCTTGTTGCGAACTGGAGGAGCTGAGGAAAGCATTCCCATTCCCGAAGCCTATGGGCGCATCGACAAGGTGAGAGAGGCCCTTCGACGCCTCGCGGACCGTGAACGCGTTCGGCTCGACCTGCCGTTGCGTGAGTTCGAAACGCCCACGCTCGTTCATTACGCCTTGGCCCACTTGAGTTCCTATCATCGCCGCGCGGCCATCGAACGACGGGGGGATCGGCTCTTTCATGAGGACCGAAACCTCATCTATTTCTATCAAAACCGTCTCGATGGGCATGTGGCGGAGCTACAGGCGGAGCTGTCATGACAGCCATGACTACCGATTTATGCATCGTCGGAGGGGGAAGCTTTGGTTCGGCGCTTGCCATGATCGCAGCCGCGCAAGGTCATCGCGTGCGGATGTGGGTGCGTCGCGAGCAGCAGGCCAACGAGATCAATCAAGCGCATACCAACGGAGCGTACCTGGGGGAGGCGCGGTTGCCAGACCATCTGCAAGCTACCACGGATATGCAATTGGCTGTGCAGGGAGCAACCGTGGTGCTCATGGCGATACCCTCCAAATCCTTTCGCGAGGTGGCAAGGACCGTGGGTGAGCATCTTCGAGGAGATCAGCTTTTGGTGCATGCCACCAAAGGGATCGAAGCCGCCACCTTTGCGCGTATGTCTCAGATTTTACGAGAAGAAACCTGCGCGCTGAAAATCGGAGTGCTGTCGGGACCCAATCTCGCCGCGGAACTCATGCAAGGTCACCCCTCCGGCTCGGTGATCGCATCGCCCTACGATGAAGTCGTCCACGGCGTGCAAGCTTTGTTCTCTCACAGCCATCTTCGCGTCTATGGTGGTCGCGATGTGGTGGGTGTCGAAGTGGGAGGCGCTTTCAAAAACATCATCGCCATTGCCGCGGGAGTCGCCGATGGCCTGGGTTTCGGAGATAACGCTCGCTCTCTCGTCATCACGCGAGGACTCAGTGAAATGGCCTGGTTGGGCACTCATCTCGGAGCCGATGTATTTACCTTCGGCGGCCTGGCCGGTATCGGAGACCTGGTGGCCACGTGCAATTCCAAGCTGAGTCGCAACCACCGGGTGGGAGAGCGTCTGGCTCTAGGCAAGGACCTCGACACGATCTTGCGTGAGCTGAAATTCACCGCTGAAGGTGTTCCCACGACCGATGCAGTGCATCGACGAGCCGCTGCCGCCGGTCTTCATTTGCCCATCTGTCAGGCTGTGTATTCAGTGCTCTTCGATGGAAAAAATGCGACTGGCGCGTTCGGTGAATTGATGCGTTTGCCCGTCGGCGACGAACTGTCGACGTTGCGATACCGATGAAGTCCCACCCTTGTTGCTATCCCCTGAGCGTCGTCGACGACCGGATTTTTTCTCTGGACTATGATGGTCCCGTTTTCATTTGGGATATCGACAAAACCTATCTGGCCACACGTTTTTCACAGCCCAAGTACATGGCCAGAATCCCCATCGAGTTTGCGGTGGACAAACAAGCCATCGCTGGAATGCCCGAGGTGCTGCGAGGTATTCGTCGAGGAACCACCGCCGCATTTGCTTGCGCGCCTCTTTACTTCGTTTCGGCGAGTCCTCCGCAATTGCGCGCCGTCATCACGCGAAAAATGTTGCTCGATGGCGTGGAATACGACGGAATAACCTTCAAAGACTGGGCAAAAACCATCATGCAACGACGCCCCGGTCGCCTGAAGGAACAAGTAGGCTTCAAGATCTGTGCGTTGCTCGAGGGGCGACGGCGACGGCCCATGGCAAGCGAGTATCTCTTTGGTGATGATGTGGAGAAAGACGCGGTCGCCTATTGGCTGTATGCCAAAATCATCAAAGGCGAGTTGTCATCCGCCAAGATGGAAGAAGCCTTGGCTGCTCAAGGCGTAAAAGCTGACGATCGCGCATGCATTCGCGCCATGCGCGATGCGTTGCCCCCAACCCTTGGGTCCGTTCGGCAAATCTTCATCCATCTCGAGAAAAAGTCGTCACCCGTGGAATTCGAACGCTTTGGCCCGTTGCTTCTGACCACTCGCAACGCTTTCCAGCTCGCCCTCGCTCTTGCCGATCGGTCGGTGGTCCCCATCGATACGGTTCGTCAAGCAGCGCTCGCTCTGCAAGCCGTGGCTCCCTTTGGTAACGTGGATTTCGATGAATTGATCGTGGATGCGCGAACACGAAAACTCGTTTCCTCGATTCCAGAGGAAGTGATGGCCTCGTTCGCGTCTTCGTCATCGATGGATATTCGTTGAACGATTCCCCTTAGACGCACTGATAGACAGACTTTCTTCAAGACAAGTCGATCCGGACGAAACTCACTTGTCCAATCACGTGTACGAGCGTAAGGGAGCCGTCGGTTCCAGTATTGTCTTTCCACCGAAGAGGACTCATTCCCACGACGTTGACAAGCAGGACCGTGCCGTTGACGCCCGTTTCCGTGCCTTCCGTCGAATATCCTACCCCTTGATCGTAGGCGATGGCTTCCGCGGTTGGATGGGTTGTGATGCTAACGCCTGCCACGCGTTGACCGTTCTTCTCGAAAACGACGATCACATGAGAAGCATCGGCGCGAACGAAGGCGGGAGGAGACAAAGAAGCGTAGATCGAGGTCAGCAGATCGCGATCCACGACGGGTACGGTGAAGTTCGAAGAAGCTTGTTGGGGTGCGATCAGGTAAGCATGCGTGGGGATGACGAGGTCATAAAATGCGGGTTCGGGAACGACCGTAAACCAACCAGGTCCGCTGACGACTCCCGTAGCGGAAAAACCAACTCCTGCTTCTCCCCCAAAACTCACTTGATCATCACCGGATACCGTGGGCACGCGAAGATAACCCCATCCCAAAAAGGGAACCTCCTGGGAGAATTGCTCTTCGGTTAGGCGAACAATCGATCCGGATAGGTCGACCGTCGAGATGGGAGCCGCATCCACGTCCGCCTGTTGCCCATCGATGGCAGCCTCTGGCTGCCCACCATCAGGTCGTGGATTGACCGTACCACCTCCGGGTTTGCCACAGAGGACATCCGTACAGCCACCAACACCAGGAGGACGCTCATCGTTGCCCGAACACCCTGCGCATAGGGTTGTCACTGCCAAGCAAAGACCGCCGAGTTGCATTCGGTTCATCGTCTTTTACTGTACGCTCCGGCTGATGAAGTGGCCAACCACCAGGCTCATGCTTCGGCGATCGTTTCTGGAATCACTGGCAATTTTTTTATGCGATGAACATGAAACACTGCGGCAATTGCTATGAGAATGATTCCAACCCATTGGGATGTGGACAGCGCCCATAGTCCGCCCCGATCATCGGCTCGGAAAAACTCGAGAAGGAACCTGGCCAGGGCATACAACATCACGAATGCCACGAATACATGGCCGTCATAGCGTTTTCGTGGGTGAACGACGAGCAAACAGAAAGCGGCGATGGCGAGTGAAGCGATGGCTTCGCCGAGTTGAGCGGGAAGAACAGGCAGGGAGGCGACGCGGGAACTCGGGAGCAAACCGAGTTTGAACTGCGATTCGCTTGCAGGGCTTCCTGGAGGAAAGATGAGGGCGAGGGGACCATCATTGTGTACGCCGAAACAGCATCCCGCGAGCAAACATCCCATACGGCCGAAAGCTAGCCCGGTGGCGATGGCAAACCCCGCCATATCCGCGGCTTTCCAAAATGGAAAACGGTCGCGTTTCAAGAGGAACCACGCAACGACGGATGCGCCGATGAAACCTCCATAATACGTCAAACCACCGGCCCAAAACGCGGCCCACGCGAAACAATCGGATTTCTGAGGATGGCATACCCCTTTGGCCGCATCCCAGACGCCATCATAACGATCGGACAAACATGCGTCTTTGGTGATTTGCCAATCTACCAAAGAGGGATTGGTGCAAAGATGAACATAGTCCCAGAAATAGCCATCGACGAGCACGTGCATGATGCGCGCGCCCGCAACGCCAGCTAGCAGCATTCCGAGGGCGAGATCGACGATGACGTCTGGATTGCGACCAATGCGTTTTGCCCAAAGAATTCCTAGTGTTGCGGCGAAAAGGAACCCGGTGACGAGCAGCACGAAGTAGCTTGGTGCGCCAAGATCGAACAGCCGGAAAAGCTGCGATTGCATGCCCTCAAACCTTCGATTGCCCAGCGAGCCCGGAAGAAGTGGGATCGGAGGGCGGCGGATTCGACGATGCCGCTGGCGAATTCGGCTCCACCGCAGAACCCTGTTCCGGTTGGAGAGATACGACTTTTGTCGTGTCGCGCCGGTGATGGTGCGCGCGGCTGGTGAACATATCGATGGCCATCAAACCAACACCCACGCAGATCGCCACATCAGCGATGTTGAAGGTTGGCCAATGGTCCGTGATGCCATGGGTTGGCGATAGGGAAGCAATGCGTTCGTTGAGCCAGCGAACCCAGGATGCTCTGTAGTCGATGAAATCGATGACCCAACCATAGCGAATGCGGTCTACGAGATTTCCGATGGCACCTCCCAAAACGAGAGGCAATCCCCACTTGAGAGCATGTTGTTTGGGATGAACTCTTCGGAAAAGATAGACGATGAAGCCGATGGCCACCAAGGAGATGACGAGGAAAAAAGGCTTACGAATCTCCTCGTTGGCGGTCTGCAACAAGCCCCAGGCACCGCCTCGATTACGGGCCAACACGAAGGTAAGCCAAGAGTTGATCTGGATGGGAGCTGGGATGCCTTCCCCATGAGCTAGGGGTTTCTCGAGGGTATGCAACGCCCACCACTTGGTTCCCAAATCCAGCGCAAGGGCCACCGTCGACACGATCCCAAGCAATACATAGGATGGCTTGGGTCGGTCTTGCGTCACGGATACCGAAGGCGTGGGTGTGTCTTGGGAGACGGGAGGGTTAGGTACCTCCCGGACTTCAGGGGTGAGGGATTCGCTCTCCACGGGCGGCTCGTGTTCAGGACGTCGGTTCATGGATAGGGTCGCGATGCGGAAGGCATGGTTTACGATAATCTGCGTGGCAACGCCAGGATTGCAAAGCGGTAGCATCGCAGAGGACATCAATACGGAACGCTTGTCTAGGTTAATCGGTTGAGATATCTCTGAGATCCCTGGCCGCGACGCTGAGAACCACCATGCCACATCCTCCCTGGAAATCACGCGAAGGGCTTGCTTGCGTCATCGAAGACTGGCTGGCATCGCGCATCATTCAACCCTGTTTTGCAGCGGAACGCTCGTTTGCTCCCAGCCAGGCGCAAACGGTCGATTTGCCGGAAGACCTCGCACCTTGCTTGCGTCAGGCCCTCGCCAAACGTTCGATTGTCCAGCTATATACCCACCAGGCAGGGGCATTTGCCCTCGCCCGCGGCTTGCCGGACCCCGAAGCCCAGAACCCTGCCGGTCCCCGATGCATCGTGGTGGCAACGCCCACCGCCTCGGGAAAAAGCCTGTGCTTTCATCTGCCAGTCTTGCAGGCCATCGTAGAGAATCCGTCCGCCCGCGCGATGTACGTCTTTCCCACCAAAGCGCTGTCGCGAGATCAAGAAAGCAGTTTGCACGGGCTCATCTCCGATGCGCAACTATCGATCCCCGCGATAGTTTATGACGGCGATACGCCTGGGGATGCTCGTCGAGTAGCGCGAGAACGTTCCCCCATCATTTTGACCAATCCCGATATGCTGCATACGGGCATCCTTCCGCACCACGCGAATTGGGCGAAAACCTTTCAGGCCCTTCGCTACGTCATCATCGATGAACTTCATACCTATCGAGGCGTTTTTGGTTCCCACATGGCTCACGTCATCGCGAGATTGCGTCGTATCGCGCAATTCCACGGTTCCGATCCAGTTTTCTTATGCGCGACCGCCACCATAGGCAATCCGCGCGCGCATGCCGCCAGGCTCACGAACGTGGCGGAATCAGACGTGGCTCTTCTCGACCGCTCGGGAGCCGCGAAAGGACCTCGGCGTTTCTTTTTTTACAACCCTCCGGTCGTCAACGCGGAGCTTGGCATTCGCGCTTCGTACCTCAAATCAGCGGTTCGATTGACTGCCGACCTGCTGCGGGCAAACGTGTCGACCCTCGTTTTCGGCCAATCCCGCAATTCGGTCGAACTCATGCTCAAGTATTTGCGAGATCGACTTGCCGGGGAAGTGCCGAAAGACGCGATCATGGCGTATCGAGGAGGCTACCTCCCCGCGGATCGTCGCGCCATCGAGCAAGGGCTTCGCGAGGGAGTCATCCGATGCGTGGTGGCGACAAATGCGTTGGAGCTAGGTATCGATGTTGGGGAGCTTCAAGCGGTGGTCTGCGCGGGATATCCCGGCTCGGTGGCAGCAACCTGGCAGCGGTTTGGTCGCGCGGGACGCAGAAATGAATTGTCCGTGGCCCTTCTCGTGGGCAGAAGCGATCCGCTGGATCAGTACTTGGCACGGGACCCGGAATTCTTGTTGGGCGCCTCCGCGGAAGAAGCACGCATCGACCCGGACAACGTGGAAATCTTGATTCAACACCTTAAATGCGCTGCTTTCGAAATACCTTTCGTTTGTCCCGAAACGGATAGTTCCGAGAAAGAACGATATGCCGGCCTCGATGGGATCCACACGCGCGAGGCACTTCTATTTCTTGCTCGTCATGGTGTGTTGCACGAGTCCGCGGGGAGATTCCATTGGTCCACGGACGCGTATCCTGCCAATCACGTATCGCTTCGAAGCATCGGATGGGACAATTTCGTGATCGTCGATGAGGAACATGGACGCACGATCGCCGAACTCGATTGGCGTGCAAGCCACACGATGTTGCATGAACAAGCGATTTACCAACACGACGGAGAGCAGTACCAGGTGGAACGCTTGGACTTCGAAAACCACAAGGCGTTCGTTCGAAAGGTCATCCCTGACTATTACACGGATGCCATGACCTACCGATGGGTGAATGTGATTGAACTCGAAGCCACACGATCACTCGGACGAGCCATGTGCGCTTGGGGGGAGGTGAGTGTGATCGAAAAGGTGGTGGGCTACAAAAAAATCAAATACTACACCCATGAAAACGTAGGCTTTGGTGATGTGCATCTGCCGGATATCCAGATGCATACCACCTCGTTTTTGCTTACTTTTCCTGAACCGCTGTGTGCCGCGATATCGATGGCACCTGCGGAACTGATCGAAGCTGCGCGCGGAATCGGGCGAGCGCTCGAGACGGTATCCTGCCTTGCGCTATTATGTGAACCTAGCGATCTGGGCCAAACGCTCGGAGACCAAGGAACCGAACAAGACGTGCCGAGCCGACAAGGACAAGGGCCCCGTCCAGGCTTCGACCCCACCGTGTTTCTATTTGACCACGTTCCCGGTGGTGTTGGGCTGGCAGAGAGAATCTACGAGCGCGCCGAGGAATTGTTGCAACGCGCCCTATTGCTGATGAAAGGTTGCCCGTGTGGGGAAGGGTGCCCAGCGTGCGTAGGAGCTGTGGAAAAAGACCAACGACGAAAAGAATTCGCGTTGAGGTTGCTCTCTTACCTCACGGCATCGCTTCCCAGCGATGTGTTGGTCGATTGATTTTGCGCCAACAAGGCAATGGTGCAGTGATTCCGTGATGAATGCATGCCGGACTTATCGTGTCTGCACATGAAAAGTCGGGAATCGAAACCAGAGATATCACCCATCGCCTTGTAGTAGGGTAATGTACGAGCGTTTTTTTCTGTACCACCCCGTTGAACACTTGCGTTAGCCGGGCCGTTCGCACCATGATCCACGCCATGCTGAAACGTTCCCGTGTGGGGGTTGCTTTCATCGTAGGATCCATAATCCTTGGGGTGTTGCCGGTGATGGGTTGCGGGCCAACCCTCGATCCCGTCGTCCCCAAATCAAGCGGATCGAACCGCGTGTCTTTCCGCCTTTTTGGATATTCGCCAAGCGAAATCCGACACATGCGCTCATCGCTCAACTTTCACGGCAAAGTATTTCTGGCGAAATACGATCCCGACAAACCGGACCAGGTCTATTGGGTCGATTGCCCCACCGACGCTACCTATCGATACGTGCCCGCGGACAATACCGTGGAGGAACTGTATATCGAAAACGCAACCGACCTTCAAACGAAGCTGCCTCTGAGCGTCGCGAGCTTCTCCACGTATCTTTCTCAAGGAAAACGATTGCGCGTGCGTTTTGCAACAGCAGGTTCGTTCGAACTCGTCAACGATTTCTCGATCTCCGATGAAGGAGCTTGTGGGGAAGCCACCCATTTCGTTCAGACGATCAGTGTGGGCGCTTACAGAGTCTCCGAACTCACCGACAAAGGCGGTGGTGCGGAAGTAAGCACGACCGGGCCTTCCGTCGGAGGGCGTCACAGCGATATGAGTCAACACAATGTCGGCATGGGTGATCTGGACGCCTGCGCGACTGCCACGACCGATGCGCCCCCTAAGAACTGTCAGATGCCTCTTGAAATTTTGATGGTTCCGATTGGCTCTCAACGCGTCCCAAAACCGGCTCCCTCATCGCGCGGGGATGACCCAGCCCCTTCTCCCAGTGTCATGCCAACACCCGTATCCACCGACCGTTCCGCGGGCGGGATGACTCACGAAAACTGCTACGTGGGTATCGATTTGACACGGGATGCCCCCACCGATCTCGCTGCCATTGTCCAGCGCTGCGGAGCCCCCATGGGTATGTCCCCCGTGGGTGGCGCCATCATCGATTCGCTATCCGCTGGTCAGCCCATGCATGAGTACGGCGTCGATGTGGAAGCTGGCTCGTGTTATCGCATCTTCGCGGTCGGTGGACGTGGGATCGAAGATCTCGACACGGGTCTCAAAGACCCCGCTGGTGAATGGGTTTCCAAGGATATCCTCGATGATGCCTTCCCCATTCTCAATCCCAATGGTCCCTTCTGTGTACGACAGGGAGGACGGCATAAACTGCTTGTCTCGGTCGCCAAAGGATCGGGGACTTACGCTGTTCAGCTTTGGAAAGTCAACCGTTAGAAAAAGTAAGGTAGGAAGGGGAAACAACCATGACCGGTCGTTTCGTTCGGGCTTGTGTTTGGACGTTTGCCGCGGTGGGCTTCGTTGCTTGCGGACCCAAACCGCCGCCGGAAAACGCCGGGCGCGGCACGGTAGAATCCGAATTCAACCGATGTGTCGACCAGGAAAAGTACGGGGAAGCCAAAGGGTGTTGGCAGGCTTTCTTGGACCGCTACGGTGATGTCGCCTCCTCGGCGGAGAGAGCCTACGCCAAAGAACACCTGGAGCAATCCGCAACGCGCGCCACCTCCCCCGCTGCACAAGAAGAAGATGCCGTCACACGCGGTGCAAAAGCAACGGAAGGTCTCGTGCGATTGCAGGAAAAAGATGGCGCCTCCTCCAGTGGTTCCGGCTTTCCCACGCAGCGCGTTGCCTTCGACGAATGCTACAAAGGCTTTAGCGTCACCGGCCATTCGGAACGCGATGTCATCGCACTCGGTGAACGTTGTGGCGCTCCCTGCGGAATGATCCCGTTTTCGAGTGTCAGATCAGATAGCCAACGGGAAAGCGACGATGTCGACGTGTACGGTATCGAGTTGCGCGCGGACCGCTGTTACCGGTTCATTGCTGTCGGCGATAGCGGCATTGATGACTTGGATGCCGCCATTGCGGACTCCGAAGGAAATATCCTGTTGCGTGATACATATTCGGACTCTGCCCCGATCCTTGGTCCCGAAAGCGCATTCTGCCCAAGCTCCGCCGGTCATTATAAATTCGTAGTTTCGGTGGCGCGCGGGGCAGGGACGTTCCACTTCCAAGTCTGGCAGGGCCGTCGTCAATGATTCACGCGCTTCATGCCTTGTCGCTTATGTAATCGCCTTGCAACAAATCCGCGAGACGTGGCGCAAAGGAACGCGCTACGTGCTGTTCCACTTGCTCCGCCGTATCCAGGTTCATGCAATCCAACGCGACTTGCTCGGCTTCTTGATGAAATACACGACGAAGGCATTCTTTGATTTCCGCCACCGCACCGCCCTCCATCGATAGCTCGCGTATTCCCAAACCAACCAACAGGATCGCTCCAAGGGGATCGGACGCCATCTCGCCGCAAACCGACAATGGCTTGTCGTGCCGTAAAGCAGCTTGGGAAGCGGCTCGAACCAAACGCAATATCGATGGATCAAATGCGCTTGCCAAATATGCCAGAGAACGATTCGTCCGATCCACCGCGAATACATATTGAATGAGATCGTTGGTCCCCAAACTCAAAAAATCCGATTCCTCGGCAAAACGGTCAGCAAGAACCACCGCCGACGGTACTTCCACCATGACACCCAACGGGATTTCTTCGGCTCGAGCATGCCCATCACGATCCACCGTTTCGATGACACTCCGAAGCAACTGCTTGACGTCGCGAAGCTCCGAAAGGCAAGAAACCATGGGCAACAGAATTCGTACGGGTCCGTGAGCGCTGGCACGAACCATGGCCGTAAGCTGCGTTTCAAGGATCTCCGGATGAAATAAGCCAAGTCGAATGGCTCGCAAACCAAGCGCAGGATTGAGTTCAGGAGGCATACACAACGACGATACGAATTTGTCACCTCCGATATCGAAGGTTCGCAAAGTCACCATCTGTGGAGCCGCGGACTGCACAATCTCCCGATACGTCTCGTATTGCTCTTGTTCCGAGGGTAACGACGATCGATCAATGAAAAGAAACTCGGTACGGACCAATCCCACTCCCTGGGCGCCTCGATGGATGGCAAGGGGGACTTCCGCGGCAAGCTCGACATTGGCGCGAACCGTGATGGGAGTGCCGCACGCCATCGCTACCGGCAGCGCCACCGATTGTTTGAGTCGATCCTTTCGCTTGCGATGCCATTGGGCTTGCTGAACCGCGCGTTCGGATTGTTCTTTGGTCGGTCGAACAATGACACGAGCACGGAACCCGTCGATGATGACCTCATCTCCCTGGTTGACGTTGTTCAGCAACTCGACGGTTCCTACAATCGCCGGAATTTCGAGAGCACGGGCGATGATCGCGGTGTGACCGATTCGCGTGCCCCTTTCGGTGGCAATGCCAAGAACGAACTCATGGTTAAAAGCCGCCATGTCGGCTGGCGACAAATCGTGAGCCACCAGAATACTCGGCCGGTCAATCTCGATACCGGGACGCTCTTCGCGTCCACCGCCCAGCGCGCGAAGCAAAAGGTCTCCAATGAACTCAACGTCGTGTCGACGCTCGCGTAGGTACGGATCCGCGGTTTCCTCTAGCTGCTTGGCATAGCTCTGTATCGTTGCCGAAACCGCCCATTCGCAGCTCTTTCGCTCGAATCGGATTTTTTGTTCCACATCTTGCCGCAACGCGAGATCGCCAAGCATGAGCAAATACGCGTCAAGAATGGCTGTCTCTGCCCTCGCTCGCGGACTGGCCGCGGCAATGACGGTACGAATCCGTTCCGATCCATCACGCACAGCATCGTGGAATCGCTGAATCTCGAACTCCACCTCGTGCTGATCAACCCGTCGCCAATGGCGACGAGGTGCCGCTCGACTCCATACAATCGCGGGACCCATGGAGATCCCAGGAGAACCGCAAAGCCCGCGAAGTGTGACCGAAGCGCCCGGATACGCGCTCGGTCGCTCGCTGTTCATTGGGATTCCCCAAATCGGTCAGCAATCAATACACCAATCGCTTCCACCGCATCGTGAGCACGTTCGCCCCGCGCCACCACATCAAGCACCACGCCTTTGACGCCGCATAAGAGCAATACCCCCATGACGCTCTTTGCATTGGCGCGCTGACCGTCGCGCGTAATCTCAATCTCACAAGGGAATCGCGCGGCAAGTTGAACGAGCTTCGTGGCCGCACGAGCGTGAAGCCCCAACTCATTGATGATCTCGAACTTGGCTTGCGCTTCTTGCATTCGTATGCTCATCGAACCGCGCGGCCCATTCCGCGAACTCCACCTCCTATGATATCCGGTTCCGATGCCCGGTCGGAAGACACGTCGCGATGAATATCACGATGAGCCACGCCAATTGCCGTTCCCAACGTTTCTTCCAGTCTCCGTGCCAATTCGACCGCCGTCGCCACCGACCGATGTCGACCGCCCGTACAACCTACCGCAATCGTCAAATAGGCTTTCCCCTCGCGTTCATACCTCGGAATACAAAACGAAATGAGGCTCTGCGCTCGGTCCAAAAATGCCTTGGTATCTGGAAAACCCATGACATACGTCTCTACCGGCTCATCCAATCCTGTCTGTTGCCGAAGACCTTCGACAAAATATGGATTGGGTAAGAATCGGACATCCAGCATCAAATCCGCATCAATCGGCGGCCCGTACTTGAAACCGAACGACAACAACCGAACCCGCATCCGCCCCCGCGACGTTTCACCGCCGAGCAACTCCACGACGCGACGCCGTAAGTCATGTACCGTCATTCCCGTCGTGTCGATGACATCGGTTGCGCGAACCCGAACCCGCGCCAACCGCTGGCGCTCGGAAGTAATTCCGTCCAACAAGGCCATGGCTCCACAATCCGGCCCTTGCACATTGGTGGATAGAGGATGAGGACGACGTGTCGCACTGAAGCGGCTTAGCAACGTCTGGTCGCTGGCATCGAGAAATAACACCGAAAGATCGACGTTGGGTGTGCTTTGAATCAGATCGAGCGCGGAACTGAAATGCTCGAGAAACATCCGAACACGGACGTCGATTCCAAGAGCAATCCACTTCACCGACGCGTTTCGACAAGCTTCCAAAACCGGCTCGATCACCGTGGTGGGAAGCGTGTCGATACAGAAGTATCCGAGGTCTTCCAGAGCATGCAAGGCCGTCGATTTTCCCGCGCCAGACATTCCGCTGACAATGACGATACGCTCGAAAATCTTTGGGTCAGCGAGTTGTCCGTTCGAATCAGAAGCGCGAGAGGAATCGTTGGTCATGAATTACCTTCGTGTTGAAGCCTGCGCTCAATCGTATCATAAAACTCCTTGGCGGAATGATGCCCGGCCCGACGAGACAACTCGTCGCGGGCGGCGATTTCCACGATGGCCGCCATGTCCCTCCCCGCACGGACGGGAAGCGCGATTTCTCGAATTTTTACGCCCAACAACTCATGAAAGCGGTCTTCAATTCCTAGCCGCTCCTGTTCCGGTTCATCCGTGGCAGAGCATAATCGAACAATGATGTCGATGCGCTTTCGGTCTCGGACAGCCGTGACTCCGAACAGTGTTTTCACATTGAGAATGCCAAGCCCACGTACCTCGATGAGATGACGAAGAAGACTGGCCGGAGCCCCAAACACATGGCCCGGATGCCGGAAGTCGCACAATACCCAATCATCGGCGACGAGGCGATGACCGCGTAGTACCAGGTCGAGCGCGCATTCACTTTTTCCGATTCCGCTTTTCCCGAGCAGGAGCATGCCTACGCCAAAAACATCCACGAGCACACCGTGAAGCTGCATGCGTGGTGCCAAACGCTCATCGAGATATCCTTCGATGGCCTGAATCACATGGCCCGTGCGTTCGGAAATTCGCACGACAAGGCAACGATTTCGTTCGGCCTGTTCGATCATTTCCTCGGGTAGCGGAAGACCTCCGGTGACCACGACACTGCAGACCTGAAGGGCCAGGAAAGCTCCGAGAGCCGCGGAGCGTTGTTCCGATGTCATGGTCTTCAGATAGGAGATTTCCGTTTCGCCACAAACCTGCACGCGAGAGGGAACCACGCCATGGAAATGGCCCGCGAGCGCCAAACCGACCCGTTGAATGCGGTTGTGAATGACCTGCGCGCTGTCTCCCTGCCGACCCACCATCTCCACAATGGACAGTCCCAATTTCGCGTCGGCGAATAACTCGCGCACGGATAAAGGCTCCAGCGGATCGAGAAGATCTATGGCCGCCCCCTTTCTTCCTCGACGATGACGTCGAATGCTTGGGTACCATCTGAAGCTTCCAGCAAACGATCTCGTAGATTTCCATCCCGGAGCAAACGGGAAATGCGCGCTAGCATTCGTAGATGCTCCCCGGTGGAACCCCGAGGTCCAATCACCCCAACGAAAATTTTTGCAGGACGCCCATCGATCGAATGAAAATCGACCCCATCCGGGCATAGAACGATGGCCGCGGTTTGCGTGACAAGCGCTTCGAGCGAGCCGTGCGGGATCGCCACACCATCGCCAATTCCCGTCGATTGAAGACTCTCTCGGTCCGTCAGGGTTTTATGAATCAACTCCGCCGCTTGCCCTGTGCCGGACGCTAGAAGGAGCGAAAGCGCCTCGAGAACTTCGCTCTTGACCTTGATGCCGTCTTGATGCCGCGTCACTCGCACGCGGTCTTCCGTCAAAATATCCGTAAGACGCATGTCGCTGTGATTCCATCGGGTTCTCGCAGCAGACCGGCTGGTTTTGCCGCTGATCACCAACTACTCGGCTCACCGACCCGAGCTTTGACAAACCCATACGACATGCGCGATGAGTGGTCGAGGATGCGATTAGGAAAATGAATGGTGGAATGTAGGACGCTTCCGGTCAGTCCTTGGGCTCGATGACTTCGCGGGCCTTGAGCCCCTCGGAGCCCCGTTTTTTGGTTTGAAGAACCCCCTTGGACCCTCGAATCTGACGGTCCAACTTATCAATCACCTTATCGATCGAAGCGTACATATCCTCGCTTCGCTCACTTCCGTGAAAGTGGTCACTGCCCGCATGCACATGGATGTCGGCAACGTGATCCAGCTTGTCCAGGCTCAACGTCACCTGTGCGCTGAGCGGCTTACGAAGGAACTTTTGAAGCTTCGCCACTTTGTCCGTAGCGTACTGCTTCACCGCTTCGCTTGCCTCAAGCTGCCGAAATGTGATGGCAATGTTCATCGACAGTCCTCCTAGATCCACGGCAATCGTCCGGTAATCACCGTTTCTTCGCCTCGCCCACTTGCCGGACCCTTCAAAACAATTGCTTCCGCTTCGAAGAGGCGAGAATACCTAACATCTCCCTGTACTTTGCCACTGTTCTGCGCGCGATCTGTATCCCCTCCTTGTCCTTCAGCATTTTCACAATGGTCTGATCACTCAACGGTTTCTCCTTGTTTTCTTCGTCGATGATCTTTTTTATCCATTGTTTCACGCTCTCACTGGCAATGTCCTCATCCGCTACCCTACGAATGGACGAGTTGAAAAAGTACTTCAACTCGAACAGCCCCTGGGGTGTATGCACGTACTTGTTCGTCGTCACACGCGAAATGGTCGACTCGTGCATCGACACTTCCTCGGCGACGTCCTTGAGAATCATCGGTTTGAGGTACGCCACACCGTTTTCAAAAAACTCTCGCTGCATCTTCACAATGCATTCGGTGACCCGAATGATCGTTTTGCGACGCTGCTCGATTGCGCGAATGAGCCATTGCGCATTGCGAAGCTTTTCGTCGATATAGTCCTTCGCAGCAGGATCCTGCCTTAGCTTTTTGGCAAGGGCATCATTGACGTACAAACGCTGCAGACCGCGATCGTTGTCGAGAACGACAAAGTCATCGCCGTCTTTGATCACGTAGACGTCCGGCGTGATGCCGATGGTTCGGTCATCGGTGTCCGTGAAGTTGCGCGCTGGACGACTCTCGAGTTTTTGAATCTCCTTGGCGGCCTCATAGACTTCCTCAATCGGGATTTTTAGATCCTTCGCGATCGCTTGGTAGGCGCGTTTTTCAAGATTGTGCAGATGCTGGCTGATCATCTCGCATTCCAAATCCGAATACCCATAATGCTCGGCCTGCACGAGCAAACACTCCCGCAAATCTCGCGACGCCACCCCCACCGGATCGAGAAGCTGGATCATTTTTAGCACCTCTTCGGCATCATCGGGATGGAGCCCCGCTTCCGCCGCAAGGTCCTCCACCGTCCAATCCCGTGTTTTGGTGCCATCCGTGTGCTCTACCCCCTTCAGATCGAGATACCCGTTCTCATCCAAATTGCCGATCACAAACTCCGCAAAACGCCTCTCCTCATCCACGAAATCACTGACCTGAAGCTGCCATCGCAAATGGTCCGCCAAACTGCGAGGCTTCGTCAGATTCTGCTCGATCGGAGGCAATTCCTCGAACCCACTTCGCCCTTCCCCCGGTACTGGCTGCTGCAACGTGCGGTTTTCAAGGAATTGGTCCCAATCGACCTCCTTGGCCCTGCGCTCTTCTTCGCGCCCCCGCAAATCCGTATTGGCTTCGTGACGCTCCGTCTCTCCCACTCGCTCCTCGGGCGGAGCTTCCCCCGGCACCGATTTCGGTAATTCCGCATCGGTCACTTCCCGATGCCGAGGCTCGATATCCTCGTCCGATAACATCGGGTTGGCGTCCATCTCCCTGCGCACTTCTTCGATCAACTCAATCCGACTGAGTTGCAGAAGCCGAATGGCCTGCTGCAACTGCGGAGTCATGACCACAGAGAGCGTTTGCTTTTGCGTTAGCTGATGTTTTATCTCCATCGGAATACAAAGTGCCGATCCCGAGCCGTGTTCCTCGAGTTACCCGCATTTACGCCATGCATCGCATGAACGCTCACTATGGTAGCACCAGCCGCTCGTAAGGTCGCGACCAAATTGCACCTCACCCATCCATCGACCCCCCCAAGTATCGCTCCCGAACGAGTGGCTCCTTTATCCAATCCGATGCCGATCCCCAAAAATGTACCTCTCCATCCAATAACAAGCCCACTTCATCACTTATCCGCAATGCTATCGATGCATGGTGATCGGATAGCAATACCGCAACCCCCTCCAATGCAAGTCCTCGCAGCATTTGCGCAATTCGCATCGCCCCAGCCGGATCGATCCCCGAAAACGGTTCGTCACAAATCAATACCCGCGGCCTCGTCACCATGCTGCGCGCTATCTCCAACAATCGACGCTCCCCCCCAGACAAATGGCCCGCACGAACCCCTAGCCGCTGCTCCAAACCCACCATCCGCGCCCAATACAACGATCCCTTTCGCTCGCCACCCCCAAGCCGCTCGAAGGTCGTCAGATTGCCATCCACATCCATATCCGGCAATACCGTCGGACCCTGAGGAATCGTCCCCACTCCCAACCGCGCGCGACGCCACATCGGAAGCTTCGTGACATCCTCGCCCATCAATCGAACCACCCCGCGCTGAGGCCGCCTCTCGCCCACCAATACATCAAATAAAGTCGTTTTCCCCGCCCCCGTCGGCCCTAGCAACGCCGCTACGCGCCCCGAATGTAGCCGAATGCTCACCCCTCTCAACACAGCCTTGCCACTTCGATATTCCTCTACCCCCTGCGCCTCCAACACCACGCTCATCGCGCCGTGCTCACCCCAGACGAAGAAGGTATCAACGGCATCACCGTCGCCAGCGGTATCGAACCGCGAACCTTGTGCATCGTCATCCGCTCCGTCGCCCAATCAAACGATACTTCACTCGCCCGAACCCACGCCCCAGCTCGACGTACCTGCACATCCCCTCGCGCTTGCACCATGCGACGACCCATCTCGTACTCCGCTTGCTCGGACCGCATTTCCCAGTCTCGCATCCGCGCACGCACATCACCCGTTGCTTTCGCCCATCGAATCGAAGGCGCCTTGTCATAGGACGCCTCCAACGCCTTGCACGTGACCTCCAATTCCCCCCGTCGCACGCGAACAGCCCCCGCAAGCATCGCCTTGCCGCTTTTCAAATCCACCTCGACCCGGTCAGCCTCCACGGTCACCGGTTGTCCATCTACCTCCGCAATGGACTCGGCATGCACCGACGGAACCATCAACCATCCCGTCGATATCAGCCCGACCGCGCCGCCTATCCACCACACTCGATGCTTCACGCGCCTACCGTGCCGTAATCCCACGCCCCGCGCAACCCATGTTTCTCCGAAGAACCGTCCATTGCCATCGACCCATGCTTCCCTTTTGATTCGGCTTGTCCGCCCGGCGTTCGACACTCACCAAAACGAATGCTCACCCCTTCGGCCTCTCGATCCGAACATCCCTCCTCGTGCGTCCGAAGTATCCGTATTCGGATACTACCATTCCTAAACCATCCTCATGAGCAAATTCGATCCATCTGCCCTTCCCCGCTTCGAAGTTGATTGCACATGCAACACCTTTGGCTCGTATTCCCACGCGCGCTGCCGTTGACGGCTATAGCCGTTCCACCTGCCCTACGCTTTCTTATCCACCCGGGGGAGAAGAGAGCAAGGAAGCTGCCGCGGCCCATCCCGTACTATGGCTCATGGGACCGCATGTAGGAGCCCTCATGGTGTTGTTGGCGTTGGGGTGTGAAAGCACCACGAAACAGCCCATGGGTACGTTTGATTCGTCTATCGCTTCAGTCCCGCGTCAAAGACTCCCGCAACGCTTGCAATCGCATCCATCGCGGATGAGCCGCCACCGCCCCTGCCGCGCGCTCACCAGCCACGACGATCCGTTCATGCGACGCCAGCGCACACGCCCGAACCACGCGCCAGGAAGGGAATTGCAGGAAGTCATCAATGCTTTTTGCCGACGCAAACGTTCCGCGCAATACCAACCCCACCGCATCGCGTATCTCCGGCTCAAACCGTTGATGTACTTCCGCAACCTCCGCGATGGCGCTAGCCATCGGTTGCGTCATGCGCACCAGCAAACGCGCTTCTGCATACGCCGACGCATTGATGTCGTCCATGGACATGCCCGCGACACGAATCGGACGCAGGTCCTCGCGAACTCGCGCGGTCGCTGGCTCCAACCGCTGTACGATTCGCTCGTATTGCGTTCGTTCAAGGCTCAACAAACGCGAGGCGCTCGCCTCCCACTCCCTTGCTTCCCTATGGCTTTTCGGTGCCGCATCTTGCTGTTGCATGAGTTCGCTCAGCTCTGTCGCAATGCGACTGGCCTTTCGACGCAAGGCGCGGGCTCGTAAGGTTCCGCTACGGTTCTCGATTTGCTGCGACAACAAGGTTTCTACATCTTGCCACCGCGATGCTTGCATGGACTGAACGTCACCCAATCGACCTGCCAGCGCCAGTCGCGCCGAAAACGCGACAATCCCCGCCATGGATTCCAAACCGATCGATGCCAGCCCCGTCTGCACATGGCCCATCACCTGCTGCAGTTTTTCCGGCGTCAAACGATCGAGCTTGTTGATCAAAATCTGAACGGGCGTTCCCACGTCGGCAATGCGCGCAAGCACTTTTCTTTCACTGTCTTTCAATGCTTGCGTAGCATCGAGCACCCAAATGGCCACGTGCGCCTCATGCACCGCTCGCGTAGCGGCCGCCACATGATCCATATCCGGCGCATTGAACCCGGGAGTGTCAAGGATCTCGATACGATAAAGACGCTCGATCGGCGCACAAATATGCACCTCCCGAATCGGCGTATCGGACTTTTGAAGAGCCGCCAGAGCCCCTTTCAATCCCTCGTGCGTGACGATTCGATCCGTATCCTCCCGCGTTACAATGCGCGCGTAAGGATCCGGTGCCCAACTCAGCCAATGCAAAGAGGCTGTCGTCGGTAAAACACCCGTCGGCGCCACATCCGCTCCCACCACCGCATTGATGAACGAACTCTTGCCAGCGTTGAACTCTCCCACAACCGCAACACGCAACGGCCTTTTCGATTCCACCACCAAGGCTTCACAAGCCCCCACCAGATCCAACCGATCCATGAAGGACGCTGCCTTTCGAAGTTCATCGATCAGCCGCTGAAACGACCCGTCCTCACCATCTCGTAACCACATCCCAAACACCTGCACGCGAAGCCAATGCGCCATCTTGCCCGCCGATGTTTCCTCCTCGGTGACCGAATCGAGCGTCGTGAGAGCCTCTTGTCCCCGGCCCTCCCGCCATGCTTGGTAAGCCCCGACAATCGCGGCCGCAACACTCGGAGCACGCGCGCCCAATACGTCCACGGCCGCCGCTAACGCCTCGACGTCTTTTCGCTCCAAAGCTACGTCCACCAACGTTCGCGCCGCGCCTATGTCTCCCGCTCGCGCGATGCGAACCAATTCTCGACGCGCATCCTGTTCGCGCCCTTCGGCCATCGCCAAGGAGAACGAGAAACGAGGCTCCTCGATGATTCCAAGTGCCTGTAATACTTCACGAATTCGCTTGACCTCCACCACGTCATGGGAACCTGCCAGAAGCGCTGCCAGCGCTTCCTCGGCTCCCCGCGCTTCGAGAAGAAGCGCACGAATCAACAAATCCAAAGCCATCGGCTCACCAAGTTGCCAGCGGCCTCGGCCCACCGCTAACGACCCTCGCCCGTCGAGCGTGCCGGGCTGCCCCACGCTTCGAAGCGACTCCGCTATCCCATTACGGTCGCCTAGCATCAGCGCAAGCTCCAACCTTCGAAGTCCAATCTCCGGATCGCTGTCATGAAAACGAAGCGCATCGAGCCATCGCGTGGCCCGCCACGCATCCTCTCTCTCCAAATCCATGTCAGCCAGAAGAAGCAAGGCGCGACGACGAGAGGATGGATCCATATCCGGTTCCAGGGCGTTCTCGAGGGCTTTCGTTACCTCGGATGCCGGAGCCTTCAGCCGCAACAGCCCTTCGGCAAGACGAACCCATAGTTCCCCTCGCCACGGCGCGGATTCACACAGCTTTTGCAATGCCTCGACCGCCTCGTCGTCCAACCATAGCGCCTCACAAGCATCCACCAAAATGGCCAGCCCCGCGGGTGAATTGGGTACCTCCCGCAACAACGCCAGCGCATGCTCTCGTGCAGCCAGCGGATCCCCTCGTTCTAGACTTCGCAACGCGGCGCGACGTTGCTCGTCCACCCCTCGCGCAAGAAGCTCCACACGTCCTAACCAGCTCGCTACACTCTCCGCAAGGCTTGCCACGGGATGAGACTATACCAGCGCCGCGAACGGAGCCATGCCTCACCTTCAACCCTTCCGCCATTCCTTATCCCAACGGCGTTTCGATCTCATCGACCATGGGCGCGACGCAATAGCAGGGCAGCACCGGATTCCTCTTCCATTTGCCAACCGCAATCCGCCCGCCGATGCAAAAATTCTCGCACCCAATCGACGTGCTCTCGCCTGTGGAAACTGATGATCCCCAACGTTGGATGATCTGATGTCCGTCGTGAATATAGTGGGTTGCCGTGTTTTCCATCAGACGGCTCGCATAGGATTTCGTCTATCGATTCGACCCTGTCGGGAATGAAAAGATCCGTCGCGCATCCAGCGCGCTTCCATTGATGCACCAAAGGCCAGCGTTCCGGCTCACACCTCTTCGCCCCATCCGCCCGCTTGTCCAGTTGCTCGGGCATCTCGCCGCGTTCATCGAGCATCACGACAACGACGCGATTCGTTGTTCCATGGTCGCACTTGGCGCGAACCCACCGAGGTGTATCCTCCCACAACAATGTCATATCCCGAAGCTTAGCGTCTCGGACGGGTTCATGCGGCAACACACATCGACCAACGCCCAGCATGCCCAACGTAACGTGAAACACAAATAATAGGGCGGAACCAATCAAGCCTATACGTAGTAACACTCGCCGTGTGCTCGCTCGATACTCTGGCAATGTCGACAAAGCCAAAAACCAAATCGCGGACACCACCAGCAATCCGTATTTGTCGTAGCGAAGAAAGCCTTCCCGATGAACACCGATGGCTACGAATTCCACAAGGAAAAAAACAAACGCCGCGACTTGGCCCACGCTCGCTTGTCGCGCACGCACCCGCCGCACCATCCCGACCATCGCCAGCAAACCCATCCCATGCATCGCCACGCCGACAGCTAGCCCGTTTATCGGTAAGTGCTGGATAATACGTCGGAATAAGATCCATCCCGTGGCCCAGGACGAACTGTCGCCCGCGGCATCTCCGCCCATCAACAATGGCTGATTTCGTACGCGATCATCGAGATACGCGAATACCGACGGGGCGATGGCGGTCATGGCAAAGGCAAGCACCGCCGTGCTTACCCACGTCAGTCGATCACCACGTTTGCGGAAAGAAAGGATGACCAGAAACGTCATCGACAACGTAGCCACCAGCGTTTCGGGCCTCGAGTAAGCGAGCAAAGGCAAGCTCGTCCAAAACAATATGCGACCAAGCCACGAAGGCCTTCGTTCAAGATCGACAAGGGCCAACAGCATCCCGAGCATGACGAAAGGAAAGAACCAGAAGTTGAAGACACCCAACAATCCCGAGGCGTAACTTGGTGTGAGAAGCAGGCAGCCAACCGTGGATAGAAGAACGAGATCGATTCGCTCGGTTTCCTTTTCGATGTGATGATGTGCTCGCCATATCGACGTCACCACGGCAATGGCCACGGCAGTCGATCCAAGCGCGAAAACACGTGTCAGCAGAATGATTCGCATCGGATCCAGAGGCGACAGCGGACGGATCAATTCCAAGACGCTTTTTCCTACCACCCCTTTCCACGGTTCCGTTCCTGCGAAAAGCTCCATCAAACCGCTTGCGTCTACCCGAAACGGTACCAGAAACGATGCGATGAGTAGCCCGAGGCTTACGACAACCAACACGATTGCAGCGTGGCGGCGTGGTCGAATCGGCAGCACCTCGCGCCGCCATATACGAGCCGTAAGCGCAAGGAGGGCTGCAAACCACACCACCCATACCCAGGGTAGCCATTCACCGAGAAGATTCGGCGCATTCATGAACGCCATCGATCATGCACGAGTCGGCGCATCGATTCGAGGCAAGAATGAGAATCCCTCAGGGAACGGCGATCCAAGGCTCGATCGCGTCCGCCACACACTTGCCGATCAACGCGTATCCCTTGGCGTTCGGATGTATCGCATCATCGAATCGATCGAGGCGTTCTTCTAGCGATAGATCGTAAAACACGGTCCGACAATCCACCACACCCACTCGTTTTTCCTGCGCGAGTCGATCCATGACCGAGGCCGCCAGTGTCGGCATGCTAGGCTCGAAACGTACCATCGGAAGCATCGATTCGATCCTGCCAGGCACGTCCATCGTCGAAAGAAGTTCCAGGTCTTGCTTGATCTGGTCGTCCCGAAGCACATAAGGAAACTTGATCAGAAGCACCTTCGCGCCATCGCGTTGTACTAGCTCGATGAGACGCGCCAGGTTGTGATGCAACCCTTCGGTTGCCGGACGAAGAGCTGCTGCCACATCCGTACAGGAGGATAGTTCGGATAGCGCCTGACGAAAGCTTGCCCGCTTGTAGGACGTATACGCGATTCGAGCGGCGGAACTGCGCCGTAGCAACGCCATCGGTATCGAACCGACATCGATGATGAGCGAGTTGACGGCCAGACTATCGGCTTTCCAATCTCCTCGCTGCCAAAGATAACCCGCGTAGTCGTTCCATCCGATGTACATCGTCACGATGTCTGGACGAAGCGCGCTGTAAAGATGCTGGTAGCGAACCAGGTGATGATAAGAGTAAGCGCCAGATACCCCAGCATTGATGACTTCGATGCAGCGGTGGGGATTCGTTTGCCGCAATAGATGTTGCACGACGGCCGGGTAGGCTTCTTCGGTCGATACGGTATTGCCATAGGTGGTGGAACCGCCAAGCATCAGAATGCGGATGCATTCCGCGCGTTTGTGTTCCTCGATCTCCGGACCTCGAAGACCGATACGATTGATGTGCGTGCCATCGTAATCGCCAGGAGCAAGAACGAATCCGAAGCGGTCGTCTGGTCGGATTGGTCCCTTTTCCGTTGGTATTTCGATGGTTTTTATCACGTTGCCTTCAAGCCACCACCTGCTGATTGCTTCAACCCCCAGCAGGGTGATCAATCCTGCGATCATCGCTAGGAGCAGTTTGTGACGCTTATGGTGATGATGCAGGCCCATGCTCAAAACAATGTGTAGAGGAATGGCGCGGCGCCCGACGCGCCAAGAGCCAGAATGGCGCCGAAAAGGACCAGAATGAAAACGATGGGAGTGAGCCACCAGCGCTTGCTGTGTCGCAACAGATCCCACACGTCCGACAAAAAGCCTCCGCGGGATTGCCGGGAAAGCGCCTCGAAATCGTTATTGGGATCCGACATGACTCGATCAGCATAGCGTTTGTGGCGGATGCTCGCTGCGCCGTCGATCGCAAGGCGCAGAAAAAAACGGTTCAATAAGGACGAAGATAACGGCGCGGTGCCGATGACGTACAAGCCGTCCAATAGCTCGAACTCGAAGGATCCCATCGTCGGGACAACGGATCGCCGTGGAGCCATCGAACGAGTAGACCCAAGGGCGTAAGGACCAAGAAAAAAAAAGCGGCGAGCGTAATATGGGCGAAAACCAGCGCGATGGGATAGGTCGATAGGCGAAATCCAAGGAGCAGAATTCGTATGACGGGTGGATAAAGCCAGCTCGAGCCGATCGCCCCCACGGCAAGGACCCCAAGAAATAGAGCATTAGATGAACTCTCGAAATGTGTTCCACCGGCCAACCCAAGAATGCCCAGGGTCAAAGGGATTCCCACGCTTCCAAAAATGCGAACCTGCTTCGGTGTCGGATTCAGATCGAGCGCAATCAGTCCCATCTTCCCTTTTTACCTTGCTGCGAGGCTTTCAACCCTCGTTGTACGACGAGATCCCAAATCACGGCGGGGTCGAGGTCGCATACCTTGGATATGCGAAGCTTTCCCACACAGGTGCATCCATCGCAAATCGGCGGCCTCAGCTTCGCAAACGCTCCGGAAAACCCAAGTGTTTTCGTGTCATAAGCGGTGAACTCCCGCCCGCTGCTACAAAATATCATGCTGCCATCGGGCAGCAGCGTGGCGGTAACCACGGCGCAGTGGCAACCTCGCAAGCCCTGAGAGTACATCGCCCGGTAGTGCCGAAGCTCACTCGACGTGGTGGCTAGATAATCTGCCAAATGATGGCGTTGTTTTCGCGTCCTGATCAAAGAGTCCAACGCATCGACTAGCTGTCGTGTCGTGGGAAAGTTTTTGCCTTCTTGCGTTCAGGCAAGGGGTTGGACGTGTAGACGAACATCCAGGGCCTTTGCGTAGGCAAGCACCTCATCCAGCCGATCGAGATTGTAACGCGTGAGGCATGTAATGACCTGAACCGGAATGCCTTCTTGATGCGCGCGCCGTACCGCGTTCGAAGCCCGGTCGGCGCTTCCTCTTCCCCGCAACGGGTCGTGCAGCTTAGCGGGCCCATCAAGACTAATTTGCAGCAAATCGAGGGAGCGTAACGAGTCGATACGGCGCAACACGAGATCACCGTTGGTATTGAGCTTGCAAACGATCCCCTTGGATTTGACCCGATGAATCAGCAGCCCAATATCGTCACGCAGCAACGGCTCGCCGCCCGTAAACGAGATCATGAGCACACCGGCTTCGGCCATCTCTTCGATGAGTTCCAGGGCGGCGGTCGTACCCAGTTCGTTCGTGTCGCGCTCGCTTTTCCAACGACAATAGCTACGGCAGGCGGTGCATCGGCCTGTCACCAACCAGGCAATGGCGATGGGGGTACGAATACCAAGAAATCGGTAGCGTAAGACAGCACGACCCAAAGCCGCTCGTGCTCGCAGATTCACCCCTTCCTCCCTGTCACATCAGAGCGTCGCAAGCGCCGCAGGAACCAGACTGTCCAAGGAAGGCCGAGCAGGGCAGGGAAGACATTGACCGCGAAAGTCATCAGCAGTCCCCCCAAAAATATTGCCTCCACGGGACCGTAAGCCGCGCCGAAAGCTTCGACGAGCACAGTTTCCCGAGGTCCTGATCCCACGACAAATCCCGGCAAATACCCGGCGCAAACCGCAGCGCTCGCGGCAAGCAACGTATCCACCCACCGAACCGGCACAGCAAGACTTCGAAGCAAAAAAAAGCAGACGACAATAGGACGTAGCTGAAACACAACGCCGTAAATCAATAACTCGATTTTTTGCACGGTGTGGAGCTGACGAAAAGGAGAAAGCATTCCGGATACGATCTCGCCCACCCGCGGGTGAATGATCATGGCTGCATCCGCGACATGGCGATGGATGGAAGGAATGAAAACGATGATGAAGCTGACAGCAAGCAACGCCGCTATCAATGCTACGGGAACTGATGAAGCTTGCCGTAAGATTCCGAGCTGAATCCGAGGTTCGGAGGCGAGGAAAATTCCTAGCGCCAACCACCACAAAGATCCGATCAGGTTCATGCTCTTGTCGAAGATCATAATCCCTGATGTGTCGGCCACGGTCATTCGCTTCCGGGCGCGAAAATACAGCACGTGGATGATTTCACCGGTGGAAAAGGGGAGGAATGCGCGAACCGGACCCGCGCCGAGGCGTACCCTCAATGTCTCATTCCACCGTATGTCAACGCCCATCGAACGGAGAACTCGATGTAGCTTGAAGGCACCAGCCGCAATGTGAAACGCTGCGGAACCTCCGAATACGGCAACCAATAACGCATGATCCGCCGTTGCCCAGCGCGTCTTCAGCGATGTCCAGACCAGCGCATGGCGATGCCACAGCCACAACAAAATCGCGATCGACAAAACGATGCTCGTGGCAAATCCAGCCCACGGCCTTGGGGAACGGACGATATCCCTCCGTGGCGCACCTTCGCTCTTATCATTCATATCCGGGCGATCCCTGGAGGGCATGGCCCAGCATACCATCGCCGTTCGGTCGTAGGTATGGCTCGTATCCTTGTATTGACCTCACATCAAAGCGAGGCATGATGAAAACATGATGCGAAAACCTTCGTGCCTGCTTTCCATCTTGCTTCTGTCATCGTTTGGCTTAGGCGCTTGCTCCTCGGATAACGATCCCCAATGTTCCGCAGCTCCCTCGTGCGTGTCTCCCGAAGCAAGTACATACGATTCGCAGGTGGATCCAACGGATTCATCGTATGAAACGTCGATAGAAGCAAGTCCGGATACGGATACCTCGGAGGGAGGCGAAGCCGCGTCGGGATCAGACGCTCCCGCGGAGTCAGCCTTGCCGGAAGCCTCATCACCCGATGGGCTGCGCTTCATGACGTTCAATATCCAACATGGGGCTAACGCGAGTCTCGATGCGATTGCGGAAGCGATTCGAAATGAGAATCCGGACATCGTCGGACTGCAAGAAGTCGATGTCGATGCGCAACGAAGCGGCCATGTCGACCAGCCTCGCGTGCTGTCCCAGCGTACGGGAATGGCGGCTGCTTTTCAATTTTCCCTCACGTTTTCGAGCGGTGGCTACTATGGCCTTGCCGTTCTCAGCCGTTTTCCCATCGTGTCGACCAGCAAACGCTTGCTGTCATCCACTGGCGAGCAGCGTATCCTCATGCGCGTCGATGTGCTGACAGAGCATGCCTTGCTGCCCGTGGGGGTGACGCATCTTGGTCTTACGGCAGGCGAACGAAAAACTCAGGTCAGCGAGATCCTCGAGGACCTCGGGTCGGAGGGATTCGCAGTGCTCATGGGCGACATGAACGCGCAACCAGGTGATGAGGAAATGAAGTCTCTGGCTTCGGCAATGAACGATGCATGGCTCGAATCCAGTGGCCAAGGCTTCACATTTCCCGTGGATACCCCCACCAAGCGAATCGATTATATCTTTCTGGGAAACAACTGGCCGTCCCCTACGCAAGCGCATGTTCCGACCACGAAAACCTCCGATCATAGGCCGGTCGTCGTCTTCGTGCCGTGGAACTGAAAGCGAACGCTGCGGGCGACGCGGCTTCGTAGGGCGAATTGCACCGCAATTCATCGCATGATAGCAACAAGATGGATGACGCAGGATTCGCCAACATCGCCTTTCCGCGTGGCTGTACGACGATGCTCGTCGTACGACGATTGCGACGGCGTGTTGAGTCAACTGCTGACGGACACGGGGCTTTCTGATGTTCTGCGTAACAGTCGCGTGCTGCTGAAGCCGAATATGATGAAGGCAACCGCTGCCGATCGAGCGGATGCTACCCATCCGTCGATCGTGGCAAGTCTGACCCGCGTGTTGATGGCGATGGGGTGCGAAGTATGGGTGGGGGATTCATCGGGATTGCTGGGGCTTACGGCGGAAGTGCTCGAAGGGTCAGGTATGGCCCCGGCGGTTCGTGCCGTGGGAGGCAAAACGATCAACCTGGATGCGGGGCCTTTCGAGAAGATCAGCTCAACAGGATCGGCAACTCATGAAATCTGGGTGCCCCGCATTCTGTTCGACGTGCAGCACGTCGTGCAGGTTCCCAAGCTCAAAACACACTCGCTGACGGGGATGTCGTGCTCCATCAAAAACTTGATGGGGTTGTTGCCCGGCGCGACCAAATGCGCCCTTCACGTTCGTCGTCCTTCCGCGTTGCCATTGTCGCATGCGCTGCTGGACCTCGCGGAGACCTTGGTACGCAAAGGAGTTCACTTGTCGGGCACCGTGGTCGATGCCGTGTGGGCACAAGAGCGAAAAGGCGCGAGCGAGGGGCCACGACGGCGGGATCTTGGTCTCATCATCGCCTCGCGTGATCTATTCGCCACGGATCTCGTTTGTAGCCAATTGATCGACGCCGATCGTCACAGTCTGTCCACCGTTCTCGCCGCTTTTCAGCGACGTTTGGGGCCTTGTCATCTGGAGGATGTGGAAATCGTAGGCGACAGGAATGCAATCCACGCTGCTGTCCCCCTGGAGTCCGCGGTGGCTGGGTGGAAAGACAAGTACTGGCCCGTCCACACGGGCCATTATTGGTTTCGCGAACGGATCGTGAGGCCTTGGCACGATCCACGGAGATGCCACGGTACGCGAGCGTGCATCGACGTTTGTCCTACCGACGCCATGCGTATCGTCGGTAAACGTATCGAAATTACCTCACAATGCATTCGTTGCTTTGCGTGCCGCGCGGCTTGCCCTCATGGGGCGATCAAGCTCGAGGTGCCTTTCGGAATGCGAGCGATTTTTTCTCGTCGTGCTGAAGGTATCGATCTTTCCAAGGTTCTTCGATGAAAACGCCTCGTGTGACCCTTGTGAATCCTCCAGCCACCTATGCGCAGCAGATCCCACAGAAGTGCTTTCCTCCCATGGGGCTGTTGTATCTCGCAGCCAGCCTCGAATCGGCAGGTGCGCAGGTCGACGTCATGGATGCTAACGCGGCGGGGCTGTCGCACGATGCCTGCGCAAAGCGTGTGGAAGCCTTCGCCCCCGACCTGGTGGGGATGCCGATCTACGCGGAAACAGCCGAAAGCTGTGCCCGATGTTTGGCCACTATCCGAAATCGTTGTCCGCATATCCCGATTGTCGCTGGAGGCCCGCAAGCCACGGTATCTCCATCATGGGTGTTTCGAGAAATACCGTCGGTGGACTTCGTTCTCGCTGGCGAAGCAGAGCGCTCGATCGTGTCGCTTGCGCGCGCGATCGTCGACGATGCTTTGCGTTGCACGACCATTCCTGGGCTTTGGACAAGATCGTCGACCACGTGCCTTCCCGTAGAAAATATCAATAAGCTCGATAGCTTACCATTGCCCGCTCGTCATCGGCTCGAAGATCTCTATGCGCGGCATCGGTACTACGCTTTGCTCGTTGCCGATCGACACATCGATTGCTTGATCACGAGCCGCGGTTGTCCCCATCAATGCAAGTTTTGTTCGAATGCGACGAATCGTATTCGTTATCGCGGCATCGATGCCTGTCTCGATGAACTGGAGCGGCTTCGCTCCAGGGGCGTTCGAACCGTCGAGATCCTCGATGACAACTTCACGGCGTCGGAGGCTCGTGCGTTCGAGCTACTCGATCGAATTCGCCTGCAACGTTTCGGATTGGCCCTTCGAATCAAGTCTCGCGCCGATGCCGTCACGGAGAAGTTGATGGCGGCCTGTCGTCGAGCAGGAGTGTATCAGGTCAGTCTTGGCGCTGAATCGGGTTCGGCGTCCCTGCTGAAAGCCATGAACAAAAGAATCACGCCAGCGCAAATCCGTCGCGCTGTCCGTCTGATACTCGATGAAGGAATGGCTTGTCACACGAGCTGGATCGTGGGGTATCCCGGGGAAACACGGCAAACCATCGCTCAAACGGCGGATCTCATTATCGAACTAAAGCCGACGACCGCCGGGGTTTCCATCTTGATTCCTTACCCGGGAACCGATGTATACGAACAGGCCAAGCGGCAAGGCACGCTCGAGGGCGATTGGTCCGCGTCATCTTCGGAAGTTCCCTGGATAAGATTACCGTGGACGAATGGCCGTGAGGATTTGGTGGCGGCGAAGCGAGCCTTGATGCGACGAGTCTATTTTCGTCCACATTATGTTGCTGAGTTCGGGAAACGGATCGTGCGGGAAGCGAATGTCACGCTAGCGAGATATGCGGTGCAAGAGCTGAAACGGTCGCTAACCATCGGGATATCATCGTTCGCATGCAAAGCATGGAGATGAATGGTTGGACGGTCGCGCAACGGCTAGGGGTCCTGGACATCCGTCAGCTCGGCCAAGGCTTCCTTGAGCAATTCGTCTCGTGGATATAGGGACAATCCTTTTCGCAGCACCTGGATGGCTTCCGTCGGGCGATTCATACGCCGATAGGCACGACCGAGATAGAGAAACACTCGCGTGCTCGTATTACCGTTTTCCCTAAGGATCTCCAGGTGTTGTCGGACCAGAGCCCAGTTGCCCATAGACATGCACGCGAGGGCTGCGTGGTAGTGAGCGATCATCGACTCGGGGCTTTCCCGGCAGATTGTCTCGAAACAACCAAGCGCCTCTTCATATTTTCCTTGGTGATACGCGGTGATACCGAGCCAATAGTGCGCCATGACAAAACGAGGGTGCAAGGCAATCGCTTTGGCGAGGGCTTTTTCTGCTTGGGTGAATCGAGCCGCGCGAAAATGGCAGATTCCCAGGTGGTAAAACGCGGCCGGATCGCGGTCGTCGATTTGTAATGCCCGCTGAAACGAGTCGATGGCCTCGTCGATTTGACCGTGCCAATAATAGGTTTTCCCAAGCGTCAGGTGATTCTGAACATTGGTGGGATCTTGTTCGATCGCGGCTCTCAGAATCATTTCGTCTTGCGCCAACTCCCGTGCGGTCAATCCGAGAGGCATTCGCTGGACATCAAACCCCTGTACCGGTTCCATGGTATGGCCCTTTCCAATACATACTGTCGTTCGCAGTGTTGGATTGGGCGCCCACCGAGGTTCGTCAAGCGGTCGGCGCTGTCGGCTCCTCGGACATGCCTAGAGAAATGCTTTGCAAGGTTGGCGTACACTTGACGTGAACGAATCGGCCGCTTGCCATGGCGTTGTGCGTCTCGCGCGGCGACGCTTTACCTCGCTGGTCGATTGTGCCAACTCCCCGGGCAAGGAAAAAGAGGCCGTGGGCGCATCGGGTTGGGCAACCGTGGATGTGCTTTCGGCATCGGACAGACGACGAAAACAGCCATGGGAGACGTCGATGAAGCACGAAGCGAAAGCTCGCATCATCAAGCGGATACGCATTCGAATTGGCGATATGCCAGAGTGCCTGGGAAGGTTTGCCATGCTCGTGGGGGAGCATCGCGGACGGTTCGGGCAGATCACGACGGTACAGCTTGGAAAAAAAGCCAAGATACGAGACGTCGATATCCACACCCCCGATGAGGCTTCCTTCGATCGTCTTTGCGATGCCATTCGAAAAATGGATGGGATCGACTTATTGGCAACACAAGACGTCGTGCTGGAAATGCATCGAAAAGGAAAAATTGAGGTGACGTCGAGGGTGCCGGTGGAGTCAATCGATGACTTGAGCATCGTGTACACCCCGGGAGTGGCCTCGGTGTGCAACAAGATTCACGAAAAACCGGAATTGGCCCTCGAATATACGTCTATCCCCAACAACGTGGCGATTGTGACCAATGGCACGGCGATCCTCGGCTTGGGTGACATCGGCCCGGTGGCGGGAATGCCCGTCATGGAAGGCAAAGCCCTTCTGTTTCGGGTGCTTGCGGATATCAACGGCTATCCTATCTTGATCGACAGCAAGGACCCGGAAGTCATCATCCAAACCGTCCGAGCCATCGCTCCGACGTTTGGTGCCATCAAGTTGGAGGATATTCGCGCTCCGGAATGCTTCGAGATCGAGGAACGGCTCGATGCGGCTCTGGATATCCCGGTCATGCATGACGACCAGCATGGCACCGCCGTCGTCGTGTTGGCCGCGTTGCTCAACATTGCGGCGAGCACCTATATCAATCTCAAACGTTCTGCGGTGGGAATCGTTGGGCTTGGTGCCGCGGGAAGTGGCATCTTTCGCCTTTTACGCGCCTACGGTGTGGAGCAGGTCTACGGCGCCGATATCAACGAGGTGATGACATCGCGCTTCGAATCCTTTGGAGGCATTCCCGAGAGCCTCGAGGGTGTCATGGCAAAATCCAAGATCGTCATCGCCACCACCGGCGTGCCAGGCTTGATCAAGCCAGAGATGGTGCAACCCCAACAAGTGGTCCTTGCGTTGTCGAATCCCGATCCCGAGATCGACCCGGACGAAGCGGTACAAGCGGGTGCGGTTTTCGCAATGGACGGTAAGTCCGTCAACAATGCCATGGCTTTCCCCGGACTGTTCAAAGGGGCTTTGCAAGCCCGAGCCACGAAAATCAACGATGCCATGCGAATCGCCGCGGCCAAAAAAATTGCGGAATTTGCCACGGAAACGGAACTCATTCCGAATATCTTGGACAAACGTGTTCATGAAGCGGTGGCCCAGGCGGTCGAAAAAGCGGCTTTCAAAACCGGTGTGACGCGAGTCTTGGATTCCGTGGAATTCTAATCATCGCCCCGAAGTTCGCGTTTTTTTCGCTCGTGACGTACACTTGTGGCGTGGATGATTCTCGACCGACTTGGCCCGGTGTTACGCGAAGATCGTCTAGCTCTTCGCTTCGGGCCAAACGATCTCTCTCGCTGTTTCTGGAAGGCGAAGAATTCGTTCTCGACGACGGTGAATACCTGCTCGGACGTAGTCCTTCGTGCGACATCGTCGTCGACGATATGCTCGTGTCGAGGGTTCATGCGAGAATTTCCGTAACCGAAGGCATGGTCGTGCTTCGGGATGCGGGAAGCACCAATGGCGTTTATGTAAATGCCGCTCGGATCGACTTGCCAACGCCGTTGCGAGACGGTGATCGCATCTTGGTGGGAACGAAAGAATTGTCCGTGTTTGCCGTGCGTGTAGGCAGCTCGTCCCGAAGTTCCAGGCCGGTTGTTACGAATAGCTCTATCCCTCCGCCTTCGCACAACCCTACGTTCGAGCTTACAGAGGACGACGACGATCGCGGTTTTTCTCCCACGGAAAAAACAGAAGCGTTTACCCAACTTTCGATTCTTGCGCGAAGCATGATGGACATCGGAGAAACCGATGGGGCGATTCATTTATTGTCCGGGTATTTCGACAAGATGTTGCATGCGGCAAGGGAAGGACGAACCGTGAGTGTCGGCATCGTAGAGGCGGCTTGTCGCTTCGCCATGGAATTCGCGGAGGCCAAACACGATCCCAAATGGGTGGATTACGTCCTCGAAATCCATCTCAACCTTCGAAAACCCATGACTGCCGACCTCATCGATGATCTGTGTAAACTGCGTCGAAAAGAGATTCGCTACGATCCGGATTTGTTGTTGTTTTACAAAGCGGCATTACAGCAGACGGAACCGAGCTTACCCCTGTCGTTGCGTGTGCTTTGTGCACGGATTATGACTTTGGACGATGAAGCTTGAGGCGAGGGTTTCCGCCTTCGGGCGCTATCCGTAGCGAAATCCGTTCTTCGCTTTGTCCTGCGGAGCCTCGATCAGCCAAAGCACATGCTGCTAGGATGCCCCTCATGTGGTTTGCGCTTTGGAAAGCAATTCGGCTCGCCAAAGAAAAGGCTTTTTCCAGGCGCCTCGCCTCGTTATGGCGATGGGATCTACCCCTTTCTCTGCTCATCCTTGCCATTCTCAGTTACTCATGGATGTTCAGTTCCATCTCCGTGCCCAACGAACGATCCCGCCTGTACCTCACCGTGGCGTTGATCGACCATCATACCCTCACCATCGATGAACCCGTCCGTCGCTTTGGAAAAATCAACGATTGGGCAAGATACGAGGATCACTATTACACCGACAAAGCACCTGGTTCGAGCTTGCTTGGGGCAGTGGTGTACGGGCTCGTCCGATGCTTCTCGAATCCGCAAGATTGGAAGATCCATGAACTCATCAACTTGATGCGCACATGCGTCATGTTGCCCCTTGGGCTGATCGGTTTTCTTTGGTTGCGCAGGCTTTTGAGACGATTGGGCCTGGACCCACCATCCACGGATATCACTGCCGTCGGGTGGATCGTTGGCACGTCCGCCTTTCATTACAGCACAGCGTTTTATGGCCATCAGATCGTTGCCGTCTGTATGATTGGCGCTCTCGATCTCATCTTGATGGCCGAGCAACGCCTGGCGGATTCGTTGCCCGCTTCCAGCGCCCTGGGGCCGGCTTGGGGCGCGGGGATGATGGCCGGACTGGCCGGTCTTACCGAATATCAAGCGGGAATCCCAACCGCATGCCTGCTCGTGTACGTTGTCTTTGGACCGATGCGTCGGCATGGTTCGCTATGGCTGGCCGTGGCCTTGGGCGCGTTTCCCTTCATGGTTATGCTGTTTGGATACAACACTCTGGCTTTCGGTGGCCCGTTTGAATTGTCGTACCACCATCTGATCGACCCGTCGTTGCGAGAGCTACACGGCAAAGGAATCGGTGGCGTGGCTGCTCCGCAATGGCAATACGCGTACGGCGGATTGTTCAGCTTGCATCGAGGTCTGTTTACCACTTCACCCGTATTTGGACTTGCTGTGCCAGGTCTCATCATCATGGTTCTTCGACGACGAGTTCGATTGGCCATCTTGGTGGGAATGACGTGGCTCTATTTTTTGCTGTTCATATCGAGTACCCAAATATGGTTTGCGGGTTGGTCTTTCGGTCCTCGATTGCTCGTGCCAGTCATGGGCTGGGTGATGATTCCCATTGCCTATTGCTTTCATGGGATGGGCAAGATCCCTGTTCTCGACGGGTTAGGGAGAGGGCTTTTGATTGTGGGAATCCTCTACCATCAAACCGTTCATGCGGTATTTCCTGAGCTTCCGGAAAGCGCTACGCATCCGTTCAAAGATGTGATTGTTCCGGCATGGCGAGCGGGGGTCGTTTCTCCGAATCTCTGCACGAAATGGATCGGATGGAAGGGCTTTGCGAGCCTGTTGCCCTTGGCCGTACTGCTCATGCTGGCGGTCGTTATCGTTGTGCTTTGGCCGAAAATGGGGTCGTCGCGAAAAACGATGGCATGCAGGGCAGCCACTGCGCTCGGAACGACGTTGTTGTGCTGTGTTCCGCTGCTCCTGATCAAACCGGGGTGGTCCGAGCGAGAATCCCAACGATTCATTCAGTGGATGGAGCAACTCATCGCCGAAGAGCAGCGACTGTCCGGCAAACAACTTACGGCGAGCCCCTAGACTCGCTGAATATGATCCGGAAAGGTTCGCGCAAGAACGGAAGTGATTTGAGAACGCAAGTCGCGGCCTTTGGGAATGAAGTCTCGAACGCCGAGATGATGCAACAGTTGTTGATCATCATCTTGCGCGCCCGCGCTCATGGCAAAAACGGTGGTTCTTCGGGCAATTCCCGCGCCGCGCATGTACATGCACACTTCGACGCCATTCATACGAGGCATGTGCAAGTCCAAAAACATCGCGTCGGGAGGATCCTCCCGAAGCCGTTTGACCGCTGATTCCGCGTCATTCACCGCTGCTACCTCCACGCGGGGGACCACGGATCGCACAATCATTTCCACGAGTTTGGTAAGGGCGGGATCATCGTCGACGACCAACACCCGAAGCGGTCCCTGACTGATGGGTTTTCGTTGTTGCAAGTCGCGAAATCGCCAAACCAAGGTCTCTGCGTTGTCGGGGCGATCGTCAGCAACAGGAGAGAGCATTTGCGTGATGAGCGCGGCAAACCCCTGCTCGATATCGGGACGAAAGGTTCGAATATCAGGAGCCCCCCGGGATTGCTGTTCGCGGATTTCATCGAGTGTGGACCCATCGAAAGGCAATCGTGCGGTTAGCAGTTCGAAGATGGTGACACCCAAACCGAATACATCGAGCAGCTTGCCCGCGCCCGGCGTCAAGTCGTTGTCGATGGCTTCGGGAGCCATGTAGGCAGGCGATCCGGCAATTTCTTTTTGTTGCTGCATCACGACTTCTGGCAGCATCAGTCCGAAGTCCATCAGCACGACACGGCGGTCCGGCGATAACATGATGTTTGCGGGTTTGACATCTCGATGGGCAATGCCCGCCACATGAACGACAGCAAGCCCTTCGGCAACTTTTCGCGCCAACCACAATACCTCTTCCGAGGAAAACGACTCGCCTACGCGCTGCCGTTGGTGAAGATGTTCCTCGAGCGTCACGCCATAAATCCGTTCCATGACGATATACTCGGTTCTTCGGTGGATCCCGATGCCATGGACGATAGGAAGCGCTTCATGGCGAAAGGCGGCAAGCGCGCGAGCTTCTTGATGCAACGCTCCTGCAGGCATGTCGGGCCAACAGGCTTTGAGGGCCACACGACGATCCAAGGCATGGTCCTGCGCTTCGAATACCTGTCCCATGCCACCCGAGCCAAGCAGCGATCGAACTTCGTACAATCCTGCCACCCAATCTCCCACATCGAAGAGGTTGATACGCGTCGAACGTGGTTCCCACTTTTCCGATTCGCACGAGTCAGGGAAGGTCAGAATCGCTGAAGGTTTGCTCATGAGCGCCCTCGAATTGTACCGTGTTTTCCGTGGGAAAGACCATCGGCAAGGATGGGTGATGTCCTGATGAGGCAAGGACGGGGTCTGATAACGGTATTGCCAAGGGTCATCCGGTGAGGTTGCCCTAGGACGTTCGGCATGAACGAGTGGCGAAGAACGTGAAAGATGAGTGAGGTTCGGCGGGTTGGGCGCTGGAGTTCGTTTCTTACGACAAAGCGAAGCGATGATTTCGACCGTCCGATGAACGAGCATGTCGATAGAAAGTAGTCAATCTCATCACGCGGCGGGTGCCCGTTGCGTATGCAGGATAGGGAACCACCGATCGATGGGTTGGAGTGATAAAAATATAATAAAAACGGTGTGTTACAGGTTTGGTGCTCAATCCGTAAAAGCGATCGTAGGCCGGGGACCGAGGCTCGTCCAATCCACCACCAGCCGTTGCGTGCGATCGGTCCAACGAAAGCGCGTCACGTGTTTTTTGCCTTTGACCACTTGCACAACCAAACTGGCCACTCCCTTGCGCTCGTAGACATAGGCCTGTACGCCACCTTTTTGCTCGATCGAAAGACCTAGCACTTTCCCTCCATCCGTGTTCTCGTCGCGGCAGGAGACACGAAGCCATTCGCGAACCATTTTGGTTTCACATCCTAGCGGCGTGGATCGGGAGACGGTGATTTCCCAAGGGGCGGCATCCCATTCCGCGATGGTCGGCACGGTGGAATTAGGAGGCGGAATGATGGCGGGGAGACCATCGAGACCCCTTCCCGGACGATTGGGATCGGTCATCGTACCTGCCGGGGTGGGCGGGGGAGGCGAGGGAGGAACGGGTGTGTCGACCGTGTTGACGATCGGGCTGTCTATCCTGCCTACGGGCGGATCCGGTACAGGTTGTGGTGTTTGTTCCGATGTGTTCTTGCAGCAGCCCGCTGCGAGCAATACGAGCCCTGCCATTCGCATCCAGGAAGTGAATTGCATGGTCTTCAGACTACGTTTGGACACCGCGTTTTGTCACGGCAGAACTGCGATTCAATAGAATTTGAGTTTCAAGGTCACCATGCCATTGACACAAGACGTGTAGATCGTGGCCGAGCCGTTTTCGATTTCGGATTGATAGATGACCTCCGTGATGTCGCATACGGTGTCGTGAAAGACCGTGTCTCGGTCCTTTACGACATAATGGATTTCGGTCATTAAATCCGAAGCGGGGACGAGAAACATGTACTCGTTGTAAACGGCCGTATAGGAATTCCAAACGGTGGCGGTGGTGTGGGAAACCGAGCCAGTGCTGAATTCCACGAATAGGTCGGGTTTGGATTCCTCGGCGGAGCCTACGTCCCATTTGTAGGAGGTTTGTTCGAGGGTCACTTCGACGATATCGACGAACCACAGCGAGGAGGGGTCGAAAGAGCATTTCTTGGCGGAACAATATTGGTACCACTTGCAGACGGAACAGACTTTGCCGCCAGAACCGCATTGGCTGTCCGAGGTTCCGGCTTGACACACGCCGGACTTGCAGCATCCGTTGCAGTTGGCGGCATTGCACGTGGTGGCACTGTTGCATGTGCCGTTTACGCACTGCTGGTCATTGACGCAGGTTTCGCAGGCTTGACCATTGGTTCCACAGGCGGAGGTTGAGCTTCCCCCTTTGCATTCATTCCCTTGGCAACAGCCCACGCAACTGGAAGGACCACAGGTTGAACTGCAAGAGCCGTTGACGCATTTGTCCGTTCCTGAGCAAACGGCGCAGGAGGAACCATTTTTTCCGCATGCGGATTGTTGCGAGCCGGACAGGCATTGGTCGCCTTGACAGCAGCCCGTGGGGCAAGAGGATGCATTGCACGTACATTGGCCATCGACACATGCTCGGCCCGAGCCACACTCCGTGCAGGCACCGCCACTCACTCCGCATTCCGCTGCCGTATTTCCCTTCACGCACTTACCCTGTTCGTTGCAGCATCCTGAACAATTCGAAGGTCCACAATTCTGTGTCTGGGTCGTGCATGTCGATTGGATACAAACCTGGTTGGCATCGCAGGAAACACAAGCTTCTCCGCCTTTTCCACAGGCGGCTTGGTTGACGCCAAGCTGACAATTGCCGTTCGCATCGCAACACCCCGAACACGTCGAAGCATCGCATGTCACCGTGACGCAAGAACCTTTCGGGCATTGCTCACCGTCGCTGCATTTCTTACAAGGAACACCCCCTGTTCCGCATGCTCCGGCACTCGTTCCAGCCATACACTTGCCCTGATAACAACAACCGTTTTTGCAAGAATCCGCGTCGCAAACCGTGGCTCGACAAACCTGATCCTCACATTGTTGCGCCTCTGAGCATTGCTCACACTGGATTCCCCCCTTTCCACAAGCCTCCCCCGTGCGGCCCGGCATGCATACACCTTTGATACAGCAACCGTTTCCACAGTTGTTGGCGTCACATACGCTGCTCGCAACGCAAGCACCCGTCACACAGCTTTCGTTCGCTTTGCAAATCGAACATTCGATCCCGCCCGTTCCACATGCACTTTCCAAGTCTCCACTCACACATTGTCCGTTTTGACAACACCCCGCACAATTGGACGGGCTGCATACGTCGTCGACACACGTGCCCAAAGAGCAGGACTGCCCAGGTCCACAAGAAACACAATAAGCTCCGTGGCGCCCGCAAAACGAAGCGGAAGGTGTCGTAATGCATTGGTCGGCAGCATTACAACAGCCGGTGCAGTTCGAAGGTCCACAAGGCGGCGTGTACGCGCGAGATGTCTCGCCTTCATCCGCTGCGCAACTCATCACGAGCAGAGCCAAAGCCCCCGCGACTCCCATTCCGATTGCTTGCATTCGTGTCATGGCATGCCTCCCATCAAGGCATACCACCCCTTTTATCCTTTGGTAAGCGCTGAAACGGTGACGATTCGCGATCGCGACAGAGGGCAGTTCTTCTCGCTTCCCTTCGTGAAAACTAGGCCGATTGCCACAGAATCACGGCATGATCTCTTGGCAGATCCTCGCGCCAGGACCCCGGGCCACCATCGATTCGATCGTCATGGGACACGACTCATCACGTGACAAACCACGAAGCACATCCATGGCGATCGGACTCGACCAGTCTCTCGGTCCATCGAAACGCAAGCGAATTTTACCGGCTGGATCAATCAGCCACGTTTCAGGATACATCTTCGTTCCATAACGTCCTGTCACCACCTTGGCATCCGGATCCAAGGCGACGGCAAAAGGGTCCTTACTGCCTGTATGCTGCTCGAGGACAGAGACCACCTCGGCTGCCGACTCATCGACGGCTACGGTAAGAAGCTGGAATCGTGGTTCTTCGCTCAGGGTCGATGCGAGCTGTCGCAGGGCTGGCATCTGCTTTTTGCAGGCATCGCAAGCCGTGTTCCAAAACACCAGCAAGACGGTTTTTCCCCGTTGATCCGCGAGGCGAAAACGAGAACCTCGGGTTGTGGTCAACTCGAAGTCCGGGGCCATTCGGTCTTCTCCCGCGTAGTCAGGGGCCATCGTACACAGACTCGTGCAGGACTTGCGCAATTCGCCGTCACGCGCGGAAGCCACATAGGAATACGCAAGAGCAGCGGATATCGCTATGAATGCGACTTGAACGATCCGAAACGCGTTGCTCGTGGCAGATTGGAAAAATACACCCATCACGACCCAATCTTGGTGGGAAGGCTCCGTTCGGTCAACCCATGGAGTCGTTGTGCATTCTGCCCAGCAAGATGATAAGATGAGCCGTCGTGTCGTTGCGCAATAAGTCAGCCGCTCGGACCATTGCTTTCCGATTATCGCTACCGCTGATTGGAATCATTTTCGGTGCTTGTGTTCTCGATGCGGAAGGTCGCGGAACGTCTTCGGTGTCGTGTGGCAACGAAATCCTCGAGGAAGGCGAAGAATGCGATGGCTCGCTTGTTGCCGATATGACTTGCATGACGCTGGCATATTCCGGGGGAGAACTTCGCTGCTCAAAAACATGCACATTCGATGTGTCCAGATGCGGTCGTTGTGGCGATGGAATACGCGAAGGAAATGAACAATGTGACGGAAACGACCTGGCCGGGCAAACCTGTGCTTCCGTGATCGGCCTTGCAGACGGCGAATTGCGTTGCACTTCCCAATGTCGCTGGGATCTTACGAACTGCTCCAAGTGCCTCAATGGCGTTCGCGAAGGAAACGAACAATGCGACGTGATTGTGCCAAGCACCGCCACGTGTGAAACTGTCGTGGGTCGACAAAGCGGCGAAGTGAGATGCTCTGACGATTGCACGTTCGATACGACACGCTGCCATACTTGTGGCGATGGGATCATCGAAGGGCCAGAAGAATGCGATGGGAACGAGCTGGGAGCAGCGACATGCGAGACCTTCCACTACGCATCCGGAGTGCTGTCCTGCAAAAATGACTGCACCCTGAACAAGAGCCAGTGCCTCGTTCCCTCAGCGGATTGGGGCGATCTTCAATGGCGCTTTCGACGCCTCATCACCGTTCCGAACAAGCTCGTCGATGAAACCTTGTCGGGCTTCCCCTTACTCGTAACCGTGGTGGACCCGTCGCTTGCCGCCCACGTCACGTCATCTGCGGACTTTCGTTTCACCCTGGGGGGCAGTACGACCGTACTTGCTCACGAAATCGTGTCGTGGAACTCGGAAAATGGGGCACTCGTGGCGTGGGTACGCCTGCCTGCCCTTAGCGCGTTATTCGATACCAAGATACTCATGTATTACGGCAACCCGTCGCCGCCTTCACCAGCGCCTTCTATCCCGGTTTGGACAGATGGTTTTTCCGCGGTATGGCATCTGGACGAAGAAGATGCCGCGACATCGCATGTCAATTCGGCTGCCGATCGTTTTCACGGAGCCAAAGCTGGTAATCATGCCGTTGCGGGAAAAGTGGGACGCGCGCAGCGTTTCGACGGGCAAAATCAGCACATCCAGATCGTGAAAGCCGATGGAATTTCCCTGGGAAATTCAAATGTTACGATATCGGCCTGGATACGAACCAAGGCGCATCAACGTGCTGGGCTGGTAACCAAATCTCCTGCCGCGCAATGGCCACCGGAGAGCAAAGCGTTTGGGATGCTCGACAACGTTGTTGTCGTCACCAATGGCTTCGGAGTGTGGTTGAGTTCCACGAAACCCGTCAACGACAACCAATGGAGATACGTGGTCTGGACTCAACAAAAAGATGTCGTCGGTCTCAACGAACGGTGGATACTTTATGTGGACGGGGTGCAGAACGGTAAGGGGGACTATACCACTGGCGAAGATGGAACGGGACATAGTCTTTGGATTGGAAGCCCCATGGGGACACTGCTGACGAATTATTGGAAGGGTGATATCGACGAAGTATCCATCAGCAACGTGGCGCGAAGTGCTGCTTGGATCGCCGCGAGCTATCGTAACCAGAACGCTCCGGAGTCATTTATCATCGTGGGAGACGAACAAACGGTGCTGGTGGGTCCGTAAGATACGGCGCATCGCGTTTCAATCACGAAGGGCAAGCGCTTCAACGGCCTCGAGGCAAGCGCGTCATACGTCCGAGAAAACTTGGACTAAAGTACCAACCAAGCGACCAGACGGTGTCTTGATGAACGATGCCCATGCGGGGAAGCGCATAAGGATCGCAACAGTCCATCCCGATGGGAGCACCAGAGGCTTTGAACGCCATACTGTATCCCACTTTTTCCACGAGCGCGCTCGTGCGAGCGTCGAATGCTCCCAACGGATACACAAAAGCGATAGGGCGCTGGCCCGTTTCTTTTTCTAGAATATCCCTCGAGGTTTCGAGCTGTCGGACAGCTTGTTCGTTGGAGAAGTGGACGATGCTTTTGTGCTCGTGTCCGTGGCTTGCGACTTCGCACAGCCCGGAGTCCACCATTTCTCGAACTTGGTCCCACGTCAGCATTCGATGCTTCTTGTTTTCATTCATGAGCTTGGTGGGCAGCGCGAGGGTAAAAGGAACCTCTAGTTTTTTTAGAATCGGCCATGCGACCGCATGCACGCTCTTGTCCCCATCATCGATGGTGATGACCGCGGCGCGTTTCGGAAGAGGTTTTTCCTTTCGTAAAAACATTGCCAGGGCAGAGGTTGGCACGATCGCGATGCCGTTGTCGCGCAGCCAAAGCAATTGCCGTTCGAACTGCCAGCCATCGACCGTGAGCGGTTCTTTCCCTCGATCGAAAGCGTGATACATGAGCACGAGAATACGCGTGTCTTCGTAGGGTGACGCAGCGATAGCCATCGTTTCATTTGGGGAATCTGGCTGTTCCGGCGAAAGGACCACCGAAGGCTCTGATGGCATGGGCTCCGTGGGCCCGGATGTCGTGGACGCGGCGGGAGAGGATGCTTGTGGGGAAGTCGTCGTCTCGGGCGAACGTGCGTTCAGAGAAGTTGGAGAACTAGCCCCGGAGCGAGCAGGCGCGGAGCAGCAAGCAAGCAGCATCGATACAATACACAAACACCACAACGCCATGGCTTCAGCCTATCCGCAACGGGGGGCATCCGCCAAATAAGCGGTTGCTGTTCAGCGCTGGCTTTCACACTCCACGCAACCGCGCGGAGACGCCACGCTTCATCACCGTATCATCGAGGAAGCGATCATCCTTATCCGGATAGTCGAGGGTGAAGTGCAACCCGCGGCTTTCTTGCCGTGATGCGGCGGATGCCACGATGAGTTCCGCCACGGTGGCGATGTTTCGTAGCTCGATGAGATCTCGGGTCACCAGGTAACGCCAGTAGTACTCGTGGATTTCGTCTTGCAGCAATGCAATCCTGCGTGCCGCGCGCTGCAATCGGGTTGCCGATCGAACGATCCCGACGTAATTCCACATGAAGCGTCGCAACTCATCCCAGTTCTGCGATACAATGACCTTTTCGTCACTGGACACGGCATCACCCACTTCCCAATCTTTGACCGTCACGTGGGGGCGCGACCGCAACGCATCGATTTGACTGCTGAGTTTGAGGCTTGCGCGATGGGCCAACACCAGCCCTTCGAGCAGGGAGTTGGAGGCAAGTCGATTGGCACCGTGAAGACCCGTGCATGCCACTTCCCCCAAAGCCCAAAGGCCCGGAATGGTCGTACGCCCATGCATGTCGGTGGTAATGCCGCCGCACATATAATGAGCTGCTGGAACCACGGGAATCGGAGTCGAGGTGATGTCGATGCCCCACTGCTGGCAAGTCGCATGGATTCCGGGGAAACGTTCCCGAACGAAAGAGGCTGGGCGGTGGGTGATGTCGAGCAAAACGTAGTCCGAACCGGTTCGTTTCATTTCGTAGTCGATGGAACGGGCGACGATGTCACGAGGGGCCAAGTCCGCGCGTTCATGATGCTTTTTCATGAATGGGGTTCCGTCCAGCAGACGAAGGATCGCGCCTTCTCCTCGCAACGCTTCGCTGATGAGAAAGCTCTTGGCCTGGGAATGGAACAAGCACGTTGGATGGAATTGATAAAATTCCATGTTCGCGATCTCGGCACCCGCACGATAAGCCATAGCCACGCCGTCTCCCGTGGCGACATCGGGATTCGAGGTATAAAGATAGACTTTTCCGCTTCCCCCGGTGCAAAGCATGGTGGCGTGAGCGCGGATCGTCAGGACATGCTCGCTGGAAGCATCGAGGACATACGCTCCACCGCAGATATCGGGCCCCCCATATTCCGGTAGCATGATGAGGTCGACCGCGGTGTGGTGTTCGAGCAACTGGATATTGGGGTGGGCACGAGCCGCTGCATCGAGGACACGAACGATCTCTTTGCCCGTCATGTCGCCCGCATGGGCTACGCGTCGCTCGGAATGGCCGCCCTCCCGCCCAAGATCGAGGTCCGTTTTTTGCGTACCGTTTGGTTTCGTAGAAAATTCAACCCCTTGTTGGACGAGCCAGTCGATGCGCGCGGGCCCTTCTTCTACACATACCTGAACGGCAAGGGGATGGCAGAGACCAGCGCCTGCCGTCAGCGTGTCTTGCATATGAGAAGCGAAGCTATCTTTTTGGGATAATACGCTTGCGATCCCTCCCTGGGCATATCGGGTGTTGGATTCATCGGCGCGTTGTTTGGTGACGACGATGACGTGGCCGTGGTTGGCGGCTTCGAGGGCGAACGCGAGCCCGGCCACACCGCTGCCGATGACCAGGTAATCACAGGAAAGGGTCATGGGCGCGGAGGCTAGCAAAATTGCGTAGCCTCGCAATGCATGGGGCAGGGGGTAGGGGAGATTACTTGAACGGACAGACGGCGATTTGCTGGGCCAGTTCAGTCTCAATATTGCCGTACGGGGTATCGGATGGATGGTACAAAGCGATATTGGAGCCGTTGAACGCTAGCTGGCCGCCATCGGCAGCGTTCGTGTTCTGGGCCTGGGTCACCTGGACCTGACCGATACCAATGGCAGCCACGCAGGCATCGTTGGCACCGACTGGATCCATGACGAGCAACATGGCGCCAGAGGTCTGCTCGAGGCCGACATCAACGGGCCCGCTCGCGACCACATCGGACGCGAACATAAACTGGATCATGGGCGCCACGACGGTTTGTCCTTGTCCCGATTGCTGCAACACACCGAGCCCATTGGGAGCAAAGTGGATGGCCAACGCTAGAGTTTGTGCTCCACCGGGAGGAATCGCAGCGTTGGCTGAGGTATAAGAGCCCGTGAACGCAGGGGTCATCTGGATGCCCGACATGTGCGCTTGCAAGTAGGATTGATCGTTGAGTTTGGACTCGTCGAAGATGAATCCGCTGCTGAAGCTGACCTTTGTGAGGTTGCCGTACCCGGAGCTTGGTCCACCGCCGGAGCCACCGGTCGGAGCACCGCCGGAGCCACCGGTCGGAGCACCGCCAGAACCACCGGGCTCGCCACCACCGGAGCCACCGGGCTCGCCACCACCGGAGCCACCGGGCTCGCCACCACCGGAGCCACCGGGCTCGCCACCACCGGAGCCACCGGGCTCACCACCACCGGAGCCACCAGTTGGGCTACCGCCGCCGGAACCACCGGTTGGGCTACCGCCGCCGGTGCCCGGCTGGACTATGCTTCCCCCGGATCCTGAATCGCCACCGGTGCCGTCGTCCGATTATTTGTTATTGTCGTCACTAGAGCAAGCGAAGACAAGCAACGAAGCCGCAATACCGACCGCCAAGTACTTGAGTGAATGATCCATACTGTCACCTCTTCTACGAGAAAGGACAATAGTGAGGATTCCCTACGAAAGGTCGGTCGTCAAGGTTCATCAACCACTTTTCGGACCCCTATCATCGGATGGCTTCCTCGCCCTATTTGTATGGCATTGGATTTTTTTATGGTTGGCACGATATTGGCCGTCGAGAAAAAAGATTACCGCTCCAAAGGAATACAGTATCTGAACCGAGCAATTGACGCAACGCGACGAGCGTCGTAAGGCAACGACTGCGGCGTTTTTGCCCCCCCTACCCACCATGCGCCAACGGCGCACTGGAAGGAGGTCACCCTCGTGAAGATCCTCGTTCCCCTCAAGCGTGTGGCCGATCCGGACAACGCGAACAAAGTCAAAGTGCCAGCCGACGGGAGCAAGGTCGAGACGACAGGTCTCGAATGGAAGCCCAACCCGTTCGACGAATACGCAGTCGAAGCCGCCCTTCGCCTTACTGAAAACGGTGCACAGAACAAGGTTCGTGCGGGAGAAGTGGTTGTCGTCACCCTGGGGCCCAAGGAATGCGAAACCACGCTCCGCGCCATGCTGGCTACTGGTGCCGACCGGGCGATTCGAATCGAGGCCGATGACGATCAACTCGACGGCAACGTGGTTGCTTTGGCTCTGAAAGCCATCGTGGACAAGGAGAAACCCGATTTTGTGCTCATGGGCAAGCAAGCGGTGGATGGCGATACCAACCAGGTGGGTCAATTCCTTGCGGAATACCTCGGTTGGCCGATGGCTACCGCGGCAGCGACCATCGTGGAAGAGGCCGGCGCCTTGCATGTGGGGCGCGAAGTGGACGGTGGTGTCATCAACCTGAAGGTGAAAGCTCCGGGGCTTGTGACAGTCGATCTTCGCATCACCGCGCCGACCAGCGTGTACTCGTCGCAAACCAAGCGGGATTTCAAATACAATGATGGGGTTCGTTTTGCGCCTCTGCCCGCGATCATGAAGGCCAAGAAAAAGCCCCTCGATGTGTTGAAACTCGGCGATCTCGTGGCGGATACCTCGCTGCGTGTCATCTACAAGAAGTTCGAACCTCCTCAAGGCCGCAAAGCGGGCGTCAAAGTCAAGGATGTGGCGGAGTTGGTCGATAAGCTAAAGAACGAAGCGAAGGTCATCTGACTTCTGGAAGGAGCGACAGATATGGCAGACGTATTGGTAGTTGCAGAGCTCGCCGGTGGTCAGATCCGAAAGGCGACTCACTCGGCAATCACGTTCGCCCGCGAGGCCGCGGGCCATCTTGGTGGCGGGTTTTCCATCTTGGTCATCGGTCAAGGCGCTGCCGCCGCAGCCGCACAGCTCACCGACTTCGGAGCCACCAAGGTCTATACCACTGAAATTACTTCCGTTAACGGCTACGTATGCGAGCATTACGCCCCTACCGTCGCGGAACTCGCCAAACAATTCGCCGTGGTGGTCGCCACGGCCACCGCATACGGAAAAGACCTCATTCCGCGCGTTGCCGCCAAACTGGGCGCGGGATACGCCGCGGATATCTCAGGTGTGAGTCACGAAAATGGGCTCATGTACAAACGCCCCATCTACGCCGGTAACGCCTTCGGTTATGTGCAAATCTCCACCCCGATTCAGGCGGTCACCGTTCGGCAGAGTGAATTCACGGCTGCTCAACCCGCGGGGGGGGCATCGCCCGTCGAAAACGTAGCGGCCGTGGCTCCTTCCGCGGGAGCCGATCGGGTCGAATTCATCAGTTTTGACCAGGTGAAAAGCGAACGTCCGGAACTCACGGAGGCTTCCGTGGTCGTGTCGGGCGGGCGAGCCTGCAAAGAAAAGTTTTTCGAAGTGCTCAACCCCCTGGCCGACCTTTTTGGTGCTGCTATCGGCGCAACCCGCGCTGCTTGCGATGCCGGCTATGCGCCCGGCGACTTGCAGGTCGGGCAAACTGGAAAGATCGTCGCCCCCGACCTGTACTTTGCGTTCGGTCTGTCCGGTGCCATCCAACACCTCGCCGGAATGAAAGGCTCCAAGGTCATCGTTGCCGTCAACAAAGACCCCGAAGCCCCGATTTTTTCCGTGGCTGACTATGGCCTGGTGGCGGACCTGTTCCAGGTGATTCCCGAACTCGTACAGCAAATCAAGGCTGTTAAAGAATAACCTCGCCGACCTTCCTCCCCTCGTTGTTCCCGTAGCGTCGATGCGGTAAGAAACCGCTTCGCTGATACGTTGTTCATCGTTCAGCGCAGGAAGGATCAATCATGGCTCGCGGCAAATGGTCGATAGCTCCGGAGCACCTCGATGAAACCCTTCGAGCATTACAAGAAATTTCCGACATCGAAGGCGTAGCGCTGTTGCTGCATACCCAGGATGGCTGGCTTCCTCTGTTGGAATTGCAGGCAAACGATACGCAAATCCATGAGTGGAAGGAACCCGTCGATGCTATCAGTATCGAAGGCTCCATCTCCACGACACTTTATTTTCTCGATGGTGTCGAGCCAGGGCCGGTACGTGTTCAACACGACGAGCAGGTGGATGGAATCTTGCTCTGGATTGGAGAAAAGCCCGTTGTCGCGGTGGCGGGCCCCCGGATGAGCCGCCTTCCGGAAGGTCTTTTGCACCTTGAAGGCGCCGAATTGTCATGGTCGTCGCTCGAACTTGCTGCAAGCCAGGTGGGAAACAGTCTTCGAAGCCTGGATGTGGGCGGCAACGAAGCGTTGGGTTCCCGGGCTCCTAGCCTTGCCTCTTCCTTTCCGAAGTTGGAAGGCTTCGACCTGCGCGGGATTGAATCGATCCAGGACCTCACACCGTTGGCGAATCTATCCCAGTTGCGTCGCTTGAATTTGGAAGGATGCTCCTCGCTAAGCGACCTTGCCGCCTTGTCTTCTCTTTCCACCCTGACCCACCTCGACCTTTCGGATTGTTCCGCGATCGAGTCCCTAGCGGCTCTCCGCTCGTTGACCAGCCTTATTTCGCTGGACTTATCAGGATGCGATCGACTGCAAAGCCTGGAACCGTTGGTTGGGCTTTCGACTCTTTCCTTGCTCGGTCTCGCTGACTGCGCACAACTGCCGGACTTGGCACCGTTGGCTCGCGTGCCTAGCCTCAGTTCGCTCGATTTGAGCGGATGTTCATCCTTGCTTTCGGTGCAAAGCATTCGCGATTGCCCCAACCTTCACACCCTTTCCGTGCTGGGGTGTTCTCGCATCACGGACCTTCACGTTCTTACCGCCTGTTCTCCCCTGCGCATCCTGGAAGCTGACGACGACGTTATGGTCGCGCGCGTGTTGGCGGGCTGCGCGGTTGCTCGTGTCGATCCGGATTACGTGCGGCAGCGTATCGAATCCTGGTTTGCTCTTGTCGATCGACCGGCAGACGGAAGGGATTTGGCGATGGATCTGTTGCCCGCCTTGTCCTTGGGATTTTCCGAGCCTTGGGCGGTTTCGGCACTCCATGATTTGATAGACCGCGTAAAGCGTTCCGGCATCGAGGATCAGGGGTTGTGGACGAGAATCTTCATCTCCCTTCGATTGGTGGGGGACCCTGGCTGGCGTCCCAGTATCGAAAGAGCGTTGGAAGACTTGGTACTGGGAGATGATTCCTTGTCGATTCTCGAGCCGGCGTTGGAGGCCCTTGGCCAAATCTCGAATGATTCGTTTGCCGGGCCCTGGGCTCGCACGCAAGCTACCCTGGCTCTCGACTCCCTGATCGGAACGCCTCAGGCCCGTCGTGTCGCGAAAGTCGCGGTGAAGTATTATGCTTGTTCCCGGAATTTGAGCGGATTGGACGCCTGGATCGAGGTGCTTTCGGCATCATCGCCACAACAACAACCCGCTTCCCATCAGACACTTACCTCGGCGCGAGCTTCGGAAAGCGATTTTACAGTTCTCGCGCCTTTGGTCGCGCGGCTGGCGCAAAAACAGCCAGATAGTCCCGAGATGCGGCAAGTCCTCGCGGTGATCGTCGGAATGGTGCGCGACAGGCCGGAAGCGTTGAGCGTCGATCCGTTGGTCGTTGCCTTCGAAGAACTCATCGAAAAAAAACCGGATTGCGCCGCGGTGGGTCGACTGTGGAAAGCGTTCGAGCGATTGTTGCTCACAGCCGCACCTGCCTCGATCATCGCTGCGGCCGCCGATACCATCCTTCATTTGATTCGAAAAAATCCCGACAATATGGCGTTCGAGCCTCTTATGCAGGAGATGATGGATTGGGTCGTAGAGCATCCCCAAAGCCCTGTAGTCGAAAGGTTTACGGCTTTGCTTGACGCGGCTCGGGACTCCGGCCTGGTATCTTTCAGCCATACGGTACTATCCCATGCCACCCTTCGTGCTCATGCCAGCGAGGAGCTGCGGGAATATGTGAGCGCCTTCGATCTTCGCCAGGCACGGCGAGCCATGATCCGGGGGATTTTGGATGAATTGTGCGCGCAGGATATCGTGCGCAACAAACCACGTGCTCAGATTGCCGCCGCCATCGAAGAGGATTTCGGCTGATCCACGGAGAATTCTAGGCCTGAGATCGGTCGGGCGCAGGTGTTGCTCCTATCCCCCAAGGACGACGACCTATGGGTTTGATAGCGGGACTACTGACATACCCACATGATAACACAATAACACAATACTGTTCCGTAGGAGCATACGAGTCCCGTATCGGAGCAAGGTGTGCTATTGTCGGGTGGAAGGGCCGGACACGAGGTTGGATTCTCCCAGGCTCGCGAGGCGGCTTGCTCTTGCCAATCGGAGGCCTTGAAGGCAGGATAAGAACCGGAAAAGGCGGTCCGTACATAGGCCCTGTCGTTTTCGGTGGAATTGGTGATTCCCGTGAGAGGGCCTGGGGTGAATGTGATTCCTGGGGGTGGAGCGGGCGGTGGGGCTCCAGAGGCATGGGAGAAGAAATCGAGCACCGTGCCAGTGGCACAAGAGCCTTCGCATAACATGACGTTTTCTCCCGAATCGGCCGTCAGATAGATGTTCTCCTTCGAACTGATGTCGCCTGGTTTCGCGCCCATTTCATCAATCACATAAACGCTTGCTCCCGCACCGAGCAAGAACGGTGGTAAATCCAATTCTATCGAGTTTTCGCTATATTGCGCCATAACCCGCAAACGCAACGTATCCAATTGCGCGGGGCAACTGCCCTGATTTTTCAATACGATATAATCGTCCACTCCCAGGTATACCTCGGTCATCCGCACTTGCGTGGGAGCCGCCCCATTGGCTGGACATCCCACACAGGCTCCCTGGCTACAGCTTTTTCCTGACGAAGCGCAATTCGTTCCCCCAGACTCGTAGCCATCCCCCGCCGCATTGCATTTCGTGGCTCGTTCACCATCGCAAGCCGGCTGGCCCGGTTCACATAGCTTGTTGACACACGCGCCCGCCGTCGAATTGCATACCTGCTTAGGTTCACAGACGGTGAGTACGGAATAATCGCTGCCTGCCGCATTGCATTGGCGCAGTTCGGCACCTACACAATACTTCGAATTGGGCGTGCAAGCGAGATCACTGCACTCACCATCGAGGCAATGCTTCTTCAATACGGAGCAATCGACCGAGGAAATAATAGTCATCCCGTCCTTGGAACATTCCACCACCTTGTCACCATCGCATGCCGTTGTGCCCGCCATGCAGATCCAGGGCTCGCAACTCGCTGACTTCCCTTTCACGACACACGTTGTCTGAGAACCGCACGCAACGGGATCCATCCAGCGGTGACCTTGCGGGTCGCACATCAAAAGAGCATTGGACTTGCAGGTTGATTCGCCCGCATCGCACTCATCCGGCCTGCAGACCCCCTGCGCACAATGGTGGCCCTCATGGCATTGTTGGTTCGTCATGCATTCCACGCAATAACCAAGACTCTTGTCGCATAGTTTTCCCTGCGGCGTACACTGAGTATCCGATACGCAAGGGGTTCGGACTTCGCAGGAGTTGCCCAAACACACATGATCTGTGGGACAGTCGAAGTCCGTTTCGCATTCGACACAACGCCCTAACAGCGAAGCACATACCTGATTGGGGGGGCAGTCCAACGATGTTTGACAGGCATGGTAAGGAACACATTGGTTCTTGATGCAATCTGCGGTTCCCGAACAATCCTCCGGTCCCACACAGGGCACACAGTTTTGGCTGGAAGGATCACAAATGGGAGCATGGGGCACGTTCACACAATCCAGACTGCTGGTGCATCCCGTGGGCGCTACGCAGCGGTTCGAAATACACCGAGCCCCGCCATCGCAATGCGTGTCGTTGAGGCATTGTACGCAGGTGCCGTTTTCCACATCGCAAACGGCGGAAGGCGCGGCACAATCACTCGATGTTTTGCAAGTGGTTTTCGGAGGATTGGGCTGATACAACTCATCCGCATCGTCTCCCCCGCAGGCGAAAGCGACGATGACGACTAGAAATACGGATAATCTTGCCAAATGGGTTGGGGTGAGGTGGTTCATGAACTCCTCCAAGCTCGCTTCATCAAGGGGCGCCTTGCGTAATACGCTTGTTGTTCGTTAGGTATTCCCTGGGGTTTGTCTTCCGATTGGCGATGGGCAATCCTCTGTCTTGCACGGTTCTCTTAGTCCTCTATAGTATCCGTTATTTTTGATTTCAGGATGAGGTTTCCAGGCCCATGGGCGCCGAAGGCGTCACGGGAGGAGAAATCCCAATACGCGGCTCATGACGGCGCGTCGCTCCTCTCGGGCATCAATGGATTCGAAAGGAAAGCCGAAATACACCAAGCGATAGGCCCCTTCATATTGAATGCCGGCCGTGCCTCCGAGGCCCCCATCATACGACAGGATCGCTTTGCTCCCGCCGGTGGGCGCGATTTGGTCCGGATAGGATACGACCATGCGGTCTGGTGTATAAAAACCGAGTCTTCCGACATTCTGCAAAATACCACCACTTCCCTTGACCACGAACGTTTCGGCGTCGTCCGCAAGGTATTGCGCCCGAAGAACCTCTTGAAGAAACGTTTGATCCGCCGCGATCCCCGAGGTCATTAGGTCATAGCCAATCTCGGCGCCGCTGACGAAAAGACTTCCGCCTTGCTGCAGATAGGCGGTGATCGCCTGTTGTTCGGCCAGCTCGAACGTTCTGTGTTCACTGCCTTCTTCTCCAAGATGCCAAAGCACTGCACCGTAATTTTTCAGCGGAACTTGTCCTTGTATCACCGCTTCGTGGGTGACCGTGTCATATCCTTGGGTCTCAATCGCTTCTGCCACGAGGGCGACGAAATCATGCCCTCCACCCGTGGTGTTTTCCGGAGCCGGCTGACGTTGCCACCGATCATTTCCGTCGACGATCAAGATGGTCGACGCGGTCTTGGTGGCTTTGGTTCCATACACATCCGATGGGTCGCTCTCGCCGGAATCATTGAATGCGCTAACCCGGATATACACTCGTTCATTGGGGGTTAGTCCCCCGAAAACGTGGGAGGTTCCGGTGACACGACGTGCCAGTTCGCGCTTCCATAGCATGGCGTCGGCGCTCGACCAGACGAGATACCCCGATGCGCCCGTGGCAGGGGTCCAGCGGATCGTGACGGTTGCGCCATTGCCATCGTTGGTGACCGATTCCAATTCAGGAGCGGAAGGACGGGAGCCCGTCGAGAGCAGGTCCGCGGCGTAAGCTTGAATGATTTTATCGTGTGCGGTGCGCGCGTTGGTTTGGTTTGCGACATTGTTCATGAGCATTCCAAAAAGGAGCCGGCGTCCGAGATGGCGGTGGTCGAGGTACCCGCTGGTAGCGATGACTCCGTTGAGAGTACCGGTTTTGCCAAAAAACCGGCCGACTGTATCCGCTCCTGTCATGCGCGAAGACAGCGTGCCGCGAACGCCCGCGACACTGAAGGTTCTTTCCCAAGCCTGTCCCTCGGGACGCTTTGCCATGGTTTGCAGCAAAGACACTACGTGCTGCGCCGAAAAGCGGTTGTCGTGCGATAGGCCCGAGCCGTCATGCATCGCGATCCCACTGGTATCCATCCCCAACGTGAGCAGCCAGGAAAGGACAACATTGGCTCCACTATCGTACGAGGATGTCGAATTCTGCATCCAACCGACGTGGCGCAGCAGTATGTCGGCGAATTCATTATGGCTGGTGCGGTTGATGGGGGAAGCCGCCACCGAAAGCGGTAGCGCGTGCCATTCCGTAAGCAATGTTCCCGATGCAGGAACTGCCATCGATGAGTTCGTCGTCGCCGAACCAACACTGATCCCCTTGGCGATAAGCGCGGAACGAAAGCGGTTGGCGACGGTTGTGCGATGAGCCGCCGGATCATAAGCATCGAATTGATATCCGTCGTAAACGAACTCGCCGCGCACTTCCACATTACCCGTTACCGTGCGCAACCCAAGCGCGTATAAATCGGCCGCGATACGGTCGAGAGCAAATCGGGGGTCATCGTAAAAGAAGGTGGACCAGGTGAAGTCATGCTGTCCAACAAGATATAGCTTTCCCGAGACCGTTCCGGTAGGCGAGATGGGAGCATCGGCATAAATGCCTGAGGCAAAACGATGGTCCTGCCCAAGCTGGCCGAAAGCGGTGGCCGAGGTGAATAGCTTGGTGTTGGACGCTGGCTTGAGAACCGTGTTCGGATTTCGCTCGAATAAGGTAGTGTTGGTGTCCGGATCGACAATGAGAATGGAATGGGAGGCGGATGCGACGGTTCCCGAGGCGAGGATGGTATCGACGGAATTAGCGATGCTCTCGCGTTTTGCGGTGGGTATGGACGGTGGGGAAGGGGGGGGCTCGAAGGGATCTCCCGCAGGGGGACTACCTCCGGAGCCGCCTTGACTCGTTCCCCCGGAACCGCTGCTTCCTCCAGTGGCGCCTGCACCACCGCTGCCTCCTGAACCTCCCGAACCACCCGAGCCGCCCTGGGGTGATGAGCCCGCCTCGCCAGACGCTCCAGCTTCGCCGGCTATCCCCGCGCCTCCAGCACTTCCCGCCCAACCCCCGGTGCCACCCGCGGAAGGACTTCCCCCCGCATCCCCCCAGGACCACGACGAAGAATCATCGTCGTCGCCACAAGCGGCCACCATCAGGGCAACAAGACCAAGGGTAAGAAAACTCATCCGAGAGACAGTTATCATGGGGTACTCAGTATAGCGCATTTTCATGCCATGGCCCATGCGTTGGTGCCTCTTCACGAGACAAATGACAGAACCGGGCCCATAACGTTGATCTCGAACCCTCCGATAGACCATAAATTCCGCGGAATCTGGTATGCATTGAAAACAGGACCCCATGCAGGAGCAGGGCATTCATCGAATCCAGCAGAATTCGGCCCCGACCACACGCAAGGAGTTGAACCAAAGCAGTCGCTGTGTTTCCATGCCCCCATGTTCCCCCGTTACTGTTTTATCGTATTGATTTTTATAATGATTTTTATGGTTTCCGCGGGTTGCGAACGCTCGCCCACGCGCTTTCGCTCGGCCTCGTCCTCCGCCTCATCTTCTATCCCTTCCCCTACGCCATCTTCCGAGCTACCTGCCGGTGTGCTCGCACAAGCGAAAGGGATTCGGGGAATCGTGCGGGTCGAGCAGCGGGATACCACGCGGGTGTTGACGATCGATGGGGTCGTCCAGGGCGGCCAACAGCCGGGACTGCTACCGGAACAGGACCCTTTGGTGCTCCTTGCCAAAACGATACGTCCGCAAGCTCGGACAGTGCTGCTCATCGGCCTTGGCACCGGTGCGACGGCGACGGCGCTGTCGCGTGCGGGCCTCGATGTCGTGGCTGTCGAACTCGACCCCGTGGTCATTGATTTTGCACGTCGCTACTTCAGTTATCAAGGTCATGCCATTGCGGCAGATGGGCTTGCTTTCGCCAAGTCGGATTCTCGCGTCTTCGATGTGGTGGTCATCGATGCTTTCGACGGCACGCAAGGGTTTTCCGATCTGACGACCTCGCAAGCCATGCAAGTGTTTTTGGAGCGTCGTGCCCGTGATGGTCTGGTGATGGTCCGAACGGTGGATAAGCCTGATTCGGCAGCGGTCAATGCCCTTTGGCAGGCATGGAACGACCGTTTTCGCATCGCCATGACTTCGGGAATCAACAATGAGCCGCAGGTGATCGTGGTGCTTGGATCCCAAGTACCCATGATCATCGAGGATGGTGGGCCTATCCCGTTGTGGCCGATGCATGGGACCGAACAGGTATCTCCAGCCATGCGCGAAACGCTTGCTGCTTCGGAGCAATCCGAGCGACAGGTCGTGCTGATGGGCTATCTGGTCCGAGACCCTTCGGGCGTTTTCGTGGTTGATCTGCCTCATGTAGAAATGGGTGCCATTCGATACGTACTCGATGAGCCTGCGGCCAAAGCTGTCTCGCCCCTTCTTGCCGACAAAACCACGTTTCCCACGCAAGGGGATATACGAACGGATGGTGATTTGTCGGGTACGTTGCATGAGGTGTTGGGGGGAGGAGGGGTGAAGCGGTCGGAAGTACGTTTTTCGCCGGTTGTGGTGAAAGTGCAGGGGAAAGCGCGGTTGCGGGCCCTGGTGGACCCCGATTGGGGCATGTCCTCGCGACAACCGCGTCGCCTCCCTACGAATCCCCTTCTTCCGTATGGTGGTGTGCTTTACGAGTTGCAAGACGCTCATCTGCTCTGGTCTCTGCGATATTCGGATTGGAATGCCGTGCATACGCGGCGTCTGCGGCCCCTGGCCCGTCGCGCGGCGGTGCGTCTGACGCGAGGGGAAATCCAGGAGGGATTGAAAGAATTACGGTCCTACTTGCAAGAAGTGGAAACGTCGTTGGGAGCGGCGGCCTTGCCATTGCCACTTATCGAAGACATACGGGTATTGCGATCTCGTTTGGAAGCCTTGGGGGATCCGCCATCGACTCCCCCTACCGCGTCGTGGACCGCGCGGGCGTGCGATCGAGCCGTGCATAGCTTGCCGGAAGAGGAAGAAGAGACGGTGACGGATGGCGCCCTTTTGCGTAGTTCCCTGAGGTCCTGTGCTTTGACGTATTACGAACGAGCGGCTTTGAGGCAAACCGGGGATGACGCGCTGTTTTCGGCGCGCCGTTTGCTCGCGCTGATTGACGACGAGGATTCGGCCACGGGCCGTCGCCTGCTCAAGGCCATTCGCGCGCGGTATGGTGAATTGAGTCCTCTGCAAGAGCTGCCGGAGGATTCTCTTTCGCGGTGAATCATAGGGGTGGCACCCAAGGAGGGCACGGAGCCGTTTTTTAGTGGTTCCATCCGCATCGAAGGGGAGGTCGCGTAGGGCAAAGGGTTATACGGTTGTCTGCAACGCCTTCCCTTTACGTCGATGAGGCATGGGCCTACGGCTTCGTCTCGGTGGGGGGAGTTGGTCTTTGGAACCTAAAAGATCCCCTCATTTTTCCCTGAAACGGATAAGGATAAGAGCAGAGAATCCCTTGGATCTTGCTTTTGCGTTTGACCTGGTCCTTGACCCCATTTCGACTACCCCATGATTGCAACCCCTGTCGGTGGAACAGCCTCTGAGACATTGTTGAGGAACACAACCAAAATCGACAATTCGATTGATCCCCTCATGGAATCCGATTATTCTTCATCGTGTCGACGGAGGCTCCCATGATGCACTCGGTTCCCACGCTGCGTTCCTGGTTTGGACAGACTTCACGGTATCATCCGTTTGGTTTGTGGCTGCCCGGTTTTCTGGCTTTTTCCTTGGGAATTCTTCTGGCCTGTAGTTCGGACGAAGGAGGAACAGCAGGCCCCGCGGCAGCGCACGACGCAAGTTCCAAGGGAGGCAGTGGTGGGCATTCCTTCGACGCCTCCCCCGAGGAGACGTCCACGGGTGGGCATTTCATCGATGCGTCCCCCCAGGAAACATCCACTGGTGGATCTAGCGGAAACGCGGTGGTCGTTCCCCCGGAATCTTCCTTCGTTCAAGCCGATATTGGCTCGTATGCCCTTGGGGAAGCCATCAAAGCGGCAGAGTCGGGGGATACGGGCCTGAACACGGTCGATGGCGAAGGCTGTGAAGTCATGCTCGCCATTGTGCGCGACTTCAAAGGCGCAAACGAACCCGGTGGTCACCCAGACTTCGCCGTATTCGTGGGAGCTGATGCAACCCTTGGGCTCGTAACAAGCGCGCTCGGGACAGACCGAAAACCCGTCTATCACTCGGCGTGCGAAGCTTCCTTCGATCCCCAAGCTTGTCCTTTCGGACAACAAACCACGAATCAAAATAACTTTGACCAGTGGTATCGTTACACGGAAAACGTCAACAAAGTATATCAACTCTTTTTGAAATTCGCTCCCCATGAGGGTGTGTACACCTTCATGAGCAGCGCGTTTTTCCCTTTGGACAACAAAGGCTGGGGGAATACGCCCGGGTATGACCACAATTTCGGTTTTACAACGGAGTTGCATACCCGATTCAAGTACGAAGGGGGCGAAATCTTTCGGTTTACGGGCGACGATGATGTGTGGGTTTTCATCAATGGGGAGCTGGCGGTCGACCTGGGGGGCCTCCATCCTCCTGTCAGCAAAACCATCGAGTTGGATGCCATCGCCGCTGACTTCGGACTCGTCAAAGGCAAAGCCTATAGCATTGAGCTTTTCCACGCAGAACGTCGCCCGGAAGGCTCCAACTTCCGTGTCGATACCAACCTGGACTTCTTGGATTGCGGAAGCGTCGTTCCTGATAGGCCCAAGTGAAGGACAACTTTTATTGGAAAAGCGCTGTTTAAAGCCTCGATGAGATGGGTCGTCAGAATCAATACCCCTTCCTGACGCTCGATCTCCAGCAGGGGCTGTTTAACCCGATAGCTTGATCTTTCGTACCAGAGCCTCGCACATTCCCGTTCGGTGTGCCAATACACTGGCCCCCTCGCCTACCACAAATGCCATGGAACCGGGATCGCCGCACGGCGGTGGAAAAAATGGAGTGACCGTTTCGCCTGGACCGGGACCCTTCGTGCTCGCCGACCCTAGGGGCGCAATCGAGCCAGCTTCGCCGTCCTTGACGGCATCCGACCTCGGTGTAGGCGTAAGTATTTGTATTTACATCTATTTAATTTGTAAAGAAGGGATGAGGAATCCCTCTTTCTCGATTATTCTTCTTGGATACACCATGGAACAAGCGGTTTTTCCCAACCATCGAACCGCCCACGATGCGGAAAGGGGGCATGAATGAAGATCCTGCATACGTCCGACTGGCATCTTGGTCGCGTTCTTTATGGCAAGAAACGCTATAAGGAATTCGAGGATTTTCTGGACTGGCTCCTCAAGACGGTAATAGATGAGAAGGTCGACGTGCTTTTGGTGGCGGGAGACATCTTTGACACGAGCACTCCCAGCAACCGTGCTCAGGAGCTTTATTACCGCTTTTTGCATCAGCTCATCGATTCGCCGTGCCGCCATGCCATATTCATCGCGGGAAACCATGATTCCGCTTCCTTTCTCGATGCGCCAAAGCAATTGCTCGAGGCGTTGCATATCCATGTGGTGGGAAAAAAACGAGACCCTGTCGACGACGAGGTGCTGGTGCTTCGTGACCGACAAGGCGCCCCTGAACTCATCGTGGCGGCGGTTCCTTATCTGCGAGACAGCGATATCCGCGACGCGGAGGCAGGGGAAAGCGTGGAAGACAAGGGGAAAAAGCTGATAGAGGGCATTCACAGGCACTATGCCGAAGTGGCCAAGCTGGCGGAAAAAACACGTCAGCAGTGGGGAGAGGATATTCCCATCGTTGGGATGGGGCATCTTTTTACCAGCGGCGGACGTATCGTGGACGGCGATGGGGTGCGCGAGCTTTATGTTGGATCGTTGGCTCATGTGGACGCGAGCCGTTTTCCTTCGTGTTTCGACTACCTAGCCCTCGGCCACCTGCATGTTGCCCAGAAGGTACATGGCATGGAAACGGCTCGCTATAGCGGCTCGCCTTTGCCCATGGGTTTTGGGGAGGCTCATCAGAAAAAAAAGGTCTACCTTGTCGAATTCGAGAAACGAAAGGCATCGGTGGAATCCCTCGATGTGCCGGTATCTCAAGAACTCGAGCGAATTCAAGGAAATTGGGACGTCATCTCGGCGCGAATCCGCACCTTGGCCGCCACCGCATCGAAGAAATGGCTTGAAGTCATCTACGATGGCGACGAGGTGATTGGGAATTTGCGTGAACGGCTGGAGGCTTTGGTGGAGGACTCGCCCATGGAAGTGCTTCGCATTAAGAATAACCGCATTATCGAACAAGTGATGAAACGCTGCCACGACGACGAATCCCTCGGTGAACTGAAAGCCGATGAGGTTTTCCGGCGGTGTCTCGAGGCGCATGATGTGCCTGAGACCCAGCGCCCCGGCTTGATCCAGGCCTATCAAGAAGTGCTTCAATCACTACTGGAAGAGGATGTCCGCGTGCAATAGGGAGGCGAACGATGCGAATCCTTCAAGTCCGTTTCAAAAACTTGAACTCTTTGGAGGGGGAATGGCAAATCGACCTGACCCATCCGTCGTTTACCTCCGAAAGCATTTTTGCCATTACAGGACCGACTGGGGCGGGCAAAAGTACGATTCTCGATGCGATTTGCCTTGCCCTGTATGGGCGAACCCCTCGGTTGGAAAAGGTGACGAAAAGCAGCAATGAGATCATGTCGCGCCAGGCCGAAGACTGTTTTGCCGAGGTGGTCTTCGAAACAGATAACGGGCGTTTTCGCTGTCATTGGAGCCAGCGCCGTTCCCGCGGCAAGGCGAAAAACGATTGGCAGCCCGCAAAACATGAACTCGCCAACGCCGATTCCGGTGTCATTCTCGAAGCTCAGATCAGGAAAGTGGCCGCTGCCATCGAAGCCGCGACGGGCATGGACTATTATCGGTTCACCCGCTCCATGCTCCTGGCCCAGGGGCAATTCGCGGCCTTTCTCCAGGCATCCCCGGACGACCGGGCGCCGATTCTCGAGCAGATCACAGGAACGGAAATCTATAGTGATATTTCGATACGCGTCCATGAACGGCAGCGAGACGAACGGCAGAAACTTTTGGTACTCCAAGCGGAAACCGCGGGAATTCAGCTTCTCGAGCCGTCGCAGGAGCAAGAATTGCGTCAGCGCCTCGAGGCACAAGAAGCGAAAGAAAAAGAGCACGCACGAAACGTTGCGGATACGAAAAAGGCCATGGAATGGCTCGAGGATATCGATCGGCTACGCAAGGAGATTGCTGAATTGGCCGGGGAGTCGGAGAGGCTACAGGGGGAGTTGGAAGCTTTTGTTCCGGAACGGGAGAAGCTCAATCAGGCCCAAAAAGCCGCTTCCCTCGATGGTTTGTACGCACAGCTCACGACGACTCGCAAGCAGCAGACGGAGGAGGAAATAGACCTGGAGGCTCATACCGGGAAGGTAGCTGGGCTACAGTCGCTGGTGACGGAGCGAGCGGAAGCGCTGAAAAATGCAGCGCAACAGAGCCTTCTGGCCAAACAAGCTTTGAAGGAGGCGGGACCTCAGTTGCAGGAAGTCCGTGCGCTTGACCAGCGGCTCGCCGAGCAGCGGAAGATGGCCGCGGAAGAACAGAAAGCTTGCGATAAGGCTGCAGCAACCCTGCAAGCGCACGAAAAAGCGCATGGATCCGAGCAGATAAAGAGAGAAAACACAGGGAAGGTTCTGCAACTCGCCTCCTCCTATCTCGAAACCCACGCTCAGGATGAATGGCTGGTGGGCGGACTTGCGGGGGTGGAAGAGCAGGTCAAGGGATTGGTGGACAAGCAAAAAGAAATCGCGCGCAAGCAAGGCGAGCAGGTCAAGGCCACCGCTGTTCGCGACAAGGCGGCCAAGACCGTGGCGGAGCGGGAGAAGCAATCGGTCCTGCGCAGGCAATCATGGCAGCAGGCCACGCAAAAGCGCAACGAGGGCAAAGAGGCGTGGGAGCAGTTGCTCGGGGGACGGTCGCTGAGGGAATACCGGGCGGAACAGGAAACGTTGCTTCGTAAAATGGCCTTTTTTTCGCGTGTTGCGGAGCTGCAAGAGCATCGCGCCCGGCTGCAAGATGGCGAGCCGTGTCCTCTTTGTGGGGCGGCGGAGCATCCGTATGCGAAAGGCAATGTTCCCGTCCCGGATGAAACCGAAAAGAAGCTCGAATCCCTCAGGCTCTTGATAGAAAAAGCGGAAGAGCAAGAAGCGCTGGTTCGGAAGCTCGAAGAGGCGGAAACGCGGGCGCGCGACAAGCTGGCCGAAGCAGAAAAGCTAGAGATACTTGCCGCCAACGATAAAACGACTGCGGAAAATGCTTTGAAGACGGTTGTCGATGCCTTGGCAGAGTGGCAAGGGGATTATGCTAGGCGAAAGCAGACGGTGTTCGATACGCTTTTGGGTCTGGGAATCGAGCCCGCCCAAGACGCAGATATGGCTTTGGTTCTCGAGCCCCTTCGCGTCCGGCTCGCGTCCTGGCAAACCCATAGTAAGAAGAAAGGGGAAGCGGAAAAACAGCTTGCGGTCATTGATACGGAGATGAGCCGATTGCGAGCCCTGCTCGAGTCCCAGAATGCCGTGTTGGCAGACAAAAAAGAGCGTTTGGAACAGGTGCGCCAAACTATCGCCGTGGAGAGCGAGAAACGCAAGGCATTGTATGGGGATAAAAAACCGGAAGAAGAGGAAGCTCGCTTGTATGAGGCAGTGACTGCGCGGGAGATGGAGGAAACGCGGGCAAGAGAACAACATCAGGAAGCCCATGAAAGGTTGATTGCGACTCAGACGCAAATCGAATCGCTGCGTACAAGCCGGGAGAAGCGAGCACCCGTGCTCCAACGGTTGCAGGAAGAGTACTCTCAAGCCGTCGAAACAGCCGGATTTTCGAGTGAAGAGCAATATTTACAAGCGCTTCTCTCCCACGAGCAAAGGGAGCAATTGGCGTTTCGGGCCAAACAACTGGACGAGCGTGAGGTGGAGTTGAAAACCCGAAAGGCGGAACGGCACGCTTCTCTTGACAAGGAATTGGTGCGTTCGTTGACGGATCAATCCTTGGAGGCGCTCTTGCCGATTTACAAAAAGGGGGAGGAGGAGCTTGAGGCCGTACGTGGAGATATCGCTGAAATCAAGATTAAACTACATGATCAGGAAGTGGCGAAAGAGAGAATCAAAGAGAAACAGCAAGCGATCGAAGCGCAAGGAAAGGAATGTGGCCGCTGGGACGCGTTGTCGAAGCTGATCGGTTCCGCGGATGGCAAAAAATTCCGCAATTTTGCCCAAGGATTGACTCTCGAGGTGATGTTGCACCACGCCAACCACCAATTGCGGACCATGACGGACCGGTATTTGCTCAAGCGAGATGACGCCACGTCATTACAGTTCAATGTGGTCGATGACTACCAGGGGGGGGAGATTCGTTCCACGAAGAACCTCTCAGGGGGGGAATCCTTCCTGGTCAGTTTGGCGCTGGCGTTGGGCTTGTCACAGATGGTGAGCCAAAACGTTCGGGTGGACTCGTTGTTCTTGGATGAAGGATTTGGTTCTTTGGATGAGGACGCGCTGGATTCGGCACTGACAACCCTTTCTGGCTTACAGCATGAGGGCAAGCTGATTGGCGTGATTTCCCATGTGCCAGCCTTGAAAGCGCGAGTGGGAGTTCAAATCGAAGTCACACCGAAAACGGGAGGCAGGAGTTCAATCTCCGGACCGGGATGTCGTCGCTTGGACAATGAGCTGACCCCCCGAAAACCGGGCAAGAGAAGCTGAGATCCGATACGTTCCAATAGTCATAGCTTACTGATATCATTGGAAAATAATTGGATCCGGCAGAAGCACGCAGCATCATGGAGGATCGAGGAAACGACCGCTGTCTGCGGATACTCGGGGGCAGATAGGGCTTGCGTTCTTGAAGGTTTTGCGAATAATTGGCGTTTATAGCCAATCACTAGGACGCTGTCTTTGGGTTACCACGATCCGTGCTGTCGTCCATGTCCCTTTGGAGGGTTTGATGGTAGCGGTGCATTTCATTGGCTCTGACGCGCTTTTGGCATAGTGATCGTTGAGGTATATCCAGGCAGAAAAGCCATCTTTATCGATCTCCTTGACGTGGTACGTCTTGCCATAGGAAAGGCTCGTCTCGAAGGTTTTGTAGGATGGCGAAGGCGTGCAGGAAATATTGCCTGAAAACGTGAATTCCTTATTTTCTTTCGTGCCATTTTCCACCACCAACCAGAAGTTGTTGAAAGCGTAGCCATGGCCGTCCCACTTGAACTCGAATTTTGCGGGTTGGTTCGGGTGAATCGGGACGCTCACCACTTCGCTGGTTGGATCGTAGGTTTCGAGGATCGACTCATAATAAAACAGGCAACTGCCGACAATGATGCCGAATGCCAGGGGCACGGCGCAACCGCAGCCGATGAGCAAAGGGACGTTGGCCTTCTTTTTTTTTGGCGCGGCCTCGACAGGGGGAGCCATGGCGGAAGCCGCGACGGCTTCGATGAACGCAGCCTGGGAAATTTGCGGAAGGTCGCTGTTGTGAACGCGCATCCGCCCGGTGGCCGACGCTTTCCACTCGGCCAAGAAGGCACGAGGGGTGCCATCGCCCCCATCGTTCCCGCGCTCTGCTGCGAAATACCGAGGTTGGTTGTTGCCCGCCGCGGCGACCGCCAGGAAGTAGCATTCCCCCGTGGCCTGGGGTGCTGGTAAGGTAACCAGATAACCTCGAAGTTGAGGTCCCCGGGTGATGGGTTCGAGGGTTGGAACGCTTCCGTCCACGCGGTCTTGAGGGGCAAGACCTTCTCCAGCCATGGTCCAAGCATTGTGGATCATCTGCGGGCCATAGGTTTGCGCCTGTGCCATCCACTTCATGGGATCGTCCAAGACGTGCTTGACCATCACTTCGTGGGAAAAACGGTAGTGCTGTTGTCTCATGGAACCTCGATAAATAGGTGAACTGTGCAAAAAGTCTCACGGTTTTACGCACCTGTCAAGAGCCCTGGGGGTCGAAGCAAGAGAATTTCGTGTCTTGCCTGGATTTGGATGTATGGATCCGGTTTTGGTCGTTATTGCCAATTCGCCTAGCTATTGTCTATTCAAGCGAATGAGCGTAGGCCCATGGTGAGATAGTATTAGTAACCCTTCCTAAACATGGGAAATCAAATCACCAACATGATTTCCCTCAAGGGTTCTTGTCCCGGGCACAGCGAAATCCTCTCGAGCTTAGTCGAGTGTCAGGGTGGTCGTAGGCACGACTGGCGTTGCGGAAGTACGTGGCTTGCGTTTGGACCCAGCTACCTCCCCGCAACACACGATATTCCCCCAGCAAGATATTGGCGCAATCCACGCAGGTATTACCTCCTTCGGCATACCAATTATCGGCCCACCAATCGAGCACCCACTCCATCATATTGCCCGCGAGATCCTTATGTCCCCATCGACCCTGTCCTTTTGGCAATGCGCCCGTCGGCGCGATATCGCTAAAAGTGCAATTCGTGTTTTTTCCGTAGAGACAATAGCAGGAAGCGAGAGTTGGATCCGGTGGGGTAACACCCCAAGGATACAAGCGATTCTCGTCGCCCCCCGCCGCGGCGTTTTCCCACTCCGCTTCCGTGGGAAGCCTCCCCCCATCCCACGCGCAAAATGCAAAGGCGACGGGCCAGCTCACGCAATTGATGGGAAGTTGCTCCGTGCCGTTGGGCGTGTCGCGCCAGGTTTGATACAGCGAATCGCAATTGAGTTCGGTCAGCAATGCCGCTTTGGAGGCCGGCAAGTTGCTGTTCCAACCGCTTTGCCAACCACTTCCGGGAATCGCCGGATGCGCGCCATCTCCCTTCGCCGGTGGTGTTCCGTCGAATTGATCGACGAACCGGCGAAATCGACCCACCGTTACCTCGAATTCGTCCAGATAATACTCAGATAACTTCACGGTATGTTCAGGTTGTTCGTCTGCCTCGCAAGACTCGTTGCTCGGGCATACGTCGTTTCCGTTTTGGCTTCTACCCATCGGAAACGAGCTGCCTGGGAGGAGGATGGTCGAGCAGCAATCTTTTCCCTCGCATTCCTTTCCTGTCATGTCCTTACAGGATGGGCCTGGAACTTCGTGAGGCGTCGTTCCGCCGTCTGTATCCGGTTCGGCATCCGGTGGTTCCGTTGTGTCCTGTGTCGATGCATCTTCCCGTAATTGCTCGACATCGGGCCCTTTGGCGTCGAAATCCCCAGGTTTTTCAATGACTGAGGACCAGGGACCACAAAGGGGAATGCTTTCTGTTTTCGTTTCGCACGCCGTGGTCACCGCCACCGCTACAATTTGCTTGTTTTCAAGCCTGTCGCACACCGCCGACGGCAGGACGATCCGTCCAGCCTCGGATTGCCATCCAGTGGCGCTATGAGCGTCGAGGGGGATCAAACACGCATCCGGACCGCAAATTCCGGCTGATTTCGGTGGCATGACCAGGGCAACGTTCGTGCCTATACCCGTAACGGGCTCGGCAATCGAGCATGTCGCTCGATCCACCTCCGCTCCCGCTCCTTCCGAAAAGCACGGCAAAGCATCAAAACACTTTCCGTCGCCGGCACCGCTTCCCCCGCCGAAGACCGTCCGTGGCGAATAGGCCTCCAGGTGGGAGGAGTCGACCTTATTATCCATGCATTGGCCTGCAACGCAGGTTTGCCCCAAAGGGCAGGTGCTCTCCACTTGCCCATTGACCATCTTGACTTGACCGTCGCAAAGCCACTGAATCGGAAGACGTAAGGTTCCAATTCGGTCCTTGGGGACGGTGGTGACCGCCTCCCGAAGCGTACGAGGTCGTGACTCTTGAAACGATGTCAGCCGGATATGAATTGGTAGTGTTTCTTGTTCGCCCGCCACGATCGCGAGCGTAGCGGGGATGAGCAACCTGGAGGGACCTACCGCGTAGTTGTTGCCAAACAGGAGGTTGCCGTACGCACTGATCTCGATCCGAATCGAGTCCACGTCTTTGGGGATGGGCATATCCGTTTGCACCACGAGCATGAGCTGGCCTTTTGCGGGCTCCTGATCGGGAGAACAATTCGTCAGCGTAGCCGCGGCAAGGCATAACAACCCGGTAATTCCAGTGTAGGCGAAGGCTCGAGCAGGGAGACTGATGCCGAAGTAATTCATTTCAGTATCCTTTGGCGATACGTGCTCGCCACGGAAGCGGGGAGGGGGTGAGGCTACGAATTCTTGCACGTCTTTGGGATTGCATCGATGGGTAAGATCGGTTTCGATACGCCTATATAATACCAAGACGCAACCGTGAACAGGTGGCTTGATGCACGTTCTTCGTGCGACGATAGAAATCGGCTACCATCATTTTTTTTCTTGGATTCGGTGATAAAAATCTGGACTGTAAAGACAAACTACAGGGGTGCCTTTGGCTTTCGTTCCCGCGACGTGATACCAGGGGCATGATGGGTCGGGTCGCTTGTGGGGCTGGTTTCCGATGGGCCCATTGCCAGGACTTATGAGCTAACGACTCGTTTTCAAGGGAATAAAGTGTTGTAACCTATTGATATTCAAATTTGTTTTTGGAGTACGTCGTGGTCTGGGGGCGCTATCGTGGGGCTTTGAGGAGTCGAAGGGGTTTTCGTCGGGGGGTGGTGTGTGGGTCGCGGGCATTGGGGCGGATACCGCTTGCATCGATGGTCGCTTATGGCAGGAAACGGCGGTGGTAGCGCTGGATGGTTCCGCGGATAACGAAATCGGCAACGCGGCGGATGGCCTTCATGGTGGCGAGTATCCGGAGACATGCTCTATGCCGCGGGCCAGATGCGGGTTCCATGGCGTGAGCATCCACAGGAGCGCCATGAAGTCCTCTATTTGGATACCTATGTCGGAATTGAAACCCATTGGGTACGACTATCCAGGGGTATTTGCCGTATGTGCGGCTGTGTTTGGGTCCCAGGCGTCGCTTTCGGCCGAGGCGCCTATGACGGAATATACCATGGGGAGCCATTGCTCTTCGAGGAACCCGTGTGGCGAACTCATAGGAGCACTAAGCTTGATTCTACAATCCAATTTCCGAACGGATAGCGCTATCCAAAACGGTGCCGCTGCCCGGTGTTTTTGTTGTGAGGGAGTGGAAAATAGGGGAAAACTATCGGAGGTTATGGGAAAGACGTCGAACGAGGGCGCTGAACGCTGGCCGATAGCCGTAATCCGCAGCGCTAAGCTCTGTCATATTCGAAGGGCATATCGATGCCACCACACCTTGGGAGCCCAGGTCTTTCAACACCGAAAGATGACGGAGTCCCGGATAGGCTTTGGCGCGATATTGCGTCGTACCGTAGCTGCTGCCGTTCCAGCAAAGTGGATTCTCGGGCGAGCCGTTGCAATCACAACCAAATTTGTTTTCTGGAAGATTGCAGTCGATGGGACCGAAGGCCCCGAGTTCGAAAATGCAAGCGTACTGAAGGTCATCATGACTTGAAATCAGCCGTTCCGCGCCGTTGATGGCGTTGGGCAACCCCTTCTCCGAGGATAAGGGCTGACCGGTCAAAGGATGGGAACCTGTTCGCGGCTCAACAGTTTCCATCATCAACGGATCGGTCGGTTTCACGTTGTTTTGGGGATCACCCAAGATAAGATCCCAATCAATATCTTTCGAAGTACGATAACCCTTGGTCAGGTCGGTCGGGTCGACAGCCAGGTCTTGCCACGGAACACCCACGATACCCGTGAGCACGACTTGGCTTCGGTCACGCACGCCTCCTTGGCAGCTCTTCCCGTTGGCGCTTGGCTCCCCACAGAACAATGGATTGACCGTGCCGTTTTCCAGCACTGGATCCGTCAAGGCTTTGACATAGCGCTGGACAGGGTAGAGAAAATCGATGCCGAAGCGACGTTTCTGATCCCAGCAACGCAGGTTGAGCGGGTCGTCTTTTTCGGGACTGGCCCAGCCCTCGGCGCATTCCGGATGATCGGTGGGGTTGACTTCCCAACAAGATTTGCAATCCGGACTCCACGGGTCCGTCTGACACGCTTCCGTGCCTCGGGCGAGGTGGAAAAACGCGGCGCCGTCCGACATTTGTAACGCCAGGTAATACTGTCCGCCGTCGATGACGGAGCAGTCGTTTTCATCCGTGAGCATGACAATGGCCACCAACGAATCCGGGCGCAGGAAGTCTTTGCGTTGTTGAAGAACCGTCTGGTCGACACCCTCGGGTCCGCGACAGCGGTTGGCAGTATCTCCCCCCGGGCAATTGACAGGCACCATCTTCTCATAAGGAGCGGGGTCGACGAGGAATCGTCGCCAGGCCTCGAGGCTCGATTCGTAACCGCAGCCGGTCTGGTCCGCTCCTCGAACCAAATTCGTGAAGTCTTGCTTCAGCGTGGCGGCGTTGTTCTCCCCCGGCGGGTTGTTCTCACCCGTCGGATCCCAATTCAAAAAGCCGCGTCCTTGGTAGGTATCAACCGTAACGGAATTGCCGGCATCGTTTTTTCCACGCGTGATCAGATGGGCCATATCCTCCGTGGTGGGGTTCCAGTACTGGGAAGGTACGTTGCTGCAAGAATCCGCGCCGTGGCCGCCAAGAGAAGAGGTGATGACGCCAATATGAATGTCGACAACGGGTTCGAACTCACGTTCGGTTCCGGTTGGACAGTCTTCTTCTGGTCCAACGGACGCTTCGAACTCTCGTGACACTGGATTTACGCAAATCGGGTTGATGAGCCGTTCCACGAGATCAGGGACCGCTGCCGCGAGAATTTTCTGCTTATCCCCCATAGACGCCGAGTTGTCGATCATGAACAAAATATCGATTTTGTTGCTATGTACAAATTTTTCAGTCTCACCGGAACCGCCGCTGCCGCCTGTCTCACTGGAACCACCACTGCCTCCCGTCTCGCCTGAGCCTCCGCTACCGCCCGTTGCCGCGCCGTGTCCTCCTTCCCCGGGTTCATCATCGGAATCGCCGCATGCTCCGGCAAAAGCCATCGTTCCGGCCACGAGTACGGATAGAAAAGAATACGTTCGACGCATTTTCGTTGCTCCTAAGTTCCTTGCAGGAAAAATCCTGAAAACTGTTATTCGTGGTACGAAATTTCCCCTTCATCCTTCCCTCTTGAACGGGAAAAGATTGAGATCTGGTCATTGCGGATCCTGGTCGATTCATTATGTTGGCCCGCCGAACCATGACTTCAGCGACTTTTGAACGAATTCTCGTGACCGCGGCGCTGCCGTACGCCAACGGCCCCCTTCATATCGGACACCTAGCGGGTGCTTATCTGCCCGCAGATATTTTCGTTCGCTTCCAGCGTTTACGCGGTAAACCGGTTTTGTTCATCTGTGGTTCGGATGAGCACGGGGTGCCGATTGTGCTTCGTGCGCGAAAAGACGGGGTATCGCCGCAAGCGATCGTGGATCGGTTCCACGTGCAGATGCGCGACGCATTTGCGGCTTTTGGAATGAGTTTCGATCATTTCGGCAGGACTTCGGGGGCGGTCCACGCGGACACGAGTCAGGCGTTTTTCTCGGTGTTAGACGAGAAAAGCTCGTTCGTGCAGAAAACGGAATCGCAGCTTTTCGATCCGAAGGCCGGGATGTTTTTGGCGGATCGATTCGTTCGGGGCACGTGCCCGCATTGTGAATACGACGACGCTTACGGGGACCAGTGTGAGAAATGCGGTCGCTCGTTGAGTCCAAAAGACTTGAAAAACCCACGCAGTGTCATTTCGGATGCGATTCCGGAAGTGCGAGAGACCACGCATTGGTACTTGCCTCTGGGTGTGCTGCAGCCCAAGTTGGAGGCTTGGTTGAGCCATCACGAAGATTGGAAAGTCAATGTGTTGGGTCAGGTGAGAAGTTGGTTGCAGGAGGGGCTTGGGGATCGCGCCGTGACGCGAGATCAATCCTGGGGCGTGCCAGTTCCGAAAAAATCCGCGGAAAAAGCGGGTATCGATGCGACGGGCAAGGTGCTTTATGTGTGGTTCGACGCGCCGATTGGATATATTTCGTTCACGGCGGAGTGGGCGCAGGTGCAAGGGCAGCCGGACGACTGGAAGCGATGGTGGCAGGACCCTGGCACGCGGCTCGTGCAGTTCATTGGCAAGGATAACATCGTGTTTCACTGCTTGATTTTTCCGGCGATGCTCCAAGCGCACGGCGGATTCGTGCTTCCCGACGCGGTACCGGCCAACGAATTTCTCAACTTGGAAGGGCAGAAGCTATCGACGAGCCGTGGATGGGCGGTATGGCTCCACGAATTTTTGGAAGACTTTCCAGCGGATTACCTGCGGTATTCGCTAGCTCGCATTCTTCCTGAAACCAAAGACGCGGATTTTTCGTTCACCGACTTTCAAGCCCATATCAACAATGAACTTGCGGATACCCTTGGCAACTTGATCAACCGCAGTTTGACGTTTGCGGTCCGATATTTCGACGGAAAAATCCCGTCTCTTGAACATCCTTCGGAAGCGGATTCGGCGATGCTCGCGGAAATCGCGCGCTATCCGGCCATCGTCGCGGAACATTTGGAGTCTTTCCATTTCCGCGAGGCGTTGAGCGAGGTGATGGCGTTGGCGAGGGTGGGAAACAAGTACTTCAACGATGCCGCGCCATGGGCTACGCGCAAATCTGACCCGCGAGCCTGCGGCAACACCATTCACGTGGCCGCGCAACTTTGCGCCTGCTTGTCCATCTTGATCGATCCATTCCTTCCGTTTACTGCGGCCAGTGTGCGTCGCATGCTGGGGATCGACGGCGTGAGCAGTGCATCTGGCACCCAAGCCACGATACACTGGGATGACGCGGTTCGTCCGCTCATCGAGGCAGGCCAAACCCTGGGTCCCATTGAAATCCTTTTTCACAAGGTGCAAGACGAGCAGGTGGCCAAACAGCGCGCGAAGCTCGACGCGGCCATGCCTGCAGCCCCGGCACCGAAAGCCGCTTTCCTTCCCATGGGTGATACGATTACTTACGATGACTTTGCCAAACTCGACCTTCGGGTTGGTCGCGTGATTTCCTGTGAACCCGTAAAAAAGTCGAAAAAACTCCTGCGTTGCGAGGTGGATCTGGGGTTCGAGACCCGGCAGATTCTCGCGGGGGTAGCGCTGCACTTCAAGCCCGAGCACTTGATCGGGCGAAACGTCATCGTGGTGGCCAATCTCGCCCCTCGTACCATGATGGGACTAGAAAGCCACGGAATGATGCTTATGGCTACAGACCGTGAAGACCGTCTTTTCGCTCTATCCGCTGACGCAGAGCCCGGCTCCGTCGTCCGCTGAGCCTCAACCACAAAGGAGATTACCGTGCTCATTGCCATCCCTTCCGATATGCCTGGTGGGCTCGACGCCCCCATCTCCGAACACTTCGGTCATTGCGATGTGTTCACGCTGATTCATGTTTCTGACGGCAAAGTAGGCGAGGTTCGTCTCATTCCCAATGGGGGGCACGAGCATGGCGGATGCATGGCTCCCGTTCATTTGTTGAAAGACAACGGAGTCGAGGTACTTGTGGCGGGCGGCATGGGGATGCGTCCGCTGGCCGGTTTTCAAAGCGTCGGTATCGACGTGTTTTTCAAAGAAGACGCTTCGACGGTGCGCGATGCGGTTTCGATGTATACGGAAGGCAAGTGCCGCCCATTCGGCAAAGCGCAGACCTGTGGAGGTGGGGCAGGACAATGCGGCGGCCATCATGGTCACGAGGCGAAGCGACCGCCTATCGAAGGGCCTGCGGACGTTCGTGACGGACGGATTGTCACGATGGAGTTTGCCATTCGCGATGAGGGCGGCAATCTCATCGAAGCTTCGGAGCCAGGCAGCGCGATGCGCTACTTACAAGGCTCGGGGGGAATCGAAGGACTGGAAAAAGCCATTGCCGGCAAGCAAGCGGGCGATGAGATTCGTGTAACGTTGCAGCCTTCCGAGGCTTTTGGTGATCATGACGAGCAGCGCATCATCGAGGTTCCTCGTTCGAAATTGCCGCAGGATGTCACGCTTGGCGAGATCGTGACGGCGCAGCATCCCACCGGAGCGCAGGTTCATATGATGGTCATCGATGTGAATGACGAGAGCGTTCGTTTGGACGGTAATCATCCGTTGGCAGGCAAGGTTTTGCAGTTTGAAGTCAAGATACTCAAGGTGGAGGCTGCCACGGAAGACGAAATCGAGCACGGTCACGTTCACTGATTTCGCTTTCCAACCTTTGCCTAATCTATTGGTTTTTTCTCCTTGGCCTTGTCATCGTTTCCAATCCTGCCATAGTATCGCTTCCCGCCGGGCGACAGCGCCCATGTTCAAACATCATCAAATGAACCATGGCTCTGTTCTTCCTCGTCGAGAAGGGACCACGACCCGGTTTGCAACTCGCTCTGCAAGAAGGTCGTCCCTTGATTCTTGGACGCGGCATGACTGTGGATCTTCCTCTTCCCGCGGAAGACAGCGGTATTGCGTTGCGTCATGCGGAGGTTTTGGTGTCGCCATTGGACGTTCAAATCCATCCTTTGCCGAATGTTGGCCCCGTATTCGTCAACGGTAGCCCGATTGAAAACGCAACACGAATGGTGGCCGGCGATTCGTTGCAAGTGGGAGATACGACCATCCGATTGTATTCCGATCAAGGACCGGACTCCGAATCGATGATTGAACCCATTCCGCTGTCGTTTCGCGACATCATTGAAAGTGCGCGGGCGCTGCGGCTCGATTCACAACGTCGTGCGCCTACCCCCAGCGGGCTGGCGAGTGAGAACTTGCATTGCACGGGATGCGGAATCGCCGGTATCGTGCCGCCCCGACCCGACTTATGGGATGCGGCGTGGCTTTGCTCCGCTTGCGCGAAAGAACGTCGCAAGCCCATGGCGGGGATGCCCGCGCGGTTGGGCCATTACGAGCTGCTTCGTCCGATTGCCCGTGGTGGTATGGGTGTCGTATTCGAGGGGCTCGATAGCGACACGGGTCTGCACGTGGCGATCAAAATTTTGCGTTCCTCCGGACCTAGGGCAGAGCGAGCGGCCAAACGTTTTGCGCGTGAGCAGCAGATCACCATGGCGTTGCGTCATCCCAACATCGTCTGTTGTTACGACATTGGGGTGTGGGAAGGGTCCTTATATATCGTATCGGAATTTGTCCCTGGGGGTGACGCTCTGAAGTATTCGTCGCTGACGAGTCCATTGCAGCAAGTGTTGTGGCTGGGCGCCGATCTATTTCGTGCGCTTGGTTACGGTCACGACCTGGGAATCGTGCATCGTGATGTGAAACCCGCAAATTTATTGTTATGTCCGGTAGCTCCGCAGGGGACGTTGCGCGGCAAGCTCGGTGATTATGGACTCGCGAAAAGCCGTTCCGGGGTCGGTAATCCGATCACGATGAGCAATGAAAGTGGTGGGTCGTTATTGACCATTGGTCCTGAACAGATCGAGGATTTTGTCAATGTAGGGCCGCAGGGGGACTTGTATGCGGGGGCTGCGACCGTGTTTTGGATGCTTACCGGGGACACGCCGTTGGTGCTGCCGTGTGCATCTTCGAGCGCAACGTTTGAGCAAAAGGCACAAGCCATCCTTCATCCTGCTCGGAAGCGATTGCTTGACTTGCGCGGTGATGTTCCGGTTCCCGTGGCCGAACTCATCGATGGGCTCGTGGCCGTTGACCCCAGCCTACGTCAGCGGATGCATGCGCGCGAAGTAGCGGCCGCGTTCAATGCGATTGCGGCAAGGATGGTCGACAAAAGTACTTGGACGGGGTCTGCCCCGGCATCGTTCGAGGCTTCCGACCATGCGAGGGTGTTGAAGCGATCCTTGGAGGCGGTCGAATTTTGTGTTCGAATGCTCGAACGGTCTGTGGAGCGAGCGGCAAAAGAAGTGCGTGAGGCGGCAGACACCGAGGATAACCAACGCATGCAACGGGCGTTGGCGAACCACGAAAGTGCGCAAGCGGACTTGGAGCAGGCGCTTACCCAATGGGAAGGACTGCTTGATGCGGACCATGGTCCGCGTGGCTGAACGGAATTCTCACATCGACTTGGCCAACTCACAAGCTGTCGGATTCTCGTCTTTTTCGCAGAGTTCTTGGCATTTTTCCTTCCCCACCTTGGGGCAAAGCTCCCGCGTTTTTTTCGCCCACTTATCACAAGCTTTCTTGTTTTTCGCGGTCTTGCACCCAATGGCGCAGTCTTGACTCGTGCCTTCCGCCCCCAAACAGAACTTCGTGGCTTGATCGTCGCCGCAACCCACGATCGCGGCCAGGAGCGCAAAGCCAATCCACAACGACTTCATCCTTCGGTGCTATCACCCTTCGACAAGGCCGGCAACACGCACCGTTTCGATTTGCCGACAACGCAAGCCAACGAGCCTCGGTGATTGACGCAACCACCGAGCAATGAGACAAGAGCCATGTGTCATCCCTACCGATGAATGGTCCTTTAGGGTTTCTTGTACTTGGCGTCGGCGATGCGTTTTCGACCCTTCACTATGCTTCTTGTCTGCTCGTGGGGTTCGAACGGCAGTGGTTGTTGATCGATTGTCCTCATCCCATTCGAAAAATGCTGCGAGAGGCTACCGAGAAAATCGGCTTTTCGTTGGACATCGACAGCATAGGCCATGTCGTGCTTACCCACCTTCATGCGGACCATTGCTCCGGCGTGGAAGGGTTTCTCTTCTTTCACCGTTATGCCGTGAAGCAAAAACCGGTTCTGGTAGGCCATGAAAGCGTGATGTCCAAGCTTTGGTCGGGCCATTTGGCAGCGGGAATGGAAACCAGCACGGACCTTTCGACGGGAATGGAGCGCACGAGGTCCTTGGAAGAATTCGCTTCGGTGGTTCATATTCCCACGCAAGGCGAGGTGCGTGTGGGGCCATTTTCCATCGCTTGTCGAACCACGATGCACACCGTGCCAACGACCGCGTTGCGGATTCGGGCGGGTCATCGTTGTCTTGGTTACAGTTCGGATACGTCGTTTGATCCGGAGCTGATCGATTGGCTCGCAGAAGCCGACATGTTTGTCCATGAGACGAATGCGGGCATCCATACGGAATATGAAAAATTATGCAATTTGCCCGGGAATTTGCGAGAAAAAATGAAGATTATCCATTACCCCGACTCATTTCGTGTCGACGGTGCGGAGATCGAACCCCTTCGTGAAGGAGGGTGGTACATCGTGTGAGTCCCGCACTCACGAAAATCGATTCTTCATCCATGGACGACTTTTTCGTAATGACGGAGTCGATGTCGTGAGACGAGCCAACCCGTTTTCGTCTTGGGAGACTGTCATGGCCTCAAAAAAAGTGAATCGCGAATCGGATGAACCAATCACCAAGGCAGCGAAACGACCGACTTCGCCAAAGCCCACACAAAAAACTGCATCGAAGGAAAGCAAGGCGCGTAAATCCAAACCTCGTGATGACGCTCGGTCTTCGGAAAGCCTTCAAGCCGCATCGGAAAAGCAAGACTCGAAGCTTACCTACGATGATGCTTTGGCGCTTGCAGAAGCCCTCGTCGACATGGTCAATCAGGGAGCTGAACATCCGATCGCGTTTTTCATCTCCCCTGACGACGCCTTGGGTCGCGAACTCATGCAGCGTCAAGCATCGAATGCGGAAAGCTGGGATGGATTGGTCCCTGTCATTGTCGATGCTCCTTTCGTTCATCGATATGCGATGTTGACCGTGATCGATGAGCTTTTGTGGCGCAAATCGGATGGTTCGTGAAAAACCTGACGCTTCGATAAGCGAATTCGTTTTGTAAAGTTGTGCAACAAGATGCGCATGGTTGGCACTAGGGTGTATGCTTGGACCCCATGCTGTCCGTACCTTGGCAGGTGACCCACGGCCTGTGGATTGGTTGGACTGCCGCAGCCGCTGTCGTCGTTTTGGGCGGTGTCTTGACCTGGCTGTGGGTGTTGTGGCTGGCGCGTCGACGCGCCAAGCGCATTATCCATTCCTTCGGTGAGGGTACCGGCGTGCCCGTACCTGGCGCGGTTGTGTTGCGAGGTCGTTTGGAAGTGCCAGGAGCGCCCGTGCCTTCCTTGGATGGTACGGGGGCGGCCGCGGCTTGTTCCGTCGAGGCATCTTCGGAACGATTACGTTTCGTTCCCCTGCCCACGAGCACGGTGGCGCATTTTCGCGCCCCATCGTTGCACATCCGATTTGCACAAGGAAGTGCGGCGTTGCGTGGAGCGGTGTCCGTGGCCGCCGGCTCACGAGAGTTCTTGCCGGGGAGCCTATCGCTTCTCGATGGGGAAGACCGGGACCGGCTATTGGCATCGCCCGATGATGCGCTGACTTTTCGCCATGGCTCATGGCCCAAGGACCTTCGTGTGGGAGGAGTGATACGCACGCTGCGGCACGGTGATGAGGTCATCGTTCGTGGAGTGCTTCAAAAAAGCATTGCGGATGCGGGCCCCGGAGCCTCGTACCGTCCCATGGCCACCACGCTGGAACTCGTTGCTGCGCAGGACACGGAGGCCATCGAAGTATCAGCGATACGAGTGATGGATGTATCGTTTGGAAAGGCCACGTTGCTCATTCGTGGGCTTGCTGCCGGAATTGCCTTGGCGATTGGGGTGGGGATTGCGGTGGGGGCAGCCGCACGAAATGTGGACGATGAACGAGTAGCTGCTCTCGTACCGCCATACCGAGGTTGGGCTGTGGACATGCTGGCCCAACAAGCAGTCATCGGTCCTCCAAGTCAGAATCGTTTGGCCACGGTTCTGGCATATCATGATTTGGTTCCGGATTGCCGACGCACTGGGCGTGCCTTGATGGACCATGGGCAATGGGCTCACGCGGCAACGATGCTAGCAAGTTGCGAAGAGGAAGACTCATTGCGTCTAGCCATGGCCGCGTATCGTGTCGAAGGGCAGTTCGCAAAAGCGTGCGAGATTGCCGAGCGCGTGACGCCTGCAGCCACTCGATCGCAGGCAGCCTATTTGCTACTCGGAGGGTGTTATGGGCAAGCTGCAGCGGTCTTACGACGGGTCGCGACCGAAACTTCCGCGCGTGATGATGGCGATGTGACGTTGCAATGCCTGGCGGATGCTTTGGACCAGTTGGCAGGAAAGCGTTCGGATAGCGCTACTTTCGTTGCCGGCGTTTCCGAAGGTTGTCAAATTGTCCAGGCTGATGCGCTTGATGGCCCTGCCAGGATGCAGATTCTGTCCTCTCTGGCGGATGCGCCTTTGGTCGAACTCAAACGATACCGTTATCGAACGTTGCTGGCGCTACTGATGGCCGAGCGCGACGTTTATTCCGTGGAATTTCCCGCGCTATCCGTGCCGCCCATCATCGAATTGATGACGCAACCAACGCATGCGACGGCGGGTCGAGCCCACAGGTTGGAATACGATGTGCTGATGAACCTTGCGGCACTCAAAGAACCGCGTTTCGATCAGCGTCGCTTGCGAAGAAACCTTGCCCTTCGGGTAGCCAGTTTCGAGATTCTCGCCGGCCACGCCCAAGAAGCTTTCCCGCTGATTGAACTTGCCGACAAAGACAATGTCGTGGCTCGACGGGAGGCGACGACAAATATGCAATCGGACGCGTGGGTGGAAAGTATCGAAGCCGAGGCAGAAGCAGTTGGATTACGTGTTCTTGCTCATGTGATGTGTGGGCAAGTCGACGCTGCCTCCCGTGTGATGGAACCTTGGTCTGACACATCTCCCGCCCGGTTTGTTCGCGATATCCCGTCCTTTGTCGATGGTCCCTCGGCTCTTTCGAGAATTCAATCCGTGGTGGTTCGGCATGTGGACGATGCTGCGGTCGTCGTGGCTGTAGCCAAAGACAAAACGCTTGCCGGAAAAACCATAGCCGATGAGCTGGCCTCTGCGCTTTTCGGCGAGATGCCGACAAACACGTCAGCAGCGGTAGGCTCTCTGCAACATCTGCCGTGGATGGTGGGAACCAATCGTATTGCTCCGCAACCTTCTGATCGAATGTCTTGGGTGCAAGCTTCTTCTCGAACACCGGTGGACTCTCCCATGCTCGCCATGTGGCAGGCCGCCGTTGCGCATCGGATAGCCACGTTGTCGGGCGTTGTTGATGGCATGGACCAGAGCAAACGAGCCTTGGAGGCTTATCGATCCGCAATGATGAATCGTTCCACAACGATCATCCTGGCGCTTTTGTGGGACGAAGGAGCGTGAGGCGGACCGAATGGCACTACGAACCATCATGACCTTGAACCGAGCCATACGAATCGCGATACCTGTTGTGACGGGGCTCCTGGTCGCATTCGTCCTCTCGGGCGTGTGGGCATTGCTTCGGTGCCCTACGCAGCGTTCATGCGTCGATGAGGGACGATGCGCTACTCGTTGGCTCCCATGGCCCGGCTGTGTAGCAACGCCATCGGCATGTGAATCTTCGGAAGGTTGCCGTCAACACGCGCGGTGTTCCGTCGAAAATGGATTGTGTGTGGCAAAATCCGATCGAGATTGTACGCAACCGTGCTCGGCGGAAGGACGTTGCGTCCTTCACCAGGGCCTTTGCGTTGCGGCGTCAGAGCAAGGTTGTAAACGGTCGAAGGCATGTGAGATTTCTGGATTGTGCGCTTTGCGTGGGGATCGCTGTGCTCCCGGATCCCACGAGGATTGTAAAAAAACGCAGAATTGTCAGCTACTTGGCGCATGTGACTACGTGGATGGCCAATGCGTGGCACAAGTCGATGAATCCTGTGCTTCCTCACAACTGTGTTCGACGTTTGGCAGATGCAAGGCTAGCGCGGGCCAATGCGTCGTACCCGATGCATGGCAAGGCGCCGCGACGGGCGTATGCCGGAACCTACCTGGATGTGCTCATTGGGCGTTGTGTTCTTCGGCGGATGCTTCTTGTGCCGTATCGAGAGAAGAGGATTGCCGCGCTTCGTTTTGGTGTTCGGAATACGGCGCCTGCACCCTCGGACAAGTGGATGGAAAGCCGCGGTGCATCGCTCGGTCGTCAGCGGATTGTGCCGCTTCCGGACGTTGTCAGGCGAAAGGATTATGCACGGCAAAAAAAGGAGCGTGCGTAGCGGCGAGCGATACGGATTGCGCGCGATCGCTAGCATGCAAAGAAGATAATGCATGCATCGCCAGGGACGATCGATGTGTGTCTTCGTGTCAGGATTCGGCTGCATGCAAGGTGGACGGCCGATGTTCGGATCGTCTGGGAGCGTGTGAGGCCAAGTCCAAGTCGGAATGTATGGCCTCGAACGTTTGTGCACAATTCGGACAGTGCTCCGCGGTCAATGGCGCCTGTCGCGTGGTGTCTGGCGAAGACTGTAGTCAATCCGTAGCCTGTAAGGAACACGGGCAATGCAGTGCGAGAAAAGGTGGGTGCAAGGCCACCATTGTGGCGCAGTGCTTGGAGTCGTTGGGATGCAAAAGAGACGGTCGTTGTTCGTTGCGTGAAGATGGGTGCGAAGTACGCGGCTCGCAAGACTGTTTACGATCCGAGGCTTGCAAGCGCTGGGGGCGGTGTGCTCCCAAGGATCGATGGTCTTGTCACGCCGCGTCGAACGAGGACTGCAAGAACTCCGAAACGTGCCAACGACAAGGACGCTGCCGGGCATCCCAAGGTGAGTGTGTGCGTTGACGATGGCATCGATGGGGGGGCGAAGTCTTCCTGGGAACGGGAAGATGGCCCCAAGGGACGCGATGGGAACGCGTCACACTTGCTGGTTGCATCCGGGGCACTTGCGCTGATACTTGCTTAGACGTCCTTTCCAACCGCAATGAGGGCATGTCGCCTCGCGCTGAAGGTCTTGGCCTGCGAGCTTGTCTTTTCTCAAGGCTTGCACTGCAATACCCGCTATCAGAACAACGAAGACAGCCAGGAACGCATGAAGGAGCGTGATGCCCGCAATCAATTCAGTGTTGAGGATATCCATGAGCAACTCTCGTCAACGACTGGTGTAACGGTAGCTGGTCAATAGAATAACTCCGAAGCTTTTCGAACGACCCGCTATCGGTAGAGGGGGGATCAGCGTGAAAACGACGAAGGGAAAGAAAGCTCTGCCCAAACCAGCAGTGGTACGATGGGGGCTCGGCACCCCTGGGGGCTCGAAGGTACGCGATGGGATGAACTGAGGCAAGAGCGACGCGAACCTGTCGAAACGTCTGACAAATGAGCCAGAGCCTGTCAGGTTTTTGAACACGCTGCTCTGTCCTTTGGTCCGATAGGGTAGGGTGGAGAAAACTACTGACCGAGCATCTTTCCCCGCGGTGTGTGGGCCGGGCAATCTTCGTGTTGCGCGAGAAATACGCTGGAATTCGACTTGTGCGACTGGTGGAAGCACCGAGTCGATTGCACGAGCCGTACATCGCGGGGGGGTGGGGAAGCGAAGTTAATTTCGCACCGAAAGGAGATATTCGTTGGTCCAGGGAAGGAAAGTGACCGCGGATCGATACTACGAATGATGGCATGGTAGATGCAAAAATCTTGACCTGACTCTCATCAAGGATGACTTTGTCATCGCTTGGCATTGCGCATCTTTATCGTTATTCAGTCGGAAAAGCTGCTATTCACATGGATGGAACATTCAATCAGTCAGCGGCGACTTCGTTGATCGTCGTGATTTCGGTTGCGGCGTTTTTTCTGACCGCGGTGTCGGGATATGCCGTTCGTTCACTTCTGGTGGGAAGGAGGCACGACGAGAAGTTGCAGCGGCTTGGGGGCACGATGTTGTTGGGGGCTTGGTTCATGGAGGCCGTGTATTGGGCGATTCGGGCGCCAGGAAAATTGTTTGCGCGCCTGGGGGTCAAGCCCGATACCTTGACGATCATTTCGCTCCTTCTGACGTTGGCGGCGGCCCCCATCGCAGCGGTGGGACATTTTTCCACGGCGGGTTTATTGTTTCTCGTGGGAAGTGCGTTTGATGCCCTCGACGGGATGGTGGCACGCGAAACGGGCGCTGTAAAAAAATCGGGGGCCATGCTCGATTCGGTTTTCGATCGATACTCCGATGCCGCGCCCATGATTGGCCTTGCGATTTTTTACCGCTTTTCCGTGTGGCAAATGCTCTTGCCCTTGGTGGCTTTGATGGGCTCGCAACTCGTGAGCTACGTTCGCGCCAAAGCGGAAGCCATGGATCTTTCTCTGCCCAGCACATTGATGAGACGTCACGAGCGAGTGGCCTACATCTCCGGGGCGCTCATCCTGGCTCCCCTGTTGTCGCCGGTGTTGGGAAACCCCTGGGGCGCTGTGCATCCCGCTACCCTCACGATCATTCTCATCGTCGCGCTCGTGTCCAATCTGGTCGCGGTTCAGTTGCTGATTGCGGCACGAAAGCTCCTCGATGCCAAGGAGCGTGGATGAGCCGAGTCTTCACCAAACGAGTTCGTGAAATGCGAACGCTGTTACGCGCCTCCCTATCGTCGATCGTGGCTACTGGCGTGGATGGGGTGACCTATCAAGCCGTGTTGGTATTGGCTTTCGGAAGCTATTGGATGGCCGCCATTGTCGGAGCTTTGCTTGGAGGATTGACCAACTTCACTCTCAATCGAACCTGGGCGTTTACCGCAACTGCCAAGGACATTCGGCTGCAAGCGTTCGAATACGCCATCGCTTGTCTGGCTACTTACCTCGCTCTTCAAACCTGTCTGTATGTGTTGATCGAAGGGCTTGCCATCAGTGCTCCCATCGCCTGGGTGCCTGCCAAAATCGCCGCTTGGCTCAGCGTTTCCTATCCGATGCAACGCCTTTTTGTCTTCTCCACGTCGCGTCGCCTGCCAAAGCACGACGATCGGGTTTCCGAGCACCCTCCGGTTTCTCTTTGAGCGCCTCCCATAAACGGATTGAACGATGATTCGTGATACATTTTAATAAGTAATCTGGGAAAACATGGCTGAGGCTTGGTTGTCGGAAACAAGCATCTGTGGGGTCAATCGCGGTGGGGCATGGCGGGAGACAACGCCGCGGGCAGCGAGTTTGGTCATCGAATCGGCGGGGATTTTGGGCGGGCAGCGTTCGTGAAAAGCTTGGCAACACGGAACGATGCCATCGGCCGGCTCCTCCGGACTTGCGATTGTTGTCGTTCATGATAGGTGTCTTCGCGCGTCAGGTCGCAAACAACACGACACCAGCTTCCATGAAACCACGCTTCCGTTGCGACCGATGGGAAAGCATGGTGAGTGCGGACTCGGTTCGCGATATTCGCAGATCCGCTGATCGTCCATGAGCGGACGAAGTGGTTGGAAGACGAACGAGGCATCGACGAGATGAACGATCGGAACGAACGAGGCGGTTCCCGAAACGACGCGGCTCAGGTTGAGCAACCAGAATTGAGTGGGATTGCGTTGCTCGAGCACACTCGTGCGCGGATCGAAGCGGGGGGAGGGTCCGCGGCCGTGGACAAGCAGCATAAGCGCGGCAAGCTGACGGCTCGGGAACGGCTCGACCGGCTTTACGATCCGGGGACGTTTTTGGAATTGGGGATGTTCGCCAAGCATCGCTGTGAGGCGCTGGCGGGGAAGGATATTCCGGGCGATGGCGTGGTGGTGGGAAGGGGAGAAGTCCACGGGCGAAATGTCTTGGCTTTTGCGCAAGACTTGACCGTGGCGGGAGGTTCCTTGGGAGAACGGCACGCCCAAAAAATCGTGGAATTATGCCAGCGTGCCCTTCGTTGTGGAGCACCGGTAGTCGGGTTCAATGATTCCGGCGGCGCGCGGATCCAAGAAGGGGTCCATTCCCTTTCCGGCTATGGGAGGGTGTTTTACTTCAACACCATGCTCTCGGGTGTCGTACCGCAGATCTCCGTGGTCGCGGGCCCTTGCGCGGGGGGTGCTGCCTACTCGCCCGCTCTTACCGACTTCGTCATCATGATTGATCAGACAGCCCACATGTTTATCACTGGGCCGACCGTTATTCGTGCTGTCACCGGGGAAGAGATTACCGAAGAGGCACTCGGCGGAGCGAACGTACACGCCTCCGTATCCGGTAACGTCCATCTCGTGGCGCACTCGGAGGACGATGCGATCGCGAAGGTCAAGCAGCTTCTCTCGTACTTACCTTCCAACAACCTGCAGCCGCCGCCTGAATTGCGGTTCGATGAGCCGCTGGTAGACGATACTGTCTTTGATGACCTGTTGCCCGAGGATCCCCGAAAACCTTATGACATGCATTTGCTCATCGAGCGCATCGTCGATTACGGAGAGTTTTTCGAGATCCAACCAACCTTTGCCCCCAATATCTTGGTTGGGTTTGCTCGAATCTGCGGGATGGTCGTGGGTATTGTGGCCAATCAGCCCGCTGTCATGGCAGGAACACTCGATATCAACGCGTCGGACAAAGCTTCTCGCTTCATTCGCACGTGCAACATCTATAACGTTCCGTTGTTGACCCTTGTCGATGTGCCTGGATTCCTCCCGGGAGTCGATCAGGAACATGGGGGCATCATTCGTCACGGCGCGAAAATGCTCTTCGCCTATGGTTCTGCTTCCGTTCCCAAGGTGACGCTCATTGTTCGCAAGGCCTACGGTGGAGCCTATTTGGCTATGTGTTCCAAGGACATGGGGGCGGATATCGTGCTCGCATGGCCATCGGCAGAGATCGCCGTGATGGGGCCGGAGGCTGCCGTTCGTGTGTTGAACCGAGACTTGCTCAACGATCCGGAAGCCCTCGACGAGGCGATCGCTGAGTATCGTCGAACCCACGCAAATCCGTATCGTGCCGCCGAATCCTTGCACGTCGATGATGTCATTCGACCCGCGTGGACCAGAAGGCTCGTGGGGCAATGGATCGCGGCGAACACGGACAAACGCGTGCTTCGTCCCAACAAGAAACACGGAAACATCCCGCTATGACTGTTGATGATTTGGTGTTGTTCACCACCGTCATTGGCGTCGTCATGCTCGTCATGGTGTTGCTCGCATTGTTCATCTATGCGCTGGCTCGTCTGGCGGCTGGATTGGACAAACCAGTGGCAACGGCCGCGGACGTAACCGACGACGAGTTGGGCGATGAGTTGTCTCCGGAAATCGTTGCCGTGCTAGCGGCAGCAGCTTCGGAAATACTTGGCGGGCGAACGCAAATCCGCAGTGTTCGCTTGCATCGCGAAGCGGACGCTCCCGAATGGTCGACCGCTGGCCGAATGGACATCATGCTTTCTCACCGCGTAGGGCCTCGACGATGAAAACGCTGCGAATTCGAGTCAATGACAAGGTATATGATGTGACGGTGGAGGTGGTGTCGGACGACGATGCGCCAGTTGCCACCAACGGTGCTCCGAAAACGGCTCCGAAAGCCACCGAAGGGCCGAGGCCGGCTATGCCGTCGAGCCCTGTGGCTCGCTCGACGAGTGCGAGTGCCCAAAGCCTCGATGCAGTGACGGCACCCATCGCTGGAACGATCCAAAAAATATTCGTTCAGGTGGGGGGACATATCGAAGCCAAGGCCCCCGCGCTTTTGATGGACGCCATGAAAATGGATACGTACATCTATGCGCCGCGATCGGGGACCATCGCCAAAGTAGCGGTTAATCCAGGTGATGCCGTCCGTGTGGGTCAGCTCCTGTTCGAGTACGAAGAGGAGGCATGACGTGTGGGAGTTGCTCCAAAGCACGGGGTTCGCTCATCTGACATGGCGAGGCGCGTGCATGCTCGCCGTCGCCGCGGTGTTGCTGTGGCTGGCTATCGTCCGAAAATTCGAACCGTTGCTCCTCGTGCCGATCGGCTTCGGAGCGATGATGGTCAATCTTCCCGTCAATGGGTTGATGACACCTCCCCACGGAGAAGAAGTAGGCGGTCTGTTTTATTATCTCAGCTACGGCATTCGTCTCGAGATCTTTCCTCCGCTGATATTTCTAGGTCTTGGTGCGCTCACGGACTTCGGGCCTTTGTTGCAAAATCCGAAAACACTATTGCTAGGAGGGGCCGCCCAGTTTGGGGTCGTGGCCACGTTCATTGGTGCTCGCATGCTGGGATTCACCGGCCCCGAGGCCGCAGCCGTGGGAATCATCGGTGGTGCCGATGGTCCCACATCGATCTATCTTTCGGCCAAACTGGCTCCGCACTTGATGGGACCCATTGCCGTATCCGCCTATAGCTACATGGCATTGGTCCCCGTGATTCAGCCACCCATCATGCGTGCTCTCACGACAAAAAAAGAGCGTGCGATTCGGATGGAAGACTCAGCCTCCGCGCCCCAATGGCTAAGGATTTCGTTTCCGATCGTGGTTACCGTCGTTTGTGCTTTGCTCGTGCCGCCTTCGACGGCGCTCATCGGAGTGCTGATGTTCGGCAATCTATTGCGAGAATGTGGGGTGACGGAACGCTTGTCCCGCGCAGCACAAAACGAACTCATCGATCTGATCACGATCTTGCTTGGCCTTTGCGTGGGTATGACGATGAGTGGCGAGAGCTTTTTGGAAGTGCGCACGTTGATGATTCTTGGGCTCGGATGTGTTGCTTTCGCCATCTCCACGGCGGGAGGGGTGTTGGTCGGAAAGTTGATGAGCCGGTTGCCAGGTCGTCCTCTCAATCCATTGATCGGCGCTGCGGGTGTATCCGCAGTCCCCATGGCTGCCCGTGTGGCTCATAACGTGGCTCAAGAGGAAGACCCCAACAACTACTTGCTCATGCATGCCATGGGGCCTAACGTGGCGGGAGTCATTGGAACAGCCGTCGCCGCGGGCGCATTTTTGGCCCTGCTCAAGTAAGCGTTATCGACCCCATTGCGCCTGCCAAGCTTCCGTCAGCAGGTTCCTATCTCGACCCGATTCCTCCCTGATTCCTTGGCCGCAAACAGCGCTCGTTCCACCGCGCTGTGCAAAGAACCCGCGTCTTCACATCGCGGATACTCCGCCACGCCTACGCTTACCGAAGGAATGAAACCCGTGGTGCCGCGAAAATGCCGCGCTCCAAAAGCCATTCGGATCTCATCGAGAACTCGTGCCGCTGCCCACGCTTTTGTGTTGGGAAGCAATATCCCAAAACCATCGCTGCCAAGGCGCCCCACGATATCCGTTCTTCGCAGCCGTTCCCGAAGCAACGCTCCAAAGTCACGGATCATCTGATCACCAGCCGCGATTCCATACTCGTCATTGATCTTGCCCGTGAAATCCAGATCCGCATAAGCATAACAAAGCTCTTGCCGCTCCCGAGACGCTTGCACCACGCTGCGACGAAGTTCCTCCATCATTCGCAGATGGCTCGGCAATCCCGTCAGCGCATCTCGAAGCGTGAACGCTTGAAGCAGGCGTGCTCGACGCGATCGAGCCTGTACGACGGCGGCAACGTATTCCGAACCTTTTGCGCGATCGACGAAATCATCCGGCCCCCAACCGACCAGGCGAACCTGCGCTTGAAATGCGGGGGCCAACGAAAGCATCACGAAGGGAATGTGCGAGTAATGATGGTGCTGACGAAGCACTTGAACCATTTCGACCGCCGCTTGTTGATCGCCGCGAATATCGACCACGATCACATCGGGAAGGAGCGCTGCAATGGCGCATAGCGTATGGGATGGATTCGTGATGCCTTGAGCCAGCATGCCTTCCGTGCGCAACACATGCGCAAGATGGTCTGCTGTCCGCGCAACATCCGCGATAATCAATGCACGGTTGGGTCCCGCGTCGTTGCACGTGGTCAAGCCGCCAAGGGCATCGATGAGGCGATCGGTGTCCACGGGTTTGACGATGAATGCGTCACCTCCCGCACGAACAGCCCGGGCACGTGTGTCCCAATCTTCCTTGGGAGCGAGAAAGACGACAGGAGGAACCCGATTTGTTGCGTTTCGAAGCTCGGTAACGAATTCAACGCCGCCTCCACGTCGAATCGGCATGCTCATATCGACGACCAGCGCTTTGACATCCTCGTTGGCCACCATAGGAATAGCGTCTATGGTCATGGGAAAAACACGTGGCGCGTAACCAAATTGGCTGAGAACACGATGGAGGTTTTGTGCGAGTTCTGCATCGTGTTCGATCACGGCGACGGTTTTGGCTCGGGGGGTGATCAAGGACGAAGAAGGGGGTGGAGCGGAAGAAACGTCGATCTTGGGAGCCGGTGCGGGGGCAGGAGCTTGGCTGACATGTTGGACTTCGCCAGAGAACAGGGCACGTAAGGCGTAAAGCAGTTCGATGCCTTCTCGTTCTTCTTCTTGCGTGAAAGGCCCATCCGCTCCCATGGCGCGAACCACGTGCAGTTCAAAAGGCTTGGCAAGGGCTGTGTAATCATGAAGCCCAAGAGACCCGGCCGTGCCCACCACGCTATGGGTTGCCATATGCACTTCGGCGAGAAGTCGGCGATTGGCGTCTCCCACGGCTTTTCGATAACCGGCTTCGATTTGCGCGATTTTGTGAGGAAGTTCTTTTTCGTATCGCTGACGAATATCCCATAGTTGATGGTGTAATGGTTTGTCGTGTTGTGTCGGACGAGGCAAAGGACCGACAAGCTTGGCGACTTTTTCGACGAACGCTCGCGGCTCGATGGGCTTGAGCATAAACGCATCCGCTCCCGCTTTTTGCGCCTGATCCATATAGGCATAGCCTTCGTAGATGGAACTCATGACGATGACTGGGATCGTGGCAAGAGACGGATCTTGCTTCATTCGCCAGCACAACTCGTGGCCCCGAATCCGTGGAAGCAGCACATCCATCACCACCAAATCTGGCTTCTCTACCGTGATGCGCTCGAATCCGACCAGCCCATCATGGGTCGCGATCACTTCGAAACCATAGCGCCTCAAAAACAGACCTAACAAGTCCGTGAGGGTTGGCTCGACATCAATGATCAACGCCTTTTTCGCCATCTGCCGTAGGTAAACCCATATGCCGTCGGTACTGTCGCCCGATCGTAGCCCAACGGCTCGCAAGAGGAAGAGATAACTGTCCCTTGGCTCTGGACATTCATCCACCGTGAGGGCAAGCAAATACCATGGACCGCTTTGCTCCTTTCATGATCCGGTGGGTTGGGCTCCCGCGTGGATGGGGAGACAAAGCGACGCTTTGCGAGCGCTGCGACATCGGATTCGCCGCTTCTTTCGTGATAGGACGGAAGCAGGTCCGAGCATGAACCGTTGTGCCGTTGTGCTCTCTCCTCACCTTGATGACGCGCTGCTTTCCTGTCCCGGTTGGATCCTAGAACGCTCGCGAAACGGTTGTATTCCCGTGGTTGCTGTGCCGTTCAGTGAGCGAGGCCATGGCAACAAAGAAATGCATTGCGCGGAATCCGCCATGGCAACTCTGGGCGCACTTGTTCGTTCGGGAGGCTTCGCCCATGCCGCAGCTCGCGGTGCGCTATTCAATTCCTACTCCAAACAACTATGCCAGCCCATGGACCTGGATACCGTCGGGCACGTGATGGCGTGGTTCCATGCTTTGATCGATGAACTCACTCCTTCCGAAGTCTTGGCTCCCCTCGGTGTCGATCAGCATGTCGACCATAGGATCTCGCATCAAATAGCCATGGACCTCATCGATAAGTATCCTCGAATATCCTTTTCGTTTTTCGAAGAGCGTCCTGCCGTCTATGTCCAAGAGGCGATATGGCTGCGTCTCGCGCATCTAAACATGGCGTCTCACGAATTCGAAAGCCTACCGATGACGGTTCGTTGTGAGCGTTTTTTCCAATCCTATTTCGGACATCCCGCCACGAGGCTGCAGGTTCGTCCTGGCGATCCTAGTCCGATCGTGGTTCACTGGCTCGAAGTCTTCGCTCGAGGAACACAATCCCCGATGGCTACCATACACGGTATTTGCTCCTCGTGGCCTTTGGACCTGTTATCAGATTGGCTGGTCGCGTTGGACTCGTTGCCTTCCACTTCCTGTGGATTCATCGGGTCGCCCTTGTATGTCCAATGGGCTGCTGTCGAGTATGCAAAACAACTTGGATTCCTTGGCTCCTACGTGGAGCGATCTTGGAAGCTGGGATAACGTATGAATCATCTCCGCACATTCACTGGTTCGCTCCCGATCCTCTTTTCTTTCGGGGCCTTATTTCATTGTTCGACTCCCGACTCGAACGCCGAAGCCGATTCGCTGACGCAACCGGTCGTAGGGGGAGTCCCCGCGCAACCTTCCGATTATCCCTCTACCGTAGCCGTCACAAACGTAAGCGGTGACCCCTTCTGCTCAGGTACGCTGATAGCCCCATCCGTCGTGGTTACCGCGGCCCATTGCGTCGAAAAACGCAGTCCATCGAGTATGCGTGTGGTTTATGGACACACCGTTCCCGAGCAAGCTCCCGCCTCGGAACGAAGAATCGTAACACAAGCTGTCGCTCACCCGCACTACAACACCAACGCTCCTGTGGATGCATATGGCCTTGGACCGATGCATGACATCGGCGTGTTGATTCTCCAAGACCCGATCGAAAATGGAATCGTGGCTCCAGTGCTTCCCAACGCGCAAGTGGATGCCGTGTTATATCCCAATCGGACGTTACACATCGCTGGTTATGGCATCTACAACACGGCGTCCCAAGCATCGGGTGTTCTTTACAAAGGGCTAACCCCTCACATACGTCACGTTCCCACGGAGTTGCTTGGAGGACGCTCGGGTGAGCCGGATGCGTGCTTCGGCGATAGCGGTGGCCCCGCTTATGTCGTCGATCAAAATACCCTCTGGCTCGTGGGAGCTACATCTCGAGCCTGGGAACACGCCGTGACGCCTTGTGGTCATGCGACCGTCTACACGCTTGTTTCTCCCTATGTCGATTGGATCGAAACCGTGGCTGGCCCACTATCGGGAGGTAATACCGACGGCGGTTTCAATGGTGGAGGATGGGATGGTGGCACCGAACCGGATGCTCCGCTGCTTGATGGCAACCCTTCTTGCGTGCCGCTCAACAGTGTGTGTCACCCCATCACGAATGAAGGTTGTGATACGGCGGCTGGTGAGGCTTGTCGCTTCGATGCCCTGATGGGAACGCTCGGATGCTTTCCCGGCCCCAACACGGTGCCTTCAGGGAAAATCTGCGATCAAACCTCGCGATTCTGTCAGTACGGATACTTTTGTGGTGCTTCGATTCGATGCGAAAAAATATGTTGCTCCGACGATGACTGTCCCGATGGGGTGCCGTGTACGCCCATCATTTCGCTGATCGGAAATATCGGGACCTGTGGTCCGGTCACCATACCCGCGGATGCCGCTGTGCCCGATGAGGCTTCTGCTGATGCTTCTGCTGATGTGGAAGACGCCCAAAAGGCTGATGTCCAACAGCCAGAAGAAGGGGGAACCCTCGACGGATTTGCCGATACGTCGTCCGAAAGCGTGCCCACGATCCCGGAAGCTTCCTCCGATGGGGAGCTTGACACATCAGAGCAGAAAACCGATGCGGACTTCATTCCCCCTGATGCCATTCAGCCGGGGTGCGCATGTGCTCAGCATCCGTCAGGCGCTTTGCGTTCGACCGGGCTCCTATGGCTTGGAGCGTGCGTTTTCGGCTGGATTCGGCGACGGAGACGTTCGTAAACGCGTTTGGTTTTGACCCCCTGGGGTGCTCGAAATCCGTCCCAATTCACGTTCTGTGGCGACCTGCGCTTGAGCGGTGGTCGGGATTCCCGTATTCTTTGATGTATGCTGCCTTCCGTCTTTCCAAGGGTGAGCGGTCGAAGACTCGTGGGATCTGTCGGTGCAAGGGAGGTAAAAAGACCGATCCGTCCCCTGTTTTTCCTCCTATTGATGCTCAGCGCCCTCGGTTGCGCCAACGGTGAGGAGGCCGAGAACATATCCAACGCCAAGCCGCAAGACGCTTCTTCGGACACGGCTGGTGATGTGGTCAAGGATGGGGCCAAGGACGTGGCCGACGAGGGGGTAGAGGAAGGCGGGCCCACGGAATGTGTGCCCAAAACGTGCGCGCAACTCGAAGCCGAGTGTGGTTCGGCACCGGATGGCTGTGGAGGAAAAATTGATTGTGGCGAGTGTATGAGTGGCCAGGTCTGTGGTGGGGGTGGGCCGAATCGCTGTGGGACCTCCGCTTGTTTTCCCAAGTCTTGCGTCCAGCTTGGCGCGCAATGTGGATATATTTCAGATGGTTGCGCGACAGCCATCGATTGCGGGACCTGCGCTGCACCGCAAACCTGTGGAGGAGGCGGAAAATCCAATGAATGCGGTTGCACTCCCAAAACTTGCTCTCAGCTTGGAGCAAGTTGTGGTGTGGTGCCCGACGGCTGCAACGGAACCTTGAATTGCGGTGACTGTGCAGGCGGTCAAGTCTGTGGAGGAGCGGGCCCCAATGTCTGCGGAACCGGGGAGTGTACTCCCAAAACCTGCGCGCAAGTCGGAGCCTCGTGCGGCTATGCCTCGGATGGTTGCAGCAAAGCCTTGGATTGTGGAAAGTGCGATCCTCCCGACCAATGCGGTGGATCTGGTGTCGCCAATCAGTGTGGATGTACTCCTAAAACCTGCGGTCAACTTGGCGCCAACTGCGGCCCTGTCGATACCGGATGTGGTAGCGCCGATTGTGGTTCCTGCGATGCCCCGGATACCTGCGGTGGAGGCGGCGTTCCCAACCAATGCGGATGCACCTGCTCGTTGCCCAATGCCGTCACCTCTTGTTTGGGAGGCGTATGCATGATCAAGTCCTGCAACGCGGGCTGGGCTGATTGCGATGGCATCGCCGACAACGGGTGCGAAGCCAACCTCGCAACCAACAAAAATAACTGCGGCTCTTGCGGAAAAATATGTGCCGATGTCCATGGCGCGGCAGTATGTGTCGCGGGCGATTGCAATATCCTATGCGATTCGGGTTGGGGTAATTGCGATGGAAACGCCGCAAACGGTTGCGAAACCGATACCCGCTCCGATCCCGCCCATTGCTCCGGTTGTGGAAGGGCATGCAGCACCCAGAACATTAACCCCGCTTGTGAAGCAGGAAAATGTACCGGAAGCTGCCATGACGGATATGCGGACTGCAACAATGACAAGCTCATCGACGGTTGCGAAGCCAATACCTCGAGCGACCCCGCGAATTGTGGTGGTTGCGGGATCGTCTGTTCCTCTCAGAATATCTCCGTCACTTGCGCGCAGGGCATCTGCAACGGCGTCTGTGCGACTGGCTATGATGACTGCAATGGAAACAAACAAACGGATGGCTGTGAAACCCATTTGCTGAACAACCTCGATGCCTGCGGAAGTTGCGGAAATAGTTGCCGCTCTCCCATGCCTCCCAACGTCGCGTCCGTCGCGTGTAACGGCACGACTTGCGAGGTAGAAAGCTGTGAGTCTTCCTATGTCGACGAAGACCATCAATTTGCCAATGGCTGCGAATGCCTGAGCGATACGGTTTCGGATTCCTGTTCGACACCCACACTGTTGGGCACCATCGGCCTATCCACTTGGACTTCGCCTACTTATTCCATCATGCCGGCGGGTGATCGTGACTGGTTTCGAGGGACACTCAACATGAGTGTCTCGACTTGTACCCAGCGTCCGCGCATCCGATTGTTGGATCAGAGCGGGCTGCTTCGTATGGCGGTCTATGATTCCGTTTCATGCCCGCCGTCTTCCGGGTACGCTTGCGGCACTGGCAACTCCACCACCGGAATTCGAACCTGGGAGTTCGGGCATTCCGCAACATGCCAAGATATGGGAACCATCGATCCCACGCCCGTGACAGGATCGTACTCCACGATCTCAACCTCATTTTTGATCGAGGTGTATTCGTCGGATTCCGCTGCCTCGTGCTTGCCCTACCAGCTCGAATTCACGCGCTACTAATTGCTCAACACACGAAGAATGCGTCACAAATACGCGCCAAACATCTCCATGAGTTCCATCTCATCACGTGGAGACGCGATTCCGCTCATTCCGATTCGAAAAGAAATGGTCACTTCATTACGCCAAGGCCACCACAAACCGTACGTAAGCAACCCTTCGACGCTTTGACGAGCCAACAGCAACTGATCGGCGCGTACTCCTCCCGTCGTTTCCGCCAGTTGACGAATATGAGATGGGGCTTTGACCAGTGTCTTTTCGTTCCACGCATGCGGAAGGGCTTTGAGTGCGGCTGCCTTGGCTTCCTCGACGATCTCCACGGCAAAAGAGCAAGCCACGCAGGAAAGGCGAGCATCCCAACTCCAGCCTCCTCCAGGCCAGGTTCGTCGCAACTCACGAAGACCAACCCACAGCGCCTCCGATGTCGTACCGCCACGGCTCTGCATCAGGCTACCGTAGCAAATGCGACGGGCCTCAATCCAGCAAATGAGCAGGGCTGGAGGAACGATTTTTGACTTGGCAGAACCCTTAGAATGCGCAGGGGGTGGCTTGGGGAGGATCGGCAGACCATCGCAAGGATAGTTTGTAAGAATCGCAACTCGTGGCGGAACCGGGAGCGTGAAAAACCTCTACCACATACCGACGAGCATCATCGTCTCCAAAGCCGCACCCACCCTGCAGATGCATCGTCACGGCATTCGGCGGGTTGCCGCCTTGTTTCGAACAAGACTTGCTTACGTAGGAGCTGCATGACGTGCTCGTGCTGGGGAGACCAAGATCGTATACGCACAACTCGAGATCGGACCCCTCAGGTTCTTTCGTCAGCTTGACGTCGAGACGAAAACACTCGTATTGATTCGAGGCGCAGGAAACGTCTGTCGTATCGAATGTCGTGAAAGAGAAAAAATCACGATCTTGCGAACCGTCGGCTTTCAGCATGTAAAAGGTGAAAACCTTTGCCGGATCGTCTTCGAGTAACGGCGCTAAAAAAGCTTCCGTGTACGCATGGTCACAATCATCTTTGCCGTCGTCCGACTCGTCGATCAGGTAGGGCACCGTGGGAAGATGGTCATCGATGATGCCGTTACAATCATCGTCCAGACCGTTGCACACCTCCTCCGGTGGTTTCGGACACGAGGGCCAAACCCCTTTTTTGCAGGTAATGATCGTCCCGCCGCAGCACGAGCGGGTCTCCCCATCCTCGCAAGAACAACCATTGTCTACCGTCCCATCGCAGTCCTCATCCTCCGATCCTTCGCAGATCTCTTTCCGTGGTTCCACGGCTCCTTCGCAAGGTCCCCAGGTGCAATTGTCTTCACACACCCGAATCCCTTCTCGACACGTCCCCACATTCGTGCCGCATACCTCTTGCTTCCCCACGGCACAGTCGAAACCATTGTCAATGATACCGTCGCAATCGTCATCGATGCCGTTGCACTTCTCTTTCGATGGACGCGGAGCCGTACAACCGACCCAATAACCATCCTCGCAGGTTTCGAATCCCGCTCCACAACCGTTGGAACAGTCTCGCTGCATCGGTTGTCCATCGTTGCCTTCGTCGATGAGCCCATCGCAATCGTCGTCAATGCCATTGCATAACTCCGTGCTTGGGGTGCATCGGTAATCATCGGCGCTCGTCGACTCCGTCGCGCAACCGGACCAAGCGATTCCTACCAGGGTTCCTACGACGACGACGGAAGCGGCAAGAGTCGTTTGCGACATTTTTCCTCCAAGTGCGCGCAAAGCCGCACGATTTCACTCACGGTAGCCTTATTCAACGATATCGTCCAGGTGTCGCACGGTGGCTTGTTCTTGTCACACGAAGCGTTGGCGCGCGATTCATCTGATTTTTTTCCCGCGGCCTCGGGTTGGACCCACATTCCACCTGGGGTCTCGAGGGGCAGGCTCTGCCGCATCGATCGCTTGGTAAATGGACTGAACGTCGCCCCGGCGCAGCCCCTCATCGCGCAATCGTCGAAGCGATGCGTGGAGCATGTCGAGCAAATCCTTGTTGCTGCCTTGCACCTGCTGCTCGATCCAATGCACAACGGGTTGGGGGTACCTACGACCGATAGCGGCTACAGCATGACTCATGGTTCGAACGAGAGCCCGATACCCATGGGAACGCTGGTGCGAACGCGGCGCGTCGGACACCAGCGTATAGGCGTCTTGTAATCGCTCCAACACCAGATCAGCATCCCGTATGACCTGAAGAACCGAAGGCTCCGATAGCGCTTGTAACATCACTTCCGCATGAAAATACCCGTCTGTCCAACCATGAAGCGCCTCCAACGTGGGGTGTGATTGCCCCTGCATGGCAATGGTCAAGGATGTCACCACAGCCTGCCGCACTTCGCGACGATTGTCGTCTGCATGCTGGTGTAGGGTTGCCAGGGCTCGTTCGAATTCGTCGGAACAAGAAGCACGGGACGCGATGAAACCATAGCCCAGGACTCCCACCATAGGCAGAATGGGATATGCCGTACCGACCGGCGCCTCCGCTTCCCCCATCAAACGCCATGCGTCCAAAACCCCGTGCCCCTTTTCCCCACCCCCGGCAAGTCCTTGCGCCGCGGATAGGGCAAGCTTGATGTTCGGTCGCGGGCCGGGAAGTCCGCCTCGACGCAACAACAGTTCAATCAACGCTTTCGTCTCGCCTTCCCAAGCGTTACGAACCAATTCTTCCACGGAAGCACCAGGACAAGGACGCGTCATGAGGATGGGTAGCATGCGGACAATTCAAGCGCTGGAGCAAGGTTTCATCGCCAACGAGTTGCCGCCAACGCTCAATCTGTCCTTTGGACTCTCCCAATTTCGATTGACCATTCCATGACCATGCGTATACTCCCGTTTCTCGAAATTGGCCTGGTCCGGGGCTGTGCATGGTTGCACCTGGCTCTCACCAAGGCGTCACAGAAGGCCGATGTCCATGGCTCTCACCGCTGAATCAAAAAACAATATTGTGGCAACCTATCGTCGCCACGAAACCGATACCGGCTCCCCAGAAGTACAGATCGCCTTGATTACCAAGCGTATCACGTACCTTGCGGAACACTTCAAGAACCACTCCAAAGACCACCATTCCCGTCGAGGCCTGCTCAAATTGGTTGGCAAACGACGTCGTCTTCTTGACTACTTGAAAAGGAAAGACATGGATCGGTACCGCAAAGTGGTGGCCGATCTCGGCTTGAGAAAATAGGTTGCCAACGGCTCACGGTACCAGTGCCTATCGTGGGCTTGTGATACCCGCATAATCGCCCATGCTCGACATGCATGGGCCAACCCCAACCCCCGGACGATCCCTTTGAGCCACTTCATCTTCGCTTCGTGGACACGAACTACCACGATCGCTTCGTGTTCAAGAACCGAGGAAGAAGGCGTTCTGGTCGTCCGGCTCGCGCTGTGTCCTTTCCAGCGCAGAAAGAGGCGACCATCGCCATGTTCGTGAGAGAATCCATTCGTGTCGGCAACGCCGAACTCACTCTAGAAACAGGCCGTCTTGCAAAACAAGCCAGCGGCGCCGTCCTCGTTACCATGGGAGAAACCGTTCTTCTGGTGACGGCTGTCTCCTCGGGGGAGGAAAGACCTGGAATCGACTTTTTTCCCCTGACTTGCGATTACATCGAAAAAACCTATGCCGCAGGAAAAATCCCCGGCGGCTTTTTCAAACGGGAAGCAAGACCTCGGGATTATGAAGTCCTTACCGCACGGCTCATGGACCGCCCCGTGCGACCCCTCTTTCCCGAAGGCTTCAAAGTCGAAACCCAAATCATCGCTACCCTCTGGTCCTTCGACAAAGAGCACCCCGCTGAACCCCTTGCCCTCATCGGCGCCTCCGCCGCTTTGCATATCTCCGATATCCCGTGGGAAGGCCCCATCGCTGGAATCCGCGTCGGACGCGTCGATGGCGAGTTGATCGCTTTCCCCACTTACCAACAACTCGAACTCAGCGACATCGACATCACCGTCGCCTGCTCCAAAGAAGCCATCGTCATGGTGGAAGGCGCTACCAAAGAGGTCTCCGAACAGGTCCTTGTCGATGCCCTCATGTTCGCGCACGAATCCGCCCAACCCATCATCCATCTCATCGAACGACTCCGACAATCCGTCGGAAAACCGAAATACCCCTTCCAATCCGTGCGTCTGCCCGAAGAACTCAAAAAACGCCTTTTCGACCATTGCGTCGGCGGCGTTCGCGCGTGCCTTCAAATCGCTGACAAACAATCGCGATACGCACAATACAAGGTGGTCCGCAAAGAGGCTTTCGCCAAACTCATCGAAGAATTCGGCGAAGAAACCATCAACACATGGGAAAAACACCTCAAAGAATCATTCGAAGATGATGTCAAAGGCCGCGAGATGCGCGACATGATTCTCGACAAAGGCCTGCGAATCGGAGGACGCGATACCCGAACCATCCGCGATATCCGTTGTGAAGTCGGCGTTCTCCCCCGCACGCATGGCTCCGCCCTCTTTCAACGGGGCGAAACGCAAGCCCTCGTTACCGCTACCTTGGGAACCAGCTCCGATGAGCAAAAAGTCGATACCCTCATGGGAGATACCTACAAATCGTTTCTCCTTCATTACAACTTCCCCCCGTTCTGCACCGGAGAAGTCAAGCGAATCGGTTCCGTCGGGCGACGAGAAGTAGGGCATGGAAACCTTGCTGAACGCGCGCTGCAAGGGATGATTCCTGACCACGAAGCCTTCCCCTATACCACCCGCATCGTCAGTGAAATCCTCGAATCCAACGGCTCCTCATCCATGGCTACCGTTTGCGGTGGCACCTTGAGCCTCATGGATGCTGGCGTTCCCATCAAAGCTCCTGTCGCAGGGATCGCCATGGGGCTCATCAAGGACGGAGACAGAATCGCTATTTTGTCCGATATCCTTGGCGATGAAGATCACATGGGCGACATGGACTTCAAAGTCTGTGGCACGGCTCGAGGGATTACCGCCATCCAGATGGATATCAAAGTCAAAGGCCTATCCCGAAACGTACTGGCCGCCGCTTTGGATCAGGCTCGGGAGGGGCGTCTGTTCATCCTGGGAAAAATGCTCGAATCGCTGCCCGCCCCAAGAGAAAATATGTCCAAGTGGGCACCTCGAATTACCACCATCAAAGTCAAACCTGACCAAATCCGTATCATCATCGGTTCCGGTGGCAAAACCATCAAAGGAATCGTTGACCAAACCGGTGTCCAAATCGATGTCGAAGACGATGGAACCGTCAATGTGGCTTCTTCGGACGAAAGCGCTGTCCGACGAGCCCTCGAGATTATTCAAGGACTGATTGCGGAACCGGAAGTGGGCGTCGTGTACAAAGGGACCGTCAAGCGCATCACCGACTTCGGTGCCTTCGTCGAAATCCTCCCCAATACCGATGGCCTGTTGCATATCTCCGAAATCGCCCACGAACGGATTGAACGCGTCGAAGATGTCCTGAAAGAGGGCGACAGCATCGAGGTCAAGGTCATCAGTGTCGAACGAGATGGGAAAGTGAGACTCAGTAGACGTGTTCTTCTGCCAGGAGGCGACTCTTCGGAACGTCCGCGGCCCGATGCTCCGCCCCGCACGCGCAATGAGCGCACGACGACACGGGAACGGGGTGGGCCTCCCCGTGAACGCTCCCGAACTCCTCCCCCCCGCGAGCCTCGCCCCGCCCGGGAGGGCCGAAGCGAATCGGTCGAACGACCCGCGCGCGAACCTCGGGAAAAACCCGTAAAAATGCCGCGTTCCGAAGCCTCGGAAATGACTCGTCCCCCGCGCGAGCCTCGCGACCGCATCGAAAAAGAATCAACTCCCGAAACCCATGATACCCCCGTTCGCGCACGGGCGCCTCGGGAGCGACGAAGTGAGCCTTCCGGTGATTCTGCGGCCCCCCGTCGCCGTCGAGAACCCCGCGATAGCTGATCCCTCCCAAGCGGAGACAACCTGCTACGTTTCTCACCGTGCGTTGGTCCGAACGGTATAAATATGCTTTAAATTCAATATGTTGGCCTGATTGGGCACAGGCATTCTCAAAATCGCTTTCCTTTCCCTCCGCGCTTTGCCCCTGCCGTTCGCTCCCCACCCATACCCAGTCTACCCATTCCCTTTTACCTCCCCAATGCTATCCTGCGCGCATCTTGTGGCTGGCCCAGTCGGTCATTCCCCCGGTTCCCCCCTTCGCGCGACTTCCCGCTCATGTGGTTGACGCGGCTTCGGATCAGTTTATCGGCCTAGATGGTCAATACAGCGCTCCTTTGCTCGCCCGTGCGTTCCGAAAATGCCGGGTCAGCCAGCCATCTCTTGCCGCTTGGCTCGAACAACGATTGGCTGGACGTATCGACGATGCGGCAAGAGGCTTCGGTGCGTCGATGGCCATGAGCATCTGGATGGCATTCACCCTATTTGCCGGAACCAACCTCGGTACCGTCGACCCGCAGGATTTCCGCAATGTGGAAGAACTACTCCGCACCGACGAGGAACGTCGTTGCAATGACCCCGACGAGATCATCGAGTCCGACGATATCATCGCTGCCCATCAACCGGAAATCGCGCGATTGATACGCAACAAGCTGGACGAAACCTTATCGAATTACGCGGATGACGTGGATGTCGACGATGTCGACATGATTTATCGCATGCTGCTGGTTGAGGTGCTCGTGTTGTCTTATGCCGTGAAACCGTGGTCGTCGCGAATGGACAACGGGGCGGACGGCTTGAGTTGAAGTTTGGGCTTCGGGTAAGGAGTGTGGAAAATGAAGATGGAAGCGATGGTGTTGGAGCGCCATGGGGGGCCCGAGGTATTGGAGCGAAAAACGGTGGATATCGGAGAGCCTGCTCCCTGTCAGGTTCGGGTGAAAGTCCACGCCGTGGCGATGAACCACATGGATTTATGGGTTCGTAGAGGATTGCCGAACGTCAAACACGTCTATCCACACCGATTGGGCTGCGATGTCGTTGGCGAGGTGGAAGCTCTTGGACCGGGCGCTCGTGGGGTATCGGTAGGAAACCGCGTGATGGTGCAACCAGGGGTATCGTGTGGGGTATGTGCCGCTTGTGTGGGTGGGCATGACAACCTTTGCAAACAATATCGGATTCTTGGTGAAAATACCCAAGGGGGGTACGGAGAATACCTCGATGTGCCCGATACCAACTTGCTTGCTCTTCCTCCAAACCTGGACTTCGTGCAAGCCGCCGCGTTGCCGCTGTGTACTCTCACCGCTTGGCAAGCGATGTACAAAAAGGCTCACGTGGGGCCGCATCACACCGTGCTCGTGCAAGCCGCGGGCAGTGGCGTCGGCTCCATCGCTATCCAACTGTGCAAACTCGTGGGCGCCCGCGTCATTACAACGGTGGGAGCCAAGGAAAAAGTAAAGCCGGCCAAGGAGCTTGGAGCCGATGAGGTCATCCTTTACCAGGAGCAGGACCTAGCGAAAGAGTGCAAACGGCTGACGTCAGGGCGCGGGGTCGATGTCGTTTTCGACCATGTGGGGGGTGAAGTATTCGAAGCGAGCTTGCGCGCTTGTGCATGGGGCGGCAAAATAATAACCGTAGGTGCTACCGCCGGTTTTTCCCAAAAAATTGATCTGCGGCACGTATTTTTCCGACAAATTGAAATATTGGGATCCACCATGGGCTCGAAAGGGGACTTGGCAGCAGCCATGCCGTTATTGGCCGACGGTCGCATCAAGCCCGTGGTTGGGCTAATCCTGCCCCTGTGGGAAGCGAGACAAGCGCACGAAATACTCGAACAACGCAAAGTGTTTGGAAAAATCGTGTTGCAGGTTCGATAAACCAACCTATCGGCTGATTCGTTGGTGAACCCGCAAGACCGCATCCACCATGGCTTCCGGCCGTTCAAGCGGAAATGCGTGCCCGGCTCGCGGCAGTATCGTCAATTCCGAACCATGAATACGACGTGCGAGAAGCGAAGCATTGACCGTGGGAACCAACGCATCCGTGTCTCCCGCGACGATCTCGACGGGAACATGGATCTTCCGAACGGAAAAATACGTGTTATGCCGGGCTGCCGCCGCGAGCTGTCCGAGGACGCCCCGTACGTGAACCCCGTCTGCCAAAACGGCGCGATCGAACTCCCGGAAAAGATCGGGATCATTCGCTAGATTTTCAGCATGTACGAGGTATTGCCGCATCGCAACGCCGCTTCGGCGATGACCAAGCAATCCCAACGTCAACGTGCGCAAAACCTCCGGCCGGGGAAGTTTGCCAAACGGGTTGCCGACTGTCGTCGCCGCGAGCACGAGACCGGATACAAGGTGCGGATTGCGAATCGTCAGGTGCTGAGCAATCATGCCACCGAGCGACAGCCCAGCGACAATCGCCGGTCCACCGCCGAGGTGCTCAAGCAAATAGGCCGTATCTGATGCCATCTCGCGCATGGAATACGGCGGCATGGATACGGTCGATTGCCCCGTGCCCCGGTTGTCGATCGCAGCTACCCGAAAACCCCGCTCCACCAAAGGTTGCCAGGATTGAAGCCAGGCGCGAGACGACATCGCTAACCCGTGGATGAACAGTACCAGGGGCCCTTCGCCCACGACGCTATATGCGATACGGATTCCGTTGCGGTGCAGGTGTTTTCTCGGAACCATGACGTTGCGATTGGTGTGAAAAATACGTTGTCGCTTTTTGGCTTATACACGTTATTTCATGGTTTTTGCTCCAATTTGGCCCCTTTTCAGCACAAGACCAGAACATACACCGACTCCTCTGGCGGCCGCCGATCCGGACTGGCGCTTCGCCACTTGCTGCTATTTCCCGGGATTTACCGTGATTTTGGACCCAGAAGGCCCTCCCCACCCCTGGCGGCCGCCACCGCGGCTAAGTTGTAACTATTGAATATTATTGATGATTAATTTTGGCCCGCCTCCTGCTCTGCTTGCCACCATGGCCAACGTCCACGATTCCCTCTTCCGATGGGCCTTTGACCTTCCACAGCGCATGGCGGGCTTGCTGGCTTGCGTTTTTCCCTCCGATCTTGCCACCGTGCTGGATTTTCGCCGCATCGACAAGGTCCCGCTGGAGCTTTTGGACAAGGATTTATCCGAGAAGCGGACCGATATGGTGTGGAAGATTCCCACGCACGAAAGCCAGAGCTGGCTCTTCGTGGTGGTCGAGCATCAAAGCCGGGCGCGGCGGTGGATGATATTGCGGGTGCTCGACTACGAAAAATGCGTGCTGCAGTGGTGTAGGGAACATCAGGCGCCCAA
>Ga0255347_1000102_pt1 | contig 156465 bp, 131 predicted proteins | sample wastewater_treat_2_FD_192479 | JGI IMG/M metagenome (GOLD analysis project Ga0255347, IMG submission 192479) | Wastewater microbial communities from Lulu Island WWTP, Vancouver, Canada - plant24 | ecosystem: Engineered > WWTP > Wastewater > Unclassified | place: Canada: Vancouver, British...
TTTTCTTATTATAACATAATACTATTAGATATACAATACCGGGCAACAAAAAAGTGACATTTCTGCCACTTTTTCCGACATATTCCCTCTTTATTTTTGCTACCTAACTGTAAAACTCAGGAAAAAGGTTATAAAGCAGTTCAATGTACTCGCGGGCGGGAATGGATATTACGGATCAGTACCGGTCAGGATGTTTATGACGGAATACAGCAATTTGCAAAAGACAATAATATCCGATTTGCCCAAATTCATACCGCTTTTATGGGCGGATTCGAACCGGCGCGAATGCTGATTTGGACACCCGATTCGACAGATCCCGATAATTGGCACCACGAGACACCGATGGATATTCAAAATCTTACAATGCTTCTCAGTATGGGAGGTTTTATCCATTTACGGGAGAATGAAGAGGGGAAAGAAGAGCCGTTTCCTGCGATCCATTATATCGTCGGAGCGGCATGGAATGCTCCGATTTGGGGCGGACATCTGGTCCAAGGTACGATTGCAAAAGGGAATATGGAAGTCTTTATTACCGAAATTCTCGGTATCGATCCGATTATGGAGGATAATGTCAATATCGGAGCGCCCGAAAATTGGTATATCGAATCAAATTCTTCCGTAAAATAGCAGAAAAGGGAATATGAGCAAACGAGAAGTCATTATCGGGGCAAAAGATTTGCCTTTTTCAAAAGTTATCCGTTTCGGAGAGTTGATTTTTGTTTCCGGAATGGTCGGGCGGAATGAGGATACTCATCAAATTGATTTCGATATAAAAGGACAAACCAAGCAATTATTACAAAATATGCAAAAATTGTTGGAAAATTGCGGATCTTCTTTGGACAATTCGATAAAAATAACGATCTATTTAACCGATATGCGGTATTTCTACGAAATGAATGAAGAATATTCAAAACACTTTTCAACCGAAAAAGGCTTTCCTACGCGCACTTGCGTGGCGATATGCTCACTTCCGGATAAAGACGCCAAGATTGAAATGGATGTGATTGCGGAGGTAGTGAAATGAAATCGAAAAGAGTAATGGTCATCGATGCATTTTGTGACAAACCTTTTCAGGGAAACCCCTGTGCGGTTTTACCTGATGCAAAAGAATTGTCGGATGAAGAAATGCTTCTGATCGCAAAAGAAATGAACCTCTCCGAAACAAGTTTTGTCTTACCTTCCGAAAAAGCAAATTTTCGAGTCCGCTATTTCACTCCGAGAGGAGAACTCCCATTTGCGGGACATCCGACGATCGCAACCTCATTGATGCTCGCGCAAGAGAATATGATTCAAATTACAGGAAATACGACAGCAATTTCTTTAGAGTTTAATATCGGTGTTCTCCCTGTGGAAATTTCATCCCAAAACGGGAAACCGAATCAAGCCGTCATGCAACTTACCGCACCGGTTTTCGGAAAAACCGTCTCAAGAGAAAAAATCGCGCAATGCTTTAAAGATATCGATCCGGATGACATCCGGCCGGATTGTCCCTGTCAAGTTGTCGGAACCGGAACAAATTTCCTGATAATTCCTCTGATGACATCTTCGAAGCTCTCGAATATTACGATGAATCGCGATAATTTAATGGCGATCGTTGATGAAGTGGGAGTCAGCGCCGCATATGTTTTTACGAAAGGCGGGTTTTCCCGAGAAACCGAATTAAGCGGGCGATTGTGCGATCCGAGAAATGCTTTTGAAGATCCGTATACCGGTTCCGCTGTCGGTGCGGTCGGTGCATATGTAATTCACTATGGGTTATTAACGGGTGACCAAATTCAAGTCGAGCAAGGCCATTTTATCGGACGACCGGGAGTCGGCAGGCTTTTTATTGAACATGACGGAAAAGAAATTCGATCTATTAAACTCGGCGGGAGCGGAGTAAAAGTTACCGATGGATTCATTTTTTTGGAAAATTAAGCTATGAACGAAACGCGAATCAATAATCTATTAAAAGAAACAAATGGTGTACAAGGGCTTGTTTTCAAATCGCCTTCCCATATCGGGTATTTGACTAATGTTTTATTCCCCTATCCGGATCAATCTCCTTTCAACATCGGATTGGTCACTTCCGCAGGCAAAGCGGTATTAATTATTCCGGCAGAATGGAAAGGCGTTGCGGAAGATCAAAATTGGTCGGATGATATCTTGTATTACACAATTAACGAAGGTTCTCCATCCGAGGCTTTTTGTAAAGCAATAAACAAGACAATCATCAAACTGAATTTGAACGGAAAAGCAATCGCCGTGGATTACCCGTCTTGGACAGTCGCTGAAATCAATCGGGCAAATATTCTTTTTCAGAATTCACAATGGTCTGATTGTGATAAAACCATTCGCCAATTACGTATGAAAAAAGATCAGGCGGAAGTTGATTTACTCCATCAAGCCGCTGTGATTGCCGATCGGGGCATCATCGGTGCATTAAATCATGCCGAAGGAACTATCGGAAATGCAGAATATACCTTGGTTGAATTTTTGGAAAGGGTTCGTGTTCACGCTATCGAGTTCGGTTCGTCAGGCATCGGCCACCTGAATGTTTCAATGGGCAAGCAAGGACGTGTTTGGTTTACCCCTGTCCGTGATTTTTCCTTGTTAGAAAACGGAAAATTCTTGCGTGTAAACTACACGCAAGAATTTCATGGCTATTGGAATCTTTGCAATCGCACATTTTTTATCGGACTCCCCCGCTATTCCGATGATTCGGCATACCGGTTACATCAAAACTTAATTTCGCTCTGCTTAAAAGAGCTACGTGCCGGGATAAAAATCAGTGATTTTTGTTCTGAAGTTATTCAACACGCAAAAGCTTTGAAGGTCGAATTATTTAATGAAAACGAATTCGGTCATGGAATCGGACTTTCCGAAGTGGAATGGCCGTTACTCACAATAGATAACCCAGAATCATTCCAAGCCGGTATGGTAATCGTATTGGATATCATTTCATTGGGACCAAATGAAGAATTAATTCAATCGACGGAAACAATATTAATTGAAGAAAACGGTTATCAGAGATTGAGTGATTTTCGTGATTGGGATGACCTTTATTGTATCGTTGGTTGCCGAACAACCCATTAAGGAGCGTATTATGCCGATAAATAAAATCAAAGAGAGAATTTCAGCAATATTAAATGAAAACGATGATCATTTGGACGCTTTGATCATTACGGACGATGCAAATCTAACCTACGTTACAGGGGTGCAACTTCAATTGTTAGCTTCGATACCCTACCTGTCGGTTATATTATTTTGGAGTAAAAACAGCAGGACGCTGATCTGCCCGAGCGCTTTAGCTTCCACATATACCTCTCAGGGATGGAAAGAAAATTTGATAATCTATGCGGAATGCGCAGATCCCCAAGGGGCTGCTATCGCTCATCTGTTACAAATGATTCAAACCGAATTCAAAGGAAGCGGAAATCTGGGGTATATCGGTGAAAGTTTAAGCGGAAAGACTTTGTCGCAATTGACTGAAGCACTCCCGAATTCGAATTTTATGGATATCAGCGACTCCTGGATAAGACTTCGTGAAATTAAAACAGAAGAAGAGATCGATAACCTATCTGAGGCGGCGAAATTAACCGACCATGGCATTGCCGGAGCGATTCATCATCTTTCGACACTGCAATCAAAAACAGAAAAATTCCTGACGGAGGATATCCGCGTTCATTCTCTTGAGCGAGGAATCCATATCGGTGGCTATGACGCGGTCTCGCAAGCGGTCCCCGGTGAAAAAGCTGATCGGCTTTGGCCGAATGCGCCGGCATTCGGTATCGGAACCGGCTTCACATATAATCAAGATACTTTTGTTCGTTTAGAAATGCTTGGCATTTATAACAACTATCGGTCAAATGATTCAAGAATTCTCTATACCGGTGTTTTGAATCAAATGCAAATGGATTTTTTTTCTAAAATCAAGGACTTGAGAACATATGCATGTTCCGTCATAAATCCCGGTATAGCCGCATCAAAAGTATATGAAAATATATTATCAAAATCAAAAGAATTAGGGATAAATGTACTAAACGAATTGGGTTTTGGGCATGGGATCGGTATAGAACCGGTTGAACCCCCTTATATATCCGCTGCCGATGACGGAATAATCGCGGAAAACATGACATTAATTTTAAAATTTGCATTTCGCTATTTGCATGGTGAAATACTGGTTACAAAAGATACACTGATCGTAAAACCAGACGGTTGTCAAATCGTCGGAAGATATCAGAATTGGGATATTCCTTATCAAACAGCTTATACCTTTTAATAGGGTTTCCTATTCTTCATACTTATATCGGCAGGCAGGAATAATGAATCGAAATCCGGCCTGCTTTTTTTATTCGTTAAATTAAAAAAGAGCATTTCGATTTTTGAATCGAAACGCTCTTTAAGCAAACAGCAACTGTATTATCCGCCCAAATAAGCTTCTTTCACCCGAGGATCGTTCAATAATTCATGAGCCGGACCTTCAATTGTAATATTGCCTGTCTCCAAAACATAAGCCCGATTTGCAATGCTGAGTGCCATATACGCATTTTGTTCATTCAATAAAATCGTCGTTCCGGATTGATTCAAGTTTTGTATTACTTCGAAAATCTCATCCACTACTTTGGGCGCCAGTCCCATTGAAGGTTCATCCATAACAATTAACTCGCCACCGGTTATAATCGCCCGAGCAACCGCTAACATTTGCTGTTCTCCTCCCGAAAGGGTAAGCGTAGATTGCATATAACGCTCTTTAAGCCTCGGAAACAGATCAAATATCTTTTCATAAGCGGCCTTGGTAATTTCCGGATCTTTATTTAAAAGAGCAGCCAATCTCAGATTTTCCATCACCGTCATATTGGTAAAAATGCGACGCCCTTCGGGAACATGAGTAATACCCATCGCTACAATTTTGTGGGGCGCCATATTCGTTATGTCTGTATCTTTAAAATGAATCGATCCCTGCGCAACTTTTTCCAATCCGGTTATCGCACGGAGTGTCGAAGTCTTTCCGGCACCGTTCGCTCCGATCAAGGTAACAATCTCACCTTTATCAACATAAAAAGATATCCCTTTAACCGCTTTAATTGCGCCGTAATTTACATGTAAATCATTAACCTCGAGAATCATTTACGTGAACTCCTAAGTAAGCTTCTATGACTTTAGGGTCATTTTGTACGACTTCAGGCACTCCTTCGCTGATCGTTTCTCCAAAATCAAGCACCTTGATATACTCCGCAATCGACATGACCATCTTCATATGATGCTCGATAATTAATATTGCTTTTCCTAATTCTTCGCGGACACGTCGAATCAAGGTAATAACATCATCGATCTCGTTTGGGTTCATTCCGGCTGCCGGTTCATCTAAAAGGATAACTTTTGGATCGGTCGCAAGTGCCCGCACAATTTCCAATTTTCTTTGTTCTCCGTATGGCAAGTTGCTCGCAAAATAATTTCGCTTATCCTGAAGATCAAACATCTCAAGGAGTTCCATGGATCTTTGGGTAATCCGTTTTTCTTCCTCATAATAGTTTCCGGTTCGGGTCAACATATTGTAATAGGAGTAATTCGTTCGAAATGTTTGTGCCATCTTTACGTTATCCAGAACCGTTGCCTGCCCAAATAGTCGAATATTTTGAAAAGTCCTTGCAAGTCCGGCTTCAGTAAATTGATAAGGCTTGCAATTGGTCATCAATTTTTCGTTTACGTAGACTGCTCCTTCTGTCGGCTGGTAAAGACCTGTAAGCATATTAAAGACGGTTGTTTTACCGGCTCCATTGGGACCTATAATGGCAAACAATTCTTTTTCATTCATTTCCAATGAAAAATTATTGACAGCCCGAAGACCTCCGAATTGAATGCTGATATGATCTGCTTTCAGAACACTCATTGGATACCCTCCTTATTACTCAGCTCCTGATGCCTTTTTCGCTTAAATAAATCGGAAAATCCAACGCTTTTAATTCCGCCGGTCTTAAGTTTTAGAAAAGAGAACTCATTCCCGCCAAACATACCGACCGGTCTGAACAAGATAATTACAACTAACAGACCGCCATAGATAACGAGTCGCCATTCTTTCATAAATCGCAATACTTCGGGAAGAGCCGTTAAAGTGAATGCACCCAAGATGGAACCGCTGATGCTGCCTACGCCTCCCGCGTACAGATAAACCAAGAAATCAGTAGATTTTGTATAGCCAAATACATCCGGATGCAAATATCGTAATGTATGAGCATACATGCTTCCGGCAACGCCGGCCAAAAAAGCGGAAGTGACAAATGCGATGATTTTATACTTCGCTGTATTAATCCCCATTGTGTCCGCTGCAATTTCATTGTCTCGAATTGCCATACAAGCCCTGCCGTAAGATGAATCCATAAAATTACGGCAAACATAAATAGCCAAAATGACGAACAGATAAACCCAAAACAAGTTGGCCAATTTCGGAATTCCCGTCATCCCCCGAGCCGCACCGACCGGAGGAGTGATACGAATAATGGATCGAATTACTTCGCCGAAACCCAATGTCACGATTGCCAAATAGTCGCCCTTTAATCGTAAGGTTGGCGTTCCGATAAGATAGCCGAATATAGCGGCAGCAATTCCTCCCATTAATGTCGCGAGCAAGAAAACCAATGTTTGCGATGTGGGCGGTAAACCGCCGGCATTAAAAATGACTTTGGAAAATAATGCGGAGACGTACGCCCCGACAGCCATAAACCCTGCATGACCGATAGAATTTTGTCCGGTCAGTCCGTTTACCAAATTCAAGGATTCGGTCATGATGATATTGATTCCGCCGAGCATAATCACTTGAATAATATAATTGTTCAGAATTCCCGCTCTTTGCAGCCCGGCAATCAGAATATAAATGAATGGAATGATGATCACTTCTGAATTTCTTTTTAACCATTTCATTGTTTTCACCATTCTATACTTTCTCAACCATCGGTTTTCCAAGCAATCCTTCAGGCTTCATGAGAAGGATAATAATCAAAAACACAAATGAGATACCGTATGCTAATTCCGAATAGACAGAAGAAATCATAATCTCGATGATGCCCATTATGAAACCGCCTAACATAGCCCCTCGAATATCGCCGATTCCGCCGATAACAGCTGCAATAAAGGCTTTGTTTCCCAAGGTAGCCCCCATGGTTACCGTTAGAACAGGGTAACTGTTTGCATAAAATGCACCGCTGATAGCGGCAAGTCCCGCACCGATAAAAAATGTCGTGGATATGGTCCTGTCAACATCGATCCCCATCAACGAAGAGGCATCCTTATCACAAGAAACCGCCCGCATTTCCATTCCCATGGTAGTTTTCATCACAAAAAAATAGAGAATTGCCATAATGATGACAGACAGAATAATGACAACAATCCTTACCAGACTAAATTGAATGGGACCGATAAAGAAAAGCACATCTTTCATCAGTTTAGGAAATGTTCTGGGATTGGGTCCGATAAAAGGGATGGCTCGGAAAAAGTTTTGCGTAAATAACGACACGCCGATTGCGGCTATCATACTGGAGATTTTCGGACGATTTCTCAAAGGTTTATAAGCGACCCTTTCAACCCCGACTCCGATCATTCCCGTAATACCGGCGCTGGCTAAGATCACCAGTAATGCAACAGCGGGACCGATCATCTGATCACGAAATATGAGACTTACGATAAAGAAAGCTGCATACGCACCCATCATCAGAAAATCGCCGTGAGCCATATTGATCATACGGATAATGCCGAAAACCATCGTATATCCGATTGCGAGCAAAGCATAAATACTTCCGAGCTGTAATCCATAAACAAGCAACTGAATAAACTTTTCCATCTTCCTCCTTCTTCTAAGTCAAAAAAATTGTCTGGCACAACTTCAATTGTGCCAGACAATTATGTCAGAAGATTAATTATTCCTCAGGTAAAACGCTGGCCACGTAGTGAGCTACGCCGTCTTTTACTTGCAGAATTACACCCGCTTTAATCGGATTCCGGTTTTCATCAAATCGTACATGACCGGAAGGAAGATCCAAATCCGTTTCCATCATCGCATCGCGAATTCCGGGTCCGTCAATGGTTTTTGCATGCTGAATGGCATTCAGCACAATGTGTGCGGCTTCATAAGCCATCGCAGAGCAAAAGCTCGGTCGATACCCCGCCAATTCTGTAAATGCTTTTACAAATTCGGCGGCTGTCTCTGCTTCGGGGGAGAACCCGGTTACGTAATAGGCGCCTTCGATAACATCCTTGCCGACCAAATCCGGCAATGCCGCATAATCCCATGAATCACAACCGAGCAGAATCGCATCGATTCCCATGCCGCGAATTTGCTGGAGGATCAACGGAATATTGCTGATATGCGCGGGAACGAAAACCGCTTCCGGCTTGGCGTTTTTGATATTGATCAACTGCGCGCTGAAATCCTTCACTTCCGCACCGCTGAAAGCTTCGTTTGCGACAACTGTCCCGCCTAATTTTTCGAAAGCATCGACAAATGCTTTATCCAATCCGGCGCTATAGGTATCCGCATTGTCGTAAATCGCCGCAGCTTTTGTGACTTTCAAATTATCATAAGCAAAAGTCGCGACCACTTTCCCTTGGAACGGATCGATAAAACAGGCTCGGAAAATATAATCTCCCACTTTGGTTACCGCTTCGTTCGTTCCCGTATTGGTAATTTGCGGAATTTTGGCAGCTTGGCTGATTTCGGCCGATGCAATGGTATCTCCTGAGTTATTCGGTCCTATAATCGCCAAAACATGATCCTGCTCAATGAGTTTCTGGGCAGCATTCACGGCAATTTCCGGCTTGGCTTCGCAGTCTTCAATAACAAATTCGATTTTGACTTTCTTTCCGTCAACATCCAGACCACCCGAAGCTTCAAGCTCCTTTTGAACTAATCTGATCGCATCCGTCATGTTTTGACCGTCCAGCGCTTGTTCACCGGAAATCGTGCTGATCATCCCGATTTTGATCACATCCGGGATTTCTTTTTCAGCCGAAACAGTCGCGATCCCAACACCGAGGATCATAACAAAAACCAACAAAACATATAAAATCCTTTTCATTTTCATTCTCCTTTTTTATTTTTTTAAATTTATTACAATAACATAATAAATTTTTACAGAACCAAAATACCCAAGTTATTCTTGGTTAAACCGAAAGACGGGGCAGACAAACGTCTGCCCCTATAAAACTAACTATTGCTTGAGACGAATCCGAATGATTTGAACGGTAGGGAGGCTTGTGGATTGCAGAAAATTAAATAAGAGTTTTTCTGAAGCAGATCCCGCTTTTTCTTCAGAGCACGGATTATTCGATAGGACAACTTTTTGCAATTCAACCATAATTTTCTTTCAGAGATCCTAAATGTTTAAGCTTTTTTGAGACAGTTTTTATTCTACAAGAAAATCCTATTTTGTCAAGAAGCAATTTTTGTTGAAAAGAGAAAATATTTTGCCTTTTGTCAATAAAAGAATATTCAAGAATGATTATCTGAATAAATAACAATTAAATAATGTTTTTTTATTTTTCTGATAACTTATTTTAAGAAAAACAAGACCAAAATTCTTTCTTTATATATTGAAAATTTGTTTATATTGAAGCAGCAAAGGAAGGTTTACACCCGATCCGCCACATGCAACAACTACAATATGATGATAAGGACGGATTATTTCCGGCTCATCGTATGCGACTGACATGGATGCCCCACATGCCAATTCGACAATTACGCGAAAATCCTCAATAAATTCAAAAACAGCACGAGCCGCATTTGCATCTCCGGTCAAATAAGAAATAATATTGTGATTTTTTGCATATTCGATCGATTCCGGAGAAACCGTCTTCCCGGCCAGCGTATTAGCCAAAGTATGAATCTCATCCAAATAGATCGGTTTTCCGGCTTTGAGCGATAAATTAAATTTAGGTGCGCCTTCGACTTCACACGCAATCACCGGAACATCGCTCCAACCGTTTCGGTCTATTCCCTGAATAACACCATTCAAAAGACCGCCCCCGCCTACCGAGAGAACAATCGCATCCGGTTTGACGGTTTGTTCCTTCAATTCATCGACAATCGTGGAGTGCCCTTCCCAAAGAAGTGGATTTTCAAAGGGATGGACAAACATCGCATTTTTGTCTTCCTGTGTAATTTGCAAGGCAAATTCATTCGCATCATCAAAAATATCGCCATGAACAATGACATCAGCGCCTTCTCTGCGAATAACTTCCGCCATATAGTTACTGGCAGATTTAGGAATTACGATCGTACATTTCATTCCCAAAGTTCTGGCGCAATAAGCGACCGCATACCCCGCGTTTCCTCCCGAAGCACAGATAAGATGGCTTATTCCCTTTTTCTTGGCATCCAAGCAAACATATGAGATTCCACGAATTTTAAAAGAACCGCTCGGTTGATAACATTCCATTTTAATTTGAAAATTCATATGAAATTTCTGATTGATACGAGTCAAAGGAAACAATGGAGTTTTTAGATATAATTTCATATCTTATGCCTGATTTCAATTTTTGTATCGTAATTTACATTGAGTATATCGTCGTTTTTATCTTACAAATTCACTTTTCATAAGACATTCCGTCTGATTTTGTCGTTTCCGAATTATAAAAAATATCCTTTATTTATATCAAAACAAACGGATCGATATGGCTTGGACTGTCAATTTTTCTTAGAATAACCTCATCGGGGTACCCCAGTAATCGGCCAAACGCAAAGGATATCTCTCGCCGTTTTTGTCCGAAATATTGATTTTTTTCTGTGAGTGATTTAATTTTTTCTTTTAAATCCAAGTACTCAGCGATTGCATCATCCGTCGCATAATACAAAATAGAATTCTTTCCTTCTGTAAATTCTGCGCTTTGAATGTCGGTAACGATTAATGATTCCTCAAAACGGTACTTTGTACCAAACCCATCACTGATAATTTCGGAAGCCTCTAACATAATATTGAGATTTGATGGATCGATAGGAGGGCTGATCGCAAGCCTTTTCACCCCGCAAGCTACCATCTCAATAAAAGAGTTTATCATTCCGATTTCATAGGAAATTTGATCTACTTGATAAGATAATCGCATTTTTTCTCCAAAATAACAATCTTTATAAATGTTTAATCACCCGCCCGAAATTTCTCTTTTGTATCGCATAAAATAGCTATATTTCCATTTTTATCATATTTTTCTGAATTCGGGAAATATATTTTTATTTTCCTCTTATCAAATGAAGGGTTATAGTATAATTCGCCTTGTTTTCGATCATCTTCTTATAAAGGAAAGAATATGTTTAATCAATCTGATCTTCCGGAATGGCAGCGAGATGCTACTTCTCCTGACCAATATCATTGTTGTGAGACTCGTCGCGGGCGAGAATTTATTGTTCGTATGATGACCGGTTCCGATCCCGTTCTTGCGATTCAAAAATTTGCAAAAGAACAAAATATCCGTTTCGGTAAAGTCCATGCCACATTTATGGGCGGATTTCAACCCTGTCATTATTATGTTTGGGTTCCGGATATTGCTCATCCGGATAATTGGCATCTTGAGGGTGAAGCAATCAATACGAATTTGACTATGTTATGCGCAATAGGAGGAATGATCGGACAACGCCCTACCGATGATGGCGGAGAAGAACCTTTTGTCGCAATGCATTTTGTCGCAGGCGGAGCATGGGATACCGGAACAATTGCCGGTCATTTGCTCGAAGGAACCAGAGTTAAAGGTTGTATGCAGGTTTTTGTTACCGAATTATTGGATATTGAGGTTCTGAAACCGGTGGATGTTTTCGGAGAAGCTTATACTCATCCGGAAAACTTTTATAAAAACGTAACAAAATAATCATTAAATTTTCGTTTAGAAAGAAGGAGGTCTATCGGCAGATGGCCTCTTTCTTTGTCATATTAACTTCAGAAAGATAAATAGAATTGTACAAAATATCAGCGTTCCCGCCATCCAAAGCCGCCCGAGACGAAATTTAACTTGAAATTTCTTCTCAAATATTTGCGGAAAGAACAGAATGATGACCAGCATAATGGTTAATCGCAAACCGTCATCCAAGTATTTTTGCGGAATTCCAAATAAGATAAGTCCTAAAATGATCCCCAGGGAAATACCGATGATCACGTTGTACCGTTTCCATTTTTGATCCTCATCCCGGTTCGATTCTTTAACTTCCGGTTCCGCCTCTTTTTTTTGTTTAGCAGGGAAATCGCGATCAAATTCGTTAACTGCTTTCTCGTCTACCTGAAAAGCCGGATCAAATAATATTTTCCCGGTGACGCCCTCCAATCCTTTCGGTCTTAATTCTTTCACCAATAAATTATCGGGGTTCTCCGCTTCGGAGGCGCGAATATGATAATTGCTTGCTTTTTCAAAACCAAATTGCGCGTAAAAAGCCGGATCACCCAACACAACAACCGCTTGAAATCCTGTTCTTTCAGCCTCTTCCAATGATTTAGAGATTAACTTTTTCCCGATCCCCAAGCCTTGATATGCCGGTAAGACTCCGATCGGACCCAGACAAATTACCGGATGATTTAAACCGTTATAATCAACAACTTGCGCCTTACTGGAGATAATTCCGCCAACAATCCGCTGATCCGTTTCCGCGATCCAATCCAGTTCGGGTATATAAGCGGAAGATTGGCGAAGTTGATGATAAATGTAATGTTCATTACATCTGGGACGATAAACATCCCAAAATGCCTCTCGGAGTACATTTTCCACTTCTCGGCATTCATCGGGATATCCGTGTCTGATGATTGTTTCCATATTTCGATTTCCTATCTTCGGGATGAAAGATGATGTCTTTTTTCAAATGGATGATCTTATTCATCGATGTCGATTGCAACCAAGGCGGCACCGATTGCACCGCAGATTTCCGGCTCGTCGGGAACGATCACTTTTCCGCCCAGCTTTTCTTCGACCGCATTCACGACACCGGCATTTCGCGCCACTCCTCCCGTCATCATCCATTCCCGTTCCAGCACTTTTCGCCCCGCCAATGATAACACTTTAGCGGCAATTGACCGGTTTAATCCGTGAATAATATCTTCAACCCGTTTCCCCGAAGCAATCAGAGAAACAACTTCTGATTGTGCAAAAACGGAACACATACTGGAAATCACGATATCTTCTTTTGTGTCGATCCCGCGTGTCCCCATCTCTTCCATTGTTAATCCCAAAGATTGAGACATCAGTTCCAAAAAGCGACCCGTACCTGCAGCGCATTTATCATTCATCACAAAATCATAAACATTGCCGTTTTCATCCAAACGAATAACTTTACTGTCCTGTCCGCCGATATCAATGACAGTCCGTACGGCAGGATTCAGAAAAAAAGCTCCTTTGGCATGACAGGTAATTTCCGTTACTTCTTTTTCCCGAAAAGAAATCCCCGCTCTCCCGTAACCGGTTGTTACCGTTCGCGAAATTTGTTTGCGCTTTATATCGGCCTTCAACAAAGCTTCCTCCAATGCTCGATTGGCGCTTTCCATAATTTGTACACCGGTCGGGATAGTAGAAGACGCAAGAATTTGCTTCTTGTTATCCATGATGACAGCGTTCGTGGTCGTTGATCCGCTGTCGATTCCGGCATAGTAACCGCTCATTCTTTGATTTTTACCGGTATGGTTCATTTTCCTCGTAGGTTTCACATTTTCAAAAAAAGCTTGCAGACGCGTTTGCAGCTGGCCGATTCCCTGAATCGTATAATCCGTTTCAATTTTCAACAGTGGAACACGAAGATTTCCACGCAGAAGCGCATATTCAAATCCATAAAAATCACAAAATGCCACAGTATTGTATATCACTCCCCGTAAATCGGGATCTTCCGTCAAAGATCGACGAGATGCAATATCTGTCATACGCATACAAGCCGGTTGAGACAGAAGTTCATGTGCATACCATTCCATCAACCGATCAAGATTGTTTCCGATTGGAGTCCCGAGGCGGCGATTGCCGGTACACGTTTGATTTCGAATCGGATAAGGAGAAACGGACTGAATTTCATTGAGTATTTCATTTCCGATTCTGGCGCCCAAAACGGCGATATAAGGGCCAGAAGGCTGCTCTTCACGTGAAAATGCCGATCGAAACGTTTCCGGATGAAATTGCGTTTCAGTCAGTTCTTCCAGTTGCTGAACAATCCGTAACAATTCCTCTTTATAAAGTTTTTGTCCCCTTTCGTCTTGCCGATGAGGTAAAGCAATCCTCATGATTTTCTGCCCGGCGGATTCCAATACATCCGCCGTTCGCCGAATCGAATCACAGCAATCCGTGAGGACAAGCACGCCGGTATTATTTACAATCCGATCAGCCAACAATACCCGCGAAAACCCACACATATTCCGATGGGTTAACTCATCCGCAGCATCCGAATCCGGAAGCATCGCATTAAAGATCTCCGGCTTCAGCCCAAAGGATCCGAACAGTTCCAACGGTGTATATTTACAGATATAGCGGATCATCGATTCGTTTCCAACATTTCAAGAAAAGCCTGCAGCTTAGTAATCATCTGACCGTCATTGATGTTATTATGATCGCAACCGTCTCCATCTAAAATCAACACCGGATAGCCGGCTTTTTGTAAACATTCGCTTGTTAATCGCGCATTTCCCAAAGTCTGTTTGCATCCCCAATGACAGAAATAAACCACTCCGTCCGCTTTCAGCTTTTTCGCTAAGTTCAAAATATGTTCGCTCCGTCTCTGCCCGCGACCGTTCATGGGATTTCGAATCAACTTCCTTGCCAGTGCATCATACGGAGCATTCTCATCTAATTCTTCTAAAAAATCATAATTCATATCAGAAAGCAAAATTTGATATTTTCTGCTTTGATTAAAAAGATTTCGGATCGATTCTTGCCAATAAGGGATGGTATGAACCCATAGAATTCGTTTTTCGCCTTCGGAAAGTTTTGCATTCCGGGTATCTTCAAGTAGGAGCCGAAAATACCTTTCTGCATTTTCTGTCCCGATATTTACATGAGTAGGGAAAATTTTATTCATTTCCGAGGTTAAATCGGTAGGTATAAAACGATCTGCCAATAAATCCAGCTGTTCGCAAGCCATCCTGACGCAATGATTTTCCCTGCGAATTATTTCTTTTAAACGATCTTCGTCGAGCCTTTTCCCCATTATATGCCCGACGGCATTGGCCAGATCCCGAAGCTGATCAGAGACATAAGCAACGGTATCGGCTGATTCAAACTCGGGAACATCCACCGCGAAACAGGGAATATGAAAATAATCGGCGATGGAACGAAAAGTGTTCAAATTGGCATCGCAAGCAAGTGTCGTATATGCCGCAAATCGAGGTACGGGGATTACATTCGCCAACACTGCTCCCAGTAATGTCTTATGATAAGAGCAATACGTCTGCGGAATCCCAGAATCTTCCGCATAACGGATGAAGTAGTGCTCGCAAGCGGCTCCGTTTAAATAGGCTGCCATTCCTTCCGTAAAAAACGGATCAATGTCCATTGCCCATAACAGTTCACACGGAAAAAACAGGTTGGCAATCGCTGCCTGATCCGGATTCCTGAAAGGTTTTAATATCGCACCGGTATTCATAACATACGCAAATTGTTGGTGAGGAAGCAAGGACCGATCGGGAAATATTTTTGATTGATACAAACTTACGCTAAAGCCGATCTTCAAAAGTTGCCGCGCTTTTTCCGGATTCTTCGATAGATTTGACCCGACCCATCCCCCAAATTTCGAGACAATTTTATTCATGCTTGCCTTTTTCCTCGAATTCCTCAAGATTCCATGCCCCCGGCACGGGTTACTTAATCAAACCGAATCGAAATCCAAATCGATCAGGTATTTCCGATTTCTTTCTCGCTTTGCACAATTTTACTGAATTAAATCGCACATTTTACCAAATCGAAGGAATGCCTTAATTTTATTTTCCGGTCTTTATTGTGCAAAAATTCTCATTTCTGATTTCTATCACTAATCTTTTAGGATTATTATCCTCAATAAATTAAGATTCCTCGAAAAGCATTACCCCTTATTCGTAATTATATTTATAATCAATTATAGAAGATGGATGGGGGGTCAGTGGAAAACATTGAGCGATATAAGCAACAGGCAGCTACAGCTGATTCAACTGTAGCCACCGTCAAAAGTGGGAATAGGCTGAATTTTGAGCAAAGAAAAAATACAGTCCAATCCGCTGAAAAATCCATATTATTTCTAAAATCCGGATTTCTTTTTATCAAAACGAATCTTGTCTTTCTTTTTCATAATTGTTATGGTTGGTTTTCATCATTCACGGGAAAAGAGCTCTCTTCCGGTATTTTTATTTCGAGTTTAATTACAAAAATCAAGAATCGCAGAAGATTCCTTGATAAAAATACATTGAATAACGTTTTTATTCCGGGGGATACTGATTCTTATTTACAGGCACCGTATCACCCTATTCATTTTGCTTTCGAAATCAGATCTTTTGCAGCGGTAAATCATTTTTGGGAGAAAAAAGAAAACTTTGGGGAGATGATCAATAGATGATCCATATCGGAGACAAACGAATTCTTCTGGTTGCGGGACATTATGGGAGCGGGAAAACAGAATTTTGTATCAATTTAGCGATCGATCTGGCGGAACAAGGGATCAAAACAGCTTTAGTTGATTTGGATATTGTAAATCCATATTTTCGAACGAGAGAAAAAACGCAGTTCCTTGAAAGCAAAGGAATTAAAGTTTATGGTAATTTCTATAAAACCGAAATTACCATGGAAATACCCGCACTGAGCGCCGAAGTACGAACGCCGTTGGAAGATCCGACTGTTTATACCATTATCGATTTGGGAGGAAATTCAGCCGGGGCATTAGTTGCCATTCAGTTCGAAAAATATTTTGTTGAAGGAACTTATGAATTTTTGGATGTGATCAATAAGAACCGTCCCGAAACATCCACCATCAAAGGAGCTGTAAATCATTTTCATGATATCGAAGAACGAACGGGCTTAAAATTTACCGGATTGATTAATAATACACACCTGCTTCGTGAAACCACCATTGAAGACATACAAAAAGGTCTGGAATTTTGCGAGGAACTTTCAAATATACTGAAAGTTCCTCTTTTATTTACGGGTTGCCCGAATTATTTATATGAACAGCTGTTATCGTCTACACTGATGGGAAAAATCAACCACCAAATCCTACCGATTCATTTTATTATGCGAGATACATGGTTGGATAAAAAACTTTAGAAGGAGAGTGAAATGATATGGGCAAGTATCTTGTGAAGTTCAACAGGGACAAATGTAAAGGATGCGAATTATGCGTCTCTTTCTGCCCCAAAAAGATTCTCGAAATTGACAAGGTGGATATGAATGCAAAGGGTTATCATCCCGCTAACGTAAAACCGGGGCAGATGGATGAATGCATCGGTTGCCTGAGTTGCGCTTTGATGTGCCCGGACAATGTAATCAGCGTCTATGAATTGTCAGGAGATGAAAAATGACAGAAAAAGTATTAATGAAGGGAAACGAAGCTTTTTGTGAAGCTGCGATTCGAGGCGGCTGCCGGTTTTATGTCGGCTACCCGATTACCCCACAAAGTGAAATACCTGAATTTATGTCTCATGAAATGCCGAAACGCGGAGGAACGTTTATTCAAGCCGAAAGCGAATTAGGCTCTATTAATATCGCTTACGGGATCGGTTGTGCAGGCGGAAATGTATTTGTTTCATCGGCATCTCCGGGCATTGCATTAATGCAGGAAGGGCTCAGTTTTCTTTGTTCGGCTGAAGTGCCGGTGGTTCTTTTAAATGTCTCCCGCAGCGGTCCCGGAATCGGCGGAATTCAACCCGCACAGGCTGACTATAACCAGGTTACCCGCGGCGGAGGAAACGGAGATTATAAAATCCCCGTTTTGGCGCCTTCCACAATGCAAGAAGCGGTAAATATTATTTACGAATCTTTTGAGACGGCAGATAAACTGCGAAACCCGGTCATCATCTTAGCTGATGGAATGATGGGACAAATGATGGAACCGGTCACTTTGCCGGAACCTAAACAGCTTTACAAAGATGAGGCAGATATCCCGAATTACAAACCGTGGGCTCTGACCGGAAGCAAAGGAAAAAGTCATCGAAATGTAATTAAATCTTACCGGGCTCTGCCGGAAGATCTTGAAGTACACGTTAATCATTTGTTTGAGAAGTATCGAAAAGCGGAAAAAGACTTGGTTCGATATGAGACCATCAATACAAAAGATGCCGAAATCGTCTTTGTCGCCTTTGGAACGATGGCAAGGATCGTTTCCGAGGTTATCGAAGTTCTCAATGCCGAGGGGATTAAAGCCGGCATGATTCGGCCGATTAGTCTCTGGCCGTTTCCGAAAGCTCCTTTTGATGAATTATCTCCCGACAAAACGAAGGTAGTAATCTCGACGGAATTGAATATGGGGCAGATGATTTTTGATGTTCAACTCAGTTTGAACGGAAGAATTCCGGTCAGATTAATCAATCGAGTAGGCGGAATTGTGCCTACGACAGATGAAATTGTGGAAAGAGCAAAAAAGATTCTGGGAGAAATCAAATGAAACCAGTATACGAACCGACTATTGGAATGTTGCCGGTAGATACCAGTTATTGTCCCGGCTGCGGGCATGGTATTGCCCACAAATTAATTATGGAATGTATAACCGAAAAGGGGCGCCTCGGCGATACGATCGGCGTCTCACCGATCGGTTGCAGTGTTGTCGCACATGAATTCATGAATATCGAAATGTGTGAATCGGCACACGGCCGTGCTTCGGCGGTGGCAACGGGCATCAAACGAGTCCATCCGAATCACCTTGTATTCAGTTATCAGGGTGACGGGGATATGGCTTCCATCGGAGTCACCGAAATTGTCCATGCAGCGATTCGCGGAGAAAAAATCACAACTTTCTTTATCAATAACGCGATCTTTGGCATGACCGGCGGACAAATGGCTCCCACAACCTTAATCGGCCAAAAAGCCACAACCTGTATCGATGGACGGAAAAAAGAGGTCAACGGAATGCCGATTCAAATGTCCGAAATGCTCGCAACCATCGAAGGAGCAGTTTATATTGAAAGAGTGGCTTTAAATACTCCCGGTAACGTTAGAAAAGCAAAAAAGGCTGTCATGAAAGCGCTCGAAGTTCAGGAAAAAGGATTAGGATTCTCCTTAGTAGAATTTATTTCATCCTGTCCGACGAACTGGGGACTTAGCCCGATTGATGCCCTTAAATGGGTTGGAGATAATATGATCCCATATTATCCGTTGGGAGTTTTTAGATCACCGGAGGGAATGTAATTATGGCAAAGGAAAAATTATTCTTTGCGGGTTCGGGTGGACAGGGAATTCTGCTGATGGGGAAGATGCTTTCCTATGCGGCAATGCATGAGGGGAAAGAAGTTACCTTTTTACCATCTTACGGAGCTGAAATGCGCGGAGGAACCGCTAACTGTACAGTAATTATTTCGGATAAACCGATCAGCAGTCCGCTGATTCAAACGGCAGATGCATTGATTGCGATGAACCTTCCATCCATGACCAAATTTGAAAATATGGTTGAACCCGGAAAATTTTTATTCGTCAATTCCTCAATTATTAAAGAAAAACCGACCAGGAACGATATTCAGGTCGTTTCTGTCGATGCAAACGGACTGGCGGAAACTCTGGGAGTGCCGAAATCAGCAAATATGGTTATGCTGGGTGCGGTCGTTCGGACGACAAAGGTGGTGAAAATCGAAAGTATTATCGAAGCGATGGAAAAGGAATTAACCGGGAAGAAAGCCAAATTCTTAGAAGGGAATATTTTAGCGCTGAACTCCTGGAATCCAAATTAATATATTAGGAGTGAAAACCAAATGAAACACAGCTTCAGTATTACGCGGTCAACGAACCCAAAACAAAAACCGAATCCGGATAAATTGGTTTTTGGAGAAACTTTTACCGATCACATGTTTATCATGGATTATTCGAAAGATAAAGGGTGGCACGACGGAAGAATTGTTCCGTACGGTCCAATTTCGCTTGAACCGGCTGCGGCTGTGTTTCAATATGCGATTGAAATGTTCGAAGGCATGAAAGCCTATCGTACCGACACCGGAAAAGTTCAGCTTTTTCGACCGGATATGAATATCAAACGCACCAATAATACCAATGATCGTATTTGTGTGCCACGGATTGATCCCGATTTGATGTTGGATGCGATTAAAGCGATCGTGGATTTCGATCGGGATTGGATTCCCGACCGACCGGGGACTTCTCTTTATATTCGACCGTTTATCATCGCGGATGAACCTTATCTCGGTGTCCATCCGGCGAAACATTTCCTGTTTATCATTATTCTTTCACCGGTCGGATCCTATTATGGCGTCGGCGGCGGTTCGAATCAACTTCCGGCAACAAAAATCTATGTGGAAGACAAATATGCCCGAACGGCAGTCGGCGGAACCGGTGCGGCAAAAATCGGTGCGAATTATGTGATCAGCCTTAAAGCGCAAGAAGAAGCGGCGGGAAAAGGGTATGATCAGGTGCTTTGGCTGGACAGTGCCGAAAAGAAATACGTTCAGGAAATCGGTACCTCAAATGCTTTCTTCGTTATCAATAATGAAGTCATCACCGCTCCGCTGGATGACGGGACCATTTTGCCCGGAATCACGCGGGATTCCTGCTTGGCGCTGCTTCGAAAATGGGGTATCCCTTGTTCGGAACGTCCTTTGACGATCGAAGCTGTTTATCAAGCTGCGGAAGATGGGACGTTGAACGAAGTTTTCGCATCCGGAACCGCGGCAGTTATTTCTCCAGTCGGAGAAATATGCTGGAAGGGAAAGAAAATACCCGTAAAGACCGGACCGATCGCTCAGAGGCTGTATGATGAACTGACAGGAATTCAGACAGGTAAGATTCCCGATACCATGGGTTGGACTGTCGAAGTCGAGAAGAATTAATCGGTTATTGAAAAAGCCGGCGATATTTTCCGATGTCGCCGGTTTTTATTTAATGTCTCCCGCTTCTTTTCCGATCCTGACATTTTGTTGAACGTTCGTCTCGTCTTATTTAATCCGTTCCGTTATACGGAGGAAACAAAATGAGAAAAGTCGTTCCTTTGCCGATTCCTTCCGATTCAGCAGAAATTTTTCCCTTTTGCGCAATGATCAGCGCTTTACAGATCGCCAATCCCAACCCCATTTTGCCGCTGTTGGCATTTCGTGATTTGTCGGCACGATAAAAACGATCAAAAACATAGGGTAAATCTTCCAAATCGATTCCCGCCCCGCTGTCTCGAACTTCAATTCTCACGAATTCATCAAAATATGCTTTGAGTGAGATTGTGCCATTCTCGGGTGTGTATCGTAAGGCATTTTCAATCAAATTATGAAGGACCTGAATCATCCGATCTTCATCGGCTAAGATATCGGGGCAATCTTCCGAAACATCATAGACGAAGCGAATATTCTGCTTTTTCAAAATAGGCAGATAAGTCTGATAGACCCGTTCCAGCATTTCGGCGGGACGGATCCTTTCAAATTGAAAATCCAACCCGCCTGCTTCCACTTGAGATAATGTAGTTAAATCATCTACAAGCCGTTTCAGACGCTGCAATTCCGATTTGATGATTTGTAATCGGTTGGAGTTTATCTCAACGCCTTCATCTTCAGCCATTTCAATATATCCCGAAATAATCTGTATCGGTGTGCTTAAATCATGAGTAATATCAGCGGTCAATCTCTTTCGTTGCAAATCGGCCCGGACCAGGTCTGTACTCATTTGATTAAAGGTCTGAGTCAATTGTCCGATTTCGTCTTCGGAGGTAACGGGCACGGTTTGATCAAGATTCCCCGCCGCTAAAGCTTTCGAAGCCTTTGTCAATCGCTGAACGGGTCCCAAGATTCGCTTGGAAAATAGAAATCCCATTAAGATCGCCAAACAAACACCGATTATTCCCGCAAATATGATCGCTCGCGTTGTTCTTTCCAGATATAGTTGCTCTTCATTGCTCAGTTTAAATTTGAGTTGTGTATCGGGTAAAATCCATGCGATGATTTCTCCGTCATATTCGACAGGGACCGCATCCTTCATCATGTTTTCGGGAACGATCTCCCCCGGTTCATAACCCATTGTCGGAATCAACGCCCGATATTGAGCATCGACCAAACCGTGAAGACCGCGAATATCAGGTGAATTCTGTGGGTTGTCTTGCGGTTTAATGATCGGTTTCATTTGCGCGACCGCATCGCTGTCGGAATTCACCGCTTCCGGTGCCGGCAATCCGCTGTCGAAGCCGTTTCGGACATACCGATCAAAAAAGCCGTCTAATGTTCCGTTTTCTTCGTAGTAAGTTTGGACCGCTTCCTTCATATTGGCTGTTTGCTGTTCTACAACCATATTCATCAAGGATTGTCCGGAATTCCAGCGAACCAGCAATGAAACGACAATGACCGTGATCAGGGCAATGAGCAAATAAGAAAAAATCATTTTGCTTCGAATATTCTTTTTCATCAGGATTCTTCCAGAAAACGATATCCGATTCCGAAAACAGTTTCGATATATTTTGGTTGATCAAGCTCATCCCGGAGCTTCATTCGAATATTCCGAATATGAATTTTTAACGTTGCTTCGGATCCGCTGAAGCCGTTCTCGATTAAGCGGATGCACAGATCTTCTTTCCTCACGACTTTGCCCTGTGAATCCATCAGGATATCGAGAATGAAGAATTCTAAGGGTGTCAATTCGACCGGCTCATCCCCTAAAGTGACTTTATGGCGACTGCGATCCAATTGAAGGTCGCCGATGATTGTGATCGGTTTTTCCTCTTCTCTTGGAGTGGAACGTCTCAGAACCGCCCGCATACGCATCAGCAGTTCTCTCAGCTTGAAGGGTTTGGTAATATAATCATCCGCTCCGAGTTCAAAACCGTGAACGATATCCGCTTCCTGCTGTTTTGCGGTAATCATAATAACCGGCAGATCGGAAGTTTTCCGCAATTGGCTGATAAATTGATACCCGTCCATATTCGGCATCATGATATCGAGCAAAATCAGGTCCGGTTGTGATCTCTCAATCGAATCGAAGGCTTCGATTCCATCACCGGCGATTTCCACTTCGAAGCCCTGACTTTCCAGAAAATCACGCAGCATGATCTGAATATTACGGGTATCATCAATAACCAACACTTTGCGTGCCACTTATTCTCTCCCAAACATCACAAATCGTCGTCAGTGTCCGAGGCGGTCACCGCTTCCATACGTCTGTTCCAATTGTACTTCGGATCCTGATTCGAAAAAACTTCAAGATAAGCGATATCTCTCATAAAATCGATCTTCCCGATAGCAATCTTATTAATTTTTACGCCGGTCCTTTTTTCAAGGTCGGCTTTTAATTCATCGTATTTTTCGGGAACAATTAAATCAATTTTCTCGTATATGATGGTTTTGGAAATCTCATAGTGAAATCCCCATCCCTTTTCAAGAATCCAAATTGTCAACAGAATCAGTCCGTCGGCGATGATCATTCCGGCCCAATTATTGTCTGCGATCCCCGTAGCATTCATAATCGGCAAAGCGACAATGATAAACAGATAAGTCATTTCCCGAATCGGTAAAGGATCGGTACGATATCGCAGCAATGAAAAAACGGCGAAAAGTCCGAAACCCATCCCGATGCCCATTTCCGTGCTGCTTAAAAAGTTTATAACAAAGAAAATTACAGTATTGAATGCCAAAAAGGTAAAGACATGTGATTGTACGGTGGATTTCGGGTAATAGATCAATCGAATCAGGATCAATGCCACCAAAAGGTTATAAACAAACCCGATCAGAATCATTATTGGGTTATTCATAAAATTGAGCCTCTCATTTTATTTTCGAAATTTTCAACAAGGTTGGTTTTATTTTGTTCTTCTTCATTCCGTCATATATTTCACTGACTCCTATCGTATATTTGCTGAACTCCTGCGGATGGATATGCATCATTTTCATTTTTTCGACAAAAGGTGAATGCTGATCGGTTTTTTCTGTCTTCACTTCCGCGATAACAATATCGTTCATCTGTTCAGCGCGAAAATCATTGAAAACCGTTAGATTAAAATCCACTGTCACACGTTCGGGAGCATTGATTCCCACCAAAGTAATCCGTGTGAAATTTGTCCAAAGCTTTGGTTCAAAGTGTAGATCTTCCATGGGAATTTGACTGTTAACCCAATTTTCCATCTCGCTTGTCATTTGACTGATCGGAAAATCAATCGGAATTCGGCTCTTGACGGTTCTTCCTTTATTTGTTTTTTCTTTTACCTCAAGAAAAGAGGACTGACTATCGACATATTCTCGACTGCGTACTTTATATCTGTTTTTTCGATCGTTGATATGTAAGTTGTACAACAGGAAATCTTCGGTATCAAAATAAAGCGTCCGATAATGATTCAACCTTCTGCCCCGCACAAACAACGCTCGATAATCCTCTGTAAGATCATTCAAAACATCGGTGATTTTTTGAATAGGTAGTACATATTTACGGTCGATTCTGTCTAACAACTGGACATTTTCCATCTCACTCAAACTGATCAGAGGGAATTTTTCCAGCACTGTCTGTATTTCTTCGTCCATCAAACGTTTGGGATCTTTCTTCTCATAAACGATTGGTGTCATCGTTTGCGTTAATTTAAGGTTTTCTCTAAGAAATGAGTTCATATCTGTTTTTCTCCCTTCATCCTAATTACCATAGATAATAATGTTTCGGAAAGCGGAAATGGTTTACTTTTTGTATAGGAATAAAAAGAAGTACATCGGCCTTGAATCGGGGCATTTAAGAAAGGAACAACCCCGAAAATCTGACGTGGCAGTAATCGCGTGAATTTTTCAGAAAACGGTGACAGTATCGCTCATCTCCGTAGATTCGCTCTCATTCACCGGTGCGGTTAAGCCGCCCAACTCAATCTTATGTGGCATACACGCGTTCCCCGGGAGAAACCACACTCTTCTTCGACGTATCCCCGGTTTCATTGTTCATTACAGCGCTTGTTTATCCGCCGCTTCCGATAGTAATATGCTTGGACAGCATTGGATATTGTCTGATACGCCTCCGTATCCGGCCAAGGCCGGCGTCAGATTTATCACCGGAACCGCTTTCCTTTTTTATTGTTGGGTTTCATTCGAATCGTTCTTTCATAATGTGATTTTCTGGCTGATAGCAATTCGGCAGCGTAAATCATCAAGCCGGTCCCGGCAAGAACAAATCCGGCAAACCGGTAAATTATTAATAGATCGTTTGTCGTTCCGTAGATTTCCAAAACACCTTTCATTATGCTGCCAACTGTCAGCGCGGCGATGCCGGCGTTGTACAGAAAACGCGGCAACCTGCCGGGTAAAAGACCATGAGTAAATAACGATAAGATTGCAAATGGGAATGTACCCCCGACTAACGGGAAAGCAAAAGCGAAAATCATATAACCGGAGTAGACACCATGACTAAATTGCTCGTAGATTATGCCAAACAATGCACAAAATATCGCAATCAGCAAATAGATTAAACTGATTTTGCACATATTCCTCTTTCCTAGTTCAGTATCCGATATAAACAATGTCACTCACACTCCTTTCCTTGATGTTGTTGCCGTTGGTTGTCGGGTTATTGATGACTTCACCGTTAAAGACCATGGTTGAGGATCCGCCACCATCCAGATTATAGGCAACATCAGCGCCAAGCCCCTGCATAAACTCGGCGAGCTGGTAAAGTGAAAGCCCTTCGCTCGTACTGGTACGTCCATCCGATACGACAAAGAGATAATGCAACTCGTCTATGATTCCGATGGCGGTTCTCGGGTTGCTGGCTTTCGCCTTACCAACCTCCTCATTTTCCGAAACAACGATTGCGCCGTCCATGATAAGCGCCGGGCCAAAGGAGAGAACCTGAAGGGCTCCATCTTCCGCAAGCGTCTGTGCCGTGACCTCACCTTCCGTGATGATTTCAAACGAACCGTCTACCCATATGACCAAATCCTCCTTATTTCCCGATGCAGATTCACGGTAGAGCACTCCGTTTTTCAAAACATAGCCTTTTGTCTGAGCTCCATAATAATCACCGTTAATAGCCAGAATCGCATTGTTAGCCTTTGCGATCGTTGAAGTATTCTCGGTGATGTTTCTGCCGAATGCGCCCCGAGCAAATGCTGTTTGCAGATATTCCGCCGATGAAACCCGGACGTCGGCGACATAGATGGTCGTATCGTATTCCCGGTATTTCGTGATAGTAATACGGATGTTCCGGTCACTATAGGAATTATCTGTAATCACAGCCGAGCCGGTAAACGGTATCGTGTTATTCTGCTCAGCGGTCTCCTCGGGAGTTGCCTGCGGTGTTGATCCCATTACCGGGTTTGCTAATAAAGTTGATTCGGAAACGTTTTGTATTCCGGTGTTTTCTTCTGATGAAACTTTAGCATAAACCCTTGCGATGACAAAGGTGTCCAGCACGACATAAGCGGTAAACGCTATCAATAAAATCGTGTATATCACACCCCATTTATATTTTTTTCCGAAAATTCCCATAACATCTATCCTTTTTCGCACTCTGCAAAACGGTGCTGAGCAATTCGCCAAGAAGCGGAAGAAAAGCCTAAAGACGATAACCATTGAAATCATGAACACCGACCGGCTTTGTATCGATCTGTTTGCCTCTGATTTTTTTCATCGTCTCCGGGATCATATCGTTCATGCCGAGTTGTTCGACAAATACACTCGGAATCGTTGTTCTTTTTTTTCTCCCTTCATCCTAATTACCATAGATGATAAGGTCTCGATAAGCGAAAATGGTTTACTTTTCGTATAAGAACAGAAAAAGAACCACCGGCTTTCACCGGTGGTTCTTTTTCTGTTTAGTGCATCATGATACTCGTTTTGATTTTATTTTCGCATCATCCCCCTTCCGGCAAAAGTTCCGATTTGAGTTGTGCCTTCTGCCATTTCAAACGTTGTGTACACAGTACCGTCAATGACAGTTCCATCCGTATACAGATGATCCTGTTCCGTACCACTACAAGTTCCGCCTAACCGGACCGTATAAGTCTCACCGGCCTTTAATACCGGGGTGGTCAAAAAGACGGATTGATATTGTTTCACCGGTTCAAAAGCAAGGACCACATTCCCGTTTTGATCAAGAATACTGAACAAGGTATTTGCTTCTTGTACCGCATCGAAGTTCATCATGATCGAATTTTGAGACGAATCCGCGCTGCTTCCCTGTGCCATTCCGGCACTGCCTACGGCGACAACGGTCCCTCCGGATAAATCAAACGTCCCCATATAGTCTAATGAGCCGTTTCCGCTGTTGGTCGGACCGTTTACCAATACGGTTCCACCGCTCATACCGATTGAACCATTCGAATCGAGTCCGTCACCCCCGGCGTTGACAATTATTAAACCGCCATTGATCGTAAGCATTATGGAAGAGGCAGATTGATTTTCTCCGCTATTTATGTCGGGTGATTGAGGCGCAATCGGATTTTGTACAGCATCCATATTTTCCGGAGCCTGACCACGGTAAACAGGCCGTTGTCCCATACCTCTTCCGCCAAAGAAATCGCTTCCTCCCGGTCCCATCCTTTCTTCACCGCTTCCATCCGAGGCATTCATCCCGTCATCTTTCGAAGTAATGTCAATCGTCCCCGAATTGATCGTTATAACCGCACTTTCGATTCCCTCTTCGGATTGTTTAATCAAAATTTGACCGTTGTTGATTTCGATCTCGTTATCCGCATGGATTCCGTCATCTCCGCTGGCAAGCGAAAAACTGCCATCGTTGATAATGACCTTTGTATCGGAGTGAATGGCATCGTCAGAGGCATCCACGGATATCGTACCACCGTCAATTTGTATCGTTCCTGAGGCTTTAATCCCTTTACCGGAAATTTCCTCATTCGGATTGACGCTGCTTCCGCCACCGCCGGATAAATGGATCGTACCGCCGCTGATTCTTATATCGGTCCCGGCACTGATCGAATCTCCGTCAGAAGTTATATTAATCTCTCCTCCGCGAATCTCAATAAATCCTTGGGAAGTGTCGTCTTCGTTTTCCGACTTCAATCCATCTTTTCCGGCGGTGACGGTTACCCGCCCGTCTCCGACAACAAGATAATCTTTTCCATAGATTCCGTCTTCGACTGCCTGAATCGTTATATCACCGCTGCCGATAATCAGTCCATCCTTAACGGAAATTCCTTCTTTATAATTTCCGTTGACAACCAATGATCCGGAACCGTATATGGATAAATCCGCTTTACTGTAAAGAGCCGCGTCAGCTCTGTTCTCATCTGTCGCTTCATTTGCTGTTTCAGATGCATCATTTAAAATATTTGTGCTCCCATCAGCCAGAATAATTATTGCCTTATCGGCATTTTCAATCATGATCGCGGCATTTTTTGAATCGGTTATTTCTACATTATTCAAAATCAATTTAATCGGTCCTTCATCTTCGGAGTTTACGACAATCTGTCCGTCATTCAGCTTTCCCTGAATCAAATAACTTCCGGCGGTAACAATTGTCACTGTCGTTCCGTCGATCACCACACTTTCGTTTTCAGCCGAAATGGAATCTCCGTTTAATTGAATGGATATGGCATCAGCTTCACTCCATTCCGCATCGAAAGCATCCTCATGCGTATCAGAAAAATCAACCTTATCAACGGAAGTTATTGCCGGTTCGTTTCCATCCTCCGCCGCGACATCCTCTTCTTCAAGAACGGTGCCGGTTTCGGTTTGTGCAAATACAGAAAGAACGTTTCCATTTTGTGCCATATATTGACTGCCAAGAAAAGCCAACATACAGAAAATAATCAAGATATGAATCAATTTTTTCATACTCCTCCAAGTTTATTTTTTCTTTGATTCTACAAATTAAATAAAAAGAATCGGTTTATTTATGGTATAGACCGATTCTTTCTTAAATTTTCAATAACAAACAAGAAAATCGCTACGGTTGATACTTTTGATAAAATCTTCGCTTGGTATATTCCGCTGCAAAAAAGTAAACAATCGCGATTACGAAAATTCCCAACATTGCCGTCCACGGGATCGGAATAAAGCCCAAAATACCCGCTATCGGAGAGTAAGGCAAATAAATGGCAATCGCCGCGACTAATATCGTTACCAGCAACATCGTGACAGAAGGATGATTTTTCCCGATCGGTTGCTGAGTTCTCAGAACCAAGACCACCAAAATTGCGGAAATAATCGATTCGACAAACCATCCCGAATGAAAGAGCTGCTCATCAGCCTTGAAAATACCCAACAGGATGACGAAGGTTGTTATATCAAACAAAGAAGAAAGAGTCCCGAATACCAACATAAATCGTCGGATAAAAGTAATATTCCAGCGATGCGGTCGACTTATGTAAATCGGATCGACATTATCCGTTGCAATAGTCATTTCGGGTAAATCCGTAAGCGTATTAATCAAAAGCAACTGCTTCGGCAGCATCGGTAAGAAGGATAAAAATAGGGAAGCGATAGCCATACTGAACATATTGCCGAAATTAGCGCTCACGGCCATAAATACATATTTCAATGTATTGGCAAAAGTCTTTCTCCCTTCGATGATTCCGTCTTTCAAAACCGTCAAATCCTTCTTCATCAGGACAAAATCGGCTGCTTGCTTTGCGACATCGACTGCATTATCTACCGATATCCCCACGTCCGCGCTATGCAATGAGGGCGCATCATTAATACCGTCCCCCATATAACCGACCACATGTCCGTTCTTTTTCAACGCCAAAATAATTCGTTCTTTTTGATTGGGATTCACTTCGGCAAACACATTGGATTTTTCGGCGATATGCCAAAGAGCTTCATCCGTCATATTATTCAATTCCGAGCCGGTCACGGCACTGACTTTTTTCATTCCTACAGCATTGGCAATAAACTTCGCGGCATTAACATTATCTCCGGTAATAATTTTCAAATTAATCCCCAACTCGGAGAGATCGACGATGGTTTGAATCGCATCGGCTTTCGGTTGATCAAAAAATAAGAGAAAACCGATAAAAACCATGTCTGTTTCATCTTCTTTTGTCAAGTTATGGGTGTGTTCCCTGACTGATTTAACCGCTACACCCAAGACTCGATTCCCTTCGGAATTCCATTCGGCCATCTTTTCTTCGATTTGATGAATCAGCTCCGGTGTCAGCGGAACCGTCTGTTGATCCATACGAGCTTGATTGCAGACAGCTAAAACATCTTTAACCGATCCTTTCATGATCAAAGAAATTTCATCGCCTTCGCGGACCAAAACACTCAAACGCTTACGGATAAAATCATATGGAATCTCATCTAATTTTTCAATTCCGGATTCCGGCAGACTTTCTTTTTTCAAAATTGCTTCATCCAATTGATTCACCATTCCGGCTTGTAATCCGGCATTTAATACGGCCGATCGAAGGACATCTTCCGATTCTTTTCCCTGTACGTCCAGAGCGCTGCTTAACGTAACCGCACCTTCGGTCAGTGTCCCCGTTTTATCCGTGCAAAGAATATCGATGCTGCCGAAGTTTTCAATAGCTTCCAGCCGGCGTACGATGACACCCCTTTTTGCCATTGCTTGAGAACCTTTGGAGAGATTAATATTGATAATCGCAGGTAAGAGCTGCGGTGTCAATCCGACGGCTAAGGCGATCGAAAAAATTAACGAATCGAGAACCGGACGGCGAAAATAAATATTTGCGGCAAAAATGATCAACACTAAAACCAACATCACAATGGTCAACAGGTAACTGAGCTTATTGACACCACGCTCGAACTCGGTTGCGGGTGGCTTCAGAACCATTCGTTTGGCGACCTGCCCGAAAGCCGTTGCCGACCCTGTCTTCATAACGATGCATCTGGCATATCCGGAACTGACCGTCGTACCCATAAAAACGACATTATTCATCGCTTCCAACTCGGCATTTTCAGCCGATGTTCCCGCTGTTTTTTCAACAGGAAAAGTTTCGCCGGTTAATACGGATTGGTTCACAAAGAAATCTTCCGCTCGGAGGATAATCGCATCTGCGGGAATAATACTGCCGGCTGAAAGCTCGATGATATCTCCGGGCACAATCACTTCTGCCGGGACAGACTTTTTCTTACCCTCCCGAATGACATCGGTCTTGATTTTTAATCGCATTTGCATCATTTCAGCCGCTTTATCGGCATTGAATTCCTGGACAAAAGAGAGAACTGCGCTGAACAAGATAATCACAAAGATAATGATTGCGTCCACCCAGTTCCCTAATGCCGCGGAAATAACGGTCGCGATTAATAAAATCAACAAAATAGGACTTTTAAACTGATTAAGAAGGAGATCCAACGGGGTTAATTTTTGCCTCTCTTTGAGAACATTCAATCCCGTTTCTCTTAATCGGTTTTCGGCTTCAGCCTCCGTCAACCCCGAATCAGGATCACTTTTTAACATTTCGGTGATTTTTTCCTGCGGGTAATTCCAATAAGGAATTTCTTTTTGAATTTCTTCTTTTTCCATTTTCGATACCTCCCTTTTGTGTTCTCGGATTAAACTCTGTTTAATGGATCCATTCGACCTTCTGCCAACCGTTATCAATCTTTTTTTCCAGTTCCTCAAAAGATCTCAGACCGCTGAGTGAATCATATCCTTCGACACAAGAAGCACCCGTCCCGGCGGCCAACTGCAAACAGCGTCGCCAGGGATATCCGCGGCAAACCGACAGCAAAAAAGCCGCATTACAGGTATCTCCCGCTCCCGTGCCCGAGAGGATTTTTTCCGGTTTGTAGCTCATTTCGAAATAAGACAAATTCGCCCATTCGTCCGGATCGGTGATCAGATTTCCTCCGATTTGTCTGATTTGAGAAACAGAACCGGTTTTTAATAAAATTCCGGGTGCACCGCACTTGATTAAGACCGCTTTTGCTCCCCATGACAGCAATTGATCCGCCAACGGTTCAACCTCTTTCGGCGATATCACCTCAGTCAAATCTTTACCCTTCGCCCGTCTCGTCCATTCCGTAAAAAGCGGTGGATTGATCATGCTGCACAATTCTTCCATACTTGGCAAAAAGAAATCCACATATGGGATAACCTCCCGAATCAACTTTTGCCAATCCTCTTTTGCGGCATCGGAATTCGGATCGATAGCTGCCATATCCAATGACGTGGCGACACCGTATTCTTTAACTTTCTTAAATATCCGAACCAGTTCTTCGCCGTTATTCCGGTAAATACGCTTCATCAACGGAGGGTATCCGAAATGAAAAACAGTTGCATCTTGAATATGCGCAAAATTTAAATCATCATAACAAAAAGAATCATTGGAAGCGGGATCATGAAGAAAAATTCTGTCTAATCCGGGAATTGCCAAAACAAGCGTGTAAGAGGTTGCCGAATCCTGCGAACGAATCATGCCTTGTTCGCATCCGTACCGCCGAAAAATATCCAGCAGCAGGTCTCCCAAAAAATCCTCTCCGATTTTCCCCATCAGCTCCGCATTCGCGCCTAATTTTTTCAAAGCTAAACCGGTATTGGAGACCACACCGCCTGCCGATACAGATAATCCGTCGGTATTGATTAATTTCCCCGGTATGAGAATTTGATCGATTTTTTCGACCGCTTGATGAGGGATAACCGGTGTGAGATCTACACAAACATGGCCGGCTACAACGATTTTTGGATTCATTTATGCTCCGATTGGTTATTCCGAATAGGTAAATAATCTACAAAACAATTATATCTGCTGAACGACAAGCCAAGCAACAATTCAAGTTGAGCGGGTTTACGGAAAATGAAACCTATCGAATGAAATTAAAATAAGAGAACCGCCATCATTTTGGATGGCGGCTCTCTTCGTTTCCATAAGACATCAGCGGATAAAATTTGTCACGACGGGTTTTTCCGCTACAGGAATCGAGATACCGGCGGCTTTTCCGGCTTCGATACATTTCAACATCCAAGCCATATTTCTACCGAGAGTACGCATTGTCTGCATTCCTTCCAGATCTTGCCGTACTTCATCCGGCGTATTTCCATGGACCATGTTCCAATATTGCGATGAGACGACCGGCATGTTTCGAATCGTAAAATATTTATTCAGTTGGTCAAACGTTGAGGTTGCGCCTCCTCTGCGGCAGCTTACAACCGCTGCAGCCGGTTTATATTCCAAATAAATGCCGGCACGAAATATTCGATCCATAAAACTGGTAATAGCTCCGGATGCCGAAGCAAAGTGGACGGGAGAGCCAAAGATAAATCCGTCGGCTTCCTTCGATTTCTCCAAAGCTTCATTGACCGAATCGGTATCGATGGAACACTTGTTTTTTCTTGTTCGCTTACAATAATCGCAGACAATGCAACCGCTGATCGGTTTATTCCCGACATGAAATATCTCGGTTTCAATTCCTTCCTTTTCAATCGCATCAGCGACTTCCTTCAAAGCCGTATAAGTGCAATTCTTTTCGTGAGGACTTCCATTAATCAGCAATACTTTCATCTTGGTTTACTCTCCTTTTCTCCTTTATTTATCGGCAATTTCCCCTTCCAAACCGATCAATGGGGCAATTTCTCGCATTCCCAAAATCGTCTCGGTAATCACATCTTCCAATGGCATTCCCAATTTTTCCGCCCCTTCGCGAATGAGATCCCGATTGACGTTGGCCGCAAATGCGGGAGATTTAAACTTTTTCATAACCGATTTTGTCTCAAGGTCCATCACACTTTTAGATGGGCGCATTAAAGCGGCCGCATAAATCAAACCGGTCAGTTCATCAATTGTAAATAACACTTTTTCGGCATTCGTGACCGGCTCGACATCGCAACAAATCCCATAACCATGACTTGCAACCGCATGAATAAACTCTTCCGGGAAACCTTTTTCTCGCAGGATCTCCTGAACTTTTATACAATGTTCATCGGGATACAGCTCATAATCCAAATCATGCAACAATCCGATAATTCCCCATTCCTCTTCGTCTTCATGGTAAAGTCCGGCAAAATGACGCATCACACCTTCAACCGTTAAAACATGCCTCTGTAATGTTTCGCTTGAAATATATTCCGTCAATAAGTCCCAAGCCTGGTCCCTGGAAGGAAGATTCTCCATAATCTTTATTCTGTCCTCTGCTTTCTGTAAATCTTTTTCTATTATACATTCAGATTTATGTGAATTTTTATGTCCTGTAATTGGAGTTGAAACAAGAAAATTATGTTCGGAATGTTATAATCGGTTCGACCAAAAGATAGAAATTGGGGGTAATTCATGCAATCAGATAATATTCCCGTAAATTTAATGACAAAAAAGCAAAAGGGATTCCTGATTTTCAAAATTTTTTTCAGCGCGATGGTATTCGCTTTTACGGGAGGAAGCGCAGCCACACCCACCTTAATTTATCAGGTTGTTAAAAAATATAAACTGATGAGCGAAGATGAATATATGGAAATCGTCGCACTCAGCCATTCGTTGCCCGGAATTATCGGAATCAACAACAGTATGTTAACCGGTTATAAAGTCTGTGGCATATTCGGATCTTTTATGGCGGTTCTGGGAACCGCTTTACCGGCCTTCGTGTCAATGCTTTTAGTGGCGGTTATCTTTCAAGAACTTCCGCAATCGAGAGTCGTCAGAGGTGCGATTAACGGTATCCGAGCCATTTCGATCGGGATCTTATTTGATACCGGTCTTCGAATATTAATTCGGAATCATAAGAACATTTTCGGAATCGCCATGATTATTCTGGCAATGTGTTTACCTTTATTTACAAAAATCAGTGCTTTTTATACGGTTCTGCTGAGCGGGTTGATCGGGGTGGTCTATTACTTGACAAAAAATCATAACAATCTTCCGGCTCCGATTGAAAATAAGGAGGAAATCGATGGCTGATCTTTGGACGCTTTTCTTTATGTTCTTCAAAATAGGGATCACTTCTTTCGGCGGCGGATATGGGATGATGCCGATGATTATGGATGAAGGACAACGTTTGGTGGGGTTGACCGAAGCTCAGTTTACCGATATGGCGGCCTTGGATTTAATAACTTCCGGACCGGTGGCTGTCAATTCCGCAACTTATATCGGCTATATCAAAGGCGGATATGCCGGCTCGCTGGTCGCGACGATTGCCTCGATTTTGCCGTCAATATTGATCTGTATTATTGTCCTAATTTTCCTGGACAGGTTTTATAACAATAAGATTGTAAAAGGTCTTTTCGCGGGAATCACACCGGCATGCGGCGGGTTGATGTTTTTTACGACAGCCACACTCGCCAAATCCGTATATTTCAATGCGGAAACTTTTACGGAGGTGTTCAATTCAACCGTCACACCGACGATTATCGGGATGATCGTTTTGACGATATTAACCGTCATAGCGGATATTAAATTCAAAGTGAATCCTATTTATCTGACTGTTGCCGGAGCTGTTTTAGGAATTTTCTTTCTCGCGTGATTCGTCCAAGCCCGCTTGAATATGAAAACCTTAATAAACCTGATAAATTCTGCAATTCCCGGATTGAAAGACCGTTTCTAAATTATCCCGGAATTTTTGTTCCTGTATTTTGTATGCGGTTTGTTCGGCCGATCCGATAAAAATATATCGAACTTGATAGCCCTGCAACAGTTTTTTTACCGTTGTCCAATTTCTTGATTCGTATATTGTTTGAACATCCGCTTCCCGGGTTCCGATTTCTTTATACCCGCCCCGCCATTGACTCTCATGATTGGTGGGACCTAAAATTGTCGGATGACCGGAAAAAGTACTTACAGCATTATCGGAGGTATAACTCGCACCTACTTTTTCAACAATCACACCGGGTTTCGCTTTTTTAAGCCAATCGATCCCTGCCCAATCATCCGGTCGTGAGACCTTCAGAAACTGCGATCCGTCCAATGTTAACTCCGAAGGAGTCTCGTTTACTTTCCGGTGAACGATTTCCAGATTATCCGTAATTCCTTGGAAAGGATAAATCAAGCAGGCAGCTGTGACGAAGAACATAGGGAGAGCGATCAGCCATTTTTTCCTCGAAGATAATTTTTCAAAAATCCGGCTGCAGGCGTAAGCGGAAGCGATAGCGAACAATATCCAAACCTGATAATAAAACTTGAAAATCGTATTCATGCGTGTCCCAAAAAAGTCACGCAGGTAGAAGAATTCGGGAATCAATATCAATCCGAACCCCAAGAAAAGCATTAATGAAACAAATCGATCCGAAGAGTCCGCCCATTTTTTTTCATCGCTTAGGACAATTTCATCCGTGATCCGGTCGTTGTCGTCATTCGTTTGTTTGGAAAATAAAACGGCCAGAATAAAAGCCAAGGACCCGAATATAAGAAACATCAACGGAAGATTTTGCAATCTTCTCGAAAAGTAACCGGTAACGGCAGTACTCATGGACTGAAAGCCTTGTACGCCGGCATAAGCGGAACCGGCTAACATCATTCCGGCTCCCAATTGAGAGAGGATCTTATTTCCGGAGGACTGTAATTCGGAACCGGATTGATTGAACCAAGCTAACCCGACAAAAATGATTGTCTCCAGCAAAAAAAATACAGCAAACAGAATAATACTTATTTTTAGCGTCTTCCTCAATAATTCCTCATGGCTTTTTCCTACCGTTCTAACCAACCACCAGATAATCGGGATGAGAAACAAACCGAACATAATCACAAACTGAATCGTTCGTGTCGTAAAAACGCCGCTGGGAATGAATCCCCCGGCTTGAGAGGATAAGCCGGATAAAAAGCTGAAATATAAAAAAACACAGGCAATTCCAAAAGGAATCCCTTTTTCAAGAAATGCACAGAAAGCCTTCTTTAATTTTCCGGTTTCCTGGTAGGCGGCCAACCCGTAAACGCCGCAATAAATGACGAAATAAATCGGAAAATCCCAAGTATTCATGAACAGCAACCCGCCGATACAGATTGCATCAAACCAGAATGTCTGTGATAAAAAGTTCCGCCCGACGCTTAATATCTTTTTATCCCAAGAAATTTGGTCCTGATAAGAAACTCGGATCCCGTTATTACGATATCCCCAATATGCGTTTAAAGCTAATGCCAGCGCCAATAAGACAAATGGGATGCCAAGAACATGAGGATGAAGATCGCCTAAATAAAATGAAAAAAAGGGAAACTCATCAATAATTTCTTTGCTTGAACCATCCAAACCTGTATCGGATAAGACCCGTGAAGCGCGCCACCACCAAATTCCCGGCCGTTGGGTAATGTCCCAAGTCGGCGCGATGGCTGGTACGGTATCCAATTCCTTTAAACCTAACCATTGCCAAAAAGCGGATGAACCATCTGTTTTCCAAAAAAGTCCGCGAGCATAAAACACTTCCAATAATCCCTCAAGGTTACTGCAAATCAGCAGAAAAATTGGGGCCAAAAAAGAGCCGGCAAAATGTTTCAATTTACCGAATCCGTTATTTCTGGCGACGGAAAGCAGATTATTTACCAAAGAATAGGAAGCCGCGGCGGCTAATGCAAAGACGGTTGCCAGCATCAGATTAAAACTGACTTCTGCGGGAACTCCGGCAAGTCGACCGATCAACATCGTCATGACATATCCGAAGTAATAATACGAAATACTGTATCCGGCCAACCAGGAATCATGCGGGGGGAAGGTCTCCGAATAAACAATTCCATTAATAAAAGTCATTTCCATGGGCTTTTCAGTGCCGGCAATATTGGGATTCGCCAAGCGAAATACAATAATCAGCGAAAAAGCAAGTAAAAAAACAGCTTCTTCAATCAACAGGTAAGATCGATTAATTCTGATCCATTCATACAGTTCGGAAAAGTTTTTTACCCATAAGAAAACGGAAAAAATAAACAAAGGAAGAAAAATAATGAGGATTCCGCCCGCATTATTCCCGATGATGCCCAACGAACATGCCAACCAATAAAAGAATCCGAATAGTACCAAAAAAGCGATCCGGCTGAATGCCAACCCTTTGTCCGGTAAATATCGCATCATAGAAAAACAAATCGGAAATCCCGCGATTCCGATCCCGATTAATACGACAAGCCATTGGATTATTTGATTTGTAACCATAATGATCGACTATTTCGCTTCCTGTTCTTTTACCCGATAAATCGCGGTGTCTTTGGATAGATAAACACAATCCCAATAAATTCCGTTTCCGGCAATGAATTTTTCAATTCCTTCCGGAGCATACATTCCCCGTTCCATTTGTCCGACGATAATATACCTGACGTTGTATCGTTTCAAAAAATCGACCGCATTTTCAAGCGATGAATCATTATAGAAGGAAGTGATCGCATTTACCCGTTCCCAAACCTGATCGGACATATTACCGCGCTGTTGGCGTTGGTGATAATTCCAACCAACGACTCCGGGTAAGCCGGTGTATACCGTAAAACGATTGCCCCATTTATATTCTGTCGCATTCGCTTCTACGATTACCGGCGATCCTTTTACGTTATCTTGCATCCATCGGATAGCATCATAATCCTGAGACAAATCCATCAAAAAACCATCTTGAAAATAAAAAGATGTTTTCATAAATTCCATACCGTCCAATGTATGGGGTGCCACGGTTGACATTCTGTCTTTGATTTTATCAACGGAAGCAAAAATCGTATAACTGAAGGCGCCGATTAATAGAAACCCGTAAGCAAACCGCCAGATCACTTTTTTCCGGCTTTTCTCGGATTCCGTCTTCTTTTCAAAACTCCTTTGAATCACACTGATCAGCGCAAATGCAGATACCGGCGTAAATAATACCCAAGCTTGCAAATAAAGCTTGAATACCATGTTCATCCGGCCGATATCCCCTCTGAGACAGAAGAACTCGACAAACAATGTGATAAACAAAGCGGTCCCGGCAAGGAATAACAGGAAGCGTTGGCTGATCGGAGTATCCCTCCTCATTAATAAACATAACGTCCAGAACATCAACGGGACGGCAATCCATGCTACCCATACTTTTACCGCGGAAAATGCAACCATTATTCCGACAAAAAATACCGCAACGGTTATCAAAACATTTTTTTGTTTTTGAATAAAATTTCGAAAATCACTGACTTTTACTCGAGCTAACCAATCAATCGTTTCCGTATAATACCAACTGATGAGTGCAAAGAGGAATAATCCCCAATGCATCAAATAAGACCAAACGGGTGTCCGACTGCCATTCCATACATCGATCGCGGATTCTCGAGTATTTGTATCCAAATAGGGTTTAAACAGAATAAAAGACAGCCCGCATAAAATCACTACCGATAGGATCGAAGAAATAATTTTTTGATCGGAGAATTTCCGCAGTGATGGGTCTGTCTGTGACGATGGTTTATTGAATTGAAAAAGCGGTTGCTGCACTCCCAAATCCAATAATACAATGCAGGAGAGTAATAAATAAGTGGGCATATCCCAAGTATTGGTCGGGATTAATGACCCGATGATCAATGCGCCGCTTGCAAGAGATAACAGATTGAAACCATTGCCGGACGTTTTTCTGCGGACGATCAGCGAAGTCAACCAAACCAATACCATGACCGTGATCGGTAAGGCAAAAAGATGGGCGTGAGGATCTCCGTATAGAAAAGTGAAAAAGGGAAATTCGGTAATCGGTTCGCCCGGTATGGCACGGCTCGGTATCCAGTACCAATCCCCCGCATACATTTGGAAATGTTGCCCCTGAAGGATCTTCCCGATTCCGTTGAAAAAGCAACCGATTTTCTCAAAAGCTGTTGAAGCTTCATTAATTCCCGCGCATCCCAGCTCGGTCAATTCCACCGCGATCACTTTGAGTGTCCCCAAATTCCCGAAAACTTGTAATAATAAAACCGATAAAATGCCGGTTTTCAGGGCTCCTTTTTCGACATTAAATTCGGTATTTCCGAAATGTCGATGCGCGTAAAGGTTGCTTCCCAACGTAAAGGCTCCAACTCCCAAAAATGCATACCACGTCGGGAGAATCAGATTGTAGGCAACACTCGGAATCAATCCGATCCATTTCACCAACAGCCCTGACAGGAAAAAACCATAATAATAATAATTCATCGATCCGCCGGCAAACCACGGATCATACGGAGGGAACGAAGTACTTTTTATCACGGCGTTGAAGTATGAAAAATCCATGGGCTTCTCGCCCCCTTTATAGGGGTGCCACAAATCCGGATTTCCCAGGCGAATCAATAAAAAGAAAACAAAACAACTTAAAAAAACGATTTCGGATTGAAAAATATAACGCCGATTTTCGTAAAGATCGCGCAAGATTGATTTCCGATTAAATAAAAAGATCAGTAGATTGACTCCGGCAAGAACCAGAAAAACCGAAAGAATGGTTTTTTTTGTATATGGAAGGATTGAAAAGCATAGCACCCATACCGCATATCCGAAGATCAATAAACCAAAGAAGCGGGAAATTCCGTATCCTTTATCCCGAAAAGAACCGAAGATCATATGAGACAAAGGGAAAAAAATCAATCCGATTCCCAAAATTAATAAATACCAAAGAATAACGGTCAAAATCGGATTGGAATTAATCAGTGACGAACGGTTGAACAATTCGGACCATGTCCCGCCGGATTGCTGTAAGATTGCTTGAGATTCGGTTAAAAGCGCATATGTCTGTTCCATATTTTTGTATTCTACTGGAGTTTTGTCGGAAATATCGGAAAGATTGACAAAATCCAAACGTTTCCGAAATTCGGACAAAGAAAATTGCGGTTGTTTTTGAAAGATAAATACTTTCGGATGATCATACACCGTGAACGCTTCTTCGGCAGATTGTGTGGATAATGAGTGACCGAATAGAGTCGGTTCAGACTGAAATACGGCAACCGGTTTAAAGTACGGGTTCTCTTTTGCGCTTTTGACGGATAATTTATTAAAACAATCGGTTAAAGGGTCACCATCCGGGCAAGATACCAGTTGACGATAAAAGGAATTCAATATCGGAAACTTCTTTTCAGCCCGATCCGCCATCCCATAACCGCGAGCGGAACCGATAATCAAAAAGTCCGCCGCATCGATTTTCGCAATCAACTTTTCTTTCCATAAAACTTCTTCGGATGAGAAGAGATCCAAATCCAGCACGGTTCCGTACCGTCCGTAAGTCGGATCATAGGGAATCTGTCCTTCCATCCGCAAAGGAAGCCGGTCATCCCAGCTGCTTTCGGTTGCAATTCGTTTCGGTTGAACGGATATAGCTCGTTTTGAATTTACGGCTATACGCAATCCTATCATCTCACCTGCTTTTACTTTGATCGGATCGGAAAGTGAAAAAGCAACCGGTTGATTCGCGGAACTGATGATTGAAAAGTTTTCCGTTTTTTCGGTGGAATTGTTGTAATTTATAAAAGTGAACGAAATCGGCACGAATTGATCCATTCCGCCACTGAACATCATCGAATGAAAGCTCAAACCGGCAATTGAACCGTCGTCTTGTATCTTAAAATGAACTTCCAACGGTTTGTCATCGGTTATCCACGCAGCAGCCAGCCCTTTCAATAACAAATAACGAGGCTTGCCATTCCGAAGAAAATAAAGAAAAGAATCCCCGCTTATCTCAGCAGAACAGCCGTTCCCTACCGTTTGCAATGAAAGAAAAGATTGATTGCCGAGAATCGCGTCATCCCCGGCAAATAGGATTTGTGATTCATTCGGGATCAAATCACCCGTCAAAATAAGTCCCCGATTTTCTTCCGTACTATTGATCGAAGCGCGGATCGAACAGTTTTCACCGTTCACTTTTAAATTTTCGAACTCTATTAATCGAGGAATGTCTCCTTTTTGAACCGCCAATGGAATTTGGATTGGGTCATCCCCTGTTTCAACAGAAAAAATCGTCGGTACCGCAACTTGCAAATCCGGTTCAACTTCATCCGTCTCTCCCGAGACTTGAACGGATATCGCAGCCGGAATTTGATCATAGACCCACCGGCTTGCCTGAACACGGGTATGGGGACGCTGATAAATTGAAAGGAAGGCACATGATCGGAGAAAAGCGCATGCGAGAGCTGTCGATAGGAAAATCTTCATCCAGACTTTCCCTTCAACTTCGAGAAGAGATCCGAGAAGCAGAAACAAAATCGGACATATGGGGTAAAGATAACGCATCATCTTTGAAAATTGAGCGGTTTGCGCCAAGAAAAAAACCGCTGTTCCGATGATGAGCGTCAATATGACGTAATTGTCTTTTTTGAATCCCTGACGGATAGACAGAACAAAGCCGGCGAAAACCAATCCCCCTGGTAATAATCCCATCCCATAAATCAACAGATTCTTCAGGGCATAAAACGGTGATCTTCCCACCCATTGCCATGCAGGCGGAAAATCGACTCTGCCGCTGCTTTGTTCAGCCAATTCCCGCATTGCGGCGATCCACGATGAATTTAACCGAAAATCGAAGAATTGCGGATTCTGAAAAGCATAAGGCTGAAAAATCCTGAAAGCAAAAGCGGAAGCTGAAATCATCAAAAAGAATCGAAACAATTCCTTTTTGATATCGCTATGCCTCCGAACCGTCCGGAAGACCATATCAAGCGCGGGAAACAGAATAAAATAAATCGCTGATATTTTACAAGCCAGCGCGATCCCCAATGCAATTCCGCTGACAATGGCTTGCGAATAGAAATGCTTCTTTCGATCACCCAAAACAGAAAGAAGAGAGAAAGTGCAAAAGAAAGTGCAAAAAGAATCAACCGTAAAAAAATGTGCCTGTTGGATCGCTCCGACAAAAAAACCGTACCCGCAAACGCTTAAGAAAGCCGCCTTACGACTTTTCCATAGATTCCGGCTGAATCGGCAGATGCACAATAACGTCAAAAAATCAAAAAAAGCGCTAAGAAACCTTCCTGTCAACAACAAAAATGAATAGGAGGCCGGATCCGTGTAATGACCGAGGAATCCTTGAATGGCTTTAATCAAAAACAGCGGAAAAGTTCCATAAACATAAAAATGAAAACCGCTGTTGGAAGGATTAAAAGAGGATTCCGCGGCATTGAACCAGAGCGAAATCGAAGCCGGAAAATGAATGCTGTCCGCTACTTGTACTAAAAAACGTTCATCCGGATGAAGAAATTGACCGTTATCCCAATTTAACCCGTAAAATCTGAAAAATATGCCGAGTATGAACGGGACAACCCACAGAAAATAGATGGGCTTTCTTTGATCGCCCTTTCCGAGGTTCATACGAATCTCTTCCGGTTATTCAAGCCTCTACGGAACCAAATAACCGTAAAAATTCTTACCGGAGACTTTTCCCTCATATAATTTTTCCAAACCGTCCGGATAGAGCTTTTCCAAAATCGCTGCCGTCTCAGAATCATTGTCTTTATAAATAAACAGCACCGGCGAATCCCCTTTAACGACCGAACCGATCAAATCTCTACTCAATGCATAATCTTTTCGCGGGAATCCGGCATTAATTCCCACCAACCTTGTATCGACCCAATAAGGATAAGGGATGACATATGCATCGTCTGCTGAGCCGACCGAGTCCGCAAATCCCCTGATAACCTGCCCGATTTGACGGGTATTTAAAGCATTTAAATCATAATTTTGCCGATACTCATTGAAAACCAAATCATAATTATTCTTCCCGATAGCAAAGAGAAAAGCGATTCCGAGCACCGCCGTAAAAAGGATATTTATTTTGCTTTCCTTAAAACGCGAAATCAATGAATTGCCAACCGAAACGATCCCATAGGCAGCCGTTATCAAAATCGGTATTGCTGCCGCTCCGGTTCGATTTAAACAGGGGTTTTCATCCGGAAACGCGATAGACAAAACGGAAGGCAACATCAACAGCGGAATAGAAAGGATCAACACGATGTCCTGCCATCGCTTATCCCGGATAATTCGCAGAATGATTAAGACGAGTCCGATAAAGAAAAAAGAAGCGCTTAAATAGTCCAGCGCCGGGCGAAATGGGATCGAATGAACCCAGATCCTGCCGTTATCCCAAAAAGGCATTATCAGTGCTTTCCACAGATTTGAAAAAAAGATAGCGATAGGTGAAGCACTGATCGATGTTTCTGCGTCACTGAGTCTGGTAAGTGTTCGATAAAAAACCATTTCAGGAGAAACCAATGCTATGCGAATTAGCGGTAAGCAGAAAAGAATCGCAAATCCCGTCAATATCAAAAAGGCTTTTAATGCATTCAAACGGGAATTTTTGGGAAGTTTGAACCAATAAATCAGGAAGATCACAACAAATATTAACGGAACAATCCGCATCGCACTGTATCCCTGCAAGCCGATCCCGAGGAAAATTCCGCTGTAAACCAGATCTTTTCTTCTTTTTTCGGACAAACCGCGAATAAGAAAATAAAGTGCCGGTACCGCAAACATCGGGTAAAAAGCAAATCGCAGCGCTACTCGACCGATAACATTCAGCCAATAAGCGCTCCCGCATAAAAACATGGAAATCAATCCGACCCAACGGTTTCCGACTTTCTTACCGAGCCGGTAAACAAAAGGCAAAATAAATAAGCCCGCTATCGCTGTACCGATTTTCAAACTCAAAAAGCTGATTCCCGTACCGAAAAGTTTGATGATCAGTACCGTCCAATAAAATTGAAATGCTTCGCGTCCGGTATTTCTCACAAAAAAGATGGAATGTTTTCCGTCCATCACATCCATCACGTCGTAAAGCTTTTCGGCATGATCGCTGAACATATCACCCGGAACCGCATCTAATTGATGAAATCGAAACCAAACACTGAGTCCGAAAACCAAAATACACAGTAAATTCCAGGGGGATAATTGAATCTGAATCGGATTGAATCGACTCCCGATCTTGATTAACTGTTTTTTGATCGTTTCTTTGGAAGGAATCCCTTTTAATGAGAAAACAGCGAAAAGAACGGAAAAAAACCAAAAAGTCAAATTAATAAAATTGAATCGATTACTGCCGAATAAGATAAATGCAATGAAAGCGCAGCCGAAAGATAAAGCTGCCCAATATCGATAAAATGTTTTATTAAATAACGATGCGGTTAATATTTCTTTTTCACGAAGGAGAAGGTTTTCCCGGTCGCTTTTTTCTTCCTTGATGGATTTTTTTTGAACAAAAAACGAAATAAACAAAATAAGCGCAGAGAACCCGTATAAAATAACGGAAAGCAAATAATTCCGATTGCCATGAACGATCATCGGCTCAAGAAAGAGTTGCGCAACGAGAGCAAGCAAGGTCGCGGCCATCAAGGCGGCGAACGATAAATTGACCCTATAAAATGGATGAGAAACAGTCTCACGTTGTATTGAATCGGCGAAAATCGAAATCAAGTTTGTTCGATTTCGTAAAGGCTTTTCATCAAACTCCGTTTCGGTTGTTTGAAACTCGGATTCTTCCGGCAAGATCGGGCGATGCCAATTCTGCGGTTTGAGTTTCAGTTTCAAATAATCCAAAACGCTCATTTCATCCATAGAAAATTAACTCCGTTTTTGGGCGATATAAAAAGTATAAGCACCGTCCGGTTGTTCGGCCTCTTCTTCATACCATCTTCGACAAATCTTTTCGGTCAGCCAAAGATTCCACTTTGTCGGAAATAAAATCCATTTCCCGGTAAGGAAATGGCAAATCAAGGAGGGTAATCCGAAATAATGCCCCCATTCCAACGTATGAAATGCTCCAGGTGAAAAATAATGCCAATATCGAATCAATTCAAATCCGGCTTGATCCAAGCGTTCTTGCCAGACCTCAGGCGAATCACAATGATGATGACGGGATATTTTATTGAAAAAAGAACGGTACGCATTCGCGAGAAAGTGAATATGGATGCGATCAAAAAAATTGGAAACAGATAAATTTGATAAAAATTGATGATTCGGAACACAAAAAATAAATGTACCGCCGGGTTTGATGACCCGGCCGGCTTCGATCACCACGGCATCTACTTCCGGTATGTGTTCCAATACGGAATTACTGATAATTGTCTGAAAATAACGGTCGGGAAACGGGATATCGGCACCTTCGCAACGGATGACATTTCGATATGCGCCGGTTTTCGCCGCTTCATATAAGGGTCCTTTCCAAGGATCGATTCCGACATCAATCTGAAAATCAAACGTCCTGGAAGCAAAATGACCGTCCCCGCACCCCAAATCCAGAATCGGCGCTTTTACCTCTAAATCCTGATAGAATTTCGCTTCGACGGAACGTAACAGTCCGCGAAAGTATGGAAGTTCGCGAATTTGAATCCATAAATAATCTTTTTGATCGGTTAATGCCTTTTCTTTATTCGATTCCATATTGTCTGAAAAGATCCTCATAAGCTGCGGCTATTTTGTCCGGTTCATAATACTTTCGAATTTCTTCTGTTTTATCGGAATAATCTTTTTTCTCTTGTAAAACTTCGACAATTTTTTGAGCCAGATCTTCCGCATTGCCGATTTCGGCAATTTTTCCCATTCCGTGTCGAGTGACCGGAACACGAATACCGGGAAGATTGGAGGCAACAACCGGTTTTCCGTTCATCATCGCTTCAATCTGTACCAACCCGAAAGCATCCGTACGATTCAGACTGGGCATTGCCAATAAATCGATGATTTGATAAAACTTTGCCATTTCTTTCGGCGGCAAACTTCCCAAAAATTTCCAATGCCCTTCGGCAATCATCGCATCCAATCGCGGTTTCAAACGCTCATAATAAGCGCGTTCCCCCAAAACATTATCATAAGGACCCGCAAAAAATACGCAGGCATTCGGATATGTATTCAATATTTTGGGTAATGCATCCAACAGAATTTCAACGCCTTTATCCGCGGCAAACCGGCATGCCATACCGATCAGCGGTGATTTATCTTCCGGATTCCGTTTCATCCGAAATTCTTTGACTTCCGCTTCGTTCACTTGAGGCAATTCAACCGGCGGCGGAATAATTCTGACTTTTTCCATATACTTAGGCAGAAAAAAAGAATAATTTGCATAATCTTCGGTATATGCGACGATGGAATCACAATTCTTACCGGCGATATCATTCATCCGTAATACCGCTTGATTCGAAATCTGATTGATCAATCCGGCCGGCATTTGCAGATCGCAATGATAGGTCAAAACAGAAAAAGTTTTCTGACGCTTTGCCTGCCGAGCTACCCAGCCGGCATCGAATTGCGGAAGATGAATATTGACTACATCCGATTCTTTCGCCAGTTTTCCGGCTTGCCGCCAAAAAGCAGGCATAATGGCACCTTTGCTGATACGCATGAATATGGGAGCGCGAATTACTCTCACGCCCTCTACTATTTCTTCCTCCGGAAGTTTCGAATCATGCCTGGAGGTTAAAACGGTCACTTCATGCCCGCGTTTCGCCCATGCCCTCGCGATTCGATCGGCATATATGGTTAACCCGCTGACATAAGGGGTGTAATAAGTTAACGCAACCAGAATTTTCATGCGAAAAGGTTCCGGTTTTCCTCTGCCCAATGATACAAACGAGTTATTCCTTCCTTAACGGAGACTTCGGGTCGCCAATTTAGCAAGCGTTCCGCTTTCCGGATATCCGATACATAAATCACTTGATCCCCGGGTCGCCAATTGCTGTAATTGACCGGGATTTTCTCTCCGCAAAGCTCTTCCAAAATCGGTCCGAATTCTTTCCATACGGAAATCACATTGTTCGGCCCTCCGCCGATATTAAATATCTGTCCGGCGGTTGTTTCCGGTGCGTCGATCGCCGCATGGTATGCTCTGACCAAGTCATCGATAAACAGCAGATCGCGAACCTGTTTCCCGTTTCCATAAATTGTTATCGGTTTTTTCAGAAGAACCGCAATGATAAACCAAGAAACCCATCCCTGATCTTCCATACCGAACTGTCTCGGACCGTAAATCGCACTTTGGCGAAAAACGACGGTCGGAATATCGTAGATACGCGAATAGTCTCGCACATATTGATCGCCGGTCCCTTTCGAACAACCGTAAGGAGAATGAAAATCCAACGGCTGACTTTCGGCAATGCCCATCGGAAAATCTTCATAAACATAATCTTCCTCACGTTCAATGACTCTTACGTTTTCCATCCCTCCGTAGACTTTATTGGTGGAGGTATATAAAACGACCGGCTGCCTGCCTGATTTTCGTACCGCTTCCAGCAAATTAAAAGTCCCCGCCGCATTTATTTCAAAATCCTCGCGCGGGTTGGTCACCGAGGTGGTAACGGCTACCTGCGCGGCAAAATGAGCTACCACATCTGCATTTCCTACCGCTTTCTCCAACGCATCCGCATCACGGACATCTCCCTGAATCAAACGGAAGGAATCCGCACCGAATTGACTGCGTAACCAGGCGATATTATGCCGTGATCCGCTTCGAGATAAATTATCAAAAATGGTTACTTCCCGATTCTTTCTTAATAAGTCTGCCGCAAAATTGGAACCGATAAAACCGGCTCCTCCGGTTATAAAATATTTTTTAGTCATTTTTTGCATCCTCTTCAGAAAGGTTTACTTTTCGTAAACCTGAAAATACCTGTGAAAAACTTTGCCCCTGTACCGCAAAGCCGATTAAACCCCATATAACCGGGGTGATGATCCCCATTGAATGATTGAACATACCGAAACCGAGTGCTTCGGATTGATTGATACCGAAAATTCTTAAAGCGGCGACGAAGGCGCCTTCGATGACACCCAATCCCGCGGGCGCAGAGGGGATAGCTCCTCCCAATGCTGTAATACTTTGAACAAATAAAGACGACCATACGGGAAGATTCGGGAAAAAGGCGTGCATACATACCAACATGGTCGCAATCCAGCAAACCCAAGTCATCAGAATCCAAAAAAGCCAGATGATAAATTTCTTCGGCTGTGCCAACACACTCAATCCGTTTAAAAGCGACTGCAATTTCGGATATAAAAATCGGCCGAATTTTGATTCCGATTTGATGATTTTTCCCAACCGTTTGACAAAGTTTTCCTGATTCTTGGCGATTAAAAACAAAAGAACCAAACCGATCAAAAATATCGAAATCAAAACATAATATAAATTTGGTGAAAAATCGGCACCGGAAACCAACGGTATGGTCGCAAGAAGCATAATCAAAGTGATGATGACATCAAACAATCTTTCTAAAAGAACGGTTGAAAAAACAAAAAAGGGACTGCGATGAATAACCCCTCCCATGATGACAGCCCGACCGATTTCCCCTAATCTCAAAGGCAATAAATTGAGCAAATAGCCCTCTGTAACCGTCCAAAAACATTGAGCCCAGGTTGGAATGCCTTCCAAGGTGACCCGCCAAGCTAAGGCTCGGAAAATAAAAGCCACGGATTGCAAGGCGAATACGATCATGATTAATCGGACGGAAACGTTTCTGAAAGAAGCGATCAAATCACCGAAATCAACGACAAAGACCAAAATAAGGATTATTACAACACTGATCAGGATGCCCGGCAGCATCTGTTTCCAAATACCGGATTTTTTCGTATCGGGTTGATCGCTCATTGACTTTATTCCTCATCCAACTGTAATATCGCCATAAATGCTTCCTGTGGGATTTCAACGTTCCCCACCATCTTCATCCGTTTTTTCCCGCGCTTCTGTTTTTCCAACAATTTTCTTTTTCGGGTAATATCGCCCCCGTAGCATTTTGCCAATACATCCTTTCGCAGCGCTTTGACATTCGCCCGCGAAATAATCCTGCCGGAAGCACTTGCCTGAATCGCCACATCAAACATTTGCCGCGGTATTAATGACTTTAATTTCGTGACCAGCAACTGCCCTTTGTGGTAAGCATCTTCTTTATGGACGATCGTCGCAAGCGCATCCACCGGTTCTCCGCCCACCAAAACTTCCACTTTGACTAAATTTCCCGGTCTGTATTCATACATTTGATAATCCATCGAAGCGTAACCCCGAGTTCGGGATTTCAGTTCATCAAAAAAATTTACGATTAATTCAGCCAAAGGGATTTCAAAATTCATCTGCACACGATCGGGAGCCGGATATTCTTCACTGACAAATATGCCACGTCTTTTTCGAGCCAAATCCATAATCGTGCCGTAAAATTCCACCGGAGAAAAGATCTCAAGCTTCATCCATGGTTCCCGAATTTCTTTTATGGTTGACTCATCCGGTAATTGAACGGGGGAATCAATCGTAATAACCGTTCCGTTTAATAATTCCACCTGATATTCCACCGAAGGAGCGGTGACGACAATATCAAGATCGTACTCCCGTTCCAACCGTTCCTGCACAATTTCCATATGAAACAAGCCCAAAAATCCACAACGAAAGCCGAAATTGAGAGCCTGCGACGTCTCCGGCTGAAAATCTAACGACGCATCATTTAGTTGAAGCTTTTCCAGCGCATTTCGTAAATCGTCATAATCTTCTCCCTCAACGGGATAAATTCCGGCAAAGACCATCGGCTTGGCTTTTTTATAACCGGGGAGCATTTCGGCGGCCGGTTCGAGTGCGGATGTAATAGTATCACCTACTCTGCATTCTTTTACGGTTTTTAATCCCGTAGCGATATATCCCACTTCCCCCGCAGTCAGCTGCTGTACGGGTTTCATCGCCGGAGAAAAAATCCCGATCTCCACGGGTTTTAAATCGGCTTTGGTCGCCATCATCCGTAAGGTCATATTGGGCGATATAATCCCTTCTCGGACACGAACATAGGCAATCACACCTTTATAAGAATCATATTCGGAATCAAAAATCAGAGCTTGAGTGGGCTTTGAGTCGTCACCTTGAGGCGGCGGAATCATTTTGACGATTAATTCCAACACTTGGTCTACGTTCCAGCCTTCTTTCGCTGAAATGCGCGGGATTTCATCCGGATCGACACCCAACAGATCGGATATCTCTTTTGCGGTCTTATCGGGGTCGGCAGAAGGCAGGTCAATCTTATTGATTACCGGGATAATCACCAAGTCCGATTCGAGAGCCATATACAGATTTGCAAGTGTTTGCGCTTCGATCCCCTGTGTCGCATCCACAATCAGAATTGCACCTTCGCAAGCCGCCAATGCGCGGCTGACTTCATAACTGAAATCCACGTGCCCCGGTGTATCGATCAGATTGAGTTCATAGTCTCGGCCGTCTTTGGCGGTATAGTTCATCCGGACAGCGGAAGCTTTAATCGTCACGCCTTTCTCTCGTTCCAGATCCATGGAATCCAAGATTTGATCCATCATTTGTCGATCCGGTACTGTATTGGTTAACTGCAATAATCGATCAGCCAGAGTTGATTTTCCGTGATCCACGTGTGCGATGATGCAGAAATTTCGGATATGTTCTTTCATAATCGGGAATTAAGTATATCATCGAAAAAATTGTTGAATGACGGGGTATTCATAAAGTATCCTGTCTCCACTGCTTTTATATCGCTTAAAAACAAATGGGAATAACCTGAAAATTTGAATTTACAACTTATGAACGCAGAATAAAAATAGATCTTGATCCTTTTTATGGATTGGATTTACGGACGCTCTTTTAATTTGTGTCACATTTTTTCAAATACTTTATTATGCTAACGTGGTAGAGTGATAAACTATCGGAAGTTTTTGACAATTCTATTTAGGAGAAGCTTTATGAAAAAGTCTTTATCGTTGTCTGTTGCAATCTTTTTATTTGCAACCTTGGTAATCGGAATCGTTTCGGTTCAGGCTGATGGGATCAAAACATTGGTCGTCGGTTTTGATCAGGATTTTCCGCCTTACGGCTATATCGGCGAAGACGGAAACTTCACGGGATATGATCTTGAATTAGCGGAAGCTGCCGCGGACATCATGGGGCTTGAGATTGTGTATCAACCGATTTCATGGGATTCCAAAGATCTGGAACTGGACTCCGGAACCATCGATTGTATTTGGAATGGGTTCACCATAAATGAGCGCGAAGATAAATACACCTGGACCGAAGCATATAAAGGCGCCGGACAAGTCTTTTTAGTTTCGGCAGATTCGGACATTAAAACTTTTGACGACCTGAAAGATAAAGTTGTCGCGGTTCAAACGGATTCGGCCGGACTATATGCCATTCAGGATGAGAAGAATAAAGAGCTGTTAGACTCATTTAAAGAACTTTTAGTCGTCCCTCAATATAATGAAGCTTTTATGGACCTTGAAGCAGGTGCCGTTGACGCCATTATTTTGGATATTGATGTTGCGAAGTTTCAAATTAAAGGCAAAGAATCCAAATATCGAATCTTGGATGAATATCTCCAAAAAGAAGAATACGGCGTCGGATTCAAGCTCGGAAATACCGAACTCAGAGACAAAGTCCAAGAAGCACTGAATGAAATGGCTAAAAACGGTACCTTTGCAAAATTATCCGAAAAGTATTTCGGTTATGATTCCTGCATTATGGCTGCCTGCCTGGCAAATGAAAAATAAGAAATTGACAATTACATCTCTTCCTTTATTGAGGGCACTTTTAATCGGAAGTGCCCTCAATATTTGGAATCGATATTTCGGGGAGAATTTTTATGGGTTTGGGGTTAATGCTCAATAAGTTATCCGAAGGGATGGCAACTTCGGTCCTGATATTTGTCCTGACTTTGTTGTTCAGCCTTCCGCTCGGCCTTTTAGTGGCTCTCATGAGGATGAGCCGTCACAAAGTCTTACAGAATCTGATGCGAATTTACATCTCCGTTATGCGTGGAACGCCATTAATGTTGCAACTTTTGGTCGTTTATTTCGGGCCTTATTATATTTTCGGGATCAAGCTTTCTCCCAATTACCGATTTTGGGCTGTAATTATCGCTTTTGTCATCAACTATGCCGCGTATTTCGCGGAAATCTATCGAGGCGGCATCGCATCTGTGCCGTCCGGCCAATATGAAGCCGCGAAAGTCTTGGGATATTCGTCTTCACAGACTTTCTTAAAAATCATTTTTCCTCAGATGATCAAGCGAATCATCCCACCGATTACGAACGAAGTGATTACGTTGATCAAGGACACCTCTTTAGCATTTGCGGTCGCGGTAACAGAAATGTTTACAGTCGCAAAAGCGCTTGCGTCAGCCGAAAAAACAATGACCGCTTATGTGTTTGCGGGAGTTTTTTATTACGTTTTTAATCTGATTGTTGCATTTGTTATGGAAAATATTGAAAAAAGACTAAATTACTATAGATTGTGAGCGATTGAATGGAAATATTCAGTATCAATGATGTCAGGAAAAGTTTTTCGACCCAAACCGATGTTTTATGCGGAATGAGTTTATCCGTTCAGAAAGGAGAAGTAGTCGCCATCATCGGGCCTTCCGGATCAGGGAAATCAACGCTGTTACGTTGTGCAACTTTGTTGGAAACAATGGATTCGGGTGAACTGGTATACGAAGGGATAAAAGCCGCATGGAACGGACCCGCCGGAAATGTCGTTTATGCTCCGGAAGAAACCCTTAAAAAAATAAAAAGTAAATTCGGTTTGGTTTTCCAAAACTTCAATCTTTTCCCTCATTATTCTGTGCTGAAAAATGTGACAGATGCACCGATTTGTGTGCAGAAGAGACAAAAAGAGGAAGTATTTGAGGAGGCATTGACATTATTAAAGAAGATGGGGCTGTCGGATAAGGCAGATGCTTACCCTTTCCAATTATCCGGCGGTCAACAACAACGGGTTTCAATCGCAAGGGCTTTGGCGATGAATCCCGATATTCTTTTTTTTGATGAACCGACCTCTGCACTGGATCCTGAATTAACGGGTGAAATTTTGCATGTCATTCGAGACCTCGCCGAAGAAAAAATGACAATGGTGATCGTAACCCATGAAATCGAATTTGCGCGGATCGTTGCCAATCGGGTTGTTTTTATAGACGCCGGTGTTATCATTGAAGAAGGAAATTCAGATAAAATTATAAGAAATCCTGAAAACGAACGGACGAAAGCTTTTCTTCGCAAATTAAATCTTTAACAAACAGCGAGGTTTCATTATGTACGAAAGTAAATCGAAAAGCCCCGAAACAGATGAGCTTTGTAGAGCCATTCTTTCATTGAAATCAGTCGAAGAGTGTTATCGCTTTTTCGATGATATTTTTACTATCCGAGAAATAAAAGATATTTCTCAAAGGTTACAGGTTGCCAAACTACTCCGATCAGGAGCTATATTCAATGAAATTGTAAAAAAAACCGGGGCATCCACAGCAACCATTGCCCGGGTAAACCGCTGCCTGAATTATGGTGCGGACGGATATAAAATGATTCTGAATCGTTTGGATGAAGAGGAGAAAAAAGAAATCAAAGAATAATTTCTCCTTTGAAAAAAATTCCGGCAGTTATCGTATAGAAGCCTTTTTTACTCTTTACAGGAGAGATTTTTTTTGCTCTCTACTATTAACCGTTTTCCACCGTATTTTGAACCGCTTCTTTAATATTAAATTCATTGGGTACAGTTTGCAGCCAAACTAAAAATTCTGTATTTCCTTTCGGACCTTTTAAAGGAGAACGGATCAATCCATATATTCCGTATCCCATTTCTTCCGCTTTTCCGAGCGTTTCCATTAAAACTTTTTTATGAATTTCCGGGTCACGAATCACACCGGCACCCTTTGCGGCTTCCTTTTTCCCGGCTTCAAATTGCGGTTTGATCAGACTGATTACCGTTCCGCCGGAGTCGCCAAACCAATTCCGGATGACGGGCAAAAGAATTTGTAAAGAAATAAAGGACGCATCAACGGTTACCAGTTCAACGGGTTCCGGCAAGCTCTTCAAATCACGGGCATTCGTCTTTTCCATAGAGACAACTCTCGGATCATTTCGGATCTTCCAATGCAAGATTCCGTATCCGACATCAATCGCATAGACTTTCTTTGCCCCATATTGCAGGAGACAATCCGTAAATCCGCCGGTGGATGCTCCGACATCGGCGCAAATTTTTCCGTTGGGGAGATCTGCACCGAAAGCTTCTAAGGCACCTGATAATTTCTCTCCCCCACGTGAAACAAAACGCGGTCCGGCGTCAAGCGAGATCCGATCATCGGCCGAACAGAGAGTTGAGGGTTTGATAACCATATTATCATTCACTCGAACTTTTCCGGCCATGATCAATTTTTGGGCTAAAGACCGGCTTTCCGCCAAGCCGTTCTCCTGAACCAAAACATCCAACCTCTTCTTTTCAGCTTTCACAAGGAGACTCCATTGATTTTATAAGCCATAAAGTGATAAAACTCAATAAACAAATTTCAGAAACGATCATTTTTTGGCGCGATTTTTAATAGAATATGTTTTACACCGAAATTATTCGCTCGGCTATATTTCAATTTCACAAAATGTCATCGTTCATGTCTCACCGATTATAATATACATGCTATGGATCGAATAAAGCCTTATTTGAAAGCTATGCGTATCAATCAATGGACCAAGAATGCATTTATTTTTGCTCCGTTGATTTTTGACGGGAAATTAACCCATTTTCCTTCATTTCTGCGAATTCTGATCGGAACGATCATTTTCAGCGTTCTCTACAGCGGAATTTATGTTTTCAACGATATAGTCGATATTGAAGCGGACCGTCTTCATCCGCGTAAAAAAAATCGCCCGATCGCATCCGGAACAATATCAATTAAGAACGCTCGGATCTTTTCAATCGTTTTGATAGCATCGGCACTTTTATGCGGCGGTTTCCTCCAATCGGAATTCCTTTTGATCTTAGTTCTGGTCCTCTTCATTAATGTCATCTATACTTTCTTCTTGAAACGAATCCCGATTATCGATGTGATTGCCATCGGAGTTTTATTTCTTTTGAGACTGGTCGCTGGCGTTGTATTAATTACGGTGAAGATGTTTTCTCCTTGGTTATACTTGGTCACTTTTATGCTTTCTCTGTATTTGGGCTTCGGGAAACGTCGTTCCGAATTGGCGGCACTTACCGGTAATTCTTCACAAACTCGTCCAGTCTTAAACGGTTATAGCCTCGAATTACTGGATCAATTAATAACAATTGTTTCAAGCGTCACGATTATGGCATATTCGTTATATACATTTTCCGGACCTACTTTGCCCGGAAATAATTTTATGATGATCACGATCCCGATTGTCATTTATGGGATATTCAGATATCACTACTTAATCCAAATCAAACATGCGGGCGGAGCTCCCGAAGAAGTTCTCTTAAGAGATCGACCTTTACAAGCGACAATTTTGATTTATCTCTTAGCTGTTTGCATCGGACTTTATCTTTATTAATAGGTTAATATGAGTGAGGCACCGGCTAAAGTAATCTTATTCGGTGAACATGCCGTTGTTTACGGGGAACCGGGTATTGCTATTCCTATTTCAGCGCTCAAAACGAGCGCTTTTTTCGAAAACAATATCCATAATGCTTTTTCGATTCAATCCGCACCGCTCGGGATGGATTTGAATTATCTTGAACTTGCAGACGATCATCCGTTGAAAAAATTGATCATTCTGCTGATGAATGAGTTTGGAATTACCTCGTTACCGGAAAAGAAATTACGGATCGAATCGGCTATTCCGATTGCATCCGGTTTGGGATCGGGTGCAGCTTGTTCCGTTGCCGTAATTCGAGCCTTTGCCGAGGAATACCAAAAATCGATAAGCACCCAACGGATTTCGGAGATTGCTTTTGAAATTGAAAAAATCTATCACGGAACCCCGTCGGGATTAGATAATACGGTGATCAGCTTCGGAGTACCGATTTATTTTATAAAAAACCAACCGTTTCAATTCATCCAAATCAAGAAACCGCTAAACCTCTTGATTGTAGATACGGAAATTGAAAGCAACACGGCGGAAGTTGTGAAAGATATTCGGGATCATTACGCGACCTTTTCGCCTCTGATTCATGAAATCGGAGACATTTCTCGAACGGCAAAAACAGCTTTGGAGGATGGTGATATCAAGCTGATCGGTGAATTAATGAATAAGAACCATGATTTGCTGAAGCGATTAACCGTTTCGTCACCGGAGCTTGATTACCTATACGAAATTGCTATAGAGCAAGGGGCAATCGGCGCCAAACTTACCGGTTCCGGACGAGGCGGCAACATCATCGCATTGGTTGAAGAAGAAGATCAGCTCGCATATCTTCGACAAGCTTTGCAAAACAAGGGGGCAAAGGTCTTAAATTGATCACATTGTTGAAATTAGGCGGTTCGTTAATTACAAATAAAGAGAAACCCCATTCCGTCCGTACAGAGACCATTCGAAGAGTCGGATTCGAGATTAAAGAAGCTTTAGATTCGGATCCGGATATTAAACTGATTTTAGGACACGGATCGGGTTCATTCGGTCATGTCCCGGCTTCTCGTTACCATACCCTCGACGGGGTTCAGACCTCGAGTGAATGGCGTGGCTTTGCAGAAGTCCATGCCGAAGCAGATGAGTTGAACAAGATTACGGTATCGATCCTCAGAGGCTGTGGATTGCCGATTATCGGCTTTTCGCCGTTGAGCTCTGTTTTCACCCGGAACAGAAAGGTAACCCGATGGAATATCGATCCTATTTTTCAATCCATTTTGCATGGCTTAATTCCCCTCATTTATGGGGATACCGTTCTTGATTCCGCACTCGGCGGTACCATTCTTTCCACCGAAGAGCTTTTTGCGGCGCTGGCGATCAAATCGCCGAAACCGGTACGGATCTTGTTGGCGGGTATCGAAGAAGGCATATGGAAAGATTATCAAAAGAAAGATTCTCTAATCAAAGAAATGGATCTTTCCGATCCCGAGAATACGGAAAGAGACTTTATTAAACAATCCGCTTATACCGATGTGACGGGTGGTATGTTCTCCAAAGTTCAATCGATGGAAGAATTAATCAGAAAGAATTTAATTCGGGAAGCTTTAATATTTTCCGGAGAAAAACAAGGAAATATCAAAGCAGCTCTTTTAGGAGGAACGCCCGGAACAAAAATCTTTCGGTCGGTTTAATCGGCACCTTCTATCTGTTCTTTTGCGGAATGATGATTCGACGAATTTATACCTTTCATTTCGGCCGGAGTGAGAAGTTTTCGGTTTATCCTTTAAATCGTGGCAAAATTAAGAAGCATTAAGTGATAATAAATGTGAATCCGGTATAGGATGAACAACATTCATGTATGATCAGAGTTCATCGCTTTTTGGTATATTGACGATAAGATGACCGGAGCCGACGATGAATTGATAAAGGGTTTAAAAAAATGAACTATGCATCTGCTTTAAATACTTTTAGAAAAGAAGAGGTTGCAATCGCGCCCTACGGGATCCGTTCAAAAGATTCAAAAGGACGACAATTCCCCGAAGAAGATCATGCCTTTCGCTCTTGCTTCCAACGGGACAAAGATCGAATCATCCATACTACTTCATTCAGACGATTGGAATATAAGACGCAGGTATTTATAAATGATGAAGGCGATTATTATCGTACTCGTCTGACTCATACACTTGAAGTCGCGCAGATCGGAAGAACATTGGCTCGGGCACTCGGAGGGAATGAAGATTTGGTAGAAGCGATCTGCCTTGCGCATGACATGGGGCACCCTCCTTTCGGTCATTCCGGTGAGTCTGCATTGGCAAAAATGATGGTCAATTCCGGCTCTTTCAACCACAATCATCAAACGCTCCGGATCGTAACCAAACTGGAAAAAAGATATGCCGATTTTGACGGACTGAATCTTTGTTATGAAACCTTGGAGGGAATCGCCAAGCATGAGACGGAGTTTAATTTCTCGGACCTGCTGGAATATAATCCGGATTCGCGAGGGCATCTGGAGGCTCAAATTGCCAATGTCGCCGATGAAATAGCTTATTCCGCTCATGATTTGGATGATGGCTTACGCTCGGGAATCATCACGGTAGATATGTGCGAGGATTTGCTGATTTGGAAAACAATCGCGGAGGAAATCCACTGGGTGGGTCCAAAATTGGCAGATTTAGACAGGCATCGTTTTATCAATGCATTAATCAATCTGGCTGTCACGGATACCTTCTATACCTCACAGGAAAAGATTACTTCCGCGAAGATTAAATCAGTGGACGAGTTGCAACGTTTGCCTTATAATGTAGTGGGTAATAGTGAATCCTGGTTGATTCAAAACCGTGAGCTGAAAGATTTTCTTTTTAACAACTTGTATCGTCATTATCGAGTTGTCAGAATGAATTTGAAAGCGGATATGATCATTACCAGGTTATTTGAGGCTTTCCGTAAGGAACCTTCACTTTTGCCGAAACATATTCAAACTACAATTGAGGAGAGGGGAACAGACACCGCCATCTGCGACTACATCGCAGGGATGACTGATCGATATGCTATCGAACAATATCAGAAATTATTTGAACCCTCTCTCCTGCCATAAAGGAGTATAAAATGCCTACAGAAACATCCTATTTAACTTCGGAAGGTGCTCAAAAACTTCAGGAAGAACTCGAATTTTTAAAAGGACCCCGACGGGCTGAACTTGCCAAACGGTTGCGTTTTGCGATTGAACAGGGAGATCTCTCTGAAAATGCGGATTATTCGGCAGCAAAAGAGGAACAAGCTTTTGTCGAAGGAAGAATTCAAGAGCTTGAAACAATCTTATCCAATGTAAAAATTATCGACGATTTGAAGCGGGAAAAAGGAGTGGTCAACTTAGGTTCGACGGTGAGAATTCAGGAAGAAGATTTCGAGCCGGAAGAATATAAAATTGTCGGACCGCAGGAAGCGGATCCGCTGAACGGTTTAATTTCCTATCAGTCACCCATCGGATCGGCACTTTACCAACGGAAGGTAAATGATGTCGTGATCGCCGAAACGCCGAATGGAAAGATCAAATTTAAAATTCTCGAAATCAAATAATCAATCCGGTTACTCGAAAAAGAGCCTCCGTAAAATGCCGCAGGCTCTTTTTTTTATTAATTTCCTGAGCTTTACAGTTAGACAGCGCAAATAAACAAAAAATCAAACAGGAGGGATAAAATGAGCAGTCTTCAGGTCTATGTCAGCAGAGGGAATGAATATGCCAGAATTGTCGAATCGTACCGGGATCCGGTCACTAAGAAACCGAAGACCAAAATCCTGAAGAACTTAGGGCGAGTGGACCTGCTTGAAAAGAATGAACCCGGGATCATCGAACGTCTGAAAAAAGAATGTGTAGAATCCAAGGAACTGAACAAACAGCTAAAAGAGGAAGCGATCCGCAAAGAGGTTGAGAAGCTGCTGAAGGGGAAAGAGGGTACGGAAGAGGCAACCGGATTTCCGGTGCAAAACTATGGGGTCCGGATTTACCAAAAGATCTGGGATGAGATGCGATTGGATCAATTTTTTGCAAATCGGCAAAAAAAGGACAGTAAGATCCGCTATGATTTGGGGTCGGAGGTCAAGATGTTGGTGCTGTCCAGGCTGATGGAACCGGCATCCAAGGTCATTTCGTCATCTGTTATCTCGCATTGGTCATTCAGCGGTATCTGGAATACTTGCTCAGTGAGAGAGGACTATCTGTTTCCACCGAGAAGATTCAGGATGCCCTTCGTTCAGCGAATGTGACCACGCTTCCCGACTTGGGGAAAGACAGAAAGGCTGTTTATATCAAGAATCAATCCAATGAGGATTTCTCGTCCATCCTTAAAGCCTTGTCCATTCCGGAAATTCCAACTTTCGGAACGATCGGAGACATTATGCGCTGGTAGATAACCTTTTCCCGAATGAAATGAACGCTCTTTTTACCCGTATTTTCGGCGTATTTAGAGCGTTTTTGTTTTTCTCCAACTGTAAAGCTCGGGACAAATATAACAAAATCAAGAACTTTGACAAATACAAAAAACTAGCTTTAGCGCTGCTGGACAACGGATCTGTATAGAAAATCAATCATTGCGTTTTCGAGTCTGTTAGCAAGATGCACCTCTAATTGGGAATGGATAATAAAATAGTCCGTTCGTTTCCCAGTTCATTTTTTTGTAATACACATCATAGCCAGGTATAGCATTTTAAGAAGGCTGTCATCAGAGGGGAAAACTGCATCCGATTTCGTAACCTTCCGAAGCTAACGGTTGAAGCCTTCTATGGCATTGGTCGTGTAAATTATCCTTTTTGCACCCAGTTCATCCCGCCGATCAATCCAATCATTTTCATCATTCTGCTCCAAATACTTCATTCGGGTATTACAATACTCGGATTCTTTCTATACACTGCCCATGAGGGAAAAAGTAACATTACCGGTTTAACACTCTTGCTCACCTGACGAACGTCGCACACCCTTATGACATTCATCGTCTTCTATTAATCTCAGAAAAGGATACAATTTTCAGAAGGAATTGAACCGGTTCAATTATGGCAACAATACGAGAAATAGCAAAAGAAGCAAACACATCCATTGGAACAGTCTCCAATTATTTAAATGAGCCCTCGTTGGTTAAAGAATCGACTCGAAAGAAAATCGAAGAAGCAATACGTCATTTTGATTATCACCCGAAAGCTGCTGCAAGGAGTCTGAAGTCCAAACTCACCCATCGGATCGGAATTGTCCCGGTGATCTCATCGGAGGATAATCGCGCTGATGATCCTGGAGATGATGCCTTTCTCGAATTGCTGGCAGGAATCAACACTATCGCCGCGGAAAATGGCTATGATCTGCTTCTCTCTGCTGTCACTTCGGCAGAGAATGAGATGACAATCTTAAAAAGGCTGATTGGCGAGGAACAGGTCGATGGTATGATCATCCAGGGGATACGTTCGGGAGATGAACGTCTCCTCTACATGAAAAAGAAAAAATTCCCTTTCGTTTCTTATGGTCAATCAGACTTGCCTATACAGTATCCATTTGTGGATGTGGATGGCGAATCCGGAATGATCAAGGCGGTTCGCTACCTTGCAGAATTGGGTCATACCAGGATCGCATACATCACACCACCCAATTCTCTGATGTGTACCAGTCAACGCTGGAAAGGTTTCGTAGAAGGGATGAGAATTAGCGCTCTTCCCATCCGCGATGAGTTCATACTTGAAGGCGATTTCAGCGGAAAAACCGGGAAAATAGCTGGGGAAAAATTACTTGCCCTTGACACACCCCCCACAGCTATATTGACATCAAATGACAGTTGTGCGTTTGGATTAATCCAAACGCTGGAGAAAGCAGGATTGAAACCAGGCAAGGACATTTCTGTGATCGGGTTTGACGATGTTTCATTGGCCGCACATTGGCAGCCTGGACTTACGACCATAGCTCAACCATTCAGGAAGATCGGCTTTTGCTTGATGAAGACTCTCCTCGAAGTTATCCAGGGCGAAAACAGTTGGCCTCACGTAATGCTTGATCCGGAATTAATTATTCGTGACAGCACCGGAAAAGCCAGAGGATAAAAATTATTTATTAGTATTGAAACGGTTCAATAAACCGTTTAAAAAAAAGGAGAAAATAATGAACACCAAAAAGAAATTTTCCGTATTGTTGCTGAGCCTTGTCCTGCTCTTTTCGGTGACAGAACTCAGTCAGGCTGCCGATTCACCGGTAGAAATCACCTTCTGGCATGGATACAATGAAGACAATGGAGAAGCTGATCTGTTGAACAATGTGTTAATCCCGGCTTTTGAATCAGAGAATCCGGGCATAAAGGTCAGTGCGGTTTCTGTACCTTATGATAGTTTCCTTACGAAGTTGCTTGCCGCGATATCCGCCGGTTCCGCACCTGATCTAATTCGTTCTGATATCATCTGGGTACCGCAGCTTGCTGAATCCAATGCTCTTTACAGCCTAGATGAAAATATGCCTGATTTTGAAGAGTATAAAAACATGGTTTTCTCAGGCCCGCTCAGTACAAATTACTGGGATGGTCATTACTATGGTCTCCCATTGGATACCAACACCAAAGTCTGGTTCTCAAATACGTCTCTTTATAAAAAAGCCGGTCTTAGCGAAGCCCCAAAAACTCTAGAAGAACTTGATTCTGTCTGCCAAGCTATAAAAGCAGTCGATCCCAATACTTACGTCTTTGCGGCAGATGGTATGTTTGCTTGGGTGACTCTTCCATGGATCTGGAGTTTTGGTGGATCAATTACTGATGAAGCTATTACGACAGCTCAGGGTTACATCAACAGTCCTGAGACCATAGCTGCGTATGAATATATGCTCAAACTCTATGATGAAGGTTGCATTTCCCCTCTGATCATGGGTGATGGCATTGATACCTATTCCGGTTTTGCAGGCGATATTTATGCAAACATCAGCGATGGCCCATGGGCTTATTCGATCCTGCAGCAACAGTTCCCGGATTTCACCTTTGATGCTTCATTATTCCCGGCTGGGAAGGGTGGTTCTGTTCAGGTGATCGGCGGTGAAGACGCGAATATTATGGCACAAACAAAGCACCCAGAAGAAGCAATGGCGTTTCTGCGCTTCCTTGTCAGCAGAGATTATCAGGTTCAAATGATGAGCGTTGGGCAGATGCCGGTTCGTAACGATCTGTCAGATTCTGAAGAGGTTCTGAGCCACCCTTATTTCGGAATATTCCTGGATCAAATCAAGACCTCAAAAGCCAGAACCGCTCACCCGGCCTGGTCACAGATGGATTCAATTATTACTGATGCAGGGCAATTGATCATGCGCAAAGAAATGACGCCTAAACAAGCGCTAGATGATGCAGCAGTCAAAATTGATGCCCTTTTGACAAAATAAAAAACTGCGCTAGAAAGAAAACAGACAGTAAATAGATGGTAATAAAGCTGTGCAAAGATTTACTGTCCCGCGCCAAACAAGCGTAACAAAATGGACTGTATTTCCCCGAGTTTTGAGTAAAAGTTGATCAATAAGCCCGGGGGAGTACACCTGAAATAATCCTGATATGGAAAGGATAAGAGGCAGACGTTGAAATCAAGAGACCGCCTATTCCCTTATCTGTTTTTGTTGCCAGGTTTGATCATATTGATAGTTTGGCTGATCTATCCGATCTTATCGGCGCTGAACATCAGCCTGAGAAACTGGTCCATAATGCCGGATGCTCCTAAACCATGGGTCGGACTGCAAAATTATACCCGCATCTTCTCTGATGAACTGTTCTGGCTTTCATTAAAAAATACGGTGTTTTACGCTCTGGTCACGGTCATTGGGCAGCTTATTTTAGGGCTTGTGACCGCACTTCTGATCGATAATCTAACCCATGGCAAGGTGCTCTTTAGAATGCTGTATTACCTGCCTGTTGTGACTTCATGGGTAGTCGTTTCGCTCTTATTTAAGTTCCTTTTCAATTCCAGTGGCTCCGGCCTGGTCAACTTTATTCTCTGTGATATTCTGCACTTGATCAGTGAACCGGTGGCATGGCTGACAGAAGCAAAAACTGCTTTTGTTGTGATCAATTCACTCGGAATCTGGAAAGGAATTGGTTTTTCAATGATCATTTTCCTTGCCGCGCTCCAGTCTATTTCTCTAGATCTCTATGAAGCAGCCGCAATTGACGGTGCAGGTGTGATCAAAAAGATTCAGTATGTAACTCTGCCAGGAATTTTTCCGACCATCATCACAGTTTCAGTGATGCTACTGATCGGAGCTTTCCAGACATATGTCCCTGTTGCAATGATTACCAAGGGCGGTCCGTTGCACAGGACTGAAATGGTCGTCAGCTACATCTATGGAACAGCTTTCCAAAACCTTGATTTTGGTTATTCAGCCGCGCTTTCATATTGTTTTGCTTTACTGGTCTTTGGCTTAAGCAGACTGCAACTCCGTATCTTTGGCCGAAAATAGAGAGTATCAGTTCAAATGAAACGAAAAAAAATCCTTCACCAATCCATTCTGACTATCCTTCTGATCATCGGCGCAATCGTAATGGTCTTTCCTTTTCTGTATATGATTTCAACCGCGTTAAAGGGACCAGTTTTTGTTTTTGAGTTCCCCCCCCGATTGATCCCTTCAAATCCGACATTGCAAAACTTCATCACCGCTATTACAAAGAATAATTTCGGCCTTTATTTCTGGAATAGCACATACATTTCTATTCTGTCTGTTTCAGGCATTCTGCTTTTCGGCTCAATGATGGCTTATGCTTTGGCTCGCTTTCGCTTTCCCGGCCGGAACCTGGTCTATGCCCTGATCCTGTTTTTCATGACTATGCCTGCGATGAGCCTTATTGTCCCCCAGTTTGTTCTTGCCAATCGTCTCAATGTTACAGACAGCGCGCTGGGACTGATCTTCATGGATATGGCGCAAAACCTTCCGTTTGCAGTATTTCTGTTGGAAGGATTCATACGAGAAGTACCGATCGAACTGGAAGAAGCGGCAAAAATTGATGGCGCTTCACCTGCCACTATTTTCATCCAGATCGTCATGCCAGTTTGCAAACCGGCTTTGGCAACCTCCGCCATTATTGCATTTTTAGGTGTTTGGGATGAATATGTCTGGTCCTCAACTATCATCAACACGCCGGAGAAGCGTACCATTCCCGTAGCGATCGCTTCGTTCCAGGGTGTACACACGACTAATTGGGGATTAGTTTTCGCAGCATCGCTGATCGCTGTCATACCAGTTTTGATCTTGTTCGTTTCATTACAAAAATATTTTATTAAAGGAATGACGGCTGGCGCCGTAAAAGGATAAATGGAGAAAGTAGAATTAACCAGAAAAAGTATAGAAATAATCCTGCAGGGACAATCACCCGAGGGCGCATATATTGCCTGTTCAAATTTTCCGGCATATCAATATTGCTGGTTTCGTGATGGTTCATTCTGTGCGCTTGCAATGGCAGAATATGGTTATATTGAATCAGTTAAACGCTTTTTAGACTGGACAGCTAAAGTAATTCTGCGCTTTGAAGCAAAAATTGTTACCTGTATTTCGAAAAAACAAAATGGGGAGGATATACTTGAGTCGGAATTTGTTCACAGTCGGTTTACCTCCACTGGAGAAGAAGTGCCAGGACATTGGGGATTTAATCAGTACGACGGTCTTGGACTCTGGCTTTGGACAGTTTGCGAACTGATAGACCGCTTTCCATCCCTGGGCAACTCCGACTCACTGACAAAAGCAAGTGAACTTTGCGCACACTATTTGGCAGTATTATGGAATACCGCCTGTTCAGATTGCTGGGAAGAGCATGAAGACGGAATACATACATACACCCTGGCAGCGATTGAAGCAGGCTTAATCCGTTATTCTGAATTTACCTCTCAGTCTGAATATCGGGTTATTGCCTCCACGATCGATTCATTTATCATGGGACACTGTGTCGCTGATGGCTGTTTCATCAAAAGCATCGGTATGAATATGCCTGATGCCAACCTGATGGGTCTCTGCGAACCATTTTGTCTGGTAAGCTGGGATGATCCTATTTTTCAGAAGACACTTTCACAAATCCAAACTAAATTAATGACTCCTGGACTTCATCGATATGAGACTGACTCATATTATGGTGGAGGTGAGTGGGTCCTTCTTAGCGAATGGGCCGGCTGGCTTTATGCAAAGCATGGCAGAATAACAGACGCTGAAATAGTCCGACATTGGGCTGAGAATTTGGCTTCTTCTAATGGGGCACTTCCTGAACAAATTGCGGAGCATCTTTTTTTTCCTGAAATGTATACGCTATGGGCCAAAAAATGTGGAAAGATCGCTGAACCGTTGTTATGGTCACACGCTATGTATTTACTACTGGCTCATGAGATAGAGGAGGTTAAGGCAAATGTCATTAATAGATCATGTTTTGAATGAAAGACCTGAATGGGTTAAAAGTTCCATTGCTTATCAGATCTTTGTTGATCGTTTCTATCGTGCGGATATTCCACAGAAAAAAAATGATCGACGAATAGAATCATGGGGCGGACTGCCTGACAGGGAAGCATTTTATGGTGGGAATTTGGCAGGAATTCGGGAAAAACTAGATTATCTGCAATCGCTGAATATTGACTTGCTTTACCTGACTCCAATCTTTCTCTCAACGACTAATCATAGATATGACACAGTTAATTACCGCCAGATCGACCCGATGGTAGGAACAAACGCTGAATTTGCGGAATTCGTAAAGGAACTTCACAAAAGAGGAATGCGAATCATCCTAGATGGAGTTTTCAATCACACAGGAGATCAATTTCCAGCTTTTCTCGATGCAAAAGAAAAAGGCAGACAATCGGCTTTTTGGGATTGGTACCTTATCAATGAAGATCCAATTTCTGTGGATCCAGCGAATTACCAGACTTGTGGTGGTTGCGCGTATCTTCCAAAATTAAATATACTTCGTCCTGAAGTTAGCCAATTTGTCTTAGACATTGCCACGTACTGGATCCGTGAATATGATATCGATGGGTGGCGGTTAGATTGTTCTTTCAAGATCCCATATGAGTTCTGGCGCAGTTTCCATCAAACTGTGAAAGCTTGCCGCTCAGATGCTTATCTGGTCGGTGAGGTTTGGCGTGAAGCTAAGCCCTGGGTTGATAACCAGGTTTTCGATGGAGTAACAAATTACCGTTTAAGGGAGCTTCTGATAGAATTCGTGGTTACTAATTTCCTGGACGCAGAAGACTTTGGCTATGAGCTAGAAACGCTCATTCACTCTCATGGAGATGCAGCTGCTTCTATGCTGAACTTACTCGATAGTCATGACACCTGCCGCATACTTACTACATGCGGAGGCGATATAGACAAATTGCGGCTTCTGTTTGCCTTACTGATGACGTTACCAGGAATTCCTATGATCTATTACGGTGATGAGATCGGATTGGCAGGTGGAAATGATCCCGCCTGCCGCGCTTGCATGAAATGGAACAAAAATGACTGGAGTATGTTAATATACTCTTGGATAGAAGCAATGACTTCTATCCGCCGATGTCATTCTGCACTTCAAAGCGGTTCCTTTAAGAAAGTCTACTCGTTTAATGGTCTCATCGCATTTGAACGCGAAGATAAAAAGGAAATTGTCATAATACTAATTAATTCTCGAAAAACTGAAAAAAACTTATCGATTCCAGTCAGATCGCAAAATTGGCAAAATGCACTAACAGGCGAAGCGGTTCTTGTGAGTGACGGAAAGTTAGCGTTTACTGAATTCCCTGCCAATTCCTGTTTGATAATATTCACTACTGTTTAAATGTGCCGAAATAGAAATAACATGTAAAAGCCTAATCCAGTCAAATATTTTCTCTTAAGTAGTACAACTGAGAAAAAATAAAAACAATCTTGTTACCCGTATAATTTGGGCGTACTCAGAGCATTTTTCCCCTACTGTAAAGCTCTAGAAATTAATAGAAAAAAGAGCCTGCGGCATTTTACGCAGGCTCTTTTTTGATTAGTTTATATGTTCCACACTTGGACGTCAAATGTCACTTTATTAAAGTAGCTTTTCTTATCGCTGCTTTCCGTTCCGTATTCCATATCCTTAATCGTTACGATCATCCTCAGATTTTGAGTCTTCACCTCATAATCTCGATTTCGTTCGATCAGATCGAATCTGCCCTTATTTTTCAATCGTTCCAACAATTCATCGTTGTTATAGGCATAATCGCTCAACAAAAAATGAGTCGGAGTCTGAGAATCTTCCCGATCAAACAGCCAGATCTCAAAAGCCGTAACCGCTTTCGGGTCTGTATTGTTGATCGTTTCGGCAATTCCGATTCCGCATTCTCCGATGAATTTATCTCCTTCATCGAGAGAAAAAGTTTCATCGAAAAAATCATCGCCCAGTTTGTAAATCGTCTGATAGTGAATCAGCGGTTCATCCTCGGATGAAAGATCTTCCTTCGAAATCGTCTCGGAAGTTACGTTTTTTCTACCGCTTTCGGGCTTAAACGAAAAATCCGAACCGATGTTTTTTTCTTCCGGATGAATATCCGGTTCGGTATCCGGAATTTGCACTTCTTTATCAGGTTTTTCCGAAATTACGTCTTCCGGCTGCGAATCCTCAAAAGATTCAAGTTCGGAATCAAACCCGTCTTCATCAAAGAATTCGCTTCCCGATAAATGATCTTCCGAATTCCCAAGATTTTCTTCGGTTTCCGGCGATTCTTCGCCTTCTTTTTGAGTTATATTCACGTTTTTGAATCCGTCTTCATCCAAAACATCACTTTCCTCAGGCGCATCGGACCGGGGTTTCGTTTGGATTAAGGTCTCCGAAGTATCCGAAGAATTGATTTCATCATTTTCTTCCCCAGTTTCATCTTCAACCCAGGCATCGGATAATTCGAATTCATTTGTCAAGATTCGATCGGCTTTTTTATATAGGTCTTCGTCTTCTTTCGTTTCTCTTGATCCGATCGGATGTCCTTTAATTTCTTTTCCGAGATCAAATTGATCATCCGTTTTAACCTTCCAAGACGGTTCATTTTTATTTTGAAACCGAGCGAAAAACCGAGACGTTTTTTCTTTGACCGAACTGCTTTTGTTTGAAACCAAAAACAATACAATCGCTCCAACCAAAATCAATAAGATCAATAAGATGAAAATTTTTCCGATTAAGGAGACGCCGCCGGACTCTTCTTGGCTAACCGGTTGATTTGTCTGTTCCGGAACAATTTCGGACCCTTCATAAAAAAGTGTCATATCCCCGACGACTCGGGAAAATTCAAATAAAGCCAACGGATCTGTCAAATCATCTTTTTTGAGTAATGCAATCAGAGAGGGAGCTTCCTCTCCGAGTTGTTTGTATCTCCACTTAGCCCGATCGGCGTTTTTTGTGAAGGCATAATCTTCAACCGTCATCCGAAGATAATCTTCTTTGAGAATTTGGTCGGCATTCTTAAAGCTATTTGTTTGCTCAGCTCCGATTCCGCTGAGCAGTCCGATCAGAGCAAAACAAATCAGAAATCCGGCAATGATTCCCGTCCAAAATGGATTTTGCTCAACAAATGCCTTGGCTTTTTCTTTCATCGGGACCTCCACATAAAACTGAATGGGTTCTTAAGCGTTTTTATTTACAAAGCCCTGCAACGATTCGTTATCCCAATTATATTTCCAAATTCGATCGTTTTTATTCGGAATCTTTATTTTCGACTTTCGTCTTGCATTCTATGCATTGTAGCGTATCCCGATTCATCTCCACCAACATCCCGCCGCAATTCGGACATTTCTGTTTTACCGGCTTTTTCCAAGAGGTAAATTGACATTCCGGATAGCCGCTGCATCCATAGAAAATCCTTCCGTTTTTAGAGCGACGAACAATCAGCTCTTTTCCGCATTTCGGACACGGAACATCCAATTTCTCCACTATCTGTTCCGTATAACGGCATTGTGGAAACCCGCTGCAAGAGATAAATTTTCCGTATTTGCCGTTTCGAATAACCAAGTCTTTTCCGCATTGCGGGCATTTCCGACCGACTTTCTCCGGTTCCAACTGTGCTTTTGGCAATTCTTTCCGCGCTTGATTCAAAGCCGGCTCAAATTCCTTATAAAAATCTCCCACTACCGTTTGCCATTTTTTCTCCCCACCGGCTACATCATCCAATTCACCTTCCATCTGAGAGGTAAAACCGATGTTAACAACATTCGGAAAACTGTTTACGAGCAGATCGTTGACCAAAATCCCGGTTTCGGTCGGATAAAGACGCTTCGCCTCGCGAACGACATAACCTCGCGTTTGAATCGTCGAAAGGATCGAGGCATAAGTGGACGGTCGACCGATACCGTTCTCTTCAAGTGTCTTCACCAAAGTCGCTTCGGTATATCGTGCTGGAGGTTGCGTAAAATGTTGTTCGGGAATTGTATGAATACATTGCAGTTTCTGCCCGACAGCTAACCCTTCGGGAAATTTGGTGTTTTCCATTTCATCTATTACCAAATCCTCATCTTTGCTTTCCTCATAAACAGCCAGAAATCCTTGGAATTTCAGCTTTGATCCCGAGGAACGGAAAAGATAATCATGGGCATCCTTGGCGCTGACATCAATCGTCAGTGTATCATACAAAGCATCCTCCATCTGAGAGGATACAAAACGCTGCCAAATCAGCTGATACAGCCGAAAAAGATCCCGATTGAGATAAGGCTTCATTTGTTCCGGGGTTCGGTTTACAGTGGTCGGACGAATTGCCTCATGAGCTTCCTGTGCCCGTTGTGTTTTTGTTTTATAAACCGGCGCTGTTTTGGGAACAAAGCCTGAACCATAGGTCTGCTGAATGTATTTCCGTGCTTCATTTTGGGCGATTTCGGAAATGTTGGTTGAATCGGTTCTCATATAGGTTATCAAACCGGCGGATCCTTCACTCCCGAGATCGATGCCCTCGTATAACTGTTGCGCCAGAGCCATGGTCCGATTGGCAGTTAATCCCAATCTTTTAGACGCTTCCTGTTGCAGAGTTGAAGTTGTAAACGGCGCGGATGGTTTCCGGTGCCGAACATTCTTCTTAATCGCATCGATCACATAATCGGCGGATTGAAGATGATTAAGATGAAACTGAACCTGCTCTTCGTTATTTAATTCCGGATCGGCTTGATCGATCTTAACTAATCTGGAAAGGAAAGTGCCTTTAATATCTTGGGGTTGAAGTTCAACGGTTATCGTCCAATATTCACGAGGAACAAAATTTTCAATTTCCCGTTCGCGATCGACAATCAACTTTACCGCAACCGATTGAACACGCCCGGCGGATAAACGGCGTTGAACCTTATTCCAAAGTAACGGACTTAAATTGTAACCGACCAATCTGTCCAAAATTCGACGAGCCTGTTGGGCATCAACCAGATCCATATTAATATCGCGTGGATTCTTAAAAGCTTCCGCAATCGCCGGTTTTGTAATTTCATGAAAGACGACTCTTTCTGTTTTTTTCGGATCAATATCCGCAGCCTCCAATAAGTGCCAGGCGATCGCTTCTCCTTCTCGATCAGGATCTGTTGCCAGATAAACTTCATCGCTGTTTTTTGCCAGCGTTGATAATTCCTTAACCAAAGCTCGCTTTTCATTGGGAACCCGATATTCCGGTGTAAAGCCATTTTCCACATCAACGGATAAAGTTGATTTTTTCAGATCACGGACATGACCGATCGAAGCTTTTACAATATATCCTTTTCCCAGAAAGTTTCCGACGGTTCGCGCTTTCGCCGGCGATTCCACGATAACCAGCTTCTGCCCGATTCCTCGGGTTGTATTTGTTCCGTTTTTCGAACCGTTTAAATTTTTAGAATTTGGACCTTTCGAATGGGTTTTAGCAACAACTTTTTTTGAATTTTCTTTTTTGGTGGCTTTCGTTATTTGAGGCTTTTCCAACCCCTCATGAGCCGCTGTTTTCCCGATTAGACTGAGTTTTGAATTGCAAACAGGGCAGGTTCCCTTCGTGATAGGCCTCCCGTTTGCGGTATATTCCGCGATCGGATTTTGAATTTCTCTTTTTTGTTTACATTTCAGGCAATAAGCTTCCAAACTTTTCTCCTATAAATATGCGGTTAAATTGTTTTTCTTTAAAAAATCGACAATCTCACGTACTCTTTGCGTTTCGGATCGCGGACAAACCAATACGGCTTTTTCCGTCTCGATGATGATCATATTCTTTACCCCAATGGATACAATCATTTTCTCTTTATTTTCGGAACACGCCAAAACTCCGTCGGAATCAATCGAATGAAATTTACAGTTTATGATAATATTCCCGTTTTCATCGGGAGGTATCACATCAAATAAAGATTCCCATGATCCGATATCATTCCACCCGAGATCGTAAGTCGGAAGAAAAACGACATCGGTTGTCTTTTCCAAAACACCATAATCGATGGTTGCCGGCTCAATTAATCGCCAGGTTTTCTCCATGGTATCGGTATAATCCGGCCGATCGATAGTCGCGTTGATTATATCCAACTTTTTTGAGAGATCCGGGAGAAACATCGCTATTTCATTCAAAATCCGGCGGCTTGACCAAACGAATATTCCCGCATTCCACCAGAATTCTCCTGATTGAACAAAATATTCCGCGGTTTCTTTATCCGGTTTTTCTCGAAATTGTCCGACATGGTACAAATCATAACCAACCGGTATTTTTTCTCCTTGTTCGATATATCCCATTCCGGTGGAAGGAAAGGACGGTTTCACCCCCAACGTCACTAAGTGTTGATCTTTTGCAGCCCGGTATCCATTCTCCAGTAAAGCTAAAAATTGTTTTTCATTCAGAACAAAATGATCGGACGGTATCACAGCCATGACTGAACCGGGCATTCTCTTTTCCAAGTGAATCGCCGCCAGTCCGATCACACTGGCGGTTCCCCGAGGCAAAGGTTCGATCAGATAATTTTCTTCCGGTATGTCATTACATTGTTGTTTCAGTTTCGCAGCCTGGTCTTCTGTGGTTACGACCAATATATTCTCAAAAGGTATTTTTTTCGTCAATCTGGAGACAGTCATTTGGAACATGGTCTCATCTTTCGCAAATTTTAACATTTGTTTGGGATGATCTTTTGTGGAAAGCGGCCAGAGACGCGTTCCTCCGCCACCTGCCATAATCACGGCATAAAAGTCATTTTCCATTTTTCCTCCGTTGCCTGTTTTCCTATCTGGCTTGAAATTCTTATGAATAATGCCATTGAATCCGTCTTTTATCAAGCCTTAATCAGAATTTCACTCCAATGAAGAAATTCTCATTCATTTTTGTTCAATATGAAATATTAAAAAAGGGATAAATATTTTCGGTAAGTCTGCGGGGCTGTCTCCTGCACAAATCCCTTCAATTCCAACATGGTTAATATCGATGAAGCCTTTCCTACGGTAAGTCCCAATCGTCTTGAAATTTCATCGACATGCAGCGCTTCGACATCGATTAAATCCAAGATTTTCTGTTCCAACGGATCCTCAAACGATATCTGGATTTTTTTATTTAGAGCGACCGGATTGACGGATTCATAAGATTCAATGAACTCCAACAATTCCTCTTTCTGAAGTAAAGGTCGGGCACCGTCCCGGATCAGGCGGTTTGTTCCGATCGACTGCGGTGCATTTAAGTTCCCCGGTAACACGAATACTTCGCGCCCCTGTTCGGCAGCAAAACGTGCCGTAATCAGCGAACCGGATTTCTCCCCCGCTTCGATAATAATACATGCGCTGCACATTCCGGAAATGATCCGGTTCCGCGGAGGAAAATTCGTCCGTTCCGGAGCCGTTCCGGGTGGATAATCGCTGATTAAAGCACCGGATTCCGTTATGTTCTTGGCTAAGAGCCTGTGTTCCGGAGGATAAATTACATCCACACCGGAGCCGAGAACAGCCGCTGTTTCACCGCCGCAGTTCAAAGCAGCCTGATGAGCGACACTGTCAATCCCGCGCGCCAATCCAGAAACGATGACGACTCCACGAGATGCCAAAAAAGCACTGATCTCTCGTGCCATTTCGCTTCCGTAAGCAGTCATTCTTCGGGTACCGACGATTGCAATGCATTTTTTATCCTGTTCCGGCAGTGTCCCTTTAAAATAGAGAACAGGCGGAGGCGTCGCAATGAGTTTTAAGAGAGCGGGATAATTGTCATCCATTCGGGTTACAACCGATATCCCCGATCTTTGAATTTTGTTCAACAGGTGTTCCGGAGTATTTTTTTCACGAAAATCAAGAATTGCTTTGATTTGTCGTTCATGGACTCCTGCGGCAGCCAACTCAATTGGCGTTGCCTTCCAGGCCGCTTCGAGTGATGAAAAGTAATTTAATAAAAGTTGAAAACGAACCGAACCAAAACCTTTAATATGATTGAATGCCACCCAATAAGCCAATTGGTCGGGCATTTTGATTTATATCCATTCCGGCAGATTAACTACCATTTTCTTTTCTTCAAGATTGATTTCCCGAATCACTTCCGGAATGCCGGCAGCCAGCACTTCTGTTTGATCCTCTTTTTCGATGACATATACATCGTTTGCACCGGTCTCCAAAATTTCCTTCACTTTACCGATCCGCGTACCGTTTATCTCAAACACTTCCAGACCGATTAATTGATGAAAATAATATCTGCCTTTGGGGAGTTTCGGCAAATCGATTCTTTTCACAAAGACGAATTGATTGCGTAACTCCGATGCTTTTTCGGGACTGTCGATTTCAACAAATTGAACCAAAAAGAAGGGAGGCATTGAACGAGCAGATTTGATGACCATGGGAGCCCGACTCGTTCCGACAAAAACCTTCCTCCCGGAACGAATCCGTTCGGGAAAATCCGTCATCGGATCCATTATAACGGCACCATTGATGCCATGCGACCGATGAATTTTTCCGATACAAATAAATTCAGGCTCGTCAATATTTGACGAGCCTTGTTGATTGAATTCCTGTTGATCCCGATGATTTTTCGCCTTCACTGTGAAATCCAACGACTTAAGAATCGGGTTCTATTACATCCAATGAAATTTGCCTGCCATCTCTTGCGGAAGCGACTCGAAGCAATAAACGGATCGAATTGGCAACCCGTCCGCCCTTGCCGATAATCCTACCCATGTCTTCCTTGGCAACATGCAGCTCTAACCGCACTCGGTTACCGCTTCGCTCCTGTGTGACGCGAACACTGTTGGTATCTTCAACCAGTGAAAGTGCGATGTATTCTACCAAATCCTTGGCAAAATCACCCTTATTGGAAGAATTTCTCTGCATTTTGACATCTTCTTTGTGCTGCATTATGACTTCAGCGCAGCTTCACGTGTTTTTACATTGACTTTGCGTTGAGCATAATAATTATTTGCTTCTTCCATCAATGCATCGATTGACTCACCCTTTTTGTAGCGTTCAAATCGGTCCATTAATCCTACGCTTTTAAATAATTTTACGACAGATTCACTCGGCTGAGCTCCATTGCTCATCCAGTAGTAGATTCTGTCTTCCTTCACCTGAAAAGTGAACGGTTCTGTGCGAGGATTATAAGACCCGAGAATTTCAAGAAACCGACCATTCCGCGGGCTCTCTTTATCTGCGGCTACAATTCGGTAGCTGGATTGATTTTTCAAACCATTTCGGCGTAATCGAATACGAACCATTTTAAATTTTTTCTCCTGTTCCTTCTTTTTTGACTTAATTATTCGCTGTTGCTTCTCTGAGATGAGGGTTGCGCTGAAGGAGTGCGCAGGGTCTAAAAATCATCAGAGTCAAAAACAATCAGCGAAACAGATTGGAAAGACCCCTTCCACCTGTTTTTTGCATCGTTTTCATCATTTTTTGACTTTCACGAAATTGTCGTAAAAGCCGGTTTACTTCCTGTACATCGGTCCCTGATCCGCTGGCAATACGTCGTTTCCGACTTGCATTCAGAATATCAGGATTTTCTCTTTCTTTCAATGTCATCGAACTGAGAATCGCTTCTGTGACTTTGAGACTTTTCTCAGCTTCTTTCGGATCAATTTGTTTTGCCGCCTGCCCTAAGCTTCCCGGCAACATTCCCAAAATCTGCTGCACCGGACCCATTTTCTTTACCTGTCGCAATTGGGTGGCAAAATCTTCCAAGGTAAATTTGCCTGAAAGCATCCGATTCGCTTGTTGCTTTGCCTGTTTTTCATTATAAACAGACTCCGCTTTTTCAATAAGCCCAATGATATCACCCATTCCCAAAATACGTGAGGACAACCGAGAAGGATCATACACCTCTATCGCATCTAAACCCTCACCGGTTCCCAAATATTTGATAGGGACACCTGTCACACTTCGAACAGAAATAGCCGCCCCCCCGCGGGAGTCACCATCCATTTTTGACAAAATCAAACCGCTGATTTGAACGGCATCACGAAAGCCTTCCGCAACATGAAGCGCTTCCTGACCGATCATCGAGTCGACAACTAAAAGAATTTCATTCGGATGCGTTATTTTTTGGATAGCCTGTAGCTCTTCCATCAAAACATTATCAAGTTGAGATCGACCGGCTGTATCAATTAAAACGATACCAAAGCCGCCTTTTTTTGCATATTCCAACGCATGGCGTGATAATTCGGGAGGTTTTATGCCTTCTTTGGTAAAAACTTCAACATTGATTCGTTCCCCGAGTGTCTGTAATTGCTGGATGGCCGCCGGTCGATACGGATCAGCAGCGACCATTAAAACACGTTCACCTTGTTCGCGTAATTTTTTTGCGAGTTTAGCGGTTTGGGTTGTCTTTCCGGATCCCTGTAAACCCACCAGCATGATAACGTGCGGTTTTTCTCCGCTGAGGTTTAACTTTTCGGCGGGACCGAGTGTTTTGATTAATTCTTCATTGACAATCTTAATGACCATTTGTCCGGGATTTAAAGCTTCGGATACTTCCGTTCCGATCGCTCGTTCCCTGACGTTTGCGACAAATGTTTTCACGACAGAATAATGAACATCCGCTTCGAGCAATGCAATCCGAACTTCACGCATAGCGGCGTCGACGTCTTCGGCGCTCAATTTACCGCGCCGGGTCAATCCCGCAAATATATGATTTAATCGTTCGGTCAGATTTTCAAACATTTTTCTGTTTCTTCAACCACATCAAAAAAAATAATCGGTCGGTTCCCGACAGCGAGTCAATTTTAGCGTAAAACGGCTCCTCTGTAAAGGACACCCACGCAATTGTACTATAACAACCGGATTCAATAATTGACAGTATTATCCATTTCTTTTTCTTTCTGAAAATTTTATAATCGGAATATATTTTCATAATTCAAATTTTCCGATTCCGAGGATTCATTATGCGCTTTGGGTTTTTTGATGATGCCAAAAGGGAATATGTGGTGGAACAGGTTGATGTTCCCGTTTCGTGGACCAATTATATCGGGACAAAAAATATGTGTGGTGTGTTCAATCATACAGCGGGGGGATATCTGTTCTGCGGTTCACCGGAGTATCACAGAATTACCCGATTCCGACCAAACGGTGTCCCAATGGATTTCCCCGGTCACTATGTCTATATTCGAGATGATGATACGGGAGAATTTTGGACAATTTCATGGCAGCCTGTCGGATTGCCGCTTGATAAAGCAAAATATCAATGCCGACATGGGCTTTCTTACTCCGTTTATTCTTGCGAGTATCGGGAAATCTCAGCTTCGCAAAAATTATTTGTCGCAATCGATGATCCTTTGGAAATTTGGGATGTAAATATACAAAATCAATCCGATCGTCGGCGTCATCTCAGTGTCTTTTCCTATCTTGAATTCTCATTTCATCATATCGCGATGGATAACCAAAATTTTCAAATGAGCCTGTACGCCGCCGGATCAAGATATCAAGACGGGATCATCGAATATGATCTCTTTTACGAAGAAGATGGTTATCAGTTTTTTACTGCCGATTTTGAACCGGATGGTTTCGATTGTGTTCGGGACCGCTTTATCGGACCGTACCGCACCGAAAAAAATCCGATTGCGGTGGAATCGGGTCACTGTTCCTCAAGCTTTGAAAAAGGAGGCAATCACTGTGGAACTCTGTCGAAACAGCTTTCAATCGACCCGGGCGAAAAAATCCGGCTGATCTTTTTGCTGGGAGAAGGTTCTTTGGAAGAGGGCAGGAAAATTCGAAAGAAATACGCGGATCCTCATGAAGTGGATCGCCAATTTGATCTCTTAAGAACTTTTTGGGATGAAAAATGTTCAAAACTGCAAATTCAAACTCCCGATGATGGAATGAATTCGTTAATTAATATTTGGACCCTTTATCAAAGCGAAATCAATGTTACATTTTCTCGATTTTCATCTTTTATTGAAGTGGGCGGACGTACAGGTTTGGGTTATCGGGATAGCGCACAAGACGCAATGAGTATTCCCCATTCCGATCCGGTCAAATGCAAGAGTCGGATCGTCGAACTTTTACGGGCTTTGACATCGGAGGGGTATGGGTTGCACTTATTTGACCCCGCTTGGTTTGAACCGCAACAAGCGAAGAAACCGTTTAAATCGCCGACTATTATTCCCGTTCCGGAAAAATCAAGCATGATTCATTCGGTGGATCAAGCTTGCGCGGATGACGCATTATGGTTGATCGGAGCGATTCATAATTATCTGAAAGAAACCGGGGATTTTGATTTTGTATGGGAAGAAATAACTTATGCGGACAAAGGATCCGGATCAGTTTATGACCATATGAAGCGAATTCTTGATTTTTCCGAAAAACAGGTTGGGAAACATGGGATTTGCAAAGGATTACGTGCCGATTGGAATGATTGCCTGAATCTCGGCGGCGGAGAGAGTGCGTTGGTCAGTTTTCTTCATTATTGGGCACTCACTCAATTTTCGGAATTGGCCGACTTTTTAGGCGAAGAAAAGGATGCCGAACATTATCGGCATGTTGCCGAGCATGTCAGGCAAGTGTGCGAAGAAGTGCTGTGGGATGACGGTTGGTATATCCGAGGAATAACCGCAGACGGACGGAAAATCGGCTGTCATCAAGATGTCGAGGGCAAAGTTCATTTGGAAAGTAATGCTTGGGCGGTTTTGTCGGGTGTCGCCTCCCAAGAAAGGGGAGAACAATGCATGAATGCGGTAGAGGAATATTTATTCACTCCCTACGGGTTAATGCTGAATGCCCCCCCTTACACAAAACCCGATGACGGTATCGGATTCGTTACCAGAGTTTATCCGGGACTGAAAGAAAACGGCTCCATATTTTCGCATCCCAACCCATGGGCGTGGGCTGCGGAATGTACCTTGGGTCACGGGGACAGAGCAATGCGCTATTACAATGCCCTTTCTCCATATAAACAAAATGATCAAATCGAAATCAGGCAGGCAGAGCCCTATTCCTATTGCCAATTTATTGTCGGGAAAGCGCATACGGCATTCGGAAGAGCCAGGCATCCGTTCATGACGGGGACAGCCGGATGGGCTTATTATGCGGCAACACAATATATATTGGGGATCAAACCCGGATTCACCACACTTTCGATTGATCCCTGTATTCCGGAATCATGGGATGGATTCCGGGTCAAAAGGATATGGCGGGGAGCGGAATATGATATTACGGTGGAAAATCCCGACAATGTTCAAAAAGGGGTCAAAGCGCTGTATTGCGATGGTCTCCCGGTAGCCGAGATACCGCTTAAACCATGCGGTACAAGTACAAATGTTAGAGTTGTTATGGGGAAACAGACAATATGATCCATTTCGGAACCGGCGGATGGCGAGCCATTATTGGAGATGAATTTACAAAAAGTAACATCCGGCTACTTTCATATTCGATCGGTGACCTTATGGAAAAAACCGGTACGGCCAATTTAGGCTTATGTATCGGATATGATCGCCGATTTTTATCAAAAGAAGCGGCCCATTGGGCTGCCGAAGTCTTCGCAGCACGACAAATTCCTTGTTATGTGATCGATCGTTCATCCCCTACGCCTTTGATCATGTTTACGGTCAAACAAATGAATTTACCCTACGGGATGACCATTACGGCAAGCCATAATCCCGCTATTTATAACGGTGTGAAATTTTTTACCGCCGGTGGGTGCGATGCAAATGAAGATGTTACAAATGAAATTGAATTCTTGACGCAGAAAAATGCAGAAGTAAAAATTCCTTTTCTTGATTACGATGAGGGAATCCGATCCGGAATCATCAAAGAAATAAATCCGCTGAATAGCTATATCGATAGTATCCTTTCCTTGGTAGATACCGAAGCGATAAAAAAAGCCAGATTGAGAATCGCATTGGACCCCATGTATGGCGTAAGCCAAACCAGTTTACAAACCATATTATTAACCGCTCGTTGCGAAGTGGAAGTGATTCATGATCGACATGATACGCTGTTTGGCGGTCGCCTTCCCGCCCCGAATATTCATACACTCGGCACATTGGTTAACTTCGTTTTGGATCATCATTGTGATTTAGGCATTGCAACAGACGGTGATGCCGATCGTCTGGGAGTAATCGATGATAAAGGACAATTTGTTCATCCGAATAAACTTTTGGTCTTGCTTTACTATTATTTGTTGAAATATCGCGGTTGGCGAGGTCCTGCCGTTCGAAATAATTCTACAACCCACTTATTGGATAAAGTTGCGGCTGGATTCGGTCAAGCCTGTTATGAAGTTCCGGTCGGGTTCAAATATGTTTCCGCAAAAATGGAGGAAACCGGTGCGATTATCGGCGGTGAATCATCCGGGGGTTTAACCGTCAAAGGACATATCCGCGGGAAAGACGGTATCTATGCCGCCACGATTTTAACAGAAATGGTCGCGGTTACCGGAAAGCATTTATCCGAATTGTACAAAGAAATCACCGATCAGTTTGGTGAAGTATTTAATTCGGATGCCGATTTTAAATTGACTCCGCAGAATAAAGAAAGGTTGCAAAATATTTTGTACGTCGAAAATAAATTACCGGATTTTCCGTACGAAATCGATCATGTTTCTTACCGAGACGGTTGTAAGGTATATTTCAAAAATTCAGGCTGGGTTATTGTTCGTTTTTCAGGAACGGAACCCTTGATTCGCTTATGCGCGGAAATGTCCGATCAAAAATCCGCTGACCAATTGATTTCTGTCTTTTCAGATTTTTTAGGATTGGAATCGGAATTGCAATCTCAATAATTGAGAATTCTGAATCAGTTGAATCGATTTCTTATTTAACTTGATTTCGATAATCGTTTGCACTGATCCCCACCATTTTTTTAAATAGTCGTGAGAAATGGCCGTTATCGGTATATCCTACCATTTCAGAAATATCACTTATACGCAATTTAGGATCTTCCAATAATCGCTTTGCCGCGTCAATTCGGGCTTTATTCAATAAATCATAGAAACTTTGACCGGTCACTTTGTTTAACAATTTTGATAAATGCCATTGGGAGACATAACAATAATCCGCAACATCCTGAAGTGTCAATTTCCGAGAAAAATTCTCTTCGATATAGGCTAAAGCTTGTCTGACGATGAAACTGTTTGCGGAAGCGGTGCTTAAATCATCGATTTTGTCGTCCGATGCGGCAGGAGATCGTTTTGCGAGTGTATCGGTCATAAATTGCAAAGCTTCGTTAATTTCACTCATACGCGACGGTTTTAATAAAAGTCGGCTGACACCGAGCTTGATCGCTTTTTGAGCAAAATCAAAATCAGCATAACCGGTAAGAATTGTTACCTGCATGGCTGGAAATTCACTTCTAAGTCCCGCCAGCATTGTCAAGCCGTCTCTGTTCGGCATTTTGATATCCGTAATCAAAATATCCGGCAGATAGGTTCGAACCGCAATAGCTCCGGAAATACCGTCAAAAGCTGTTGCAACGACTTCGCATTTGTAAGAATTCCAATTTACAACACTTTGCAGTCCGCGAACAATAATTTCCTCATCATCGACGATGACAACTTTATACATAATAAAAATTATACGAGATCTTATTACAAACCACGAAAATCAACCTTTAATGGCACCCGCAACCATCCCTTTGATAATATTCTTTTGCAACAATACATATACAATCAAAACGGGAACGACAACAATCACTACTGCTGCGGCCATCAATCCGTAATTTACTCCGGCTTGAGAATTGATTTCGTTTAAAAGGAGAGTAATTGTCCGTTCTTTGGGTCTGCGTAAAAAGAACATCTGAGTAAAAAGGTCGTTATATGACCAAAGAAAAGTAAAAATTGCCACGGTCGCGAAAGAAGGTTTTGCAACCGGAAGAATGATTCGAAAATAAATCTGAAAAACATTACAACCATCGATAAATGCGGATTCTTCTAAATCAATCGGAATGGATTGGATGAATCCCATCAATACGACTATGGCAAAGGAAAGATTCCCCGCGATCTGCGGCAAAATCGTGCTCAATAAAGACAAAGGCAGTTTGCCGGTGCTGGCAATCCCCCAATGGACTTCCATTCGATAAACCGGGATAATGGTAGAAAATACCGGAAACATCATACTCGCTATAATGAATGAATGAAGAATTTCTTTGCCTTTAAAAGAATATCGAACCAATCCGTATGCGGCAAATCCCGCAAAAAGACTTACGAAAAGTGTTACGACAATCGAAATGATGAGACTGTTTCCGTACGCTCGGAAAACATTTGAGCGTTCGAAAGCGGTGGAATAATTATCCAAAGTAAAAGAATCTAACCACGGCCACGGAATGGAAAAAGAATCCGAACGAATTTGCCCTTTGACTCGAAAAGAATTGATCAGTACCCAAACAAAAGGATAAATCGTTGTGATTGCCCAAATGGTCAGAACGGTATAGGAAAATAAAGTCGTAAAACTGTATGAATGAATTCTTTTCGAAGAAAATCGCTTGTTTCCCATACTAATATTCTTTTTCCTTAAAAATCTTATTTGCGATTTGAGAAATAACTACACCCAGAATGACGATTACGACAGCAATAGTTGAACCATAATCTACATCCGAACGCAAGAATGTTTGGTTATACATATAAGTCCCTGTCAACCAGGATTCATCCATCGGAATTCCCGAACCCATCATCACCCACGGTAAATCAAAAACTTTCAAAGCGCCGGTAATCGCTAAAATCAAACAAGTAATCAAGACATTTCGGATCATCGGTAAGGAAATATAATATGTCCGTTTCCAAAATCCGGCTCCGTCCAATGAAGCGGCTTCAAATATTTCCTGCGGAATATTACTGAGCCCGGTGACGATGATGACAAAATAAAATCCAACATATTGCCACATAACCGGAGACAGCATCGTCAGCATAAAGTGATTTTCATCTTTCCAATCGATATTTTGAGTAAACCCAAAGAATTTTTGGAGTATTTGATTTAACATTCCGCCGTCATAAAGGAAAACAAGATTAAACAATAATCCCAATGCCGTGGCACTGATCACCAAAGGGAAGAAATAAACTGTTCGAAAAAACTGAGATCCTACTTTGATGGAATCCACAAAAATCGCAAGAAGGAGGGCGATTCCTACCTGAAAAATGATTGTCGAAAGCATCAGGATCATTGTATTTTTTACGGCGGTAATCATATTGGGATCCTGAAATAATCGAATATAGTTCTTAAACCAAGGATCATTCAATCCCTTAGCGGCAGTTCCTAAACCTGAAATATCCGAAAAGCTGTTGAATATATTCATGATGAACGGATAATATAAAAAGATGGTCATCAGAATCAGTGCCGGTACTAAGAAAATAATTAAAGGAAGTTTATTTTTGTAGATCGTTGAACTCATTATGTTTTTTCTTTATTATTTTTTGAATGATTTCGGTTTTATTATCAATGAGGGACAGGCATCCCTGTCTGTCCCTCATTTTTTATCACATTTTGATATTTTTTATTGGTTGAATGAGATCATTGAAGCAATCGCATCCGTAGCGGTTATTTTGCCGGTGACAACATTCTTAACATTTGCAAAAAGATCCGCCCGAGCCTCACCGGTCAAAAGATCCTGAACGGCAGGCGAAATTCCGGTAGCACCTTTTGTCATCGCAAGCGCTGCTGTTACCAAAGCATCTGCATCTTGAGGAGGAGTTGTTCCTTTCTTTAATGCCGTAACAGCGGTTGCTCCGAAAGTGGAAACGACATCATCAGAGGTCATCATACCGACGAAATCCACGCAAGCCTTTTGTTTTTCGGGATCATTCCAAGCTTTCCGAGTAATGTAATAACCCATCGAAAGTCCGCCGATGATATCGGTTGCGGCACGATCACCCTGAGCGGGGACATATGTCACAGTAAAATTATTAATATCGTCTGCATTAGATTGGAACCAGCCTATTTTCCAACTGCCATCGATGGCAAATGCCGCTTTATGATCAGCCATCAACTGAAAAGTCTCTGCATCAGTTGCGGTTAAGGTATTTGCCGGTAAATATCCCTTTTCATAGAGAACTTTGATATCTTCCAATCCGGCAGCCCATTTTTGAGCGACGGCATCATCGGCAGTTTTCGGAATATCTAAATGATTTGCAACCGAACCATGATTGAATACGGTATACTCAAACCAATAATGAGGAACTTCCTGAAGAGAAACCGCGACACAGGTAAATCCGGCAGTCTTAATCTTTTCACAATCATTCAAGAATTGTTCCCAGGTATAATCCGCTCCCGGTACCGCGACACCGGCTTCGTCTAATACTTTTTTGTTGACAAACAGCCCTTCCCAATATCCGTTTACCGGTACCGAATAATTTTTCCCGTCCACCGGAGAAGCGCCCAACATGCTGTCCTTCATATTCGAAGCATAATCCGGATAAACCTCACGAATTTCATCGATTGAAACGACTTTTCCGGCTTTCACAAACGGATTGGAATCCACACCGTTGAAGAAAAACAGAACATCGGGTTCCGCACCTGTTTCAAAATCAGTCATGATTTTTGCCTTCCACTCCTCGTTGGAAGTGCCTGATTCATCATTGACTTTATTCCCCGTTTGTTCTTCATACATCTTGACAGCCGCCTCATAGTTTCCGCGGTTTCCGTCATCACCGCCATAAGAGGTAACTACAGTAATCTCTTCGGCAAAAGCGACACTGGCAATCATTAAACTAAAAATAATCACCAATCCAACGATAAATATAGATCTTTTCTTCATTTCTTTCTCCCGTTCTTTTACCGTTATGAAAACGGTTTGAATATTTGTATATTTATTGTAGATTGACCAAGATGTTTGTTACATAGTAAAACTTGTTTTTATTTGTATAATTTTGTCTGATTATCGGGATTATAAAGGCTTACGGAAGAATTCGATTGATTCAATAAGATGATTCGAGCAAGTGTTCTCTGATTTGGGAGAGAGGTAATTGTCAATCCACATTCCTTTCCGTAAAGAAATTTCAAGCGTAAATTAACATTTCGAATTCCGAGACGACCTGGCTTAATGTCTGTCGTATCATTTCCATCCCAATTTAAAAGGCGATCAACAGCTTCTTTGTCAGCATCGGTCAATTCTCCGCTGTTTTCAACTTCCATAACGATTTTTTCTTCCTGTCGATAAATTCTTAAAATTAGATCGCCATTTCGATGAGGGGCTATTCCGTGTTCGATTGCATTTTCGACGATCGGCTGCATAACCAAGCGAGGTACTTTTTCATCCAATAACGCCTCATCAATTTCTTGTTTGACGGTAAGACGTTTTCCAAATCGAACAGAGATGATATAAAGATATGCATTCACATAGGTCAGTTCCTCTGCAAGCGAAATCATTGTTTCCCCACCGCGCGCAGTGGCTGCCGAAAGCATGGTCGATAAAGCCTCGATCATACTGGATACTTTTTCATCTCCGGAAATTCGTGCTTCCCAGTTAATGGTCTCCAACGTATTGTTGAGAAAATGAGGATCAATTTGTGATTGCAAAGCTTTAATTCTGGCATCTTGAAGTGCTATCTGTTCCTGATAACTTCGTTCAAATTGAACTTTTAATTGATGAGACATACTGTTGAACCGTTCGGTTAAATAGTTAAACTCATTCGAATCTGGTAATGGTTGAATTTGATATCCGATTTCTCCGGATTCAATTTTTTGGGATGCCTCGATCATCGCCGAAATTGGTTTTGAAATAAATCGATAGAAAATCCAAATAACCAAAGCCATCAAGGGTACAGTAAACAAAATAAGCAGCCATATCATTCGCCGAAAATTGGGAATATCATCGGAAAGTAAAGATTGATTTGTGGTAATGGCATAGGAAATTGTCTGTCCTTCCACTTTCTTGCGAATAAAAATGTCATATCTTCCGTCTTTTTTTTCTAAAATCGGCTGATTCAAATTGATCTCATATTCCGGGAGAGAAACCGGCTCTCCAATCACATCGGAACGAATCGAGTTAAAATAAACCGAAGCTCCTTCAATCCAAACCACGCTTCTGACACTGTCAAACATTACGTCTCGATTTAATTCCATAATAATTACCGCAAAAGGTTGGAACTTGCTATCCACCATATTGCGTACCATATACAGCTTTTCACCGTCGCTTAAAAATATGATTTCGGTTCCGCTTTTTGAAGCGGCTTCCCGAACAATCGAATGCATATTGCTGCGATACTCCCTGACTTTGGTAAAAGAACCGGAAGATGCTCGATTATTTGCATAATAGACTTTATCGGGCTCGTCGCAAAAATATAAAAAAGTTGAAATGAATTGGTTATTGTCGCGATATTTCGATACCAAATATGAGGTTACCGATGAATAAAGAGAAATTTCATCATGATCCTGTCGATATAATGAATAGGCATTCCAAATATCTCTATCATAAGATGCTGCTCGGGAGGATTTAATCGCATTTTCAATCATATTTTGAGAAAGCGTTACCATATTTTCGGCATTCGTAGTAATCGTATCGGCAATCTGCGATTCGATATTTCTCATTGTGAAGGATCCCAATGTTCCGATAATCACCAGAATGGGAACAACCCAGCAAGCAATAACAATAATGATTAATCCCCATTTTAGTGAAAACTTTCTTTTCTTTGTTCGCATATTTGGATTGTATCCCGAGAATGAGAAAATCGGTTCATGATCTCTAAAATAGAATTCTGATATGAACATTTTTATAAACTGATCTGCAGAGTTAATCTGAAAAAAAACAGTGAATATCACTGAAATTCTATTAACCGATGATCGAAATCCGGAACGGATTTATTTGTCGATTCTCCTGCCTAAAATAAAAAGAATTTTTCTTTTTATGAATTCATCTACATCATTCATTTGAAGCTAAATGAAACATCACGTCATTTACCGTCCAGGCAATTTCATCACTATTTTGCTCTAAAATCAGTTTGATATATTTTATGTTTACCGGTGAGAACGCATAATCCGAATGTGTTTGATACGTCAGCGGCAGTGTTACCCAATCTGTTCCATTCTCGGATCCTTCGATCCTTAATTCTTGCGGAGTTTCATACCTTTCGGTACTTGTAAGAATCGATATCCCATATAATTTCGTTGCTTCTTTCAATTCGAAAAGTAAATAATCTCCCTTTTGTTGAAATCTTTCCGTCGACCAACCTGTCTGATCATCCGGATCAAATATCAATGGAGTTAATTGCGGATTCACATTCGATGTCACATCCTTAACAATCGCATTCGCCCAAACACCGTCTCGATCTTTCCGTTCGAAAACGGTGGCTATGTTCATCCCGTCCGATTGAATCTTATAAACAGGCTCATAAAACAAGATCTTTTTTTCATTTCCGATGACTCTTGTATAGTTCAAAATTAAATACTTCATCCGATTCGCATCATAACCAAATGAATCATCCACTATCCTTTCTCGATCCGATTTCTTTAAGGAGAATTTTGCGGCTAATAACCCCGCATCATAATCTCCGACGTGTATACGTAAATCGTCGGTTTGGGAAACGATAAAACGAAGACATTCGGATGAGGAAGATCCCCAATAATCTCTTTCAAAATTATCAGGCGCTTTATCTCTCACAAGGACATTGAAATAGACCATCTGGTAGGGATGATTCCTGATCATCCAAGCACCGTTATAGATCAATGAACCGACCGATATTCCCAAAATGACCGATTTTAGAATTATGTTCTTAATTGCCAATAAAGCTGATAACCCTAAAACAGCTAAATAAAGGAAAGGACCATAAAGAAAATAGAAATGCCTCCAACCGTCATAGAGAGTCGAATGCAGACAGATGGGCAATAAAAGTGAGATTATAAATATCCCCAAAACAATATAATCAAAAATTTGGTCAGAATTTTTGATTTGGAATTGCTTGATCAAATAAAATACACCTATGAGAAATAAAACTATATATACTATTGGGGTTGAAATAAAAATCCAAACCGGAAGATAATGCCATGGCAAATGCATACTGGGCACATATTTTCCTAAATACAGCTCCTGACTCTCATAATAATTTTTTGAAAAATGGTGAAGTGATTTGATCAAAAAATCTATCGGATTTCCCCAGGATGCAGGAAGAAGTAAAAAGAATAAAAGAATGTTTATTCCGACGAATATCATACCATTTATAAAGATTTCTTTTTTACTAATTTCTTTTATTAGGACTGCATAAATTAAATAAATACAAGTAACAATTAACAGAATAAATCCGACAATCCGAATATTTGAAGCCAAAGCAATTACGATCGCCAATATCAGGCTGTTCCGTTTCGTTGGATGATGGATAAACCGATATAGAAAAAATAACCCAATGATAAACCATGAAAGAAACATTAAATCCTTGATATTGTAAAAAGCGTCTGCAAAAATCCTTGGAGAAATAATCAGAAAGCATGTTCCCAAAAGTGAAATGAGACGATTACGAAATCGCTGATACAAAAGAAGATTGAAAAATAGCACGGAAATATAAAAATTCAAGAAAGTCCATAAATGTCTTAATTTGAAAATTGAACTGATATCATAGCGGAAATTTGTAAAATACTCAAATAGGACTGTCGGAAATTGTAAAATTACTCCATAATCTTTATCTTCATAATTCTGCAAATCCGGCACTGTTGATAGTTCATTCGGAAGAGGTTTTTGGAATAGATTTTGTAAGATAAATTTTAGATTAACTAAACCGGTCTGTCTTTCAATCGGTTCATCGACCGTTACACCATAGTCATCGAAAATAAATAGCCCCGTTACAAAAAAAATAATAAAAACAAAAAAGGTAATCCACTTTAAAATTTTATCCGATCGATTTTGCGCTTTGAGCATTTATTTTCCCTATATGTAAAATTTATTTATAATTTCGATCTAATATATAACATTATTCATTTCAACCGATTGAATCGCGTGATGTGTAGTCTTATTAGAAGTCATTTATATATTTAGCCTAATATCTATTTATCGATTTTCTGAATCAAATTGATTCCTTTTCTCCGACATATCCGAAAGATAAATTTCCGAGATCAATCTGTATAAAATTATTGATTCGGAACGACGTGGAACATCACGTTATTCACCGTCCAGGCATTTTCATCACTATCTTGATCAAGCATCAATTTAATATATCGAACCTCAGCGGGCGTAAATGTATAATCCGCTTGAGTATGGTAAGTTAACGGAAGGATTTCCCAATCAACCCCGTTTACAGATCCTTCAATTTGCAAGTCTTGCGGATATTCGTATTTGCCGGTTCCGGAAAGAATGGATATCCCATATAGTTTCATTGTATCGTTCAATTTGAATATTAAATAATCACCTGCTTGCTGAAATCGTTCTGTCGACCAACCTGTTTGGTCATCTGGATCAAATATTAACGGAGTTAATTGCGGATTCACATTCGATGTCACATCCTTTACAATTGCATTCGCCCAAATTCCGTCTCGATCTTTCCGTTCAAAAACCGCAGCTATATTCATTCCATCTACTTGAATTTTATAAACCGGCTCGTAAAACGGAATCTCTTTTTCATTCCCAATAACTTTTGTATAGTTCAAAACCAAATATTTCATATGTGACGCATCATACCCGAAAGGTTCTTCGACAATCCGATCGCGATCCGACTTCTTTAAAGCAAATTTTGCGGAATATAATTCGGCATCATAATCTCCCACTTCAATTCGTAAATCCGCACTTTGAGAAGCAATAAATCGAAGGCACTCGGATGAGGAAGCTCTCCAATAATCCTTTTCAAAATTATACGGTGCTTTTTCCCGAATAAGCGCGTTGAAATAAACCATCTCATAGGGATGATTTCTGATCATCCAGGCACCGTTAAAGATGAGTGACCCGACCGACAATCCTAATGTTGCCGATCGAATAGCTTTGGTCTTATTTTCTAATAATATTGATAATGCAAAAATGACGAAATACAAGAAAAGAATATAGAGAAAATAAAAATGCCTCCAACCATTATAAAGGGTCGAATGGAGACAAATAGGCAATAGGAATGAGATAATCAAAATTCCTAAAATAAAAAAATCGAATACTTGGTCCAGATCTCTTATATGAAAAGGTTTAATCAAATAAACAAAACCTATAAAAAATAATGCAGTATAAAAAAACGGAGTCGAAATAAAAATCCAAACCGGAAGATAATGCCATGGCAAATGCATGCTTGGTTCAAATTTTCCCAAGTATAACTCTTGACTCCCGGAACTATTATTTGAGAAATGGTGAAGCGATTGCATCAGAAAATCGATCGGCTTCCCCCATGAAGCCGGAAAGAACAAAAACCAGAGAAGAATATTGACTCCGATTAATATCAATCCGTTCGTGAAAAACTCTTTCCAATCCATTTCTTTCCGAAAGAATATACATAGCAGATAAACACAAGCAACAATCAAAAGAATATATCCGATAATTCGCGTATTTGCAGCTAAAGCAATTGCGATCGCTAATACCAAGCTGTTCCGCTTTGTCGGTTGATGAATAAATCGATAAAGAAAAAACAAGCTGATTGTAAACCAAGACAGAAATAAAAGGTCTTTTGTATTATAAAAACCATCAGCGAATATCCGCGGTGAAATGATCAGGAATAATGTTCCTAAAAGTGAAATCAAATGATTTCGAAATCGCTGATACAAAAGAAGGTTGAAAAAAATCACTGAAATATAAAAATTCAGAAAAGTCCATAAATGCCTTAATTGATAAATCGAGCTGATATCATGCTTGAAATTCGTGAAATACTCAAAAAGAATTGTCGGAAATTGTAAAATAAAACCATAATCTTGATCTTCATAGCTCCCTAATTCCGGTATCGCGATTAATTCTTCCGGAAGTGGTTTGTGCATCAAATCCTGTAAAATAAATTTCAGGTTGACAAGACCGGTTCTTCTTTCATATGGCTCATCAAGCGTCACACCGTAATCATCATATATTAATAATCCCGTGATCCCAAAAATGATAAAAACAATAACGGTGCATAATTTTAGAATCTTATCGGATTTATTTTGAGCTTTAGCCATCCAAAATTTCCTGAAAAATCACTTTTTCTCAACCGGCAATTTTATTAACGTAAACATATTTAGGAGAATAAACATATCTCATTTTGTTAACAAGATTTTCAATTATTCCTCGATCGAAGGAAATTATAATATATATAAATCTTGAATAAGATATCGATAGCAATAAAATATTTCCAGTATAATTATTTTCGGAGGAAATATGTCCTATATATCAACTTATTTAATTTATGCAATTATTCCGATGCTCCTCGGTCTTTGGGCGCAAGCAAAAGTACAAGGAGCATTTTCTACTTACTCAAAAGTCAGAACCAGATCCGGTATTACCGGTTCGCAAGCCGCACGGAAAATGTTGGATGATAAAGGGTTATCCGATGTGGCTATTGAACGCGTTTCCGGAAATTTAACCGATCATTATGATCCGACAAAACGTGTTTTACGACTCAGCGAAGGTGTATATGATTCGCCCAGTATCGCAGCTGTGGGAGTTGCCTGTCACGAATCCGGACATGCCTATCAACATGCCGACGCTTATAGTTGGCTGATGTTGAGAACAGGGATCGTCCCGCTGGTAAGTATCGGAAGCCGTTTGGGACCGATATTATTCATGGTCGGCTTGATTTTAGCCGGTATGATGGGCAATTTCGGTTATAACATCGCGACATTGGGATTAATTATCTTCAGTCTTACAGCGGTTTTCTCTATTATTACCCTTCCTGTAGAACTCAATGCCAGCCATCGCGCAAAAGAATGGATTGAAACAAACGGATGGATGGTAGGAGACGAGCAAGAAGGTGTATCGAAAGTTTTAAGTGCCGCAGCACTTACTTATGTGGCTGCCGCTATTCAATCGATCGCTAATGTCCTTTACTATGCGTCTTTTTTGAATCGTAACAGGCGTCAATGACCACTGTAAATAAGGCAGAAATTCCCGATATTGTCGTCAGCAGACTCCCCAGATATTTAAGAGTTCTGAAAAATTTACGCGAAACGAAAAAAAACACAAATTCCACCGAATTGGGGAAACTTCTCGGATATTCTTCCGCACAGGTCAGAAAGGATTTTTCTCAGTTCGGTGAATTCGGTAAACAAGGCACCGGTTACAATATAGATTACTTGATTAATCAATTTCAACAAATTCTTCAGGTAAATCAAACCTGGGATATCGTTTTAATCGGTGTCGGGAATTTGGGGCGGGCCATTTTAAATTATCGGGGATTTGAAAAACACGGCTTCTTCATCAGGGGTGCTTTCGATGACGATCCGCATATTATCGGCGAGAAAATAGGAAACAAAGTGGTCAGAGATATCGCCGAAGTGGGTGATTTCATCAAAGAATTCGATATAAAAATTGCTATGATCGCAACACCCGCATCAGAAGCGCAATCGGTGGCCGAAATGTTAGTGGCAAATAACATAAAAGCGATTCTGACCTATGCATCGACGATTCTGAATTTGCCGCCTGAAATCCGAGTGGAATATAGTGACCCGATTATCTCGCTGCAACACATTTCCTATTATCTTTAATCTTTATTGAGTAAATCAAAGAAACGGAGAATTGATCTCCGTTTCTTTGATTTATAAGGCTGTGATTTATCCTTGCAATATTGATCGTCTGTAGACATCGCGCATGGAGATCGCTTTGGCAGCTCCTAAGCCGGTGCAAATTGTCGGCTCATCCACCATATAAGCCGGAATTCCCAACGATTTCGTCAGATATTTATCGATTCCTCTCAGCAATGAGGTCCCTCCGCATAATGCCACTCCGCGATCAATAATATCCGAAATCAGTTCGGGAGGTGTTTTTTCCAATACCTTGCGCGCCGTATTGGATATTTCTGCTAAGGAATCCTGCAAAGCTTCAACCACATCATCTGTCGTCAACATTACCGGTTTGGGAAGTCCGGATACTTGATCCTGTCCCTGCACCTCCATGGATTGCGGCTGTTCGCCTTGCACGGCGGAACCGATCCGTATCTTTATTTGTTCTGCTGTAGGCTGACCGATAATTACCCCGTATTTCTTTCGAACATACAATTGAATCGATTCATCGAGCTTAAGACCGGCTGTCTGAGTTGTTTCGGAAGTGACGATCCCATTCATGGCTAATACGGCAGCTTGGGTCAGTCCCCCACCCAAACAAATAATCATATTTCCGGAGGGGGTTGCGATCGGCAAATCAACTCCGATCGCAGCGGCCAAGGGCTGCTCCATCAATAATACTTCACGGCTGTTCGTTCCCAGTCCCACTTCATGAACCGCTCGCCGTTCGACACTGGTTATTCCGCAAGGAATTGTGATAAGAATCCTCGGACGAAATACCAGCATAGACCCGCTGACTTTCTGAATGGCAAAACGTAACAGATTTTCGGTGATTTCATATTCGGCAATCACACCGTTTCGAAGCGGACGCACGACTTCAATGCTTTCGGGAACACGGCCAACCATATCCTTTGCAGCTTGTCCCCATTCGACCATTTTCATTTCCTCAACAATGATGGCTGCGATCGTGGGCTCTTGCAAAAGAAGTTGTTTCCCTTCAGCGATCACCAAGCTTAACGTTCCTAAATCTATTCCAAGTTCTCGAGAAAAAAGCGCCATATTAATAATTATCCAGTTCTGAAAAATCGGTATTTCATCTTATATAATTTATATCATAAACCAATGTTTGATACGGTTGAAACCAAATAATACCGATCCGGAAGTAACCACCGATTTTTGCCATGCACCGGATCTCTGGAAAAAACGGCGACATTACGGCTGCATATTTCTGGTACCGCGATGCATTTGCCTTCTCTGGCTGGCGCTGATCCGCAGGTTTGATTTTTTCATCTCCATCATAGCGCGCATAAATTCGGTTGAATTCCGTGAAGGAGCATTTTTCATAGCTTCTTCCGCCCGTTTCTTTGCCTCTAAAGCCCGTTCGACATCAATTTCATCGACATTTTCCGATGAATCAACCAAAATACGCACAACATCCGGTTTAACTTCCGCAAGGCCCCCCGTAGCGGTGTAAAAGGTATCCTCACCGGCCAAACGGACTGTTATAATACCGGGTTGAAGTTTTGTATACATTCGTACATGATTTCTTAATATTCCCAGTTGTCCGTTGACACTTGGCAACAAAACCAAATCCGCCGGGCCTTCATATACAACGTTATATCGCGAAACAATCTGACAATTCACTGTAGTATCCTATTATTGATTCATCGATTGCGCTTTGGCTTTCGCTTCTTCAATCGTGCCGACCATATGAAAGGCTTGTTCCGGGAGATCATCCAATTCACCGGATAATATTTGTCGAAAGCCTTCTATCGTATCTTCGATACGGACATATGCACCGGGAATTCCGGTATACCGTTCGGCAACATACATCGGTTGAGAGAAAAACTGTTCGGCCTTCCTGGCCCGGTTGACAATCACTTTATCTTCTTCCGAAATTTCGTCAATCCCCAAAATCGCGATGATATCCTGCAGATCCTTATAACGCTGAAGGATCCGTTGAACTTCCCTGGCGATTTTATAATGCTCTTCACCGACGATATTGGGATCCAAAATTCTGGACCCGGACGAAAGCGGATCCACCGCCGGATAAATCGCTTTTTCGGCAATACTCCTCTCCAACGCAATGGTGGCATCCAAGTGGGCAAAAGTTGTCACCGGTGCCGGATCGGAATAATCATCGGCCGGCACATAGACAGCCTGCATCGAGGTAATCGAGCCTAAGGTAGTCGATGTGATCCGTTCCTGCAATTCGCCCATTTCATTGGCTAAGGTCGGTTGATAACCGACGGCGGATGGCATATTTCCCATCAATGCCGAAACTTCGGAGCCGGCTAATGAAAACCGAAAAATATTATCGATAAATAAGAGAACATCCATCCCTTGATTGCGAAAATATTCCGCATTTGCCAAACCGGCTAAAGCGACCCGCAGCCGAACCCCCGGCGGTTCATTCATTTGACCGAAAACCATTACGGTATCTTTCATGACACCGGAATCGGTCATTTCACGCAAGAGTTCCGTCCCCTCGCGGGTTCTTTCTCCGACCCCGGCAAAAACTGATAGTCCTTTGTGGACTGCGGCGATACTTCGGATCAATTCCATGATCACTACGGTCTTTCCTACGCCCGCTCCGCCAAAAATCCCTGTTTTCCCGCCTCGGGTAAACGGGGCAATTAAATCAATTACTTTAATCCCGGTCTCCAACAACTCCACTTTCGTCGACTGATGGCTGAAATCGGGACCGGCATGATGAAGGGGATAATAAAAATCGGATTCGATGGCCCCTTTCCCGTCAATCGGTCTGCCTAATACGTTCATTACCCTTCCGAGAGCCGGCTTCCCCACCGGAACCATAATCGGATAATTTGTCCTTTGGACCGGAACACTGCGCTGAAGTCCGTCCGTTGATCCCATCGCAACGCAGCGCGCAATAAAACCTTTCAAAAGTAATTCAACTTCAAGTACTAAAATCTCTCCGTTCGGTTTTATGATCTCCAGAGCCTCAAAAATCTCAGGTAAATCGTTCGGCGGGAATTCGACATCGACCACACTTCCATTTACCTGAATTACAGTTCCAGTCGGTTTTTTCATTTAATTCTCCCAAACAAAATTTCTTCGGTAAAATAAACCTTACTCATCAGAATGAACCTCAGAGCCCCCCATTATATCCAAAATATCCTTCGTTATATTCTCTTGCCGGATTTTATTGTATTTTAACTGTAAGGATTGAAGCAATTCTTCCGAATTCTCAGTGGCTTGGTTCATGGCTAACATTCTCATCGTATGTTCACTTGCTTTAGAGGATGTCACCGCATGAAACAATTCCATCCGAATAAAGCGGGTTATAAGCGACTTCAAAATTACTTGAGGATCTCCTTCAAAGATACATCCCCCTTTTCGAATGTGTTTCTCCTCTTTTTCATCCAATTGTCCTAAAAACGGGTCGACGAACGGAAGTAATCTTTTGGTTGTCGGTGTAAAACGAGATATGCTTTCATACTCGGTATAAACAAGGTATACTTGCCCGACTCTTTCCTGATTGAATTCGTCGATAACTATTTCGGATACGGTTTTTAAATCATGAAAGCTGGTCGCGGTCGACAATTCGCTGAAATCGGCAATAATATTTTTTCTTCGCCTTTGCAGCATATCTCTGCCTTTTTTCCCGATTGTAATATATTTCGTCTTGGTTTGAATTTTTCTTTCCAGATGATTCACCTCTCGAAATATGTTAACCGGATAACTTCCCGCCAACCCCCGATCGGCGCTGATAAAGACAATCAAAACATCTTTCGAAACATCGGGTAATTGAAAAGCGCGAATCTGATTATAAAATTCCTGTTCATGGTACAGATCGGTCAATACCTGCCAAGATAGAGTTGTATAAGGTAAAGTGTTTTCGGACAATACTCTAACTACACGAACCTGACTTGCACTGACAGCCTGTAAAGCACGCGTTAATTGACCGATGGATTCAACGGTTCGAATCCGATTCTGCATTTCACGGTTTGATGCCATTTTTTATTTCCACACCAGCTTAAACTTCTCGATTGCTTTTTGAAGATCGGATTCGATTTCAGGAGTCAGATCACCTGTTTGTTCGATATTTTTGCCGATTGAAGGAAAAGATGCGCTCATAAATTTTAAAAACTCTTCTTCCCACTCGGCAACTCGATTTAAAGGCACCCCGTCAATATATCCATGTGTTCCGGCATAAATAATAAGAAATTCATCACTGACGGAATAAGGAGAATATTGCGGTTGTTTGAGTACTTCCTGTAATATTTCTCCCCGTTCCAGTTGTTTTCTCGTTGATTTGTCCAAATCGGAACCGAATTGAGCGAAGGAGGCTATTTCATGATAGGCTGCCATATCCAACCTCAAACCGCCGGAAACCTTTTTCATCGCATCGGATTGTGCCGCACCGCCTACACGGGAAACAGATATCCCCACATTAATAGCGGGACGAATACCCGCATTAAATAATCCCGATTCAAGATAAATTTGTCCGTCGGTAATAGAAATCACATTGGTCGGAACATAAGCCGAAACGTCTCCCAGCAACGTTTCAATAATGGGCAAAGCGGTTGAACTTCCGCCCGATCCGGCTAATCGAGCAACGGAATAATTCTCTTTATCTGCTTTTTGTGATAAAGCTGTTTGGGCATCCTTATAAGCAAGAGGACCGGAAAATAATACATGATCGACAGAATCAGACAGATCAGCCCGTTCACCGGCAAATGATTTCGGAACGATCACATATTTTTCATCCAACTTTGCGGAACGCTCCAATAATCTGGAATGAAGATAAAAAAGATCTCCCGGGTAAGCTTCTCGGCCGGGCGGACGCCTTAATAACAGCGAAATTTGGCGGTATGCCCAGGCATGTTTGGTCAAGTCATCGTAAATGACCAACGCATCCTTTCCCTTTTCCATAAAATCTTCACTGATTGCACATCCGGCATAAGGGGCAATATATTGCATCGAAGCGTTGTCATCGGCGCCGGCGACAATAATAATCGTATGCTTCATCGCATCTGTTTCTTCGAGTTTTGCGATGATTTGAGCTACCGTCGATTTCTTCTGACCGATTGCCACATAAATACAATAAACACTCTTATCCCGTTGATTGATAATCGTATCGATTGCGATGGCTGTTTTTCCGGTTTGACGATCCCCGATAATCAATTCTCGCTGACCCCGGCCAATGGGAATCATGGAATCAATTGCTTTGATACCGGTTTGCAAAGGCGTATTTACATCGGATCTCTCATGAATTCCCGGCGCAATCCGTTCAATCGCACGATATCCGTCGAATCGAATCGGACCTTTTCCGTCAATCGGCTCGCCAAGCGGATTAATAACCCGCCCCAACAACCCCTCCCCGACCGGAATCGAAGCGATACGACCTGTCTTTTTTACAATGGAACCCTCTTTGATGGTAAAATAATTGCCTAAAACAATCACTCCGATTGTATCTTTTTCAAGACTGAATGCAATTCCTCTGGCTCCGTTTTCAAACTCAACGAGTTCCTGACTGCCGATTGTGGGCAAACCGCTTACGCGTGCGATTCCCTCACCGACTTCCATAACGATTCCGATATCTTCCACCTCATAATTGGGTTGAAAGTCATCGATTTTTTCAAAAAGATCAGCGGTTATATTTCGGATAGTTTCTTCTGTCATAAATCCTCAGAATTACATTTCGATGGTTTGTTTTCTTTCTCATAATTCCATTTTCAAATGCATTTCCTTACCTCATATATTATAGAGTTTCTGATCAACGTTGAATCCGTCGCACCGAAAATGTATTACGTCAAAGCTGATTCGTGAGAATCTGAACGAGCTTATTTTACCATTTTTAAAATAATTCCAAAGGCGAAAGAAATAATATATATTTTTTTGAACTTTAAGAATCTGTGACGGTTACCCGAAATCACATTAAGATATTTTTACACCTTGTCAAATATGGTTTTATCATTTAGAATAAACCACGCTAGTTAACAAATTCACAAGGAATTTAAAATGGAGTTCTAATGAATGAATTGAGTAAAGATAAAATAATAAGCTTTACCCAGGAAGTAGCCTTGCGCCACAATTACAACCGTTCGGAAGTAATTGGAATGCTGCAGGAAATTCAGGAAAATTATCATTACCTTCCTGAAAGTGCTTTAAATGAATTGTCAAAATGCCTGAAAGTCACTCCTCAGACCATTTACGGCATCGCGACTTTCTACGCTCAATTTTCACTCGATCCCAAAGGCAAATATATCGTAAAAATTTGTGACGGAACAGCTTGCCATGTGAAAAATTCAAGAAAAATATATGATGCGGTAGAAAAAAAGATGAAATTCATTCCCGGGAAAAGAACGACCGTCGATGGTCTGTTTACGCTCGAAACGGTATCATGCCTGGGCGCGTGCGGAATCGCACCCGTCATGGTAATCAATGACAAGGTATATGCTCAGATGGACCCTGAAGTGGCTGCGGGCGTCATTGAAACACTTGCAAAACAGGAAACAGAATCAGCGGAGGAACAATGACGTCTATCTGTTCAATGGTTGAATTAGTTGAAAAAAGCAAACTTTACAATCATGCTTTATCAAAACAAACTCTCAGAATTTCTGTCTGCGCCGGTACGGGATGTATTGCAAACGGATCGAAATTTGTATATGAGAAATTTTTGGAAACCGCTAAAGACAATAAGGATTTTGTCGATATTCATATGCTTACCGAAGAGTCGGTATCCGAAGGGAAGACAATTGTTCGAACAGGATGCCGCGGTTTCTGTTCAAAAGGCCCTCTGGTTCATATCGATCCATTAAATGTTTTATACACTCATGTCCAACCGGAAGATGTAACGGAAATATACGAAGCCGCTCTTGACGGAAAAATTATTGAAAGACTGGTCTACCACGATCCGATAACCAATGAAGCTTATCCCAATGCGGAAGAGTCACCTTTCTATAAAAACCAAACATCGAATATCCTTCTTCATTGTGGGAAAATCAATCCGGAATCCATTAAAGAATATATTGCAGATCAGGGATATTTTGCTATTTCGAAAGTTTTGACTGAAATGACTCCCGAACAGGTAAACAATATTGTTTCCGCTTCCGGTCTGCGCGGCCGCGGAGGCGGAGGATTTCCGACCGGAACCAAATGGAATTTTGCCCGCGTCCAAAAAGCGGATAAAAAATATATTGTCTGCAACGGTGATGAAGGAGACCCCGGTGCGTTTATGAACCGATCGGTTTTGGAAGGTGATCCCCACAGAGTAGTCGAAGGGATGATGATTGCCGGATATGCCATCGGCGCCGATGAAGGGGTTTTTTACGTTCGTGCAGAATATCCTCTGGCAATTGAAAGATTAAAAATTGCGATCCGTGAAGCGGAAGAAAACGGACTGTTAGGGAAGAATATCCTCGGCAGCGGTTTCAATTTTAAATTATCGATTCGGGAAGGTGCGGGGGCATTTGTATGCGGAGAAGAGACCGCCCTTTTGGCATCCGTAGAAGGGAAACGGGGAATTCCTCGTCCTCGACCACCATTCCCCGCTGTGTCGGGACTTTATGGAAAACCGACCGTTATCAATAATGTCGAGACACTCGCCAATCTTCCAAGGATTATTTTAAACGGTCCCGAATGGTTCAGATCCTATGGGACAGAAAAAAGTCCCGGTACAAAAACCTTCGCTCTGACCGGAAAGGTCAGAAATACCGGCTTGGTCGAAATTCCCATGGGAACGACTCTTCGTCAATTGGTATTCGATATCGGCGGCGGTATCCCCAACGGAAAGAAGTTTAAAGCGGTTCAAATCGGCGGACCTTCCGGAGGATGCTTACCGGATTCGATGCTGGATAATCCGTTGGATTATGACTCCCTCCAAAAAGCAGGAGCGATGATCGGTTCGGGCGGAATTGTCGTAATGGATGAAGACAACTGCATTGTAGAAGTCGCTAAGTTTTTTATGACATTTATTCAAGCCGAATCTTGCGGAAAATGCGTCGCCTGCCGAGAAGGCACCAAGCAAATGCTTTATATTATGGAAAAGATCGTAAACGACCAGGCAACTCTCGAAGATTTGAAATTACTTGAGGAAATCGCTCATGTGATTCAAGATGCATCTTTATGCGCTTTGGGAAAAACGGCTGCAAATCCGATTCTCAGTACTTTACGTTATTTTCGCAGCGAATATTTGGCTCACATTGTTGATCATCAGTGTCCCGCCGGTGTTTGCAATGCTTTCAAGAAATACCAAATTAATCCCGATCTTTGCAAAGGATGTGGCGCCTGTGCCAAAAAATGTCCGGTGAATGCGATTTCCGGAACGATCAAAAGTCCGTTCACAATCGATTCCGCTATCTGTATTCGTTGTGGTACCTGCAAAGATACTTGCCGGTTTGGCGCTATCGAAGTGAGGTAAAAATGAAGGGTTTTGTAACAATCGACAACCAAAAAGTTGAAATTAATGGCGAAAGAAACTTACTCGAGATGATTCGAAAGACCGGAATTGATCTTCCCACATTTTGCTATCACTCCGAATTAAGTATTTATGGCGCTTGTCGTCTTTGTGTCGTGGAAACAGACAAAGGTCAGGTGATCAGTTCCTGTTCAACGCCGCCTGCGAATGGCATGGTAATTAAAACAAATACATCTCGCTTGATGCGCATTCGAAAGATGATGCTTGAGCTACTCCTCGCAAATCACGACCGCAATTGCACCACGTGTCCGAAAAGCGGAAAGTGTAAACTTCAGGAATTAAGTAATCGATTCGGTATTGATGAAATTCGTTTTCCGACCGCAGAAAAAAATCGGCCGATTGATAAAAGCAGTATCAGTGTAGCTCGCAACGAAAATAAATGCATTCTTTGCGGGGATTGTGTTCGAACATGTGCCGAAATCCAGGGAATCGGAGCGATCGATTTTGCGAATCGCGGTGCAAGAACACGCGTGATGAGCGCATTTGATCGGGGATTAGGGGAAACGGAATGTATAAATTGCGGTCAATGTGTCGCGGTTTGCCCAACCGGCGCTTTGACAACCCCCTCTCAGGTGGATTTGATTTGGGATGCTTTGCGCGATCCCGAGATGCATGTCGTTATCAGCGTGGCTCCCGCGGTACGCGTCGCAATCGGTGAAGAATTTGATTACCCGCCCGGAGCTATAGAAACAGGTAAAATGGTCGCCGCAATTCGAAAACTCGGTTTTAACGAAGTTTTTGACACCTGTTACGCGGCCGACGTTACCACATGGGAAGAGACCACTGAGTTTATTAAACGGTTACAGAATAAAGAGAATTTACCCCACTTTACTTCTTGTTGTCCGGCTTGGATTAAAGCTTGCGAGACATTATATCCCGAAAAGATTAAAAATCTTTCGACATGCAGAAGCCCGCAAGCCATTGAAGGTTCCATGTTGGTTCATCATTTTGTGGAAGAAAAAAAGATGGACCGGGAAAAGTTATTCGTTGTCTCGGTGATGCCTTGCGTTGCGAAGAAATTTGAAGCCCGCCGCCCCGAATTAAGTCGGAACGGTCATCCGGATGTCGATGCCGTTATTACTACTTCGGAACTGGCAAAAATGATCAAGGCGGCCGGAATCGTTTTCGATGAGCTGTCCGAAGAATCTTTTGATATCCCCTATGGCTTTTCAACCGGCGCCGCGGTCATTTACGGTATGACCGGCGGAGTCGCAACAGCTGTGGTTCGGGAAGTTCGCTACCTTTTGACCGGAGAACGAACAAGTGATTTGGAGACGGAGCCGGTCGAAGGATTCCCCGGGTTGATGCGTTCATCGGTCACTTTACCTGACGGCACGGAGGTAAAATTGGGAATCGTCAGCGGGATGGCAAATGTTCAAAAAGTCATCAACGCCATTGACTCGAAAGAATTGGAATTTGATATTGTTGAAGTGATGGCCTGCCCGGGTGGTTGTGTGGGAGGCGGAGGACAGCCGATTCCAAACGAGACTGAACAACGGGCAAAACGTAGAAAAGGGATCATCACAGATGATATTCGTAAAGATTTACGGGTTGCTCATGATAATGTGCTGGTCGGCGAACTGTATAACAGATGGCTGAAGACACCCAACAGCGAAATCGCTCATGAATATCTACATACCCATTATCAAAAAAGACCGCGAGACTACGAAATAACCAAAACAAAGAATTGATTTGCTCTTTAGAAATATAAAGAGGAGAGATCTTTACGGAGAATCTCTCCTCTTTTTAATAATCGGTATTCAAGCCATGAAAGGGGATTTCAATTTTTTTCTGAATGATTATTAATAAATGGACTTTCTAAATAAATCAAATTGGCCGAAAATCGTTCTGCATCTTCAACATTATGAGTCGACAGAATAAGAGTTTTACCGGCGGATTCTCTCCTAATGCACTGGACAACAAGTTTTTCTGTATTTTCATCCATTTCTTTCAACGGTTCATCCATAAAAATTATGTCGGAATCTGCAGCTAATGCTCGAATGATCGCAACTCGGCGTTGCATCCCACCGCTTAATTCGAAAACCGGTTTCTCAACCGCCATTGCATCCAATCCCACTTCGAATAATAAATTCCGAACTCTTTTCCGGTTTTCCTCTGTTGATTTCAATGGGAGCATACAATTGCACAAACCACTCAGATGCCGGCATAATCGATTTTCCTGAAAAACCATCGATATTCTGCTTCCCTCGATCCCGGTTATCTTTCCATTTTCGGGTTTAAGCAAACCGACCATCAGATGGATCAGGGTCGTTTTTCCGCATCCGCTTTCTCCCATCAAACAAGTCGTCTGACCTTTCTGAAAAGCAAGATTCAAATGATCGAAGACCGGTAAATCTCCGAATCTTTTCGTCAAATTAATTATCCGGATTTCATTATCTATGCGCAACTTTCTAACTTAACCTGAACCTTTCTCAGTGCCCATAAGAAGAATTTTTCAAATCCGAAGCTGATTAAAATAATTACCGCTGTCCAGGCAAATAAATTACCCGAACTAAGAAATATTTTGGCTTCATAAAGCTTTTCACCGATGCTGCCGGTAGGCAATCCGATCACTTCCGCAGCGATACCGCTTTTCCAGCATATTCCGAGCGCAACCGTCACACCGCTTATGAAAAAAGGCATAACATCATGCACATAAATATAGCGAAATTTTTTCCATTTGGAAATTTTAAATACAGATGCCATCTCTAATAGTTGTTTATCCGTTTCCAATATTCCCTGCAAGGTATTTGTATAAAGAATCGGGAAAACCATCAAGAACGCAATTACGGTCGAAAGCATAGAACTTGAAATAAAGAATAAAACCAAAATAATGAAGCTGGCAACCGGTGTCGATTTAATAAGCAATACAATCGGTTCCAATAACAATCGGATTATTTGAAAATTTACAGAAAGAATCGCGAATACAATTCCCGCGCATAAGCCGAAAATGAATCCCGCAACAATCCGTGTAAAGCTGAATAAAACAGTGGTCCAGAAAACAGGTTCCCGGACCAACTGAATAGCTGTTTTAAACACGACAATCGGAGAAGCCAGAAAAATATTCCAACCCGGAATCATACTAAGTGCCTGCCAAACGGCAAGCCAAAACAATATAATCCAAAATCGCCGGAATGTTTTTCTCTCAGTATTTGAAATAGAATGCTTCATCGGGTAGTTTCTCGCCCACTGAAACCGGATTTGCCTCAAATAAGATTGTTAAATATTCACTCAAAGCTTTCTGCATCTCCTCGCCATGAATGAAAGTAATATTGCAGTAAGGAATAGCCTTTTTGGCAATTTCGGCATTGGGAATGATACCGAATTTTGCAATCAATGCAGCCGCATCATCCACGTTTTGATTGACATAGGACACGGAATCAGCCATTTCAGATAATACACTCTTCACCGTTTCGGGATCATTTTCCGTCAATTCAGTTCGGACTACCACGCATCCCGTAGCCAGCGGATGATCGGGATTTACTTTCTCCCATTCTTGGGTCAGATCAAGAGCTATTCTTACATCGGGTTGTTGCATCTGAACAGTTGTGACATAGGGTTGGGGTAATAATGCGATCAAATTTTTTTCAGATGCAAACATAGAAGCGATTTCGGTCGATTCACTTTTAAAAATGATCTCCACATCCTTATCAGGATCGATGCTGTTTTTCGTCAAAATGTATCGAAACACGTATTCGGGTGTCGTCCCTTTTCCGGTGGTATAAATCGTTTTTCCTTTTAAATCCTGAACGGTATGAATGGTATTCCCATTTTCTAATACATATAAAACGCCTAAAGCATTGATTGCGGCAACTTTAATCCCGCCGTTCGTTTTATGATAAAGAACGCTTGCCAGGTTACAGGGAACAGCTCCAAAGTCCAGCTCCCCCTTAACCAAACCGGTAACAATTTCATCCGCTGTTCCGGTCAAGGTAAATTGTTTCTCGTCCCCTGCCTGTGAATCTTCCATTAACTTTGCCAGACCCATTCCCGTCGGTCCCTTTAAAGCACCGATCCGGATCGTTTCAGAAACATTATCTTGGGATTGAACATGAAAATTAATTGTATTAACGGTTATAAAAAAAGCAAAAAGAAAACTAACAATAATTATCAATAATTTATTTGACTTCATTTTAACTCCTGAAAATATTGCATTTTGCTTATTTTACCTCATTCGTGAAAATATTATCATTTACTATGATTTAAAAAAAGGAGAACAAATATTATCAAAATCAAATTTTGATAATATTCATTTATAAAATTGCTTTCTCAGATGATTTCTTGCATTTCAACGCATATTTTCTGCCACTTACCGATTTTTTGCTGACGAATGAATCGCTATATGTTAATATTTGCTCAAAAGGAGAAAATTCATTGAAAGTCGAAATCAAGATATTAGAAGATATTATCGAGCCATATGCAATTATATATACAAGTGCCCTGACCGATGAAATCCAAAAAGCGGCGACTCTGATTTCAATACAGGAAAATGCCGTTCCTGTTATGCTCGAAGAAAAAATATTTATGCTCAAACCGGATGAAATCTTTATGGCACGGGTGGAAAATAATTCGCTGGCAATATACAGTGAATCAAGAAGGTATCTCTGTAAAAAAAGATTATATGAGATTTCTGAAATTCTCGGCGCCGGTTTTATGCAGATTTCAAAATCGACGGTCGTAAATCTTTCAGAGGTGGATTATATCGAACCTTTTTTCAACGGGATGGTGAATCTCAAGTTGAAAAACGGTCTATCCGACTATATCTCAAGAAAATATATGAAAGATTTCAAGAGATATTTTGGTTTATAAAAGGAGAAGATAATGATAGAAATTATAAAGCGAATCATCGAGGGGATAGTAATAGGCTGCACCATCTTTACAATAATCGGGATCATTTTTTGCCTGGTCAACGGAACGGATACCGCATTCGGCGATCCTGATTATGGATTTGTAAAAATGGCAATATGTTCAATGGTTGTAGGATTGGGTTTTTCTCTCCCAACCTTCATCTATGATGATCAAAAAATCACAAAACCGTTACAAACGCTTATCCATTTGTCGATTGGTTTTATCATTTTCGGTTTGGTGGCTTTCTATGCAAAATGGGTACCGATCGAGAGCGGAATTAAGGAAATCGTCGTTTTTATCATCCTATCAATTTTGTCGACCTTGGCGATTTGGTACTGCTTCTATTTGTATTACAAAAATGAAGCGAGAAAAATTAATGACGATATCCGAAAAAAACAAAACAAAAATTGAACAAATTTTTGAACCTCCTTTTCAATGGATGACAGAATCGCCGGCACCTTATCGGAATGACAGTCTTGCTGAATAACAACACAACCCGTCATAGCCACAATTGACCCGTTTCCAATTATTTGGTAGAATACTGTTTGCCGATGTTGTACCCTTCATCGGAAAATATATCTAAAATAAGGAAGGGCTTGAAAATGAAAGTATTATTGTTAAAAGATGTCTATAAACTCGGACATGCGGGTGATGTTAAGAAAGTTGCGGACGGATACGCGCGCAACTATTTGATTCCACAAGGTCTTGTTACGATGGCGACTCCCGGTGCCATTAAACAGGCGGATCAAATCAAACAAAAAGCGGATGCGATTCGTTCTCAACTGAATACCGAAATGAGTTCTTTATTCGAAAAGATCGACGGGATGGTTATAACTTTTGCCAGCAAAGCCGGAGAAACCGGCAAATTATACGGATCAATCACTCCGCAAATGATCGTTGATGCGATCAATGAGAAATCCGGCGCCTCAATCGAAAAGCGGCAGTTGGAAGTTGAACCGATTCGAACCTTGGGGGAACACCATGTTACCGTTCGATTGACTGTTGATATTGTTCCGACCGTTAAAGTGATTGTTCATCGTGAGGGTGAAAAGGTCAATCTGGAATCTCTTGTGACCGAAGAACCTGAAAAAGCAGAATAAATTACTATTTTATATACAATCGGAAGAAGGTCAGGCATGTACTGGCCTTTTTCTTTTATAATTACCCAATATGTCTGTGTCTGTCGGCAAAGCGCTACGATCGGCTCGCGAGAGCAAGAATATCCCACTCAGCAAAGTGTCGGATGATCTTTATATCCGGATTACTTATCTCCAAGCCATAGAAAACGGACGTCCGGAAATTCTTCCTTCACCCGTACAGGGTCGGGGATTTGTTCGGATGTATTCCGATTATTTAAAGTTGGATACGGAAAAAATCCTCTATGCTTGGGATCATCCCGATATACCGTTTTCACTTGATTCTGAGATGTCGAATCAAACCGAATCGCCCGCTCCTCAGGAACCGATCATAGAAAAAACGGAAAGTTCATCGCAACCGTCCAAAACGGATACCGCCAACAGTCAAAACGCGGACCCGGTTTCTGCTATTTATAAACAAATCGGCAGCGAACTGCGACAACGCAGAGAAATCCTCGGTTTATCCTATGAAGATGCAGAGAAACATACACTTGTCCGCAGTATTTATCTTAAATTAATGGAGGACGGTAATTTCGATTCTTTGCCTTCTTCGGTTCAGGCACGAGGGATGCTGAATAATTATGCAGCCTTCCTTAATCTGGATGTCGAAAACATCATGCTTCAATATGCCAATGCGCTGCAATTAAAGTCTGCTTCAAGAATTGCCGAAACCGCAAAAGAAAAAAAGAATAAAAAGGAGCCTAAACCGACGAAGAAAGCCGGAAAATTCAGGCAATTCATGACACCGGATCTGTTTGTCGGTGTATCGGTTCTGATCGCGATGTTTGCAATTATCATTTATTCCGCTGTGACAATTTCGGAATATAAAGCCAAAGCCGTTCAGAAAACTGTCGATTTAAATCTGAATTTTATCAATCAATTGGCAACTCACGACATCACAGTAACCGCGACGAGCGATTTTAATGAAACTCCCACCGTTCCGATAAGCGAAATGAATCCGTCGGAACCGGCACAGATGAATACCCAATCAGAAAATTTGACTGTCGAGGAGACAAACCGGCCTATTCAAGTTTTTGTGGAAGCGAATCAGAGAGCGTTCATGAAAGTCGTTTCCGATGGTGATGTGGTGTTTACCGGCAGAACTCTGCCGGGGAATACCTATCCGTTTGATGCAAGTCAAATGATTGAAGTTACGACCGGGAATGCCGCTGCGCTAAAAATAACTTACAACCAACAATCTTTAGGTTTGATGGGGAAATTAGGTGAGGTGATAACACTCCAGTTCACAAATAATGCGATTATGACCCCCACTCCCGCGATCACCATGACGCCGACCCTTACGTTAGAACCGACATACACACCTCAGGTATTCGAAGCAACACCGACTTTTACCATTACACCTTACATCCCTTAGAATTCAAGGACTTATGCAAAAAAACACTTTTCATCTAATTTCCCTCGGCTGTGCAAAAAACACGGTCGATTCCAATACCGTAGCCAATATATTACAGAATGCGGGCTATTCATTTAATATCGATCCCAAACAGTCCGAATATCTGATTGTTAATACCTGCGGGTTTATTCAATCCGCTCGTGAAGAAGCCGTCGAAACGATACAAGGATTGGCCGCCGACAAAAAACCGGGGCAATTCCTGTTGGCGATCGGTTGCATGGCTGAACTTTATAGCCGGCAAATTTTGGAGGCTTGTCCCGAAGTAGATGGTGTTCTGGGAACCAGAAAAATCACTGACATTCTTCAGCTGATAACCGGTGTCAAAAAAACGAATATTCAACTTAATCCGGTTCCCGAAGAAATTTTGACGAGCCAATCTACGATTCAGGGACCCGCCGCATATCTGAAAATCGCCGACGGATGCGGCAGGTATTGCTCTTTCTGCAGTATTCCGTTGATCAAAGGCAGTTGGATCAGCCGGCCGCAAGCAGACATCCTGGCTGATGCGGTTCGACTTCAGAAAATGGGAATAAAAGAGTTGATTTTGATCGCTCAAGACACTACCGCTTATGGGATTGATCGCGGTGAAAAAGATGGGCTGCCGGATTTAATCGAAAAGATCCTTTCGGCAGCTCCGGATATTCCGCGGATCCGTGTCCTTTATGCATTCCCGGGATTCGTTTCCGATCGGTTAATCGATCTTCTTTCAAACAATGAGAGGGTCTTACCTTATTTGGATATACCGCTGCAGCATGCACATCCGGAAGTCCTCAAAAGAATGCACCGCCCTGCAGATATGGATTGGGTCAGGAAGACCATCGCAAAAATGCGTTCCGCTAACCCGAATTTTGCCATCCGCTCAACCTTTATTGTGGGCTTTCCGAACGAAACCGAAGAAGAGTTCGAGACACTTTATGACTTTCTGGATGAGATGAAATTCGATCGTGTCGGAGTTTTTTCGTATTCTTTCGAAGAAGGGACCGCGAGCGCGGTTTACGGCGACACGGTTCCCGAAGAAGTCAAACGGGAACGGCTCGATCGCTTGATGAAGCTGCAACAGGGTATTTCAAGAGAAATCAATCGGAAATTTATCGGGAGAAAAATGGATGTTCTCGTTGAGAGGCAACAAGACGGATTGCTGATCGGGCGAAGTTATCGTGATGCTCCGGATATTGACGGGTTGGTTTTTGTTGAAGGGAAAGCAAAAATCGGTGATATTATCAAAGTCAGAATTCATACGGCTTTGGAATATGATTTGATCGGGAAACGAATTGGTTAAAGTTAATAGAACATGCGTTTTCCCTTCGGAAAATCTTCTATGAAAATCAGCATATAAAACGAAAAACAAAAATGCCTCAAGATTTTAGAGGCATTTTTGATTCTTTTTCCCGAATTCTATTAACTCGCTTTACGGTACCGTTTCGGGTTCAGGAATCGGTTCGGTTGAGTTATCAACCGGAGGAATCTCGACCTGACCCGATTCGCCGCCGGACATCCCCGGAACAGTCGGAGTGAACACCATTTCGGTCGGTTGTTGGATTTGTACTTCCGGCGTCGCAGTCGGAGGATAACATTCCAGATATGCAGCAGTAGCTGTGGGCGCATATTGTTCATTTGCACTCATAGAAAATGCTTGATTGTAGTATTCAATCGAAGCGCAATAATCGCCTGTTTGAGCCAATCGGTTGGCATATTCAAAAGAAGCCTGAATATAACGTTCCTGTGCGGTATATCCCGAAGCGCGATCATACATTCCGGGTGCCGTCAAATAAGCATTGCTGTAATACTCAAGCGCTTTTGCCCAATCGATTTCCCAGAAGCCGGCCCCTGCCAAATAACTGCGCGCCGCATCCCGTTGATTGCTTGCCAATGCATCAATCGGTCCGAAAGCTTCCGCTAAAGTGATCTTATAAATCCCGGGCTCCAAGTAACCGTTATTAATCAACTGGATCCCGTAATTCCTGAGAGCAATGTAATACATCCCATCGACTTCGATAGATTTGTAACTCAAATTTTTATTTCGAAGAGCTTCAATATTCGCTATGGCAGTCTCCCATTGTTGAGCAGCCATATTTGCCCGAATCGTGTTCAGCAATTCCTCTTCCCCTCTGGTATCCGGAGTAGAAGTCGGGGCGGGAGTCGGAGTATAAAAAGGTGTGGGAGTCTCTTTGGGATATAGCGCAACCACCACTTCGGTGTATTTTTCTGTCGCGCCGGGATAATTCGGATCGACACTTAGTACATATTCCAACCGGGTTTTCGCATTTTCGTATTTTCCGTTTTGAATATCCGCGATGGCTAAATTATATTGCTGAGCCGCCGCTTTAATTGATTGCTCTTTATAAGAATTTTGCCGTGCTTGAATTCCCGTTTGATAACCGATCACCCCTCCTGCGGCTATTAATACCAACATGATCAGAATGCCAAGCCAAACCCATTTTCCGTTTCCCTGCTTTTTCGGCTTCGCAGCTTTCTTTTGATTTTTCTTGGGCTGTAATTGAGGATTCTTATTCCCCGGCATCGAAGGTTGCCCTTGAGGATATTGCGGAGGCGGATAATATCCTTGCTGTTGAGGATAATAACTACGCGATGGGTCATATGGAGTAGGCTCACCTTGCGGTATATGACTTCCGTAGCTACCGCTGTAATTTTGAGAGGACGGATTCGGCGTATTTTCCGAATTCTTCGGTGTTTTTGGATTCTTATCACTGTTTGATTTGTTTTGATTCATTTTTTACTCCGGCGACAGATATCGCTATCTATCTGCACAAACTTCTTTCTTCGTAAAACTTTTCTAAAAATGACGCAAGGCTTTAATTTCAGGCAAAATAAAAATCAAATAGACGAGAAAAGCTGCGCCCATTCCAATAATAGATTTTACCAGATTATCAGAAAACACCGGATTGTAATGCATCGCTTCATAGGTAATGATTCCGGCTATTCCCGCACCGATGGCAGATCGTATGATCGGATTCCAAAGCTGCGGAGCTGCATTCATTTGAGGAACACTTGGCGCAATTTGTTTTCCTTTTTTCCCATAAAACCGATTATTTCTCTCAGCGGGTTCCATCCGTAACAGAAGCAGAAGAAAAAGAGCTTGCAATGAAAACGAGATGGAATCCGTCAAACTGATCCCGGGAGCATTCAAAGGGCGATACAGGATCCTGCCTAAGATGATATATACTACAAGGTTCAAAATCGTTCCGATCAAAGGGATTCGTGCATTTTGTTGGGCGTAGAAAGCCCGATTGACCACTTCAAGCAAACAATGGCCGGTCAGTCCCACCAAAAATCCCCGCAAAGTCCACATCAGCAGAGCATTTTCCGCAACGTTAAATCCTAAAACCCGTTGAACGATCGGACCTAATCCAACGCCCATAATGACTGCTATACCGATTGTGAGCGCAACGGATAAGCGGCAGGCAATTTCAAAAGTCTTCTGAAATTCCGCTTTTTTATTTTCCGAAATAAATAAGGAAAGCGACGGTAAGATTGCGGTTCCCAAAGCCGTCCCGATCAGTGTCTCCGGTAATTGTTGAAACATGTAGCCGTAGCTTAAAGCCGTTACCGATCCGGTTTCCAACCGAGATGCCAAGTTATCCCGAATAATAAAAATCAATTGGACGAAAAAAACGGTTAAGATCCTCGGGATCATGATCCGAATGGTTTTTTGAACATACGGATCTTTCCATTGAATCATGGGATACCATTTAAATTTTAACCGAATCAAACCGGGGATTTGAATCAGTAAGTGAAGGATAGCCCCGAGGATAACCCCGCCGGCTAAGCCGTATATTCCCATTCCAAAAGCGGGAAGCTCGATTTGTCCGATCCTGTATGGTTCTTGAGGAGAAAGAACCACCGCGCCAAATATTTGACCGATATTATAGAGTATGGGTGCTAACGCAGAAAGGAAAAATTTTCGATTCGCTTGCAGCCCGCCCATAACCAATCCGCTGATCGAGAAAATCAGTGTCGCAATTAAATTCAGGCGCATCATATTTACCACATGTTCTTGTTGTTCGGTTGTAAAACCCGGAGCGATTCCTATCTCCGAAGTGACGATAGGACGTGCAAATATCGCGATAAATATCGCTAAAATCAATGAAACCACGAAGGCAAGATTGGCGATGGATGAAAAGACTCTCCAAGACGCTTCCCGACTTTCCTTCTGAATAATTTCTGTCATAATCGGAATAATCACCATTGCCATGGCGCCTCCGCTGATCAGAATAAATAACATATCGGGGAGATTATTTGCAATGTTAAAAACGTCCAATTCCGCAGAAAGTCCAAATTGGCGGGCGATAATTAATTGCCGGATAATGGCTATGACCTTATCGATCCCGAAAAAGATAACAATCATCAAGGAAGTTCTTGAAAGGGAAGATAATTTCATAGTTCCATTCTATCATTCAAGATTTATGACAGCATGACAAAATATGTTCCGGATCAAAATTTCTCCCAAAAAATCCTGATAGAATTCAGCTATGAGAAAAAATAACGCCCTTTATGTTGTGGCAACGCCCATCGGGAATGATGATGACATCACTTTGCGAGCAATTAACACTCTCAAATCGGCCGATGCATTGATATGCGAAGAATATCGAAACGGAAACCGGTTGTTGCGAAAGCTGAACATTGAAAACAAAGAAATCATTTCATTAAATGAGCATAACGAACCGGCACAAATCGAAAATATTCTCATTCGTTTAGCGCAGGGACAAAGCCTTGCACTTGTTTCCGATTGCGGAACACCTTTATTTTCCGATCCAGGGCATAAATTGATTTCCGAGGTTTCAGCAGCCGGTTTTCGTGTGGTTCCCGTTCCGGGAGCATCTGCTCTGACAGCAGCTATTTCCGTTGCGCCGCTTCATTTGAAGAAATTCTATTTTGCCGGATTTCTTCCGGCCGCTTCCGAAGGAAGACTTGCCGAACTTCGCAAAATTAAATCGAGACAAGAAAATATTCCGGTCATTTTGATGGATACGCCTTATCGCTTGGCAGCCGTATTAAAAGATGTTTGTAATATCTTTGGGAAAGAACATAAAATTACGCTTGCTTGTGATTTAACCACCGAAGATGAGCGGATTTTAACCGGATCGTGTGCAGAGATCATGAAAAAAATCGGGACAAAGAAAGCCGAATTTATGCTGATAATTCATTAAAGAAGTCGAAATATAGGTCTTTGTTCGAAAATCCGCAAATTTGATCGAATTCTATCAAAAACTCATTTTTCTTTCCCGTTTTTCAGGATGACAATTTGGAGAATAACAACACAAGTTTCAGACTTATCTTGACGGATAGAAAAACAACTGCTAAAATAGCAACGTTATTCAACAAGCCTCCATCGTCTAGGGGACCAGGACGCAACCCTTTCAAGGTTAAAACGTGAGTTCGAATCTCACTGGAGGTGCTGAAAAGATATCCGACTCGGATATCTTTTTTTATCCGTACGGATAATAATGATCATATTTCTATCAAAATTTAATATTTCCCTGCGGAAAAATGATACACTCAATATCCATTAATATTGAGGGAATATAGCATTTTCAAGACAAAAATCAGTGATATTTTGACTTTTGAAATTGAATATGCTATTCTATCAGAATATCTGAGCGATTTATTTTTCCGCTCATTGACTGTCGAAGGGGACTGTAAAATTATGCAGCGTGAACGTATTTCTGAAAATGTTTATTGGTTCCAAAGTGAAATCTATGCCCAGGTTACCGCAGGTGTCATTATAGGACCTCAATGGGCTGTTGTGGTCGACACTCTGGCACTTCCGGAAGAAGCACAGGAAATCAGGAAATTTGTCACCGAGACTATCGGAGTTCCGATAAGATATTTGGTCAATACTCATTTTCACGCGGATCACGCTTGGGGAAATTGTTTTTTCCCGGGAGCGACGATTATCGCACATACGCTGTGTGCCAAGTACTTAAAAGAAATCGGAATTCCGGCTTTGGAAGAAACAAAAAAACAGAATCCGTCTTTCCTGAATTCACATATCGTTCTCCCTCATTTGACCTTCTCTCACGGTGAATTAATCTTGAAAATCGGAAAGAAAAATCTGATTATTATGCTAACTCCCGGACACACCGCGGACGGCATTTCGGTCTTCGTCGAAGAAGATCGTGTCCTTTTTGCGGGAGACGCCTTTCTGCCAATCCCGCAACTGAATGAAGGCGATTATCGTCAGTCAATTGATGTTATCCGTAAAATCGGCGATATGGGTTTGGAGAATATTATCCAGGGGCATGGGGATATCGTTTTACGGGGCGAGATTGATGACGCTGTTCAAGAAAATATCAAATATATTGAAAATATTCATGAAATAGCCAGAAAAGCCACAAAACGCCGAAACCCGGCAGAATTTTTAAATGAATATAATATCGAAGCTTGCGGAAAGAGCCGGGTATATATGGGCGGGTTAGCCGAACAATTGAATAAACGAAATCTTATTTGGATGTTTAAACAAGTTGTGGCTGAGGAAGGCCTTCCCAAATCGGATGACGAATATGAAGACGAACCGGAAGAAGATGATTTCGAGGATATGCTGCCCAATTCGGATACTCTGCCCGATGATTACGAGACCCCCGGTGATGAGGATGACTTTTATGACTCCGATGAAGACTTTGATGATGATTTTTAATAAAATACCTTAGTGTTTCCCTATAGTACAATTATTTATAATCAAACTGTTTAAAGAAAAACAATTTTGAGTCTTCGGGAAATAACTTTCTAAAACAGTTTAACAATTTCATATCAGGAGGATTTTATGAACAAAAAAATTGCCCCGTGGGTTCTTGCATTCCTTTCTGTGATTCTGCTTAGCTTGCCGGTAATCGCTCAGCCTGAATCCTCAACTCCGTTTGTTTTTGGCTCTCCGAACTTCAGTCAAAAATTCAGTCCTTTTTACGCTGATACGGGTTATGACATGGATGTCATCGAAATGACATTTTCACCGCTGATGACAACTGACAGAGTGGGAGGAATCATTTTCAACGGCATTAATGGCGAGACCAGACCGTATAACGGAACAGATTATACCTATTATGGAATCGCCGATCTTTCTGTGAATTTTGATAAAGATGCCGATATAACGACCTATACTGCGAAATTACGGAATGATCTAAAATTTTCAGACGGTCAACCAGTAACAGCTGATGATATTATTTTCACCTATTATGTCTACCTGGATCCCGCCTATGTCGGTTCAACGACTTTAAATTCTTATAAGATTATCGGACTTCAGGACTACCTGACCCAAACGACCAGCGAAATCTATCAGAAATATGCAAAAATCGCCGAAGCCATTCAAGCTGCCGGCTCTGATCATATTTGGGCCGAAGGGGATGAATGGACCAAAGAGCAGCAAGAAGCTTATTGGAATTTGGTCAAAGAAGGCTGGATGAATGAAGTACAAAAAATTATCGATTATGCTTATAACAATTTTGCGGCGGACTATGCACAAGAGATCTTAGGCAAAACACCTGAGGAAGTCGGCAGTGATGAAGGGTTAAAAACCGCTTTCGGTATGGCAATGTGGGGATTCGGCGATATTGCAGATGGCATTTTAACAACGAAATCCGGTGCGGAATTTGACTTAAATGCGGGGAATAAACCGACAATCGATGATTTCTACAAGGAAACCTTTGCAGCTTATGCGGGAGATGCCGATGCATTCTTCTCTGTTGAAGCGACCGATGTAAAAGCCAAATCGATTGTGGCAACCGCTAAAGATACATTCATTTCGGAAGAAGGTTCAAAAGAACCGGAAATGGCTGCGGGGATTCCGAACATCTCCGGAATTAAGAAGCTGGACGATTATACGGTCGAAGTAAAAACCTACGGATATGAAGCCCCGGCTATTTATTCCATTTTGGGAATTTATGTCGCTCCGTTACATTATTACGGAGATCCGGCACAATATGATTATGAAAATAATCGCTTCGGACACCCTTATGGGGACTTAAGTATCATCGAAGCAAAGACCTCTAATCCGATGGGTTCGGGACCGTACAAGTTTATCAAATATGATAATCGAATCGTATATTTCGAAGCCAACGAAAATTTTTATCTTGGAAAACCGAAAACACAATTCGTTCAATTCAAAGAAACCGCCGATAATGAGATGGTCGAAGGCGTCAGCACGGGCACAATTGATGCTGCCTCGATCTCGGGATCAAAATCCACATTTGAATCAATCGCCGAACATAACAGCAATAAAGAGATTACGGGAGACAAAATCACGACTTTCAAAGTTGACAATCTCGGCTATGGCTATATCGGAATCAATGCGGATACCGTAAAAGTCGGGGATGACCCGGCTTCAACCGAATCAAAGAATTTACGGAAAGCACTGGCAACGGTAATTGCCGTATATCGTGATGTAGCTTATGACAGTTATTATGGTGATGCGGCAACCGTTATTAATTACCCGATTTCAAATACCTCGTGGGCGGCACCTCAGCCAACGGATCCCGATTATAAAGTGGCATTCTCCGAAGATGTAAACGGTAACCCGATTTACACGTCCGGCATGAATCCGGAGGAGAAATATGAAGCGGCCCTTGAAGCGGCAAAAGGCTTTCTTAAAGCAGCCGGTTATACTTACGATGAAGCCACCGGAAAATTTACGGCGGCTCCGGAAGGTGCCAGCCTGACCTATGAAATTATCATTCCGGCAGGCGGGACAGGGGACCACCCCTCTTTTGCACTTGTTACGGATGCCGCCAATGCCTTGGCAAAAATCGGGATCACGTTGAAGATTAACGATCCCGCTGATACAAATGTTTTATGGGATACATTGGATGCCGGTAAACAAAACTTATGGTGCGCCGCTTGGCAGGCTACAATCGATCCCGATATGTATCAGGTTTATCACAGTTCAAATATTGTCGGTAAAGGCGGTTCGGATTCCAACCACTATCACATTGCCGATCCCGAGTTGGATAAAGCAATTATAGAGGCTCGCCAAAGCGATGACCAAGCTTATCGGAAGGAAATATATAAGACAGCCTTGGATATCATCGTTGATTGGGCGGTTGAAATTCCGGCTTACCAGCGTCAAAATTCTACAATTTTCAGTACCGAACGGGTTAAGATTGACACGGTAACACCGGACATTACCACTTTCTATGATTGGAATGCCGAAATTCAAACACTGGAAATGGCTCAATAGACCAAACAACCGGATGAGATCTGCTTTAAGGCGTTTTATTCTCAAAAACGAATCAGGGGGTGGTGCGTCTTACACCACCCCTAATTTTCAATGGGAGAAAAACAAAAATTGAAATATTAATCATTTCAAATTGAGGTTCATCGGAGCAAAAACCTTCATGTTTAAATATTTCTTGCGCAGATTGACTTATGCAGTTTTTATTCTATTTTTTGGGTCATTGATTGTTTATACCGTGATCCGCTTTCTCCCGACATCCTACGTGGAAAATATTGCCAGACAGCGGTCAAATTTACCCGGGGCGAAAAGTTATTCACAGATTCTCGCGAACCTAAATTCTGTATACGGCTTGGACACCGATATTTTTACCGGTTTCTTAAGATGGGGAAAAAACGCTATCCACGGAGACTTTGGATATTCTTGGCAATATAATATTCCGGTTGTTCAAAAATTCAAAGAAGTCATTTGGTACTCTGTTTTCTTAAATGTGGTTACGCTTCTCGTGGAAACATTCATCTCTATTCCCCTCGGGATTTTGGCTGCCAGAAAACAGTACAGTAAGACAGATTATGCCGTGACGGTTCTTTCCATGATTTGTATTTCTTTACCGACATTCTTTCTGGCTACCCTATTAAAATATATATTTTCCGTCAAATTAGGCTGGTTCGATTTATACGGGATTGTCGGCCGATACTACGAGCAACTTGATGCATGGGGAAAATTTCTGGATATGGCAAAACATCTTGTCTTGCCGGTACTCACCCTCTCAATGTTGAATATCGGCGGATTAATGCGGTATACCCGTACCAATATGCTGGAGGTCTTGAACACCGATTACATTCGTACGGCTCGCGCAAAAGGACTTTCCGAAGATGTTGTCGTCAAAAAACATGCTTTTCGAAATACTTTGGTCCCCCTGGTCAGTTATTTTTCATACCTTATCCCCAATATGTTTTCCGGTTCGTTTATTACGGAGACATTGTTTCAAATCCCCGGCATCGGATATATTTCCTATTATGCGGTGATCCATGGCGATATTCCGTTCGCTATGTTTTATTCGGTTTTAATAATTTTTCTGACACAAATCAGCTTATTGATCGCGGATTTTATGTATGCGGTGGTAGATCCCCGTGTTCGAATTAATTAATGGAGACCGAAAATGAACCAAAATCAAACAGGAAATAGACAAACCAATGGTCCGCAAAGTGAAGAAATTCGGTTGGATGACGAAAAGAGGATCAAAGTATTGTCACCGACAATGTTGGTTTTTAAACGGTTCTTACGGAATAAACTCGCAATTGTCGGTTTGGTTATTCTTATTTTAATGTTCCTTTTCTCTTTTCTGGGGGGTGTTCTCAGTCCCTATCAACAGCAGCAGGTTTTCCGTAAATATGAAGTGATTCCGAAAGAATATGCATCTGCCACAATCAATCAAAATCTGCGGTATATTGTTCAAGATGGGGAGATTTTCCCTAATTCCGCAATCGCTAAATTTGTTTTGGCGCTCAATGAAGGACAAACAAGGTTCAATTCAGAGGAAACAGAATATTCGTATAAAAAAGAAGGCGATGATTTTTATCTGATATCGGAAAATAAGAAAATCGCCGATGTCATTATTCTTGCCGGTAAAGGTCGATTTACACTTTCACAAGGAATTGATTTTCCGGAAGAGTCACAAAAACAAGCCATAGAAGCGATTCAAGCCGGAAAAAATGAATTTGAAAGCAATGGAATAAAATATTTCCTTTCCAGAAAAGGAAAGATAACGACCATTTCAATGCCGAAAGAAATTGCGATTGCGACGAAATTAATTTTTGATGCTTTCGAAAATGATGCGATTCCTTCGTTGAATCGGATTGAATTCGTTTATCAAGCACAAAATGCCTTAATAAATAACATCGAACGATTCAGCGTAAACGGAGAAAATTATCGAATAGAAATTTCGGAAGATTCATCGATTATCTATAAGGATTACACAAACGGAGAAAGACCTTTCGCTTCGATTTCGAATTTTATCGTACAACCGAAATCACCTGATGTTTTCTTAACAGTCGATTTTAAAAAGAAATTTAATGAAGCAATTCTTTCAAATCAAAATTCATTTTCCGTTTTATCCGATTCCGGGGAGGAAATTCCTTATACCATTAACCGTGTGAATGAAACTTACACCATCTATACTCAGACAAAAGCCCAATTGATTGATATGTACAGCCCTCCATCCAAAGAACATTGGCTTGGAACCGATGCCAACGGGATGGATGTTCTGACACGATTAATGTATGGAGGAAGAATATCATTAATGGTCGGCTTTGTCGTCGTTTTTCTTGAATTATTCATCGGAGTAATCGTTGGGGGGATCGCAGGCTATTTTGGAAATACCGTTGACACATTGCTGATGAGATTTGTCGACCTTTTCAATTCGATTCCATTTTGGCCGATGGTAATCATCGCCGGATCCGTGATGGATACTTTGGAAGTGAAGCCGACTCCGAGAATTTTTGCTCTGATGGGAATTCTCGGGATTTTGAGTTGGACCGGCATCGCCCGCGTAGTCAGAGGACAAATTCTCTCGCTTCGTGAGCAAGATTTTATGGTCGCCACAGAAGCTGCGGGCATTCGTGTTTCCAGGCGTATTTTTAAACATTTGGTCCCCAATGTAATGCCGTTATTAATTGTTCAGGCAACTCTGAGTTTGGGAAGCATTATTATAACCGAAGCGACTTTATCTTTTTTAGGACTGGGAGTTAAATACCCTATCGCATCATGGGGGAGCATTATTAATGCCGCCACAAATATTCACATCATGACAAATTACTGGTTTATATGGATTCCGGCCGGTATTTTAATTGTTCTGACTGTATTGGGGTTTAATTTTGTGGGTGACGGATTACGTGACGCGTATGATCCAAAAATGAAAAGGTGACGGTAATGAAACTATTTTCTGAAAAACCCTTGAAAAAAGAGAGCGGGAACTACATTTCCGCCAGAGAATCCTACAATATCTCAAAAGAAAACAAGCGAATTACGAATGCGATTGAAAGAGAGAGAAATCGGAAAAATGTGCCGGAATCGGAATATTTAACCGTAATGCACAATCCCGAAAATGTGGTGGAATATGACAATCTTCATACTTATTTCTTCACTGATATCGGAACGGTAAAAGCGGTTGACGGGGTTTCTTTTGAAGTTCCGAAAGGGAAAACAGTCGGAATCGTCGGAGAGTCGGGATGCGGAAAATCAATCACCAGCCTTTCATTGATGCAATTGGTGCAACGCCCGCAGGGGCAAATCGTTCAGGGTGAAATTCGCTTTAATTTAGGCGAAAAATCTTATGACATCGCAAAAATGCCGACCGAAGCAATGCAAAAAATTCGCGGCAATCAGGTATCGATGATCTTTCAAGAGCCGATGACCAGTCTGAATCCGGTTTTTCGGGTCGGCGAACAAATAGATGAGGTAATTAAATTACATTATCCGCAGATGCAAAAAGACGAGATCAAGAATCGATCACTAAAAATGTTGGACTTAGTCGGTATAGCAAATGGGGAAGGTGTTTACAAAATGTATCCGCACGAGCTTTCCGGCGGGATGAGACAAAGAATTATGATTGCGATGGCTGTCGCTTGTGATCCAAAATTAATTATTGCGGATGAACCGACTACTGCTTTAGATGTAACCATTCAGGCACAAATTTTAGATCTGTTTCGGAATTTAAAAGAGAAGATCAACAGTTCGATTATGTTAATCACTCACGATCTCGGAGTCATTGCCGAAATGGCAGATTTTGTCGTAGTGATGTATGCGGGTAGAATTGTGGAGAAAGGGAGTGCTCACGATATTTTTTTAAATCCCGCTCATCCTTATACCGTCGGGTTAATGGCTTCCAAACCGGTTGTTAATAAAAAAGTAGACCGCCTTTATAGTATTCCGGGTTCGGTCCCCAGTCCGATTCATATGCCGAATTACTGTTATTTCAGAGATCGATGCGATAAGCGATTCGGCCGTTGTAACGACGATTATCCTCCCGAATTCTGCCTTTCCGAAACACATAGGACGAATTGTTATCTTTATGAATGATCTTTTGATAATTCAAATAATTTTTTCGAACCGCGAATTTCCTTTTTTTTATATTTCTTCATTTTGTTTAAAATATCAATCAGAAAGAGAAGGAAATCAACTTCTATGAACGATGCCGCTTTTTTCGAAGTAAAAAATTTAAAAAAATATTACCCGATCAAATCCGGTTTCTTTAACAAGGTAAGCGGTTTTGTAAAAGCGGTTGACGGGATTAGTTTCACAATTGAAAAAGGGAAGACGATGGGTTTGGTCGGAGAATCAGGGTGCGGAAAAACCACGGTCGGGAAAACTATTTTGCGCTTAAACAGTAAAACCGCGGGAGACGTCTTTTATAAAGGACGGGAATTATTTGAACTGGATGCGAAAGAAATGAGAAAACTGCGACCCAAAATGCAAATTATTTTTCAAGATCCATATTCAAGCCTTTCTCCACGCCTCCCTGTCGGAGAAATTATCGGCGAAGCGGTCAGAGAGCACAAAATCGTTACGGAAGATGAATTTGACGATTATATTACAAGGATAATGATTGCTTGCGGTTTACAGGAATATCATAAAGATCGTTACCCGCATGAATTTTCCGGCGGCCAGCGCCAGCGTATTTGTATTGCCCGTGCCTTAGCGCTGAGCCCGGAATTTGTTGTTTGTGATGAACCGGTATCAGCTTTGGATGTGTCTATTCAAGCTCAGATTATCAACCTGCTCGAGGATTTACAACATCAATTTAATTTGGCATATTTGTTTATTTCTCATGACTTATCTGTCGTACAACATATTTCCGATACGGTTGCAGTAATGTATTTGGGAAATATTGTGGAATTCTCCGATCGAGATGAAATATTTTCAAATCCGTTGCATCCCTATACGAAAGCATTATTCAGTGCCATTCCGATTCCGGATCCGACGATCAGACGGAATCGTATTATTCTTCAAGGGAGTATTCCTTCTCCGGCAAATCCCCCAAAGGGGTGCAAATTTCATACACGTTGCGCATATGCCATGAAAAAATGTGAAACGGTTGAACCGGTCTTAAGAGATTTGGGCAACGGACATACGGTGTCTTGTCATTTGTTTTGATGGAGTTGCTGTGAAAAATCGGATACAAAATCGTGACGAAATAGATCAAGATGACGGCAGAACCGTTATTAATATGAATGTTGATGGAATGCCTTGGTTTCGAGATCAAAATACGGAAATCAGCCAAGTCCCTTCCACAGAAAATCCAATCGACTCCCATCATCAAATGGGATGGAAAGAGTCTTTTATAATATCAAAATATGTCCTGAAAGCAAGTTTATGGATCATTGCTTGCTATTCAATCGGTATCATTCTGGTTATTTTATTCTTAATTAAGATCTGGTCTTAACTTGATCCGTTTTCTTCTCATCCGGTGATACCGCAAATTTATCGGAGGAAGATTTTGTTCTTTCGGCTTCTTTTTTCGCTTTTATTTTTCCCCGGATACTGAAACCCATCACGCGCTCTTCCCCGCGTCGTAATCGTCTGATATTCGGCCGAAGAGCTTTCAGAACCAGCAAAAGCGTGAAAAATGCATAAACCGCATACCACCAAGTCGGATCCAGCCCTAATGCCGCCCGAACGATAAAACAAATCAATGCCACGACATTGATCGACATGGTAGCGACAGAGGCATATCCAAAAATAAAATAAATCAAAAGGCTCGGAATTCCGCTGTAAAGGATGACGGGAGGCCACAAAGCAATCGCCGCCCCCATCGATGTCATTCCGCCGGCACCTCCGCGAAAATAGTACCTGCCGTCACGCCTTTTTTCGACAATAAATATCGAATAAACATGACCGAGCACGGCTAAAAAGCCACCGACCGCTTCCATCCATGCGGGAGCCGGATCCATAATCAACCTTACCACCCAAACACCGGCATATCCCTTAAAAAGGTCAAGGAAAAAGGTTATGATACCGGTGGGAACATCCGTCATCCGGATAACATTCGAAGTGCCCATTTTCCCTGACGCATGATACCGAATATCCTGATGCTTCTTAATCCAAACAATGATCCAACCAAATGGGATTGAACCGATCAAATAGCTCATGATTAAAGATATAAGGATTTCCCAATTCATTTCAATTCCTTAAAGACTATTTTTGAATTTCAATAAATACCATTAATATAATCGATACCGCAAGGATCCAAAGCTGACTTTTAAAAGCATTTCGCAAGGAACCCTTCTGTGGAAGTATTATAACGATATTGGTTAAAATGTAAAAACCTAAAAACAATAAAAGGCTGTAAGAAAGGGGTTGAATCGGCCAATAATGGAGGGCGGCCGCCGCTTCCGCGGTAATTAACGAAATGATCGCGGCTTTTATTTCGATATCTTTAACGGACTCATACAAAGATAAGATCCTCATCGCCAGAATAAATGAAGACAGCAGAATCAACGGGAATTCCAAAATCAGCCTGGAAATATTGGATCGTACACCGATGGCAGTAATTACAAATGTCGCATAAGCCAGACCGGTTAACAGGATCGAAACCACCGAAATTCGCGGGTCAGCGGGATTGCAAATGATACACTCGGACATAAACACTAAATAAAGCAGGACACCGCCAAGGATCAAAATCATAACCCAACCCGCAGACATAGCAACATTTCTCAGAATGATTCCCAATGAAACCGTTGTCGCAAACGGGATAACGGAATGGAGCATTTTTTCCGCTTTGCTTTTCGACGACCGTTCATCGACTAAACCAAATACACCGATCCCTGCCAGCAACCCTGCGCCGGGTGTGATTAAGTCAATCATTTTCCAATTTAGAATCAGAGAAAAATTACCGATGTGAATGGGGATCGTTACAATATAGCTGGTTATAAAAGTGCTCAATACATAAACCAGCAGGATAATAACCGTCAAAATGCTATAGTCGTTCCCGATTTGATTTTCTTCATTCATATTCAAGCTTAATTATATCGAATCAAAATCTTTTATTTGTATACAATCAGCTCCGATAAATCGAAAACATCCTCTCCTTCCGGATAAATGTCCGCGTCTTATTTTTCCGTTGAAAAAGTTTGCAATCTTTTCAAAAAATCAGCTAAACTTATTTTGAGATTTGTATCACTTTTTCGCTTAAATCGAGCGGAAACTAATAGAATAGAATCAAACGGGGAGCAAAAAATGCCAAAGAAAAAAATATTACTCTTTATTCTGATCGGAGTTATCGTTTTCTCTTTTTTCGTTATCGCTTGTCAAACCCGCATCAGCGACAGCGGATACAGTTTGAAAACAGTCGGGAAAAAAATTGACAGTAATATTTATATACTGGATGTAACAATGCTTGGACCGGTTACGAGTATTAAGGATTTAAGTGCCGAAGGAACAGCCAAACAATACAGTGATATCTACGGATATGGGAATATGCGCTTATGGCAGGATGGAAAGGGGTTAGTCTCCGTTCATGTCAACAGCATTAATCCGAAACTCGATTATGTTCAACCCGGTACCGACATTGTTTTAAAGACCACCGATTTGAAGATTTTGGCTATCGCGGAAGGGTATCGCTTTGAAGTAAAATGCAGGAATGATTATGAACCGGTCGCATCTTTGGAAGATAATGAAATGACATCCGAACGTTATGATACGTACGAATTGGATTATTGTCGGATGACAACTCCAGAAATAACCTTGGAAAAAAATATCGAGGAATAAATTGGATCGAATTATTCTCAAAGATTTACTGGCACGCGGTCGGATCGGGATTTCGGACAAGGAAAGAGAACGTCCGCAGGATATCCTGATCAACATCGAGATGCAAACCGATATACACCCAGCCGGGCTATCGGATAATTTATTGGATTGTGTGGATTACAGTGAAACCGCCAAAGCTGTATTGGCTTTGGTCGAGGACAATAATCGAAAGACATTAGAAGCTCTGACGACCGACATTGCTGATTATTGTCTTCAACATCCGTTGGTCCGATCGGTAAAAGTGCGCGTGGAAAAAACCGCCGCTGTCCGATTTGCCAAATCAGCAGGAGTGGAAATCGAAAGAGAAAAAAATAATTCAAAATGAAAGTCAATCCGCTAACGCTGAAAATCATTGCCTTTATTCTTTTCGCTTTCTTGATTTGCGGATGTGATTCGATTGTGCTTTCGACCCCTTCTCCCACACCGGATTTCGAGAAAACAGTCTATTGGTTAGTGGATGAAGCGGTCTCTAAAGCTTCCACTCAGATAATGTTTGATGTTGACCAAAAGCTCGCGACAATGGAAGCAAAACAACCGAGCCTGATTGAAAATATAACCGAAACCCCGACTCCGACGGCATCCGTTGTCGCAGCACCGTTTCGGGGAACTTCGGTACCGGAGGCTTTAAGAAAAAAAGAAAACAGCGTAGTTGAAAATACACCCGCTTCCTGCATCGATTCTTTGAAATTTGTCGAAGATATCACAATCCCCGACAAAACCGTAGTGAAAGCCGGTAAACCCTTTACGAAGACCTGGAAAATTCAAAATACCGGCACTTGTACCTGGACCGAGGCATATTCCGTTGTATTCAGCGACGGTGATAAAATGTCCGCATTGGATCGGACCGGTTTACCGGTCGGTACTTCCGTTAAGCCTAATGATACAATTGAAGTATCTGTTTATATGATTGCCCCTGAACAAAGCGGATCCTATGCCGGATATTGGTTATTCGAAAGCCCTTCCGGCATCCGTTTTGGAGCCGGTTCAAACCGGGATAAGCCGATTTGGGTTAAAGTGGAGGTTAAATGAAAAAATTTGCGCTTTTAAGTGGATTAATATTCCTTTCTTTGGTATCGGGATGTACTTATCATTCACCGGAACCTATCAATTTGGATGCCACCATTCAGGCCGGTATCTCCTCCGCTTTGGAAGAAAAGGATCTCTTGGATCAAGCGAAATTGGATCAATCCCAACAGACACAAAATACCCAAATCGCAGCCGAGGTGGACCGGAAAGTAAGCAGCCTGGCAACCGAAGTCTATCTCGATATGCAGGAAAACGTCCTTCCCGAAATTGGCGGTACTCCGACTCTTTCCCTCGGTTCCGGAAGCGGTTCCGCGGCCTGTACCAATAAATTCGAATTTTTATCGGATGTTACATTCCCGGATGGAACAATGACATTGCCTTTGACCACTTTTACCAAATCATGGTATGTCCAAAACACCGGTACTTGTGAATGGACCAAATATTACAGTATTGTTTATTTGTCCGGAGATAATGTCGGAACTGCAAAGGAATTTCCGCTGTTTACCTCAGATAAACTTCTTAAAAACGGGGAATCTGCGATCATATCCGTGATAATTACCGCTCCCGAGAAACAGGGAGAATATAGCACCTATTGGGCATTGAAGTCGCCCGACGGACAGATATTTAAAGGTGGAGATTCTGCGGAAGGGTATCCGTTATCGTCAAAGTTCAAGGTGGGATCGCAATATAACTTTTATGAAAATCTGTCTGGTGCCATTTGTTCGGATGACAGCGGTTTGTTCTTCTGCGGATCATCCGACCGTTCATCAGGCAGAGGAGTCGCGTATTATTCCGCTTCACCGACAGTAGAGAGCAATTATGCGGGACAACCATCCATAGTGATCGGTCCCCCCTTAAAAGAAAATGGCAAAACCAGAGTCACTTTCGGTCCAATTCGAGTTCCTCGCGGTACATGGTTACGAGCAGCCGTATCCTGTCCTCCCAATGCACCGGGTTGTGACAACTTTGTTCGTTTATTTGTGCAGGTGGAAGGAAGCACTGAACAACGCGTTACGGAAACCCAAGAAAATAACGATGGCTATGTGACGGAATGGAATATCCAATTAAGCGATTATGGATATCATGATCAAAGTTTAACCTACACCTTTGAAGTACAGGCAAACGGCGGCAGCGATGCGGATGATTTAATTATTATTCAAATGCCACGCTTAACAGATGTTGCGCCGGTTAAATAGGTGAAGAGTATTTTTCAACAATTCTGAATGCGGAAAAGTTTTTTCTTTTTTTTGGTTTTTCTCCTTTTTTTCAGCCTGAACTGCAAAGATCGGGCTGATTTTTTGCGACGGAATTCGATTCAGCCCGTTTATGCCGCCGAAAATTCTGTGACGGCATCTGATTTAATCTCTTTGATTAACGGAATGAGAGCTGCAAACGGTTTGGGAGCCCTTTCCGTCGATTCCGCATTGATGGCATGCGCCCAAAACACCGCCTTGGTCATGGCACAGAATAATATGTCTTGGCATATCGGAGATGTCAGCGGTAGAGTCTCTCAATTTGGTTACAATAACGGGAACAAAGCCTTTGCCACTGAAAATTTCATGGTCGGTCCAACGACTTTATCGGCAATTCAGGCTGCTTGGTCAGATTATGACCACATGATTCCGGCTACCAATCCGTCTTACTGTCATATCGGAGCCGGCGTTGCCGAAGTCAACGGAAAGGTTTATTATGTTGTCCAAGCCGCTTATCCAGCCGACAAAAAAGGGTGCGGTTATTCGGCGGCATCTTCTTCATCCGGCGGCTCATCGACAGGAACCGGAAACTCGACAACCGTCATTGACATGTCTCAGATTATCGCCAGTATAAAAATCGCTACTCCGGGTCCTGACGGGAAAACCTATCATGTAGTTGAAAACGGTCAAAGCCTATGGTCGATCGCTACCGCGTACCGTGTCACAATCGAAGATATTGCCACTTGGAACAACATTGTCGACATCGAATCCATCAGCCTCGGACAAAAACTGTTAATACCTGAAAGAGGATCAGCCGGGCAAGCGCCTACTTCCACCGTTTTACCGACGGTTTTGCCGACCGCTGACAGTGAGGGAAAATATCGACATGTTATCACGGAAGGGGAAACGCTTTCTTCAATCGCCAAATTATGGGGAACTACGATTCAGGAATTAATGCGCTGGAACGGTATCGATGAAAGCACAACGCTTGGAGTTGGATGGAAGTTGTTTATTCCGGTTACTCCGACTGTAACAGTTCCGCCGACTTTAACACCTCTTCCGTCAGAAACCCCTTCTCCGACGCAAACTTTGACGATGACACCTCTGCCCAGTATGACTCCGACTCCCACTCTGATCGCTGCGAATCATTTGCCGAAAGCAAGCACGAAAACATATTTCATCGGAATTGCTTCTATTATTTTATTGACGACGGTCTTCTTCTTTTCCGGAAGATATTTTTATCGTCGCAAATAGCGCATTTCTCGATCAATCTATACACAAAAAAACAGATATATTTTTCAATATATCTGTTTTTTCGTTCTGCTTTGCTTATTTAGCGGCTTCCTGCTTCTTCTCTTCAGCAATCATTGATTCCAACAAGCGTGTGGTCAATGCTTTCGGCCGCTCGATCGGCTTTCCTAAAGCTCTCGCCCAGACAATGTGGCAGGTAAATCCGAGCATACGGCTCAAGCCGAACAGCACCGTATAGTAATCGGACTGAGTCACACCGAAATGATACTGCAATGTACCATTCAACGCATCCACATTCGGCCACGGATTTTTCACCTTGCCGGTGGCTTTCAGCATATCGGGCGCTGTTTCAAATACGACCATCGCGGTCCGGAAATACTCATCATCGGGGAAATATTTTTCCGCAAATTGTCTTTCGGCTTCAAAACGAGGATCGATACAACGCAATACGGCATGCCCGTAACCCGGAATAACTTTCCCCTCATCCAATGTTTTCTGAATATACTCGGTGACTTGTTGTTTGGTAGGAACGCCCTGATAGGTATTGTAAAGGTCAAGCAGCCAATTAAAGCATTCCTGATTTGCAAGACCGTGTAACGGGCCCGCCAAACCGTTTAAACCCGCCGAACAGGATAAATAAATATCGGATAAAGCCGAACCGACCAGATGAGCGGTATGAGCACTGACGTTGGCGTTTTCGTGATCGGCATGCAGCAGAATGAAAAGCCTCATCAAATCGGCATAAAGCGGGTCATCACCTTTTCCGATCATATGTGCAAAGTTTGCGGCATAATCCAACGACTTATCGGGACCGATCTGTTCGTTGTTACGATATTTTTTGTTGTAAATGTATGCAGCGATTTGAGGAGATCTTGCGGTCAAATCCAAACTGTCATCCAACATCGCTTTCCAATAATCTTCCTTCCGCAGGGAGTCATGATAGCCTTTTGAGAATTTTGAATCGGAGGACATGGACAGAATCGCAGCGGAATACATCGCCATCGTTGAAGCATTTTCAGGAAAAGAATCAATGATTCGGAAAACATAATCAGGCACTTCTGAACGGTTCTTCCATTCATTCTCAATCGCCAGCGCTTTTTCCATCGTCGGCAACTCATTCCCCATCAACAAATGATAGACACCCCCGACTAAAGGATAATTTGTGTCCGGCAGCTTCGGGAGAAGAGAGAGAATTTCGTTAATCGTATATCCCCGATATCGAATTCCCTTTTCGGGATCTACATAAGATATATCGCTCACTTGAATCGGTACTCCCCGAATTCCCGAGAAAATTTGCGAAACGGTTACATTGGATATCACAAAATCGCCATGTTCTTTTGTCAGCCGATTAACCCTTTCTCGCCATGTACTGACATCTGCTTGAATTCTGTCCTCTAATATCATTTCATTCCTCCTGTATTTGGATTTGAATTCCTCTTTTTTTTGTTTTATGGATTCGCAATGATCCGATCACTTCGATATCCCATTTCATTGGATAACTTTTCCATCGTTGATAAGAGCAGTTCTCGATAAGCATCCAATGTTTTTTGATCCCTAAATCGGTTTGTCGGCCCCGAAACAGATACCGAACCGATCGGTAATCCGCTTTCATCAAATATCGGAGCTGCGATCCCCGATGCGCCGTCCACCCACTGTCCGTGACTGATTGCGACACCGGTTCTTCTTACTTCTTCAAGATGTTCCCGGATTTCCCGAATTTGTTCCTGAACATCTCCTTCCGTAATTTCTTGCTCAGCCAATTTCAAAATGCGGTTAATTTCTTCGGGAGGCATAAAAGCCAAAATTGCACGCCCTCCCGAACCGGCATATAGTTTTAACCGTTGCCCGATCGGTTCTACAATTCGAACGTTTTGGCGACTTTCCAAGCGTTCGATACAGACCCGTTCATTGCCTTCCACCACATACAGGCTTACCGTTTCATTGGTTTTATTTAATAATTGACGGATATAGGGAAGTGCTTTTACACTCAAATCCGATGCCGCTTCATAGACCCCCGCCCAGCGGATTACTCTTCCGCCCAGACTGTATAAAGAAGTGTCCAAATCCTGTGTTAATACACCTTCATTCCGTAATTCACTCATCAGCCTGCCGGTGGCACTCCGTGAAATTCCTAACATACGGGAAGCTTCTCGCACTCCCAATTCGGGACGTTCTGCCGTAAAACAATCCAATAAAGCAAATACTCGATGTAAATAACTTTCTTTTTCAGCCATTGCATTTTGTCCTGTTTTACGGGACAGCGTCCCGTTTGATGATTAATAAACAAATTATAAGAACATCTTCTTGATTTTGCAAGGGGTAATTTTTTGCATTATTACAGATGAGTTTTTTCGGAATCTTTCCTTTGGAAAAATAAAACGGGAAAGAAAATTCCTTCCCGTTTTATCTCACTCATCAGTGATATTTCTATTTTTCAAAAATTAAATAGGGATAATTATCACAGACCGAATTCATCAAATCCATAATCCCTTCCGGAAAATCGCGGCTTTCGGGGGTAATGACAGATTCTTCGCCAAACAAACGAACTTTAAATTTCTTCGCTTTTGAATCCAGAACGACAAAACCGGCATTCTTACTGTTTTCCATATCTTTTTCATTGGCGAAAAGAGTAAGTTTATCTTTGTACGGTCCGCTGTTATACGGACAAAATGTCTCACAGTTTCCGCATTCGTTACACATATAATCAACATGAATAATTTGTGCTTCCGATCTTCCGGGAACATGAATCGATACATTTGCGCGATTCGGACAGACTTCTACACAATTTTCACAAACGGTAGAGCATGACAGACATCGCTCGCTTTCATGGGTGGCATCTTCTTCTTTTATCAAAACGCCGCGCTTCGGGAAAATACTTTCTTTCGGTGTGGGTTGGAAGACATCGGAAGTGACATCAAAACCGACAATCGCAGAAGCGGCTTTCATACTGTTGGCAATCGCCTGAACAATCGTAGAAGGACCGTATAACCCGTCCCCGACAATATAGATATTTTCTTTGCTGGATTCCAAAGTCTTTGGATTTACAACCGGTTTTCCTTTTGCATCCACTGCGATTCCGTTTGCTTGATAGAAATCCGTAGAAACATTTTCACCCGTTGCACTGATGACGGTATCGGCAGCCACCCTTACATATTGATCGGTTTCTACAACCGATCGCCGCCCCGATTCATCGTATTCGCCCAGTTCCATTACCCGGCAAATCAATTCTCCGTTTTCCCATTTTTCCGGCGCAAGCAATTCCTTAAAAATTACTCCGTCGTTCAATGCCAATTGCAGTTCCTCTTCATCGGCAGGCATATATCGTTTTGTTCTGCGATAAACCAAATATACATTTTCCACACCCTCGGTTCGCTTGGCCGATCGGGCTACATCCATGGCAGTATTCCCGCCTCCGATCACCACGACATTTTTTCCGATATTCATCTTGCCTTTGGTATTGTTGAACTCTTCCAAGAATGAAAGCGCATGCAGAGGCGTACATCCTTCGATAGTGATTTGAGCCGGAACATGAGCTCCGATGGCGATAATCGCGGCATCAAAAAGTCCGGTTTTCAAATCTTCCACCGAAGATACTTCTGTGTTCAAATGAATTTCGACTCCTAATTGCCGAATGAAATCCAAGTCCTTGTTGATGACTGTTGCGGGATCGATCCGGAATCGCGGAATGACATATCGGACAATTCCACCCAACCGAGGTCGCTTTTCAAAAATCGTAACCTTCGCGCCTGCGCGTAAAAGATAAAAAGCTGCCGCGATACCGGCGGGACCGCCACCTACGATAGCGACATTTTTCTCCGAATGTCCGGTCGGTTTTAATTCGCGCATAACGCTTTCATATCCCTGCTTGGCAGCCTCGAGCTTAACGCCGCGAATATTGACCGGTGATTCATAATGATTCCTAACACAATTTGTCATACAAGGATGTGCGCATAAAGTCCCCGTAATAAAGGGAAGAGGATTCTTATCCAAAATGACCTGCAAAGCCTCTTTGTATTTTCCTTCTCCCGTCAAGCGAATGTAGGTCGGAATATCCTGATGAATCGGACATCCTTCCTCACAACCGGCGATAAAACAATCCAAAAGCGGCACTTTACGGTTATTCTTTCGGGAAGGCGGCATTTTCGCCGGCTTCAGATAGTGTTTATCTTTCTTCGCATCCTCAGCGATTTTAGAGATGGCAGCAACATTTACCCTTTCAAATGAACGGTACCCTTCCTTTTCCAGTTTCTCCGCTAATTGTCGAAATCGTTGATATCCGCCCGGTTTCAGAATTGTCGTTGCCATCGTCACCGGCCATATTCCGGCGCCTACAATTTTTTCGATATTGAAAGCATCCGCACCCCCGGAATAAGAGATCCGTAATTTTCCGTCAAAATCTCTGGAAAGTTTCGCTGCCAGCGCGCTTGTCAATGCAAAAAGCGGTTTACCGGACATGTACATTTCTTTACCGGCCAATTCATGCCGCGTAATATCAACCGGAAAAGTATTGGTCAGTTTGACACCGAACTGAAGGTGGTGACTTGCGGCTAAATCAATCAATCGTTCAAACATAGGAACGGCATCTTGATATTGAAGATCATCTTCAAAATGGAATCGACCGAAGGATACGTAATCATATCCCATTTCATCTAAGGTCTTCCGGGCAAAGTCATACCCCAAAAGTGTGGGGTTACATTTTACAAAAGTATTCAAATGCTTTTCGGTGATTAAATAGGTTGCGATACTTTCGATTTCTTTGGGCGGACACCCGTGGAGAGTGGATATCGTCGCCGAATTACAAATAGCGGACGGAATCGCATCGATATCAGCTTCGGTCACATGCTTAAATTTGGATAAATTTGCTTTAGCAGTTCGAATGGCATTCTTGAAAACTTCGGTATCTTTTGCTTCAATCATTGAATCGATAAAAGTATTGATTTTTTCCGATCGGATGCCGGCGAGATCATACCCGACGCTCATATTAAATTGGAACCCATCCTGCGCGCCCAGCCCCATCTCCTTCGCCATCAAATGCAATATTACCCAAGCCTTAATGTATTCTCCCATCGCATCGGGGACCGTAAGCTCTGTCGACCATTCGATGTTGTAACCCTCATCGGTGGCATCGATGCAAGGCTTTGATACGGGTAAATCTTCACCGTCGATAATTTGAACGGTCTTTACTTCGAAAAAGCGGCTTCCGGCAAAATATGCGGAAATGATATTCTGCGCCAACTGGGTATGGGGACCCGCTGCCGGTCCGATCGGAGTCTCAAGCTTTCGACCGAACAATTCCAGCGTCTTCCCTTCTTTGGCTTTATACGGTTGATGGACCCCAAATACGGTGCCCTGTGATTGATATTCATCAAAGACCCAATTCAACAATTGAGAAAAGGGTATGCAGGTCATTCTATCGCTCATCGTTTTTCTCCTTTTCAATGACTCGTTATTGATAAAATAAATATTTGATAATTGCTAACGGGAATTCGTAATCTTAATAAGATAAAAGTTCATTGATCTTCCCGCTAAATTCCATCATTTTCTTCCGGTTTTCATTTCCTTTATAAATTAAATGATGATCCATGCTATTACGGAATTTATTGGATGAAAATCTTTTCATCAATTTCAGTTTATCATTTCCGGTCGGAATTTGCAACTTTTTTGGCTATTGTCTAACAACATATTCTTAATTATTTTGTCATCTTTTTTTTCTAACATTTTCAATCGAATAACTTTTCGCCTTCATTTTTCCTCAAAAATTCGCGGGCGATTCATGAAAATATACTTATTAATATCATAATTGTTAAGACATTTGCCGAGATTGTCTTCCGGAAAAAACCATCGATACCTATTCGAATCGAATCTTTGAAGGAACTTATGCGGATAACGGATTCAGTTTCAGATCCCGTTCTTTTTCTTCGCGATACTGTTGCGTATATAAATGGTAATATTTTCCTTTTTTTGCCAGCAGTTGAAAATGGGTACCTTCTTCGATAATCTTACCGTCTTCGATAACCAGGATACGGTCTGCGCGTTTTATTGTGGAAAGCCGGTGAGCGATAATAAAACTGGTCCGTCCTTTCATCATATGATCCATCCCCTGTTGAATGAGATTTTCGGTTAAAGTATCGACTGAGCTGGTCGCTTCGTCCATGATGAAAATCTCCGGATCGGCTAATATCGCCCGTGCCAAGCTGATTAATTGCTTTTGTCCGAAAGAAAGCAAATTACCGCCTTCCCCCACCTGTTCCTCATACTGATTCGGGAATGAACGAATAAAAGTATCGGCACCCGCCTGACGGGCAGCCTGTTCGATTTCCTCATCCGTCGCATCCAATTTCCCGTATCGGATATTCTCGCGGATTGTTCCCGAAAACAAATGTGGAGTCTGTAAAACCATTCCGATTCGGGATTGAATACTTTCCATTTTATAATCCCGATAATCTCTGCCGCAAATGCGAATAACGCCTTTTTTCGGTTCATAAAACCGAGCCAACAGATTTACAATCGTTGATTTTCCTCCACCGGTCGATCCGACCAAAGCAATTGTCTCTCCCTGATTCACTTTGAGAGAAAAGTCTTCGAGGACCGGCCTGCCGTCACCGTCATCATACCAGAAGCTGACATGGTCAAATTCAATTTCTCCGCAAAGGGTCTGCGGTTCGAAAGCATCCGGCTTATCGACAATCGCAGGTTGGGTATCCAACAAAGAAAATATCCTTTCTCCGGACGCGACGGATTGCTGCATTTCCCCGTAAACTCTTGCCAAATCCTGTACCGGCCACATGATCGAAGTGACATAGTTTACGAATGCCTGAATTCCGCCGATGGTCATCAAACCCGAGCGGATCTGCCAATCAGCCGACCAGATGATTAATCCCAATGCGACGGATGAGATCAGTTGAATACAAGGCAGAAAAAGCGCATTCAGCCGTGCTGCTTTGTAAGCCGATTGGAACATGGGATAAGTCAGATCATTGAATTCCTTTAGGTTTTGATCTTCGCGTTGAAATGCTTTTACCACTCTTACACCCATGATATTCTCGTTAAACGCTCCGGTCACTTTGGAATTCAATTTTCGAACCAATCGAAATTCCTTTAGGATTCTTTTACGGAATTGCCAGGAAACATACAACATGATCGGAAAAACAGCGAAGACTATTAATGCCATCCTCCAATTGATCGCCAACATAAATCCGCCGGAAATCAATATATTGACAATTGCAAAAGAAGAATCAACCATCCCCCAAGTCACCAAATCCGCGATTTTAAAACTATCCGAATTCACTCTGGACATAATCCAACCGACCGGTGTAACCGCATAGTAAGACAGCGACAGTTTCTGCAAATGATCGAACATTTTTTGTCGTAAGTCATACCAGATCCGTTCCGAAAGCATCCCGGCCAGGTATACAAAAGTGAAAACCCCTATCGCTTGAATAATTACAGTCAGACCGTAATATTTAAGATAAGGCAGCACCTGACTCTTCAAGCCGGGGACAATAGCATTATCAAGCAACAGTTTATTCAAATAAACCTGCAACGAATCCATGACACTGGTGATTAAAGTGCAAAATAGGAACAGGAAGAACCAGCGCTTATGGGGAGTAATAAATTCAAAAATGCGTTTTATTACATTCCCGTTGAATTTTGATTGAAAATCCTCTTCTTCAAATTGGTTATCCGCCATGTGACAGCTCCTTTTCGAGGGCTTCTTCAATTTGAGATTGAAGATTAAATATTTGCCGATAAAATCCTTCCTGTTGAATCAATTCTTGGTGTGTACCCGACTGAACAATTTTTCCCTGATCCATTACCAAAATCAAATCGGCTTGCATAATCGTCTGAATTCGATGAGCGATAATGAAAGTCGTCCGATCTTTCATTAATTCATTCAACGCCGCCCTTATTTCCACTTCCGTATCCATATCGACGGAAGAGGTAGCATCATCCAAAAGAAGGATTTTCGGATTTTTCAACAAAGTTCTGGCAATGGCGATCCGTTGCTTCTGACCGCCAGATAAGGTTACACCCCGCTCGCCTACCAATGTGTCATAGCCCTTTTCAAATGAAAGGATACTTTCATGAATCGCTGCGGCTTTTGCCGCTTGTATAATCTCATCCGTCGAGACTTCTCTGCCGGCGCCGTAAGTGATGTTCTCCGCAATGGAACGCGAAAAAAGGAAAGGCTCCTGTTCGACAATTCCGATATGTTTCCGTAAATAATTCCGCGGGATCCGGTTCAATTCCATCCCATCCAAGGTAATCCTTCCGGAAGTATATTCATAAAAACGCGGAAGCAAATTAATCAACGATGTTTTTCCGCTGCCGGTCGGCCCGATGATGGCTACCGATTGACCGGGGGAAACATGAAATGAGAGATCATGCAAGGTCTCGTTCTCCGGTTGATATGCAAAGCTTACATGATCAAAATTAATCTCACCTTCCGGTACCTTCCGAGGCATTACCGTCCCCTCATCCAACGGTTCCTGTTCGTTTGCGAATATCTCCATGATCCGTTGAAAGCTGATGAAAGCACGTGACATCTGAACAATCAACCGGCCCATATTTCGAATCGGCCATATAATCCATACAATCAGTGCCTGAAAAGCGACAAAATCTCCGACCGAGATCCTTCCGGAAATCGTCGCATATGCCCCCAACATATAGCTGATTACCATCTGGAACCCGCATAACAAATCGGTCGAAGGCCAAAATAAAGCTTCGGTAAAGACCAGTTTTTTCCCCAGTAAAAACTTTTTCCAGTTCTCTTTTCGATATTTTTCAATTTCATAATCCTGCCGGGCAAACGCTTTTACCACCCGTACACCGGTCAGGTTTTCCTGCAGCATTGTCGATAATAGAGCATCTTGATTCTGATAAGCTTCGTAGCGCTTGCCGATTTTTCGAAAGAAAAACAGAGCCATAAGAAATACCAACGGAACGATCATCAAAGTTGAAAGAGCCAATGAGCTGTCCATCCGATAGATTGCAATGAAATTGACTGCATACAAAAAACATATCCGGCCGATTCCGATTGCCTGTTCGGAGAAAAACCGCCTGACGGCATCCACATCGGAAGTTGCTCTTTGAATCAGATCACCTGTATCGACAGTGGCATGATAGGCAAAATTCAGCCGCTGAATTTGATCATAAAGATTATTTCGAATCCGCAATGCCATTTTTTCGGCAATGTAGTTTGCCGTGCTGTTCGAATAAAATGTAAACAAACCCTCGCAGAGAGCTAATAAAACAAAACCCAAACCAATCCCGTAAGCAGGAATCGGTCGTTCATTCGAGATGAGCCATGTATCGATAAACCAGGAAAGCAAGATGTAGACGCTTGATTTAAAAACCGTGGAAAACAATTGCGAAAAGATAGCCAAAAAATACTTTAAGCGATAACCGGACATCATTTGCCAGATGCCTGCGATACGATTCTTTGTTTTTATTTTCGTCAAGTCAAAATCAATTATCGGCGTTGTCAAAATAAGTTACCTTGTTTCATAATTTACACGAATTACCGCGCAGCAAAGGGTATTATACAGGAACATTCGAAAAAATGACTCATTCCCATCAAAAAAGCCTGCTTGAATCAAGCAGGCTTTTTAATCACATCAAGAACAAAGTAATTTACGGAATCAGATGATAAAGTGCAATCACCGGAGCAAAAGTGGAAGCTACCAAGGACATTACAGTGATCAGAGTATTCAATGAAGGACCGGCTGTATCTTTGAACGGATCGCCGACCGTATCACCGATAACAGCCGCTTTATGAGCTTCCGATCCTTTACCGCCGAATTGACCGGATTCAATATACTTTTTGGAATTATCCCACAAACCGCCTGCGTTCGACATAAACAACGCGAAGATCACACCCGTAATAATGGAGCCGCCCAAAAATCCGGTCAGCCCTTTCGGCCCCATAACAAATCCGACAATCAACGGGAAAATAATCGCAATGATAGCGGGAACAATCAAGGAGGTCAACGCACCGCTCGCAGCCATACTGATGCAGCGGTTATAATCGGGTCTCACAGTGCCTTTCATGATGCCCGGCTCTTCGCGGAATTGTCGTCTGATTTCCTCAATCATGGCGAATGCATTCTTTGTCACAGAGTTCATTGTCAGTGCGCTGAAGAGGGGCGGGCACATCGCACCCAAGAAAATTCCGGCCAGAATCAACGGATTCAACAAAGAAGCATCTTCGAAGTTGAAGGCTTTCCCGACCGGCGCAAGCGCAAGATTCACTTCACTGACAAACGCGGCAAACAACGCCAATACAGTCAATGCAGCCGCGGCAATCGCGAATCCCTTGGTAATCGCTTTTGCCGTATTACCTGCGGAATCAAGAATGTCCGAACGATCAATCACTTCTTCATCCATTCCGGACATTTCAGCAATACCGCGAGCATTATCGACAATCGGGCCGTAAGCATCTGCGGAAACAATCATACCGGACACGGCAAGCATACCCACCGCCGAAATACCGACACCATAAATACCCATCGGGAAGTTGCCCATACCACCGCAAACGAAGAAGGAAATCAACATTGCTATCACAATTCCGATGATGGATGGAACAATAGAAATAAGTCCGTAGCTCATACCGCTGATGATGGTAATCGCAGCGCCTGAGCCCGAATATTCAGCGGTCAGTTTTACGGGGCTGTATTCATCGGAGGTAAAGAATTCGGTTGTCTGTCCGATGATGACACCGACTGCGGTACCGACCAAAATCGCCCAAATGAAGTTGTTATCGATTTGCGGGACAAGTAAAATCGCAATAGCCATCAATGCCGCAAAAGCACCACAGGTGATGAAAGTCCCCATATTAAGAGATTTTCCGGGTTTTCCGTCATTTCCGACTCTGACCATTGCCACACCGATAATAGAAGCAACAATTCCGAGGGCACAAAGTAACAATGGCAAAATCGTGTAATGAGGTTCTCCCATCGCTGCGCCCAGTAACATTGCGGCGACAGCGGAGGCAACATAACTGTCAAAAATATCCGCACCCATTCCGGCGACATCACCGACATTGTCACCAACATTATCAGCTACGACAGCCGGGTTTCGCGGATCATCTTCCGGGATACCGACTTCCACCTTACCGACCAGGTCGGCTGCAATATCCGCAGTCTTTGTATAAATACCACCGCCGGCTTTTGCCAGCAACGCCAAAGAAGAAGCGCCTAAAGAGAATGCCAGAACCAATTGTGATTGATTCGTAATCAAATAGATGGCACTCATACCGATTGTTGCGATTCCGACCACGGCAAATCCCATTACTGCGCCTCCGCGGAATGCAACATTGAAAGCGGTAGATAAATCTCGGGATGCTGCCGTCGCGGAGCGTACATTTGCTCGAACAGCGACTTCCATACCGAGATATCCGGCCATTGAAGAGCAAAGAGCACCGATAAGATAGCAGACAGCGGTTTGAATCCCTCTGCCGCTGCCATCTAAAGTGTAGACGACAGCCAGAATCACAGCCATGATCGTGGCAACGATAATCAAAGCTGTATAAAGTTTTTTGAGATAAGCTCTTGCTCCGCCATGAATCCAGCCGGCAATTTCCTGCGCTTTTTCATCTCCGGCATCCTGCTTCTTCACCCAGAAGAATAGGTATAAGCCGAGAATGAGTGACGCAATACCACAAATAAGACTAAAGATTAACCACCCTGTTGTATTACTCATTCAAACGCTCCTAAAAAATGATGTTATATACGGATGCGGAAAAGGGGTTTCCGCTATGCTACAGTAAAAATGTTCGAAAAATATTCTTTTTTCCCCGGGAAATAAAAAAGAAGGCTATTTTTCAGAACATTTTAAGCGATTATATTTTAGCACATTCGTCGGATTTTGGTAGATGTCTTTTGTCAGACATTTCGGCGGATTTTGTTATCCGTTTTCATCCTTCATCTTCAGAATAATCGATTCAATGAAATCGAATCGGGAAGGATTTTGAAGGGTTATAATTAGCCAACCTTAATATTAAGGAGATTCTTCATGGAAATTCAGATTTTACGAAGTCCGTCGGAAGAAGATTGGATCCGTTGTCTGTTTCTTGCGCGAGTTACTCAGGGAAAGGAAAACATGATTTCTCCGTCGATAGAATGGCGCAGAAAACTACTAAACGCTGAACATTCTCCGATGCGAACCTTAATGGTAACTGTTGTGATGTGGCAGATCCCCTATTATGCAAGCGTCCATTTTGTCCGCCACAAAATCGGTGTCGAACATTATGTCAAGAGCCAGCGTTCAAATCCCGATCGGGGAGCCGAAAGACAAGATGCATTGGTGAATCATGTTATGGATATGAACGTTCAGGCGTTGATCAATATGAGCCGCAAACGGCTCTGCCAACGAGCGGATCCTGTGACCAGAAATATTATGGAAAATATTAAATCAGAAATAGAGAAAATTGATCCCTTGCTTGGAAGTTTTCTGGTACCCGATTGTGTCTATCGACAAGGCTGCCATGAATTTCAATCTTGCGGCTATTTCGAAAAGAGGATAAATGGGCGTACTCTGTGACCACGCGATCAAAGAACTGATCGATAACGGATTAATCGATTTTAATCGTTCAGAAATTACTTACGAATCGGTTATTACTCAGGTCAATCCCAATACTTTAGATCTTTCATTGGGACGTTTTGTTCGCTGGCCGAAAGAACACTCGGGACAGGTAATTTTCGGAAAAGCCCATCACTCGGATGATTTCTGGGAATTGCAGGAAATTGATCCGAAGGAAGGAATTCTGCTTAAACCCGGCGATATATTTCTCGGATCCTCCCGAGAATTCCTTCGGATGCCCGGTGATATTTGCGGTCAGGTCTATACGAAATCAAGTTTGGGTAGACTTTTTATAAATCATATGATGGCCGGCGTGATTGACGCCGGTTTCCAAGGTACCATTACATTGGAACTGAAAAATGAAGGAAAACACAATGTGATTATTCCCTACGGCGCCCGGGTTGTTCAAATCCAATTCAGCCGTCTGGAGTCCAAACCCGACAGAGATTATTCCCAACGTCAGAATCGCTATCAAGGGCAGATTATGCCCGAAACCGCGCGAGAGGAAAAAAACTAAGCAGGCGATGAAGAGATCGATTCTTGCATAAAAGAATAGATCTCTTCCTCTCTTCCGTTACAGGATACACTTCCCAATTGAATCGCCGGCTTCAAGCTTCCATGGAAATCACTTCCGACACTGACCCGCAAGCCGTATTTCTGCGCCTGAATCTCATAAAATCGAGTCATTTCCCGATCATGATAACTGCTGTATACTTCAATCCCGCTAATGCCCGCTTCCACAATTTCGGCTAATTCGGCGTCGTTTTTCCCGATACTCGCACCGGGATGAGCAAATACCGCTATACCGCCGCTTTCTTGAATAAGCTGGATCGCCTTCGGAACGGGTAAATAATCGACGGGTACATCGGCGGGTTTTCCTGTTGTACATAAATCCCAAAAGAAATTGACCAAGGGATTATCGCTGCGATTTCCGCCCGGCAGATAAGGCTGCAACAAGGGATGATCGCGATTTCTGTACTCGCTCAAAGCGACTTCGGCGATCACCCGATAGGTCAATGGTTGTTTCTCGGTTTCTTTTTGAATCTTCTCTTCGTCTAAGATGACTCCGAGTTTACGAAAGATTCTGATTCGAAGTAAATCCGCTTCATATTCTCTTTCAATGACCTCTTTTTCGATTTTTTCGAAAGCACTATCCGTAGGATCGATCCCGTATCCAAGCATATGAATTTCGGTTCGTTTTTTTGTTTGACAGTTAATCTCAATTCCGGGAATAAAAAGCATATTTAATTCTTTGGCTCTTTTTGCCGCTTCGACATTTCCTTTTGCCGAATTATGATCGGTCAGAGAAACCAAATCCAGCGGTACCTTTGAGCAAAGATCCATCAACGTATGCGGCTCAAATTCTCCGTCGTTACTGTATTTTGAATGCATATGTAAATCGATCGTATGCAAAGCTGCCTCTTTTATGGATTGAATAAAGAGGATCGGCTGCGCCGATCCTCTTTCGAGCATCAGATTTTCTTTTCGACTTCATCAGTCGCCAATGAGATAAAATCGGCGACAGGCATCGCTCCCAAGTCTTCTCCGCTGCGTTTTCGTAGGGACACCTGTTGATTTTCCATTTCCTTATCGCCGACGATCAGCATATACGGTATTTTTTCTTTCTGAGCATCGCGAATTTTTGCGTTCATTCGATCCGTCCGGGTGTCCACATGAACCCGGAAGCGGTTTTGCCGCAGCTGCGCCGCCAATTCATTGGCATAATCGATATGGCGATCGGCAATCGGAATGATTTCGGCTTGAACCGGAGCCAGCCACGCCGGAAAAGCTCCACCGTAATGTTCAATCAGAACGCCGAAAAAGCGTTCCATGCTTCCCAACAGCGCCCGATGAATCATGTAAGGTCGAGTCGGTTGACCGTCTTCAGCGATATAGGTTAAATCAAATCGCTCCGGCTCATTGAAGTCAAATTGGATAGTAGTCAACTGCCATTCTCGTCCGATGGCATCCTTCACCTTAAAATCGATCTTTGGTCCGTAAAAAGCCCCACCGCCCGGATCGATTTCATAAGGTAGATTATGTCGCTTCAGCGAATCTTCCAAAGCCGATTCGGCTGCTTTCCAACGTTCCGGCTCTCCTACTGATTTTTCAGGTTTGGTACTGAGATATGCCTGAAACTCTTCAAAACCGAACGCGCGCAGAATGTGCAGGGAAAATTCCACAACAAAATCGATTTCCGCAGGCATTTGGTCGGGACGGCAGAAATGATGAGCATCGTCTTGCGTAAAACCGCGAACGCGGGTCAGTCCATGCAGAACGCCGCTTCGTTCATAACGGTAAACCGTTCCCATTTCGGCGTATCGGATCGGTAAATCGCGATAAGAACGTAAATTGCTCTTATAAATATACAGATGGAACGGGCAGTTCATCGGCTTGATATAGTATTTCGTTCCCTCGATATCGATCGGAGAATACATATTCTCGCTATAGAAACCGAGGTGACCGGATGTCTCCCAGAGCTGGGATTTTCCGATATGCGGGGTATATACGAAATCATATCCCCATTTTTCATGTTCCTCGCTCCAATAATTTTCGATCAGCTTTCGTACCTTAGCGCCTTTTGGATGCCACAAGATTAAACCCTGCCCCACCTCATCACTGACGCTGAACAAATCCAGTTCTTTCCCAAGTTTTCGGTGATCGCGTTTCTTGGCTTCTTCCTGTTTCCACAGATAATCTTTCAGCTCCGCTTCGGTCTCCCATGCCGTCCCATAAATTCTTTGCAGCATCGGGCGTTTTTCATCTCCCCGCCAATAAGCACCGGAAACATTCAATAATTTAATCGCATTGGGATTAATTTCGGAGGTATTGGAAACATGAGGACCTCGGCAAAGATCGACAAACTTATCTTGTTTATAAATAGATATCTCAGGTTTTTCATCGGTCGGATTCCCGTCCTCATCCATCCCGCCTTTTTCAAGCCCTTCAATCAACTCGATTTTATAAGGTTGATCGGCAAAAATCTTCTTTGCCTCTTCCGCACTGATGACTTCCTTTATGAAGGGGTGATTGCCCTTGATAATTTTTTTCATCCGATGTTCGATCTCTTCCAAATCTTCGGGCGTCAGCGCTCTCGGAAGATCAAAATCATAGTAGAAACCGTCCGCAATTGCCGGTCCGATCGCCACTTTCCCTTCGGGAAATTTTTCAAGGACAGCCTCCGCCATAATATGGGCAGTGGAATGCCTGATTTTATACAATTCCGAATTCTCGTATTCAGCGTTATGTTTTACAGCCATATATCCTCCGTAATAAAAATAAAAAAAACTCACCCCATTACCGGGGCGAGTCTGTAAAGTCTCGTGGTTCCACCCAGCTTGATCACTCTCATAAAGCGACCCGCTCAGATAAATGATATCGGTATTTCACCGGCTGCCTTAATCAGTTCGGCAGCGAGCTCCCAGATGGTTTTCGTCAGACTCCTTCGGACCGATTCTCACCTTCTTTCCGGTCTCTCTGTGCGACTGGTCTGACGCATTGTTCTGTTCAACGCTTCCGGATAAAATTATACATGATCTGTCGCTCTTTGTAAAACATTATGACACAATGAGTTACCGCAGATAAAAATAATTCGATAAAGCATTTTTTCACTATAAGGAGTCCTCATGAAATCAGCAAACAATATCGGTTTCGGTATTATCGGTTTGGGCATGATCGCAGAATTTCACGCAAAAGCCATTGAAAATATCGAAGGCTGCAAATTCGTCGCCGGGTATGATCATACGCCGGCTCATTCCGAATCCTTCTGCGCTCTCCATGGCGGGACCCCTTATACGGATTTGGAAAAATTTCTGGCTGATCCCGACCTTGATATTGTAACAATAGCGACTCCGTCCGGTTTTCACCTTGAAGGAGCTGTTCGCGCAGCGAATGCAGGCAAACATATTATCGTTGAAAAACCCTTGGAAATATCCACCGAACGTTGTGACAAGATTATTGAAGCAGCTGTTAAAAACAATGTCAGGATGTGTACCGTCTTCCCCTCCCGCTTTCATGATTCCGCCCGTTTAATCAAGGAAGCCGTCAGGCAAGGCAGGCTGGGAAAAATCGTATTAGCCGATGCCCAAATTAAATGGTACCGGTCGTAAGAATATTATGATTCGGGGGGTTGGAGAGGAACTTGGAAATTTGACGGCGGCGGTGTTTTAATGAATCAAGGAATTCATGCCATTGATCTGCTTCAATGGGTGATGGGCGACGTATCCGAAGTTACAGCTTATACCGCCACATTGGCTCATGAAAGAATCGAGGTAGAAGATACCGCTGTCGCGATCCTGAAATTTTCCGATGGGGCTTTGGGAATGATTGAAGGGACTACAGCGGCGTATCCCGGATTCCTTAAAAAATTAGAAATATGCGGATCCAAAGGCAGTGTGATGATGGAAGAAGAAAGTATCACCAAATGGGAGTTTTCCGAACCGATGCCGGAAGATCAAAAAATCCGCGAACGATTTCAAAACAATACCCAAACCGGCGGAGGAGCCGGTGATCCGAAAGCGATCAGTTTCGAAGGGCATCGCAAGCTTTTCAGCGCCTTTGTGGACGCTGTTATCCGGAATAAGCCTTTCGATCTGGAAGGAAATGAAGGTCGAAAATCGGTAGAAATCATTGAAAATATCTACAAAAGTGCAAAAAACGGCGTTTCGGTAAAATTTCGATCATAAAGTTGAAACCCAGTCATGAAATCGGGGGAAGAAAAAAGTTAAAGACACAAAACAATCATAAAACACTCCCGAACTTCGGTTTTGATTTCCGAATTCCGGGAGTGTCATTTTCTGATCAAAAACGATCTGTTTTTAGCCTCGTTTACCTGAATTTCAAATATCCAAATTCCTGACTTCATGCGCATGGGTCTGAATAAACCGTGTTCTTGGCGGAACTTCATCACCCATCAGCATTTCGAAGGTCTTGGCTGCCTGGGAAGCATCATCAACGGTGACCTTTAGAAGCGTTCTATATGCCGGGTTCATGGTTGTTTCCCATAACTGCTCCGCATTCATTTCTCCCAACCCTTTATAGCGTTGAATGGAAGCTTTTTCTGATCCGCTGCCGAGTTCCTTCAGAATTGCCGCTTGTTCTGCATCGGAGTAAGCATATCGATGTACACCTTTATAGGTCGTTCGATACAAAGGCGGTTGGGCAATAAATAAATGTCCTTGCTCGACCAATTCCGGCATATAGCGGAAAAAGAAGGTAAGCAGTAATGTTCGAATATGGCTTCCGTCTACATCGGCATCGGTCATAATAATGATCCGGCCGTATCGCAACCCTTTGATGTCAAAATTCTCACCGATCCCACAACCGATGGCCGAAATCATTGCTTTCACTTCATTATTCGATAAAATCTTATCCAGCCTGGCGCGTTCGGTATTTAATATTTTTCCACGGAGGGGCAAAATCGCCTGAAAACCGCGATCACGTCCCTGCTTTGCCGATCCGCCTGCGGAATCACCTTCCACAATATAAAGTTCCGTCTGTTCGGGATTTCTTCCGGAACAGTCAGCCAATTTTCCGGGAAGCGTCATACTTTCCAGGGCTGATTTTCGGATTACCAAATCACGGGCTTTTTTGGCAGCATCGCGAGCCCGAGATGAAGTAAGACATTTATTGACGATCGCTTTGGCAGCTGCGGGATTATTCTCCAAAAAATCTTTGAAGCATTCACCGATCACCTGCTGCACATATGTCGAAACTTCGGTGTTCATCAATTTCACTTTGGTCTGACTTTCAAATTGCGGATCGGGATGCTTGATGCTGACCACCGCCGTCAGCCCTTCCCGCGTATCATCACCTGAAAAATTAGGATCGGATTCCTTTAAAAGATTGGCGCTTCGGGCATAATCATTGATTACGCGCGTAATTGCCGTTCGTAATCCGGTCAGATGGGTTCCGCCGTCAATTGTATTGATAGTGTTGGCGAACGAATAAACCGTTTCCGTATAAACATCCGTATATTGCAGGGCAACTTCCACTCCGACGTTTTCAATTGTTTTTTCCGCATGAACAATCGGATGAAGCGGGACGTTATCCTTATTCAGATAATGAACAAATGAACTGATTCCACCCTGAAAATAAAAAGTGGTCTCTTTATTGTCTTTTTCATCCACCAAATGGATTTTAGTCCGCTTTGTGACAAAAGCCATCTCCCGAAAGCGGTTTACCAAGGTTTCATACCGGTATCCGGGTTCTTCTTTAAATATTTCCTTATCAAACAGGAAACTGATTTCCGTACCGGTCTGATCTTCCGGGCATTCGCCGATGACCTTCACCCGTTCTTCCGGTTTTCCGCGATTGTAACGTTGAAAATAAATCTTACCGTCCCGCCAAACTTTGGCTTCCATCCATTCGGACAATGCATTGACCGCCGAAGAACCGACACCATGTAGCCCGCCGGAGACTTTATATGATCCGCCGCCGAATTTACCGCCCGCATGCAACGTAGTCAGCACAACTTCCAATGCGGAAATTTTCATTTGCGGATGAATATCCGTCGGGATTCCGCGCCCGTTATCTCGAACAGTTACACTGTTATCGGGATGAATAATCACATCTATCTGATCGCAAAAGCCGGCCAAGGCTTCGTCGATCGCGTTATCTACAACTTCATACACCAAATGGTGTAGAGCTTTGGAATCGGTTCCTCCCACATACATGCCCGGACGTTTTCGAACGGCTTCAAGTCCGTCCAAAACCTGAATATTGGATGCATCATATTGAGAGTTACCGTTTTTATTTTGAGTCATTTTTGAATTATTCCTTTAGTTATCAATTCTTCGTTTTCAGAAATCCAAGAGAGGTATTGTTGATATAAAATGAAACTGGCGCTGATAAGGGATGTGGTAATAAACGCATGTCCCGTGATTCCGATGAGCAGCAACCATGAATCCGGTTGCGGAATTGTCCAAATCAGATTCATTCCTTGAGAAATAACCACGATCGCGACAATGAAAAAGCTTGTCGAGGTAGAAAACCATCTGGCAAGATTAAAACTCATTTTCAGCGATTCGATCACACCGTTCCCCAAGAAAATGCCATGCATCGTAAAGAACAGCGGAATGATCAGCCAAGCGATCATGATCATAAAGATCATAGAGAGAAACTGTGCCAATGCGGAAGAAATCATCAGCAGAATCGACAATATGCACGAAATCGGAATCAGCAGAATAACCAGAGAGATGAATAAGAGTAATACTGCCACAAGAGAGTTCAGCAGCTGCCGAAAAAACCGGTGCATTGTCAGACGGTAAGCGATTATGGATGTCTTTTTTGCGATTGCAGAATAATAGAAACAACCGAATAACAATCCGGTCAATGCCAAGAGAGCAATAAGCAAAAATAAAACAAACACCGAATGCAATTCGATGATTTGCAAATTGTCGATCGGTCCGGCCATCGAAGCGTTTCCACCCAAAAGAATCGGAACACTGATCGGGAAAAAATGAATCGCTCCCATGATATTTGTCTGTTCCAGAGCGGACAAGGCAATATCCCGCAATGAGTTCATTTGATTTAGTAAGTTTGCGGGTGCATTTTGATCGATTTGTTGTGAGAGAGAAATCACATTTCCCTTCAATAAATCATATGCGCGAAACCGGGGACCCAACCAAACCAAAAGGTCAAATAAAATGGGTAAGACAATAAAATGGATATTTTCCGCAATCAGATTAAAACCACTGCCTAGCGCTTTGGTGATGCTTGGCAAAGCTATTTTTTCGACTCTTCTCTTCTGTTCCATTATTTGTTAATTTTATCATATTCGCCCTTTTTTCCGACATGGTGGGACAAAATACCGTATTAATTCTGCGGACATAAATGAAAATAATTATTTTATTTTAGTAAATGCCCCCGCCCGGCAGGAGAGGGCTGATTTGATTGTATCGGTTTTGAAATCGATGAATAATTTCCCTCGTTCGACGGGAGAGAGCTGATAGCAGATAGCACCTACGGATCCGCGGATGAGCCGCAAAACACCCTCGCCCGAGGGGAGAGGGCAGGGTGAGGGCAAAATAACATTTTTATTCAAATTTTCGAGAGTGCCGGAAATGCATTGTGCATAACGCTAATTGCAAATAATATTCTAAAACCAAGAAGAACGGGACGTCGAGTATGCGAGGCATCAGTTTTCAATTTTTAGAATTATCAACCGTTTTACATAATCAGTATTTGGTTTTTAGAAACCATCCTCATTTTCGGGATAAATTCTCCTACAAAAAAGAAAGTTGATATTCGAGAGCCCACAAGTTGTAGTATTTCAGGATGTTACGTTTATCGGGACCTCAATTCCTCATCAACTCGGCATGCTTCGCAAGGACGCCGTCCCCTACGGAATTCGCTTGTATTTTTGAGTAACAATGCAAGGCCAAATGAACCCTCGCCCGACGGGAGAGGGCAGAGTTGAGGGCAGAATAGCATGTTTATTCAAATTGTAAAGAGTGCCGGAATTAGATCATACGCAATGCTAATTGCGAATAATATTAAAACCAAAAATAACGGGACGTCGAGGACGCCGTCCCCTACATTTTGCTTCGCAAGGACGTCGTCCCCTACGGAATTTGTTCATGTTTAGAGTTTGAGTTTTTATGCGGAGTTTAAAATACCCTCGCCCGACGGGAGAGGGCAGGGTGAGGGCAGAATAGCATTTTTATTCAAATTGTAGATAGTGCCGGAATTAGATCATACGCCATGCTAATTGCGAATAATATTAAAACCCAAAATAACGGGACGTCAGCACCTCGTCAACTCGGCGTGCTTCGCATGTAAATAGCCGGTCGAAGTTTACCACTCATGATCGGGTGGATAATTACCATTTATAATGAAGATAAATAGTGATCAGTTTTAAATTGTCCTGGCGTAGGGGACGGCGTCCTCGACGTCCCGCGCCGAGTATGCGAGGCGTCAGTTTTCAATTTTCAAAATTATCAACCGTTTTACCTAATCAGTATTTGGTTTTCAGAAACCATCCTCATTTTCGGAATAAATTCTCCCACAAAAAAGAAAGTTGATATTCGAGAGCCCACAAGTTGTAGTATTTCAGGATGTTACGTTTATCGGGACATCAGTACCTCGTCAACTCGGCATGCTTCGCAAGGACGGCGCCCCTACGGAATTCGCTTGTATTTTTAAGTAACAATGCAAGGCCAAATGAACCCTCGCCCGACGGGAGAGGGCAGGGTGAGGGGATAAAAGTAATCTTAAACAAATTGTTTTTTGGTAAGCGTTGCCGGGAATACAACTCAAGGCTAAATAGAAGTAAATTTCAAAACCAAAATGGCTCTTGTCTATCAATAGTCGTGTATCTATTTCAGTATATTTTTTCACATTTTAAATTTTGTATATTTCTATTATAGAATTTTTGTATCTTATTTTTTCCTCGTTAAAGACTATATACAATTGGATAAATTTTGATAGAATTTACTTTATCGGTTTAGTTTAATATTTATAATTTAATATTCAAAATAAATTGACTTTTTATTAAAGATAAACGAAAATGAATAATAGGAGCGTCCGAGATGAAAAACGGTAAAGCGAAGGTCTTAAAATTTATTGCTATTCTCAACATGATTTCGGGATTGATTCTTGGAGTTTTTCTGGGTGCCTTGCCAAGCGGGATCAGGGACATCTCTTCCGATTTAATGGGTAGTTATTCATCTTATGGGTTCAATTACATCCTTATGGTAATTGTCTGGATTCTTGCTTTTATCCAATCCGCATGGGTAATGGGTTTTGCCGAATTGATCGAACAAACTTATCTGACCGCTCAACATTTGAATCAGATCGAGCAACAATATCAAATGAATTATTACCCGCAACAAAGCCAACAGTTTTTTCCAAGGGACAATAATTCATAATTGAATTATTTCATTAAGAATCTATAAGAAAAACAAATTATTATCAGCCGAATGAACCCTCATCCGACGGGAGAGGGTAGAATGATATTTTATTCAAAATTTCGAGCGTGCCGGAAATGCATCGTACGCGATACTTATTCCAAATGATATCCTAAACCCAAGAAGAACGGGACGTCGAGGACGCCGTCCCCTACGGATTTTGTTCATGTTAATATTTTGAATTATCGCGGAGAAGAACGAAACGTCACGCTTCAAAGCATGGCACGCCTTGCGGGACACTGTCCCCTACGGATTTTGTTTATGTTAAGAGTCTGTGTTTTCATGCGGAGTTTAAAATACCCTCGCCCGTCGGGCGAGGGCAGGGTGAGGGCAGAATAACATTTTTATTCAAATTGTATAAAGTACCGGAAATGCATCGTGCATAACGCTAATTGCGAATAATATTCTAAAAAAAAGAAGAACGGGACGTCGAGGACGCCGTCCCCTACGATTGAATAAAACGGGACGTCGCGCCTCACAAACTTGGCACGCGTTGCGGGACGCCGTCCCCTACGGATTTTGTTCATGTTAAGATTTTGAGTTTTCGCATAGAAAGAACGAAACGTCGCCCCTCAAAAATGGCACGCATTACTGGATCACTTCCTCTACAGATTTCAGGCATGAGGAATCGACAGAAAAATTGATATATTCAAATAATTCTTCCATTATTAAAAAAAATTAATTAGAGACCCTTTAAAATCTTGATGATTTTCACGCGTCACATGATTTTTGGGCTCTTATCGTATAACGTTTCAGCAAGAGTCTCCGATGAAATACCTCACCAACTTGATCTGAAATGATTGAATCTACCGGAATAATTTTTTTACAAAACGAAGGGGACGTATCAAAATCCAAATCCGAACCTTGATCCGGTTCGGATTTCAACTTACTTGGGGAGGCTAGTGGGGGTCGAACCCACAACCCTCTGATCCACAGTCAGATGCTCCGCCATTGAGCCATAGCCTCCGTAGTTCCGCAATAGTATACCACAATTCACAGCGAATCGAAAATTATTGATTCCTCTTTCCCCTGCCAAATCATCAGATCGTCATAACTTTAGCTCCCGATCCATAATCACTGTCATAATAAGGACGATTTATGACAGATTAAAGGATATCTATGCAATACGAAGCAATCGTTCATCGAAGTTCCGAAGAATTTATTTATCCCGTCAGCCGATCGAGCCTGAAAATTCGCTTGCTGGCAAAACGGCAGGACTTGGTTTCTTGTGAAATCTGTTATTGGAATCGTTACACAAACCTTTTGAAGACTCAGCCTCTGCGGGTGGTTTATCGAGACGCTTATCATGATGATTTTCGGACCCGACTCGATTTTGATGGGGTTGCTCGTTTCATGCGATACTATTTTAAACTGACCGATACCAACGGTCAGGTCTGCTTCTTTAATGAATACGGGTTTACCGGTGAACCGCAAAAAAACGGCTTCTTTGAGCATCACTATACGAATGAAAATGAAGTGATCCGAAGGCCGGATTGGGCAAAGGGAATCATCTATTACCAGATCTTTCCCGAACGGTTCGCCCGCGGGATTAATCAAAAATCACGCCATCCTTATGTAGATTGGAACAGCCGACCTGCTTTGGATAATTACTTTGGCGGAGATTTGCCGGGGATCATTCAAAAATTGGATTATCTGGCAAATCTCGGAATTGAATGCATATATTTGAACCCGATTTTTCATGCGGATTGTAACCATAAGTATGCGACGATTGATTACTTCTCCGTCGATCCCGATTTCGGGACGAATGACGATTTAATCCGTCTGGTTAAGAAAGCGCATGATCTTGGGATTCGTGTGATTTTGGATGGAGTGTTCAATCATTGCGGAAATAATTTTCCGCCTTTTGTCGATTTCCGAATGAACGGGAAAGCTTCTCCGTATGCGGATTGGTTTCTGCCGACGGATTTTAATGCGGAAGGAACTTTGAGCCGTTACGAAGGGTTCGGCGATTTATCCCTTATGCCTAAATTACGTACCGGCACGCCGGCTGTCCGAGAAATGATCTTGAAAGTAATGACGTATTGGGTCGAAACTGCCGGCATAGATGGATGGCGGATGGATGTTGCGGATGAAGTCGAAACGCAATCCTGGCAGGTAATATGTGCGGCATTTAAACATCTCTATCCCGATAAACTTTTATTGGCTGAGACTTGGACAGATGCGAATCGCTTGATCAGTTATGGTGACCGATTTGATTGCGCAATGAACTATGCTTTTCGGGATGCTTTATCGGATTTTTTTGCCAAGCGCAGAATCGATTCTTTCGGATTTGATCATCGAATCAATCACCTCCTTTCTAAATATAACGAGGAAGTTACACCGCTGATGTATAACCTGATTGACAGCCATGACACACCCCGTTTTTTGACCGAGTCGGGAGAAGACAAACGTCGTTTGAAACTTGCGGTTGTCTTTCAAATGACATGCCTCGGATCACCGGCGATTTATTACGGTGACGAAATCGGGATGGAAGGGAACGATGATCCGGATTGCAGAGGCGGAATGAAATGGGATCCAAAAGATCAGGATCATGATTTATTGTCTTTTTATAAAACGTTGATTTCTTTACGAAAGCGGGAAAAAGCGTTGAAATCAGGCAGGTACGTTTCTATTCTTTGCGAGCCGAACGGTATATACGGATTTCAACGGAAACACGAGAATGAAACCGTTTATGTAATAATCAATAATTCGGATAAGGAAATAGCAGTCGAACTGCCCGTTAATATTCCTTTTCATCCCTTCCGTGATTTAATCAACCATGAATTGTTCGAATCGATCCCTCTTTCCGAAGATGATAAAATTTGGAACAATGATATAGCCGTTCAGAACGGTAAAATTCGGATGAAACTGCCGGCTATGGGTTTCAGAATTTTAAAATAAGAATCAGCATTTTCCTTTTCCTTCCGAAGTGATTCAGACAAATGCTTTTATAATAGGCATTCATCCGTGTATTAAATTTAACTTGTTATTCAGATAGGGGAGGTATGTCTTGAAATTATTGGAAGATCGAATCTTAAGAGACGGCGTCGTAAAGGGCGGCAATATCTTAAAAGTCGACAGCTTTCTGAACCATCAGATTGATGTCCGGCTTTATGATGAAATCGGAAAAGAACTTTATCGACTTTTTAAGGATGAACCGGTCACAAAAGTCCTGACTATCGAGAGTTCCGGAATCGGTCTGGCTGTCGCAGCTGCCCGGGAATTTGACGTTCCCGCACTATTTGCGAAAAAGAATCGAACTAAAAACATCGACGGAGAAGTCTATTCCTCGGCGGTCGAATCGTTTACAACCGGAATTACCTATACGATTATCGTCTCCAAACATTTTCTCGGACCGCAGGACCATGTGCTGATCGTGGATGATTTTCTGGCTAACGGCAATGCCCTTTTAGGCCTCATAGAAATTGTTGAACAATCCCATGCCAAATTGGTCGGTTGTGGCATTGCTATCGAAAAAGGTTTCCAAAGCGGCGGAAAAATGATCCGGGAAAAAGGAATCCGAGTCGAATCTTTAGCCATTATTGATAAAATGGATGAAAACGGGATTGTCTTCCGTCCGCAATAATTTATTCTGAGAAGACGATTTTCAATCGATGGTTCAAATTTTGGGCAACAGAGTCAAACCTATCCGTTGTTCAAATTTCTTTCGAAAACGCCGTTTTTATTTACTGACAAGGAATACAGATTCATGACGCATCAGACTGTTTTAATTCTCGACTTTGGCGGTCAATATAAAGAACTTATCGCCCGCCGTGTACGCGAATGCAATGTTTATTCGGAAGTTTATCCCGGCGAAATTTCGATCGACAAAATTAAAGCACTCCACCCTATCGGTATAATTTTGACCGGCGGTCCTTACTCGGTCTATGCGCAGAATGCGCCCAAACCGGACCCCGAACTCTTCCGCCTCAACATCCCCATTCTCGGTATCTGTTATGGCGCACAACTGATCGCTCAAATGAACGGCGGTCGGGTCGAACCCTGCTTAATCAGCGAATACGGTCAACGAAAAATTATAATCGCGAGAGACAGTCTGCTTTTTGAAGGCTTGGACACGGAACAGATAGTCCTCATGAGCCACACCGATCAAATTCGGGAATTACCGGAAGGTTTTCTTGCAACCGCATTTTCAGAAACCTGCCCGAATGTTGCGATTGAATCGGTCGAAAGATCTCTTTATGGAGTACAGTTTCATCCCGAAACCGAGCTCACGATTCACGGTAAGCAAATAATCCGAAACTTTCTTTATCGAATCTGTCACGCCGAAGGTGACTATACGCTTGAGAATTTTATCGGAGAACAGATCCGGACCATTCGAAAACAGGTCGGGGATGGGAAAGTGATTCTCGGGCTTTCGGGCGGGGTTGATTCGGCGGTCTGTGCTGCCTTGTTGGCAGAAGCGATTCCCGGGCAGGTAATATGTATTTTCGTCGACCATGGGATGATGCGGAAAAATGAAGGGGACGAAGTCGAAAAAGCGTTTGCCGCAAAATCGTTGGAATTCGTTCGAATTAACGCCGCTGACCGTTTCCTGTCAAAATTAGCGGGTGTCACCGACCCGGAACAAAAAAGAAAGATCATCGGTAATGAATTTGTTCAGGTTTTTTCTGAGCAGGCTGCTCTGCATAACGATGCCGAATTCCTTGCTCAGGGAACGATATATCCGGATGTAATCGAAAGCGGCAGCGG